>Ga0164290_1000063_pt1 | contig 381819 bp, 319 predicted proteins | sample Micstemetagenome_FD_108782 | JGI IMG/M metagenome (GOLD analysis project Ga0164290, IMG submission 108782) | Contaminated culture microbial community from soil near Moab, Utah, USA - Microcoleus steenstrupii SON62 (Illumina Assembly) | ecosystem: Environmental > Terrestrial > Soil > Soil crust...
GTATTCGGCGTCAATGTTGCTGTTATTGGGAAACGTTCACCGAATGCTGTCGCATTCACTTCGCGTCTTGCAACCCTTACAGTTGTTGCTGTTGATGGAACGAATATCGTAATGGTATCTCGTACCACACAACCGTTGTCATCAGTGATGGTAACGATGTAGGTTTGGCTACCAACGCTTGCGGTTACACGCGGACTTTGTACCGTTGCTGGGTCAATAAAATTAACGGTCGGTGTCCATTGGAATTGGTATGGAAGTGTGCCACCAGTCGCATTAGCGTCAAGCATTACCGTTGCTCCCGGAGATGCAGTGATGTCTGGTGTTGGTATAACTACAATTTGTGGATTTTGAATGATTTGGATAGTGTCAATGGCACTGCACGAACCACTTTTTGCATCCACCCAATAGTTTCCACCAGTTGTTATATTTATCGTTCTCGTTGTTTCACCGGTACTCCACGTATAGCTGTCAAACGCACCTGCGTCGAGGGTCATTTGCTCACCAAAGCAAAGTACATTGTTGCCTTTTGAGGTCGATATAAAGTCTCCTGCAAGCGTCAATATGGTCATCAAAACAGTATCCGATGTTATACAACCGTTCGCCGTATCAGTTACTTGGAAAATGAGATTTGTTGTTGTTGGGGCAATGAAATTCGTTACCAATGCCGTTGGGTCAGAAACTGCCGTTGGTGGTATCCATTGGTAAGTATAATTGTTTGAGCCTATTAGGCTCCCACGCATAACTGCGGTGTCAGCACCACACAGAACGCGGTCGTTTCCAGCAAACACTGCTGGAGGAGGTACAATTTGTACAAACACCGAATCGCCACCGCTACAGCCAGTTGCGTCTTTGACTTGTACGCCGTACCAACCTTCCGTTGAGACCGTTGTTTGGCGAGAAGTACTACCATTTGTCCACGTGATTTCAGTATAGCCAACGCCCACGTCGAGTGTTACCGATTCGTTCGGGCAAATACGTACTGTTCCGAGAGAAGGAACGATTGTATTCTTTTTACTTTCTGTGATGGTTGGTTTGATGCTACTTGAAATGGTGATATTTACTGTTGTATCAAATTTGCACGAACCTACCGTTACGGTAGTTGTCAATTTAACCGAACCAATAGGTCCAGCACCCCAAACGACGGTCGCTTCATTTGTTCCTTGTCCGGAAGTGAGATTTCCACCAACAATTTCCCACAGATAGGTTGTATTTGGAATTTGATTGACGGTGTAGGTTTTTGTTGCATTTGGACACGCCGTTGTTTGGAATGCGATAGGCAAACGTGGTTTCGGCGTAACGGATACGAGCACCGAATCAAACGCCACACATCCAGTTGGGAAGAGTCCAGCCACATAGTAGGTAGTCGTAACGGTTGGATATACCGTTGGATTGCCGATAGAAGTATCACTGATACTTCGTGCATTCACCCAACGAAACTGGTTCGCACCAGTAGCCGAAAGTTGTACAGAATCACCCTCACAAATTGTTGGTGCAGTACCAAGTGTAATAGTTGGAGCAGGTAATGCTTGAATGGTGACAGTATCGTATCCAATACATCCATTGACATCCGTTACACGAAGAATATAGGTTGTATTCGCAGTAGGTGCAGCAATAGGTCTTTCGATTTTATCATTGGAAAGTCCAGAAGAAGGCGTCCAAAGGAAACTGTAATTCGGAGTTCCGCCAGTCGTTTGACGCCCAATTTGTACCCCATTCCCACCACACGACACCGTATCGGGTCCCGCATTTGCAATGGGTTGACGAAAGGCTCTTACAATGACCGTATCTCTCGTTTCACAACCGAATGAATCGAATCCACGAACAATATAGGTTACTTCATCGAGCGTTACAGTTACAGTTGGTTGACCAACGGTTGTGTCCGATAGACCAATTGATGGTGACCATCGATAAGAAATTCCTGGTAGTTGTGCATTTCCCAATAGTGCGGTTTCGCCTTTGCAGAGTGTAAGGACTGGTCGAGTTCCTGCCTTTACATTTGGTGATGGTCGTACAGTAATGAGTCTTCTTGTTGTATCATACGCACAAAATGCTCCACGGAAAATGATTAGTCGTAAAAAGTAATTACCAGCATTTTGATATACGTGAGATACAGTTCGACCAGTGTCATTGGCACCATCACCATATTCCCATTTATAGGAAGTGGCAGATGGGTCAACTAAGGCACGTAAATTCGCTACTTCACCCTTGCAAAAGGTAGTTTTTCCATAAATTCCTGCGGTATCTAAGCCACCAACGATTGTTTGCGAAAAGTCACCACCTGCGGTCATTGTAAAGGATTGTCCTTCTACAGTTCCATAAATGGAGGCTGTAAAGCCACTCAAATCATTATATATTCGCAGTACATTATTAATTGCTAATTGTAATTGATAGGTCGCATAGATGGGATTACCCGGTAGAATTCGCCATTTACTGGGATCAACGGGACTTCCATTGATACGAGTTACACCACGTTCTGCATATTTTACAACGATATTGACAGTCGAAGAATCTTGAAAAAAGAATAGATTCCCAGCAGGTGCATAGATTGCAGCATACCGTTGCAATTGCGATACAGCACTGAGAATAGTCATTGTTGGTGGTGCGATTGTTGGTGTGACACACCCTCCACCTTTGGTGAAATGTGCGAGCATAAATGGTCTATTGCCATTGACATAGGAAAATGAATCGGTCTCCATTTCGACAAATTGACCTACATTCAATGGTTGACCAATGTTGCTACCATCCATTCGTATTTGTGTTCCATTATGGACTGCTAATGCACGGATAATGGAACCTGAGGTTTTTGGATATTTTGGGATGACATATCCACTTCCCACAACTGCATCTGGGGGAATTTGTTCCCACAAAAAATTATTTGGAGGGCAATCGCCTACACTGGTTTGTGGAGATGATGTGAAAACTGCAAATGGGCGACAATTTACGTTCCCCAAGCCACGTACTCTACTTCCAGTCAAATCTCCATTACTACGTACTAAATACGTTTGACCGCGTTGTAAGGTAATGGTAAAGGGAATATTGGGTAATTTTCCATATTCTGTTGTGGCAGTTGGAGTGATTTCAATGCGTGTGGAATCGTAAGGTGCTACAATCAAAAACTGTGTTTTGGCTAAGGCTTGTTTTCGAGTAACAATGTAATACTCTCGTCCTAATGCAGAGTTTGGGAAGATAATAGTTGCATCCAATCTGAAAGAATCTGACATTGATGTGGCATATACATTGATACTATCTTCTGCATACACATACACACTTTGTTTTTGTGCAAATTCAGAAATTTTCACTTCCTTTTCAATGACCAGAGCTTCACCAAAAAAGTAATTATTGGTATCATTTAATCGAAAATTTATTCTTTTAGTTTTTCCATTATCTAAATATTCATAATAGCCATTTGTTGGTTTTGTACTAAAAACATAGATATTACAATTCGTAAAATTTTCATCTCCAAAACTATTTAATCGACTATCATCGTAGGGCCATGAAATCCAAAATTCTTTTCCTCGTGTAGAACGTGGTGGCGTTTGTGCATATACCGATTCAAATACTGAGAGAATGCCAATGAAGCAAAGTAAACAGAAGAAAACTGTAGAATTTCGTAATAAAATTTTCATATTTCTTTATCTCAATATTTGAAATTGATATGCAGAAGATTTTTTGGAAGTGATGATTTCCAGAAAATACATTCCTTGCGGTAATCCGTTTGCATTGAGTGTAAATTCTGCTTGATTATTCATTTGAAAGCTCATCATTGTTTCACCTAATAAATTTCTCAATACCACTGAATATAGTTGTTCATTTGCATTGGTATGTATGAGTATTTTTGAAACATTAGAAACTGGATTTGGGATGATTTCAACGCCAATTTGTTCACTTTCACTTACTGAAGTAAGCGAATTTGTTGTGAATCTTTTTATTTCAGACCATTGTCCCAAATTTTTTGAAGAGTTTGATTTCACCTGCCAATAGTATTTTGTTTCTTTTTCTAAGGATTTGTTCTCATAGCTTGTTTGATCGATGCTTGTTTCGTTCAGCACCATTGTTTCAAAGGTACTGTCTTTTGCAACCTTCAAATCATACGTTTCTGCTCCATTTACTTGTTGCCATGAGAAATTTACTGCTGTCGGCGAAATAGTTGATTCGTTTGTTGGTTGGAGCAAATTGGGTTTTGCGAGAATCGTTAGAAAATCCCAAGTGTCCGACCATTCGCCAAATTCACTATCTTTTCGAGTGCGTGTTTGCCAATAGTAACGTCGATTATGCTCCAAATTCTTGATGTCTGTTTGCAAAACGCTGATTATCGGTGTACGCTCTAAAACCGTTGTTGTAAAGTTTGACACTGTTGATACACGAATGGTATAACCATCTACTTCAGATACTGGATTCCAATAGAGCAAGGTATCAATAGGTACGCCAATTGCATTCGAATCTGGGTAGCGTTGGGTAACCATTGGCAATCCAGGAAGTCGAAATGTCCATACGTCTGACCACGCAGTTGTATCGTCGCTTACTAATTGTTTTACACGCCAATGGTAGGTCGTATTTTGTTTGAGTGTATTAGTTCCGTCGTAAAAATACGTCGTATCTAAGATTCCTGGAACATCATCAATGAGCGTGGAAAAGTCTGCTTTGTCGGAAAGTTGGAAGAAAGAAGTTGCATTCAACTGCCCTTGGCGTCGCCATTTGAAAGTTAGAAGCATTGGTGCATTTTGAAATTTATTTGGAGGCTCAACCAATTGCGGTTTCGTTTGTGTGGTGAATCTCCACACATTTGATGGCACATTGACAACGTCAGTGCTAGACGAAACTGTCCAATAGTAAATCTTGTTTTTTTCGAGCTTTGGTACAATCAGAAAGGTATCCAAAACCGCTGACGAATCCACTATAGTGTTAAAAAATTGAGGTGAAGTTGAAAGCTTTACTGTGTAATTATTTGTACCTTCCAATTTGTTCCAACGAAGTGTAATTGCCGTATCCGTCACCGATGAAGCAGAATTTGGATACACTTTTTTTAAGGTCGTATCCAAGACCAAAATAGATCTTGTTTCTGACCAGATATGACCAATGGGTCCATAACAAGCTTGAACTCGCCAATAATATTGTTTATTTTTGATAAGCCAATCGGTATTGTAGATTGAATCAGGATAATTATATTCTTGAACAAAAAAACCGGAGGTAAAATTTGGGTCATTTGCGATTTGAAGATTATAGGTGATTTCTCCTCCTATTTTATTCCAATTCAGGGAAATTGGTTTTTTTGTAGTAATTAATTGATCTTCAGGATAATACAAAGTTATGATAGGATTACATGTTCTAAATTTTCTTCGCTTATAAACACCAGTAAATTTTAATTCGTAAGTACTTCCTACCCCCCACTCATATTCAGTATCAAAATTCAATAATACTGTATATTTATGTGTAGTATCAACCATCCATTCGGAAAGATAATTAGTTCCACCAACTCTGTAAACTTTATCAGCAAAACTTTTCCATTTGCAATTTGGTTGAAGAGTATATATTATTTCTCCATCCATTGGTTCGATGAGAGTGTCATCAGAAAAAGTTTCGATGTAAGTTACAATATTTCTTTGGGTTCCAAAATAACAATTTGAGGAAAACACAGAAGAATTACTAAATAGTAGGAATAGAATTATTGCAAATATTAGAGATTTCATTTCAATTTCTTTATAAGTTGAAAATAATGAAAAAATTCAGGGAGGAAGTACTTCCTCCCTGACAACACATGATTTTTATTTTGAAATAATTATTGGTTTGGTTGTTACACCATCCTTTGATTCAATTACAAGTAAATATAAACCATTTTGCAACGACTGTAATGAAATAAATTGAAACGAAATGAATTGAAGCTTTGAATATTTTTTTATCATAGTGTTCAGTTGGATTTTCATAATTGTTTATATCCCTTTTATACATATACTTGAAAACAACGAAAACAGTTCCATTATTTTTGACAAATTACGAAAATATTGTGAAATTGGCAATAGTATTTTTGTGTATTTGGGTGTGATTTGGTAACGTAAGGATTATCACCCCTCTCCCCATCCCTCTCCCCAAAGGGGCGAGGGGGTTTGATGTTGTCATAGTAGATTTCAACCCGTCTCATTTCGAGTGCATTTGTGACCAAGCAAACATCGAGAAGGGAATTTTCTCAAACAAAAAAGCCCATCTTTGAAGGGCTTTTTTGTTTATAAGTTGTTGTTTTAGCTGAGGGCTTCAGTTACACGTTTCGCTGCGTTTGCTAATGTATCAGCTACTAAGAATTTCATTCCTGAGTTTTTGAGAATTTCACGAGCTTCAACTGCGTTTGTTCCTTCAAGGCGAACTATAACAGGTACTTTTACAGTCACTTTCTGTAATGCTTGTAAGATACCATTTGCTACTCTATCGCAACGAACAATTCCACCAAAGATATTGATAAGTACTGCTTTTACGTTAGGATCTGAAGTCATAATACGGAATGCGTTAGAAATACGCTCTACATTTGCTCCACCACCAACGTCCAAAAAGTTTGCTGGGCTACCACCTGAAAGTTGAATGATGTCCATAGTTGCCATGGCAAGTCCAGCTCCATTAACCATACAACCGACGTTTCCATCCAATTTGATGTAATTTAGGTCAAATTTTGATGCTTCGACTTCTAATGGATCTTCTTCTTCGATATCGCGAAGTAAGGCTAATTTTGGATGACGGAACATCGCATTGTCGTCGATAGAAACTTTCGCATCAAGTACAATCCATTTTTGTTCTTTAGTGATAATCAAAGGATTTACTTCTAACATTGAGCAATCCAAATCTTCGTAGGCTGTATAGAGCTTTGGTAAAAATGCTACAAAATTTTTGTAAGCATCACCAGAAAGTCCAAGTCCAAATGCTAAATTACGTGCTTGAAATTCTGTAAATCCAACAGCTGGGTCAATATATTCGGTAATTAATTTTTCTGGGGTTTCTTCTGCTACTTTTTCAATTTCAACACCACCTTCGGTCGAAACCAAAATGATATTTTTTGAAGTAGCTCTATCTAAAAGGATAGATAAATAATATTCTTTTTCAATTGCAGCACCCTCTTCGATTAACATTCTGCGAACAATTTTGCCTTCTTCACCAGTTTGAAGAGTAACAAGTTTGTTCCCCATAGTTTTTTTCGCAATTTGGTACGCTTTATCTGCAACATTTCCACCAGTAACAACATTGACTCCACGTAATGGCTTTCCGTCAATATCAATTTGTTTATTGGTTTCAACATCATATACAATGCCTTTTCCACGTCCACCAGCATGAATTTGAGATTTCAATACAATCGTATTGATACCATTAGAAATAAAATCATGATACGCAAAATGTCCCGCTTCTTCTGCTGAAAAAACTGGTTTATTACGAAGTACTGGTACTCCGTAGGTTTCTAAAAGGCTTTTGGCTTGGTATTCGTGAATATTCATTGGTATGAATCTTTCTCGTTAAATAAGGAAATTTTTTAGTTACAAGATACAAAAATACAAAATCTTTCGCAATACACCAATATTACAACCGTTTGAATGTTTGAATTTGAATATATTACCAAATGTTTGCACTGATTACTACTCTTACTTTCTAAATGAGAATTCTCCATATTGCTCCTGAAAATTTTGCCGGTATTCCTATCCGATTAGTGAAAGCTGAAAGAAATTTGGGGCATGATTCACGATTAATAACGATGATGAGAAGTCCTCAAGGATATGAAGAGGATATTTGTTTAGAATTACCTTTGTTACGAAATTCTTTTTTACCTACCCTTCGTTCTATTTTTTCTTCTACAACGGTTGTTGATTCTGCAAAAAGGAATACTGGTCAGCGTCAATTTTGGATACCTTCCACACCATTTCATCGAATGTTTCATCAATTTCGTGATTTTTTGTGGGAATCAAAAGTTATTTCTACCATCGAACAATTAGGCGGATTAGATTCGTTCGATGTGATTATTGCCGATGGTGGACACGATTTGTTCAAGGTCAATCAGTATATATCCACTTCACAAACCCCATTATTCTGCATTTATTATGGTTCAGATTTGCGAACACGTGGATTATTTGAACATATTAATGCAAAATCAAGGGCAAATTTTACTTTTGAATATGACCATACATTGATTGATCCCAAAGTACAGTTTTTATACTTTCCTTTTGAAACACCTACAAGCGTCCAATCATATGTTGAGAAAAAAGAATTTATTATCACACACTCACCAACAAATCGAAAAGCAAAGGGAACGGATAGAATTTTAGAAGTTTTAGAGCAACTTAAGGAAGAATTTTCCTTTACCATAGATTTAATTGAGGGCGTTTCTTACGAAGAATCGATACACAGAAAGGCACAATCTTCTTTGTTTATAGATCAAATTGGAGAATTGGGGTATGGCGTTAGTTCCTTAGAGGCTTTGTCATTAGGAGTCCCAACTGCAGTAGAATTGTTGACAGATTTCGAACAAAGATTACAACCTCATCCTTTTTATGTACTTCATAGCAACACCTTATTTCACGATATTCGAAGAACGATTACATCAATCAAGAACAAAGAATACAATGCTCAAAGTGGGGTACAATGGGTACAAGAGGTTCACTCTACTTCAAAAGTAGTTGAAAAGTATTTAACGAAAATTAACGCCGAACTTTCTGTTTGAAATAGGAATCAATTTCCGCAAATCGCTTGTATGCGTGGGATTTTTCTTCATCTGTAAACGATAACTCAATATCAAAATATGCTGTTCGAGTCAATTCTTTTAGCTGTGTTCGGATATTCAAATTTTTCACATAACCATGATATTTTTTGCAAATCAAAAACCAAGCAAATCCTTCTTTGACATTCTTCGCAACACCTTCACCACGATAGTACATACCACCTAAATTGTTAGCAGCTATGATATCGCCATGCTCAGCAGCTGTTTTATACCACTTGAAAGCCTCCGAAACATTTTTATTCGTTCCTCTACCCCAAAAATAGGCATTTCCTAACTCCAGTTGTGCTACCTCATCACCACGATAGGCTTGAAGTTTCAAAATGGAAACAGGTATGTAAAGCTGGGCGAACGAATTGCTTGAACTTACTACAAAAAAAACGACAATTACAATTGATAAAGAGAAAAATTTACTCATAAAATTTAGGAAGAAAACCACTGATTAAGAACTGATTCGGCTAATTTATTTTCTGGACTAAAACTCCCTTTTTGGATAGATTCTACTTGAGGTTTAGCATCCCAATACCAAAAGAAAATACCATCACATAAAGGATGTTTTCCCAGCGATTCGATAATATAAGTATAATATAATTCTTGAATTCCTTCGTGAGGAAATCGTTTACTGATTGTTACATCTCGCTCAATTTGGGGTTCTAATTCAGCTCCTAATTGCGATTGTAATCCTGTTTGCATGATCAGAAACTTTTTACGATTTGTTCGAAATTGTTCTTCTAAAAAACTCCGAATAGAATTCAATTGATTAGTTTCTGAACCCCAAAATGTTCCATGGGTTTGACCATTAGATGTCAACACAGGAAACGCACTCAAGGCTATGTAGTCAGTTGCATTATACAATGGACACCACATAAATTCGGGTTCATTATTCTTGTAACCCTCCAAACCTTGCCAACTTGCAGAGTACACAACTTTTTTTGAAAATTTCGTACGTACTTCAGCGATGAGTGATTTCCATTGTGGAGCTGTTTCTTCATTCACGGCACTGCTCAGTTCATTCCCAATACATAAGATGGAAACTCCATTCACCTCTGCAAAGGCAGCATAATCCAACATGATTTTTTTGTATGAACTAAACCATGCCACCGAAAAAGGAATATTTCGAGTACTACCACCATTATACAATCGTAAGAGTGGATTTAGCACAATATTCATACCAAGTGATTTCGCATTTTCAATTGCAGAACGAATATCATTGTTAGTGGAAGTACGGTAAACAGATTCGCTTGTCAGGGGATTGATGCCATTGGAATTTGCTTCGATAGAAGTAGCAAATTCATTATCTTGGTAGATATAAAACGACAAAACAATTGTATTCGAACGAGTCTGCTTTTTCATATCACCAATTCGATTTCCTTGAACAGCAGTAGCAAATTCATTCGAATCTTTCGCAAGAAGCGTAAGGCCTTGATACGTAGGTTGATGGGGTGGGTACCCATAAAATTGTTCTTCGGCACACGATACCATCGCTACCAAAATCACAAACATCATTACAACCCTATACATCGCACACTTTCTCATTTCCGCCGTTGACGTTACACCCTCTGAATTATTTATGAAGTAATGTTAATAAAACAAAAAGCCACTTACCCTTATATTTTCAACAAACATGTGATTTCTTCACCATAAAAATACTATTTACTATCTTAACGTCGTAAGTGTATCCAAATATAGTTGGAATAATCTTGTGATTTATTTATAATCTGAATGTCTGAAGTGTTGACGTTGCGAGGTGAGAATCTCCAAAAAAAATATAAAGCTCGAACGGTGGTGAAAAGTGTGTCCATTGAGGTCAAACAAGGGGAAGTTGTAGGACTTTTGGGACCAAATGGGGCTGGGAAAACGACGACCTTCTATATGATGGTGGGTCTGGTGTCGCCAAATAATGGGAAAGTGTTTTTGGATGAAAAAGAAATTACTTCTCGCGCGATGTATCAACGTGCAAGAATGGGGATTTCGTACCTACCTCAAGAGCCGTCTATTTTCCGCAAAATGTCTGTCGAAGATAATATTATGGCAATTTTAGAACTTCAATCATATAAACGGTCAGAACGTAAAGAAATCTTAGAGCATTTGCTGGAAGATTTTCGTATTTCCCACATTCGCAAAAGTAAGGGCTATATGCTTTCTGGTGGAGAACGTCGTCGGTGTGAAATTGCACGAACGTTAGCCTCTAACCCAAAATTTGTATTGCTTGATGAGCCTTTCGCTGGAATAGATCCCATTGCTGTGGAAGACATTATGAAAATTATTATTTCCTTGAAAAATCGTGGGATTGGAGTTCTCATCACAGACCACAATGTCCACGAAACATTGACCATCACTGATCGTTCGTATATATTAATAGATGGAAATATATTTGCGTCTGGTACTGCTGAAGAAATAGCAGATAATGATGATGTCAAACGTTTATACCTTGGTCAGAATTTCACCTTAGAGCGTTATGTTGGGTAGCGAGATTGAAACTGAATACAATGGTTTGCCGGTAGTGTATCCACAATCAATTTCTGAATGGAGAAATTGGTTAGAACAACACCATAATTCCACAAAAAGTGTTTGGGTATTACTGTTTAAAAAAGCAACAGGAATTCCAAGTATCACTTACAATGAAGCATTGGACGAGGCACTATGTTTTGGGTGGATAGACAGCAAATCTAACAAAAGAGATGAACAAAGCTTTTATCAAATTTTTTCACCACGTAACCCAAAAAGCAATTGGTCGCGAGTCAACAAGAATAAAATAGCATTATTAGAAGAACAAGGGAAAATGGCACCAAAGGGGCGTGAGATGGTCGAACTTGCCAAACGGACTGGCACTTGGACGGCATTAGACCTTGTAGAAGATTTGATAATCCCACCAGAGATGAATGAATTACTTTCTCAGCATCCAATTGCAGAGCAACATTACCAAAACTTTCCTCGTTCTGTCAAACGTGGAATTTTAGAGTGGATTTATTCTGCAAAAACGCAAGAAACTAAACTCAAACGAATCCAAAATACCGTAGAATTAGCTGAACAAAACATTCGAGCTAATCAATATGATCCAAAATAAATTCTACTTTTATACAATTATTTTGAGTTAAAACAATATTCTAACGTATGTTTGCGTTATATATCAAAAGGAGTTATATAATGTTTGCAAAAACCATCGATTTTACAGAAAAGCAACAGCGATTAGCAATGTTTGGGAAGGTGTTATCTCACCCTGCCAGAATTGCCATTATCGAATTTTTATCGAAACAACAAGGTTGTATCGTTGGGGATATTGCCAAAGAATTTCCGTTTTTAAGCAGAACAACTGTTTCGCAACATCTGCAAGAACTGAAAAATATTGGTATCATCCAAGGAGACATACAAGGTGTTACTATTTGTTATTGCCTCAATCCAACTATTCTCAATGAAATGAAGGAACTGTTTTCTCAACTGTTTACAGATGTTCTTTCTACAAATTGTCAATGTTAATACTATAAATTCTTATGAAAAATTTACTATTCTTCTTACTACTTGTATTGGTTGGTTCAATTCGTATGAATGCTGAAGAAAACGACATCAGAAGTTACTGTATCGATAGAATTGCAGAGTTCGATAAAATCCCACAAGAACGAAAATTGATTTTAAATGAGATTCGTTCGTATGTGGCTCAATCTATAGTGCAAAAAGACAATTGTCAATTGCTTTTTGTATGTACACATAATTCAAGAAGAAGTCAACTTGCTCAAGTATGGGCAAAAATAGCATCGGAATATTTTGGAGTAAAACAAGAATTACTACAAACATATTCTGGTGGAACAGAAGTAACAGCGTGTAACGAGCGAACAATCAAAGCACTTTCTCGAGTTGGGTTCTCGGTAGTCTCTGATGGTTCTGCTACAAACCCACGATATACGCTGAATACAATGAACAACGCATCTTTACAGTTGTTTTCGAAAAAGTACAATTCGGAATCAAATCCTACTAAAGGATTTGCTGCTGTGATGGTGTGCTCTCAAGCAGATGAAACGTGTCCATTTATTAACGGTTGCGAAAAACGTATTTCTCTTGGATACGTTGACCCTAAACGTTCGGATGGGACAGCTGATGAGGCTGCGACTTATGACGAGACCTCGAAAGAAATAGCCCGAGAAATGCTTTATGTATTTTCAGGATTAACTCCACAAGATTAGAAAGAAAAAACAATGATAACGACAGAAACAGATATAAAACAATTAGTCAAAGACAAATATTCGGAAATTGCCGAACAGTCAAAAGAATCTAATGCAGCGTCTTGTTGCGGAGTTGGCGGATGTGCAACCGTTGATTATGCCGTTTTTGCAGAAGAATACAAAGACTTGAAGGGATACAATCCTGATGCAGATTTGGGGTTGGGGTGCGGATTACCGACAGAATTTGCACAAATCAAAGAAGGCGATACAGTCGTTGATCTTGGTTCAGGTGCAGGAAACGATTGCTTTGTTGCAAGGGCAATTGTTGGTGAAAAAGGTAAAATAATTGGCGTTGATATGACGGAAACTATGATAGAAAAAGCTCGTGCGAATGCAGAAAAATTAGGCTTTAACAATGTCGAGTTTCGTCTTGGTGACATTGAAAAACTTCCAATTACAGCCAATGTTGTCGACGTAGTCGTCAGCAACTGTGTCGTGAACTTAGTGCCGAATAAAAAAGCAGTGATGCAAGAAGTGTACAGAGTTCTTAAACCCAATGGACATTTTAGCATTTCAGATGTTGTATTACGTGGCAATTTGCCAGATGCACTGAAAAATGACGCCGAAATGTACGCAGGTTGTGTAGCAGGTGCAATTCAATTAGAAGAGTATTTGCAAATCATATCTCAAGCAGGATTTAGTAATATCACGGTTCAAAAAGACCGAAAAATTACTCTTCCACAAGAGATTTTAACAAACTACAATCTTCAAGAACTTCCTACAGATTCTGGCATTTATTCCGTAACCGTGTACGCAGAAAAAACCGCTTGCGACCCAAAAAGTGGTTGTTGTTAAAGAATTTCAATTTTCTAAAAACAAAAAAAGCCACCTTTGGGTGGCTTTTTTTGTTTTGTGGGGTAATAAATTTTGGGAACTATGTAGATTTGTCAAGTAATTTTTGTAAGTTTGGTTTGTTCTAAGAAATTCTTAGTTTACTATGATATATACTCAAATTAAAAGGAAGCTGTATGAAAAATATTTTACTTCGTTGTAAAGTTCTATTTTTGGCAATCTTCGTCTGTACTATTGTTGCTGATGCAAAGCCAGTGAGCAAGAATATTGCACAAAAAGTGTGTGCAAATCACTTTAGCACTGTGACAAATTCTCCGTCAAATTTTCTTTCCACTTCAAGCGATATTTCCCTTATTTTAGAAAAAAAGGACAAAAAAAATCAATCGGTTTTGTATGTTTTTTCAGTCAAAAATAATGGATTCACTATTATTGCTGGTGATGATAGGGTTGCTCCAATTTTGGGATATTCGTATGAAGGTAATTCCAAACTCACTCAAGAAAATTTTCCTCCTCAATTGGTTGCAATGTTGGACTATTATTCAGCAGTTGTTGAGGATGTTTCTTCGCAGCCAGAACCTAATTCAATCACTTCTACCCAAAAAGAATGGGAAACGCTTATCAGTAATAAGAAATCTGAGGATAGATTTTCAGTTACTTCTCCTGTCAATGTACCTTCACTTATAAAAGCTACTTGGGATCAAGGCGATCCTTACAATAAATTCTGTCCACGTGATCAAAATGGTAATCAAGCAGTTGTAGGATGTGTTGCGACAGCTATGGCAATGATAATGCATTACCATCAATATCCTGAACGTGGAACTGGATTTAATTCCTTTCAATTGCAAGGTTTTGGTGCAATCTCTGCCAATTTTTCCAACACAACCTACAATTGGTCTTCAATGCCCAACAGTATTACGACCAACTCTTCTTCGACGGCAATTGATCAAGTCGCAAGAATATCATTTCATTGCGGTGTTGCAACGAATATGATGTACGGCGTTGCTGAAACAGGTGGTTCTGGCACCTATTCGAATTTAGTTTCTGAAGCTTTAATTAAATATTTTGGATATGATAAAGATGCAACAAAATATGTTGAAAAGTCAGATTATTCTGATTCTCAATGGTCAACATTGTTGCAAACTGAATTAAATAATAATAGACCTCTTTATTACAGTGGTGCAAGTTCAGGCGGTGGACATGCCTTCATTTTAGATGGATATTCAGGGAATTTCTTTAGTGTAAATTGGGGTTGGTCTGGTGTTTACAATGGCAATTTCTTGTTGACAAATTTGTCTCCAGATGGCACTGGTATTGGTGGTGGTGCTGGTTCGTACAATTTTGGTCAAGCTGCAGTACTCATCAAACCTCCTGTCAGTGGTGGTGGCGGAACTGATCCAAATGCCAATGCAAATATTCAAATTTCATCTGCTATGGTGATTTCTCCAACACCTTTACTCTCTAATGGAGCTATCAATGTAACGACAAATGTTGTGAACATTTCAACTTCACCATTTGACGGTTCATTATCTGCAGCGTTATTCAAATCGACCGGTGAATTTGTGAAATATATTGAAGTGAAAGACAATATCTCACTTCCTGCAAATTTTACTTTTACAAACCCAATTACTTTTACGAATTCATCTCTTTTTGGAGTTGAAGCAGGTGAATATTTAGTTGCGGTCTATTTTAAAACTACAGGAGGTACATGGCAAATTGCATCAAAAGCTCAACATCCAAATGTTGTCAGTATATCCATTCAAGAACCTCCCTATTCGAATGTTTTAACTCTTTATGATGGAGAAATTGAGGTTCCGGCAATTGTGCAATTAGAAACACCATTTCAAGTTCGATTGAATCTACAGAATACATCTAACAGCACGTTTGAAGGTGATTATTCGGTCGATTTGATGGATGCAAAAGGTGATTATTTGCAAGAATTAAGTAAAATTGAGAATGTTTCTTTACCAGCGGGGTATATTTACAACAATAAACTAACATTCAATGTTGAAGGTTTAACTGACTTAGAGCCAGGAAAATATTTTATTGCTGCTTGGTTTAAACCTTTGGGCGGTAAATGGGACTTGGTAAACCCAGGACAATATACGAATCCAAAAGAGTTTACTGTCATTACTCAAGCCTTATCAGCTGATAGTTATGAACCGAATAACAACACTCAAAGTTCTTCAGTTTTGCAATTAGCAGATAACTCAGCTTGTCTCTATAGTTCTTCAACTAATAACGGAAATCTGCATAACAATTCTGATGTCGATTACTATACTCTAACAATGCCATCACAATGTCAGTATTACAATGTAACTATTGCTACTGAAGATAAAGATGCATCCTCAAACTATACTGCAGATGTAATTTTAACACATAATTTTTCTGGAAATGTTTTTGATACAGAACCAGCAAATTTTGTGTTAGCTTCTGGAGAAAATCTTCGTATTAAAGTAGAGCCATACTTCCCTGGACAAACAGGTACTTACAGATTGCTAGTCAATCTTACTCCAAGTTCTACTTCTTCAGTTGCTACATTGCCTTCATTGTGGACAATTTCGCCAAATCCTGCAAAGGATTTGACAGTACTTTCGAGTGCAACTGATACACAAATTGCAGAAGTTGTTATTCGTGATGTTTCAGGAAAAGTTGTGATGACGCTCAAAAATCAGATTAGTACTACTACTTTCCCAATCAATGTGGAAACACTTGCAATTGGTCAGTACGTAGTGGAAGTATTAACTTCAACTAATGAAAAACACACTACCCTTCTCAATGTCGTTAGATAAGTAGGTAAAACTATTTAAAAACAGAAAAGCCACATTCAGAAGAATGTGGCTTTTTTTGTGTATATTTACTTGAAATTTCTGAAGGAGTATCTGATTTAATTGAAATTATGTTAAGTATATTCATTGCAACCTTTTTAATCATCTGTTCAATCTCTTTATTTTCCCAAAATGAAGATGGAGTTCGAAATGATTCAATATTTACAGTTGGACCTCCATTTTCTGCATTTCATACACATATACCTATTATTCGAAGTATACCACCGTTATCTCTATCTATGCCAATTGATGTACTATTTGGGTATATTGCATTGGATAGTCTTAGTAAGTTTTATAACGATTCTATTTTTATTGCAATTAGAGGACATAATCTATCTACTGCTTTTATGAAGTTAGAACCTTCTAATGACACTTTACATTCAATATGGAAATATTTGTACAAAATGATGGATTACAATCCCATAATTTTTAGGCAATACTTAAATGAATTATGTATCTCACAAAATGGGAATATTAAATATAATTTTTTCTATGATGTAGGAGTTTTATTAGCTAAATCCCATTACATTGAACACCCTTTGAAAAAAAGAATTGCCTCAGCGATGATTCCTGATTATATTCTTAAAGTTCAAGTTGTAAGAATTGATTCCATGAAAGCACCAATTGCTTCTTACGGAGATACTTCTAAGTATAAGTATTATAATATTAGTTGTATTGTACTCGATACAATTAAAGGAAAAGTAATTCCAATGGATACAATCAATATCTCTGAGAATTTAAAAAAACAAGAAGAAAAAAGTTCTATTTCTTATCGATTTAACTTTGTAATTTCAACAAATAGTTATTCTCAACCAAGAAGAGGATATTCGAATACTCCACATCCATTTCCCAAGGTTGATAGTCTGATATTTGATAAATCTTTAGAAATTATGAGAGTTGAACAAGGTCAAGAACTTCTTGTTTTTTTACAATGTACAAATCCACTTTGGTCTAAAACTCAAGATCACTTTCAGATTTATACCATACCTTTCACTAGTAATAGTGGAGTAATGCCAATTATAGATGGTATGGTATCAGATGTGAACAAAGTATGGTCAGACAGTACATGGATTCCGTATTCTTCGTGGAAAGAGAAGTACAACGAAGTTGTGGATATGATAATGAACAAGAAGTATTGAAGCTCAACCAAAAAACAGAAAAGCCACATTCAGAAGAATGTGGCTTTTTTTGTGCCCAGGGCGGGACTTGAACCCGCACGACTTTAAGGGTCCCAGGATTTTAAGTCCTGTGCGTCTGCCAATTTCGCCACCTGGGCACATTTTAGATTACAAATATAATAAATTTTTTTTACATACGATACAATTTGAATGAAAAATTCTTTCGGAAATGATTTTTACGAAGCAGTCTATACTATTGTTCGGCTTATTCCAAAGGGCAAGGTCTCGACGTATGGGGATATTGCTCGCTTTCTTGGAATTGGATCTTCCGCAAGAATGGTAGGATGGGCATTGAATAGCGTTATCGATCGCGAAGACGTACCTTGCCATAGAGTCGTGAACCGCAATGGTGAACTAAGCGGAGCGATGCATTTTGCAACTCCGACATTGATGAAAGAGCTCCTTCTCAAAGAAAATGTTTCCTTTATCGATGATGCAGTGAACCTTTCCGCTCACCGTTGGGTTATAGAACTCGATGTGTAATTATTGAAGAATACTATGTCTATCCATACCTATACTCGCTCAATTGAAATCAACGCTCCACAAGAGGATGTTTTTCATTTTCATGACGATACAAATAATTTATTGCGAATAACACCACCGTCTATTAAGGTCTCCATTCTCCATGCAGACCCTCCCGGAAAAGGTGCAATGGTGAAGTTGAAAGTAACACAATTTGGCTTTTTGACACAAATTATGGAAATGGAATTTACTGCCTATGACGCTCCTCATTTTTTGACCGATACCCAACGTAAGGGAAAATTCAAATCCTTTGTTCAAGAACGACAATTTGAAACTACAACACGCAACACTACTATTCTGACCGATACTCTTCACTACGAATTACCACTCGGTTTTTTGGGTGATTTTGCGAATTTCCTATTTGTTCGAAAGATTGTTTCGTCTATGTTTTCTTATCGTCAAGAAAGAACAAAAGAACTCTTAGAACATAGCTAATGATTCGTACACATACCTCAACAATTCGAGTACGATATGCAGAAACAGACAAAATGCAAATCGTCTATAATGCAAATTATTTAATTTATTTCGAAATAGGAAGAACAGAACTCCTTCGAGCAATTGGGTTGCCCTATGCCGTCTGTGAGGAGAATGGTTTTCAATTTCCAGTTGCTGAAGCAAGTGTTCAATATCTAAAACCAGCACGATATGATGATGAATTGTCTATCCAAGCAGACTTGGAATACGAGCCTTCAAAACCCTATATCACAATTAAGTACGAAATAACACGTAATGAAGATGTAATTGCACGTGGTATGACAAAACATCCTTTTTTTGATATTACTTCGCAAAAACCAATACGTCCACCGGCATTATTTCGCAATTGTATAGAACAACCTAACGTATGAAGAAATTCTTTGTGAGTGTATCGCTCATCATTGTCTCTATAATGTTTCCATTCGTAGTCGAAGCACAAACGACATCTTTGTTCCAGTTTTTACGATTTGGTCAATCTGCCCGATCTGCTGGAATGGGATCTGCAATGTTAGCTGTGGAAGGCGATCATACTGGCGTTTTGTTCAATCCGGCGATGGTTGGAACTGCAAAAGGTCGTTCTATTGATCTAACAGCTCTCAAACACATTTCTGATATAAATTCTGGTTTCCTATTATATTCAGATACACTCGAAACTATCGGTGGTCGGTTTTCAACTGGCGTTGTATACACAAATTACGGTTCTTTTGAACGGGCAGATGAATTTGGAACAAAGTTAGGAACTTTCGGTGGATTAGATCTTGCAGTACAAGGAACGTATGCTTCTTCTATCGATACAAGCTTTTACTACGGAGCTACCGTCAAATTTTTAATGACATCATTTGAAGATATTCGTTCTACTGCTATGGCAGTTGATGCTGGAGTTTTGTACAAATTACCAAAACTCAGCACTAATGTTGCATTTTCTGTACTTCATGCAGGAGCACAACTTTCTGCAACTCCTGGTGCAACATCAGATTTACCCTTTGATATGAGGCTGGGTATTAACCATCGACTCAAAGGGCTTCCGCTCTTAATCAATCTTACATTTTACCATCTTGCAGATCAGAACAAAGAGTTTTCAGACAGGTTAGCAACTTTCACTATTGGTGGAGAATTCTATTTGTCTTCGATTATTCGTGCAAGAATTGGGTACGACAATGGTATTCGTCAGGGTGCGGCATTTGGCAATGCTGGAGGACTTTCAGGAATGTCATTTGGGGTGGGAGTAGTGACTGAGTATCTCAATTTCGATTATGCATTTTCTTCTATAAATAGTGCTGTTCTTTTGAACAGAATTTCTTTCCATGTTCCTTTTTAACTATCAATGAAATCAATTCTTTTTGCTGTTATCTTATTATTAACTGTAGCAACGATTCAACCATCTTCTACGTTTGCACAAACTACAAAAGCAAACACAGAGAAAAAACTTTCTCCATCTATAATGTTGGATAATATTGCTTTTGCTTTCACTTCTCTTAACACTGTTGAGATTACTGGTGCTGAAGCTGATGCCTTTATGGAAGTTCGTGGAGTACTTGCTAAAATTCTTACAGATGCTCAAACTGCAAAGAAACAACCGACTGATATTGTTCTCGTTGAATTGACTGTTCCACAAGCACAGAATTTGATTCTATTATTACAACGTGCAAAATTCAAAGGTGAAGATGCTGTTCGATATCAGGAAATTGTCAAAGCAATTAAAGACATTGCTGAAAAAGAGAAAAAATAACGAATGAATATCGCATTACTCTCGATTGGCGATGAAATTCTCATTGGTCAAATTGTCAACACCAATGTCGCTTGGTTAGGTGCTCAAGTTACTAATAAAGGGTACAAAATTGTTGTGACCTCTACTGTTGGAGATTCCTTTCAGATTATTGCAAATGAAATTAAAAGATTAGCATCAATTTCTGACGTTGTCATAATGACCGGAGGACTTGGTGCTACTCACGACGATATCACCAAACATGTTTGGTGTAATGTTTTTGGAGATTCGTTGGCATTTCACCAACCTACATTAGAGCTTCTCAACGAACGGTATATCCGTCAAGGTCGTGAGTTCACTGAAAGAAACAAATTACATGCTTTTTTACCAAGTTCTTGCACAGTTTTGCCCAATTCAATAGGTTCTGCACCTGGAATGATGACCGAATATGAAGGTACTCTCATTTTTTCCTTACCGGGAGTTCCTTATGAGATGAAAGCAATCTATAATGAGTCTGTTCAAAACTTTTTAGCACTCAGACACTCGCAATTAGAAACGGAAGTTGTTGTTTTCAAAACTATTATGACTTCTGGTATAGTTGAATCATCATTGGCAGATTTAATTGGTGATCCTTCTCGATTTTTGGGTAACAATTCATCATTGGCATTCTTACCTTCAGCTCAAGGAGTACGACTTCGTTTTGGGACGACGGCAATGAGTACTCAAGAGGCTGAAATAAAATTAGAAGCTATGATTGCTATTGTTAAACCAATTATTCAACCATATATCTTTGCAGAAGCCGATACGAAGTTAATAGAAGTTGTCTCACAATTACTTCAACAACATTCAAAAACAGTCTCAACAGTGGAGTCTTGTACAGGAGGAATGTTGGGAGCAGAATTTGTTTCAATTTCGGGCTCATCCTCGTATTATAAAGGTGGATTGATAACATATAGCAATCAATCAAAAACTGCAATTGGTAATGTCAATGCAGATTTAGTTACCCAGAATGGAGCCGTAAGTGAAGAAGTCGCTTTGGAAATGGCTACTCAATGTCAAAAACTCTTCGGAACAGATTATGCGATTTCCATTACAGGCATAGCAGGTCCAACTGGGTGGACTGACCAAAAACCAGTAGGATTGGTATGGATTGGAATTGCAACGCCCAATGGAACAGTAGCTCATCGTTTTCAATTTGGAACTGACCGACAATTGAACCGCGAACGCTCTTCTGGAACCGCCTTGCATTTATTACTCAAAGAACTTCGGACAATTTCATAATATGCTCATTCTAGCTATTGAAAGTTCATGCGATGAAACATCTGCTGCAGTTATTGATGGTACGACCAAAATAGTCAAAAGTAATATCGTTTCTTCCCAGTTATTTCACTCTCAATACGGTGGCGTTATTCCCGAATTAGCTTCACGTGCACACGTTGAAGCCATTAGTTATGTTGTTGAAAAAGCTTTAGCAAATGCAGAATGTTCCTTAGAAAGTATTGATGCATTTGCCGTAACCACTCAACCCGGACTTCCTGGTGCTTTGTTAGTAGGTGCAAATTTCGCAAAAGGTTTAGCCGTCAAAACTGGCAAACCTGTTTTTCCAATCAATCATATCGAAGCACATTTGTATTCCGGTTTTTTGGAATCACAAGATATTGAGTTTCCTTTTGTAGGATTTGTAGTCAGTGGTGGTCATACCTCCTTGTTTTTGGTCGAATCTTTTGCTAATTATACCGTTCTTGGCTCTACTCGTGATGATGCCGCTGGAGAAGCATTCGACAAAATCGCCTCAATGCTCGGATTCCCATACCCAGGAGGAATTTACATTGATAAACTTTCTGTTACAGGAGACCCTGAAGCATTTTCTTTTCCCATCGCAACTGTTGGTGAATTTCAGTTTAGCTTTAGTGGTTTAAAAACATCCGTGAGAAACTTTTTGTCAAAAACATTCACTCAAGAAATTCCTGAGAATATAAAACCTGATATTTGTGCTTCCGTTCAAAATGCTATTACAGAACAGTTACTCAAAGGACTCAAACAAGCAGTATACGCTTATAAACCAAAGACCATAGTCATTTCAGGTGGAGTATCTGCAAACACCTCCCTTCGAGCTAAAGCAGAACTATTAGGTATACAAACGTCAATTCCAGTAGTAATTCCAAAAGGAGAATATTGCATAGACAATGCAGCAATGATAGGACTTTTGGCATCGTATCGCTACACTAGCACTTCGCCCTCAAGTATCAAATTTTCGGTCAAATCCAGTTCACTTCGCTCACCAAGAAAATAATTACAAACAATACCGCTTTAATATAGTTAGGTTAAATGTAAAAAAGAGTTTTTTTTACGAAAAGTAACTATTATTGGTGTTGATGTGTTTTGAAGAATATGGATTCTCGTGAGGGGAGTTGTTGCATTATCTGTTTACGTTGTGCTGATGAAAGGGTAGCCCATCGAGCGATTTCTTCAATAGTTCGAAAACAACCTTCGCAAAGTTCCGTTTTTTTGTTTATTTTGCATATTTTACGGCAAGGTGTTTCAATTGTTGTCATGACTTTTTAGACAATGAAGAAATAGATTTTGTCTCTTTAACGTTTTGTAAATCTCTTTATTATGAAAAGTATTTCTACTGTATTCTTATTGATACTTCTGTTGAATCTGAGTGCTTCAGCTCAGATTTCACCTGCCTTTGTTAAGCCTGAACCTTCTCATATTTTTTGTAAACACGGTGTTGAACACCTTCTAGCTACGGCTCCTGATATTCCGCTTGTTAAACGTCAATATGATGTTATTTCAATGAATATATTTATGGATTGGAGAACTCCTCTTAGTGCAGTTGATTCCATTCCAAGCTCACTTCGTACTTATAAGGGAGTGACTACAATGACTATAGCCAATACAGAATCTGCACTTTCCTCAGTGAAAATCGATGTTGGTGTTTTACGTATTGACTCTGTTTTTATCAATGGAGTCTACATAAATCAGAATCTTCCAGCAAAGATTGGTCAAGAGCAAACAATTCCAATTCAAACTCCTTTTCCTGTTAATCAACCCTATTCTATACGTTTTCATTACACCTATGTTGGGGCATTCAATCAAGGATTTTTTGTCTATGAAAAGAATAGACGCGTACAAATGGGCAGCTCTATTATTGACACTTTACCTGCAGCTTTGTGCTATACAATGAGCGAACCTATCAATGCAAGAGATTGGACGCCTTGTAATGATGCTCCGTACGATAAGTATAAATGTGCTATTTCTATAAGAGTTCCAGAAGGAAATTTGGCAACATCAAACGGCAATCAAGATTCAATAGTTACTCATTCAGAGGATAATTCTCTTACGTATTTTTATAGTGATACAACTCCCATTCCTACGTATTTGATGATTGGTGTAGCTTCAAAGTTTGCCTATTGGAATGATGTCTATTCTAGAGTGAGCGATACAACGAAAAAAGTTCCTGTTCATTACTACACTTGGGAACGTGATGTAGAAGGAAACAATGGTCGTTATAATGCCAAAAATGCGTATCGATTTATGATTCCTATGATGGAAGAGTACTCGAAAATTTTAGGAGAATATCCCTTTAATTCTTATGGTATGGCAGTGATTCAACCATTTCAATTTGGTGGAATGGAACATCAAACTATGTCGACCATTAACCGTGTTTGGTTGATTGAAGACTGGTACGAAGATGGAATTGCTCACGAATTAATGCACCACTGGACTGGAAATTTGATAACGTGTGCTACTTGGAATGATTTGTGGATTAACGAAGGTGGTGCTTCTTGGGGTGAGTCGGTTTGGAGAGAAGCAAAATCGAAAAATGTTCAAGATGCTAATAGTAAAATGATGGGAGCAAGAGATTATTACGTTTCTCAGAAACAAGTTGTTGCTCCGATTTATGGAATTCCTGTCGATAAATTGTTTCAATATACGTGGATTACTTATTCTAAAGCTAGCTGGATTTATCATATGATGGATCGTCATTATGGTTCTGAGTTGTTTCGACCAGCTTTACGAAAATTCTTTTCTACGTATGCCTATCAATCTGTAACAACTGAAGATTTTAGAAATTTCTTCCATAATGAGTTAACACCTAATGATGATGTAACGAAGGTTCCTATTCCATTGACAGTGAATGCGTTTTTTGACCAATGGGTCTATGGTGCTGGTCATCCAACATATACTGCGAACTACAAAACAAGTCCCAAAGGAACTGAAACTGAAGTAACAGTAACATTACGTCAAACACAACAAGGAAATGGTATTGCTGATGTGTTTGCTACTCCAGTTGAACTATTATTTTATAAGCAAGTTAATGATAGTATTGTAGCCTCTCAAGTGGTTAGTATGTTCAATAATGAACGTGTACAAATGACCAATTTTACGCTGCCTTTTGAGCCAAACGGAATGTTCATCGATCCGAATACATCCTTACTCCAAGAAGTTTCAGAAATTACGACTTCTGTTTCAGAACAAACTGTAAAAGGAGTGGAAATTGATGCGTATTTTGAGCAAAATCTACTACAAATTCGCAACGTGAAAGAAGGAATTCTATCCATTGAGATTTATACAGTGAATGGTGAACGTATTTCTAAAAATAGTACGAATATTCTTTCCGGTAATTTTACCAGTGAAATAACGAATAGCGAACTTTCAAGCGGATACTATTTAGTTGTTATCAGAAACAATGAAGTAACTACATCTATTCCGTTGGTAATAGCGAAATAAAACGTCTATACAGAAAGATAAAAAGCTCCCTCATTTTATCGTGAGGGAGCTTTTTTGTTTAGCGAGAAATTTTGTTTTCAAATCCTCCATAAAGGAGTGTTTGCACGTAGGGTGCAGCTAAAAAGTCGTGTGGAAATCCTTTTTCGATAGCACTTACTTCGTTGAGTTCGTTGATTTGTTCGAGTGATAATGTTCCTTGTAGATATTGGAGATTATCGTTGAATTGCTCAAGTGTTCTGGCTCCAATAATTGGTAATATCTGCTGTTCTTGGATATGAATCCATTGCAACGCAATTTGCCCCGGTGAGCAATTGTTCGCATTGGCAATTTCTACGACTTTTTTTACAATTGCTGTGTTTCGTTCATTCAAACGTTTGCTATCGGCAGCTAATCGTTTTGCATCGTCATTTGCTTGAAGATATTTGCCTGTCAATGCTCCACCGGCTAATGGTGCCCAAGCAGTAATGCCAATTCCCAATTCTTTTGCCATTGGTAACAAATCGCGTTCTCCATCTCGCATCAGTAGGGAATATTCGATTTGTAATGCGATAAATTTTGACCATCCTCGAAGTTCTGCAATGGTGTTACATCGCGACACAATCCACGCAGGAGTGTCCGAAATTCCGATATAGAGAACTTTCCCTTGAGCTACCAAATCGTCGAAGGCTCTCATCACCTCTTCGCTCTTGGTAGAATAATCCCACGCATGGAGATAAAACAAATCGATATAATCAGTATTCAGTCGTTTAAGACTTTGTTCGACTGATTGCATCATATTTTTACGGTGATTTCCGCCATCATTGATTCGATTTGCTTTCGTGAACAGTGAATATTTTGTTGCAATCACTACTTCATCGCGGATTTGCATTTCGTTCACAAATTCCCCAACATATTCTTCACTTCTACCTTCTGTATAACGATTGGCGGTGTCTAAAAAATTACCACCACTTTCGATGTATTTTTTGAAGATAGATTTCGATTCTTCCTTTTCCGAACCCCATCCCCATTCTTTGCCAAAGGTCATTGTGCCTAAGACAATTTCCGAAACCCTAAGTCCAGAATCGCCTAAAAGTCGATAGTTCATTGTTCTTTTCCGTACATTTGTAAATTCTTTCTACAAAATACACTTTTTTTCGCATAAAATTATGTTAACAACTAAAAACCCACAGTTTCGTGAATCGATTCTTCACCATCTCAAACGTCAAGAATTTATGAAGCATATTCACTGTACGCTCACTACAATAGAAATTGGGTATGTCGTTGCGGAAATCGAACTTGATACCTTCCACCAACAACAAATTGGGCTGATTCACGGTGGAGTAACGGCAACTATTGCCGACGTTGCAGCTGGGTTTGCGGGGTTTACATTGGTTGGACCTGAAGAGCATACGGTTACAGCAGAAATAAAAATTTCTTATTTTGCAAAAGGATTAGGTAAAAAACTCAAGGCGATTGGGCGAGTTGTCAAACCAGGGAATAATTTACATTTTTGTGAGGCAGAGGTCTTTACAATTGACGAAAATGGGAAAGAAAAACTCATTGCAAAAGCGACAACAACTATGGCAGTGATTACCCCTAAAAGTATATGACCACCATCTATTCTCAGTTATATACTTCCCCAATTGGCGTGATGCAGATTGGTGCTACGGACGATTCGTTACTTTATATAGAATATGATGATTCTCCACATTGTCAACAGAAAGTGCAATCTATTGCAAATGCACTTTCAGCAACGATACACAACGAACCGTCTGCATATCATCAAGTCATCATATCACAATTAGACGAGTATTTCTCTGGAAAACAACAAGAATTTTCGCTTCAATTGCAAACCAATGGAACTGAGTTTCAACGGTCTGTGTGGCAATCGCTTCAAACGATTCCTTATGGCACTACAACAACCTACAAGGAACAATCATTAGAAATGAATAATCCCTTAGCAATTCGTGCCATTGCATCCACCAATGCAAAAAACTGCATCAATATCGTCATTCCATGCCATCGAGTGGTAGGTACGAATGGATCTCTCACCGGGTATTCTGGTGGGATTTGGCGTAAACGTTGGCTTTTAGACTTTGAACAACAACACTCGCACACTTTACAAAAACAAATCCCCTTACTGTAAAAAAAAATCCTACTGAAAAGTAGGATTTTTTCCTTTATCGAATTACGTGTAGTTGTTGGTGGTGTTTGGTGATGCCGTTGGTGATGATGACGGTGTATACGCCGTTTGGAACGTCGGAAACTGGAGCTGGGAACGTATACTCATTTCCACGTAGAACTTGCTCGGAGAAGAGTTGTTTTACCTTCATTCCACGCATGTCATAGAGTTCTGCTGTGGCAATTCCGTCAGTTGTTGGAGCAAACCGCACTAACGTCTGCGATGAAGCTGGGTTCGGTGCAAAACCAATCGTTGAGGAGAAAGGAAAAGAACATTCAATATTAGTAACTTGATCTATGGAGATTCGAGACGCATAAAAATTTGTTCCTACATTTCCAGTTATAACTATATCTCCTTTATCTACATAGGTTACATCCGACAAGGCATCTTTTGTAACATCTCCCCAAACAAATTCTTCTAATGTAGTCCAGCTTGGTTTTACAACGCCTAAATAAAAATCTTCACTCCCATTTTTACCATTTAATGCTGCTCCAACAACAGAAATAGTTCCATCTTCTCGTACTCGGCAACTACTTACATTTGAGCGAATAGAACCAATTGTTGTCTTGAGAGTTTGTTCGTCGAACGAATTATAATACGTTAATGCAACACTATTTGCAAAAGAATCAATTGCTGTACCGACTATTGCAAATCCATTTTCTGAAACTGCTATAGATGTTGGAACAAATTTCTTTATTCCTTGCAAGGATATTGTTGGAACAAAGTGTTGTAACACTTCAAACGAATTTTTGTTATGTTTGGTAACTCGAATTGCAGAATCAGAGAATTGTGTATATACAGTGTCTGGTGAATGTAGAAGATAGTATTCATTGGTATCTTGTCTGACAATTGCTTTGGGATAGGGTAACATTGGGTATTGGTTACTTGTACATTCAATTCTGAAAATGTTATTATTTTGGCGAGTTATTGCTCCACTATTTGTGACTGATTTAAATACAGTATTTATCACAAATGAATTCATATCTATTGAATTCACCGTTGAATCAATCAAATAATATGTTGCAAATTCATTAGGAGCGGTTATTGTTGTATAGGATAAATCTGATGTTGTAGTATCGCTAAACTCATTGGATATAGTAATATTCTCATTAAAGTTATACATCATAAACATCATACTTTTTACAGTTCCTTGTGAATCTTTCCAACCATTAATTTGTGCTGGAAACCCATTTCGGAAACTTCCATATACATACGTATGAGTATATTTATTCAAATCTGATTGGTCTACAAAAACATTTTTTTGTTTGTAAGTATTGTTTAGTGTATTTGTTGCTTCGTACCACAATGAGTTGTTTCCAATTATGTTATACATTACAGGTATATTTTCATTGCAATCTATCGAAATCGAAACTCCGTTTAGTCGAGGTGAGTAAGAAATTTTTTTGGGTTTATATTCTGTTTTTTTCATAGCACTTGCTATAAAATACGAATACCAAATTGTCTTAGGTTCTCGATTTTGAGAATACACATTAAGCAACGAACTACTTAACAATAGTAAACAAACAAATAAATACAACATTTTCACCAACGTACTTTGAATCAAAAATACTAACTATAAATGTAGTACTGTATTTGAATGAATATAGTTCCTCAAATTGATCAATTTTGTAGTATTTTCTTTTTGATATTACTATTTCTTCTTTACCTCTGTATTGTCAATGGGATGGTTTCTTGTAGATTTTCTCCCTTTATCACTACGAAATATGAGCCGTTTGGATAATTTGCAGTGGAAAATGAAAATTTAAAATTCTGTGCAATTTCTCCACTGTGTAAGGTAGATAATATTTTCCCATCTACACTATACAAAGAAATTGTACCTTCCATTGAAGTACTATTCATCATTGATATAGTTGCTTCTGTGCTGCTTGGATTGGGAGTAATGTTAATGCTTGTTATAGCGTTATCATTACTTTCAACAACCGATGTTTTGGGGTCACGAATCAATTTCGCCATATATGGTTTGCCACCCTTGCTACCGACGACAATGGCGTTATTGTCGAAAGTAGCCACATAATCATAGAGTGAATTTATTCCAGTATCAGTCCATTTGTATTCTTTTTTTGTCGCTTCATCTAATCCAGAATCGTAACTAACCAAATAAGGTACGACAGTCGAATTATCAGGGGAATCGGACATTGCTCCAACACAGACGACAGTATTTCCGTGGATTTTGACTGCTTGTATTTTTGAATATATTCCTTCAGGAGTAAGATATTTATACCCTAAAAATTGACCTTGTTTGGTAACTGTCGCTATGAAACCACGTTTCAACGTACTATTCGGTAGATATTCATAACCAGCTACATAGATATTATCATTCAAAACTGCAGCATCAACAATTGATACATTGTAATTCGTGTACTGTGAATCATTCAGAATACGAAATGCTCCAATTTCCTGCATTGATTTGTCGACAATCCGAAAGGAAATTCCAATTGGTTTGCTCGTTGGTACTTCCTCTGAAGATATCACTACCACCATACTGCTGTCTGCAAAGTATTTTAAAGCTCTTGGAACACCAAAAGATACATTATCAGCAAAACTGATTGTATCTCGTGATAATACAGTTGTGTTAATTGATTTGAATTGAAGATCTTTTTCTTCTATTGAATACTGTAGAAAACGTTCCGAATTTTGATTTTCAATTAGTTGCGTAGTATCCAAATACAATTGATTTCTACCCCTTTGAGCAATTCCGTGCATTCTTTTAGTACCTTCAAACATTTCTTCCATTCTTATTGAAGTTTGCTCAAAAGAAAAATCAAAAATATTACACACAAATGGGAATTTTCTATTGTCATTTGTTCTTCGAAACGCTCCTACATAGTAAACATCATGGAATCCAGATGTATAAAACAAGAAACTATTAGTTAACTGTTGCTCTGTGTATAAAGTATCATTTAATGGATTAAAGTTTTGAAATGGAGCTTGAAATTGATTAAAGTTGAACTTGTTCTGTTTCAAGAACTTACCATCTATATCAAATTTCTTCATAAATGGCAACCTTGAAGAATTTGAAATTGTTACGAAAAATTCTCCAAAAACAGTTACAGCAACTTTTGAAGCAAAACCATTGCCACCAGTTGAATCAACAATTTTTTCCCACTCAAGAGTGTATTGAGCATAAAGTACTGATGGCAGAACCATCATTGTCAAAAATAGTAAGAACTTTTTCATAGGATTTTCCTTTATCGAATTACTTGTAGTTGTTGGTGGTGTTTGGTGATGCCGTTGGTAATGATGACGGTGTATACGCCGTTTGGAACGTCCGAAACTGGTGTTGGGAAGGTGTACTCATTGCCTTGTTGTACGGGTTCGGAGAAGAGTTGCTTTACCTTCATTCCACGCATATCGAATAGTTCTGCTGTGGCAATTCCGTCTGTAGTTGGTGCAAACCGCACCAATGTCTGCGATGATGCTGGGTTCGGTGCAAAACCAATTGTTGAAGAGAAAGGTACCGTTTCGTTAAAGCTCGTTGGGTTGTCAGTCGCAATTCTTGCTACGTAACAGTTTGGACCTGCATTACCAGAAACGACCATATCGCCATTATCCACAAAGGTAACGTCTGCTAATGCATCATCAAAAGCACCTCCCCAAGAAAATTCCTGCATCCTATTTGAACCTTCTGGTTTAACAATGACAAGGTAATAATCATTTGTCCCCATAATTCCATTTGGTTTAGTTCCAACTGCTACGACAGTACCATCATCACGCACCCTACACCCACTGAGATCAGCTTGGACAGAACCTATAATTGTACTTGAAGCACTTTTATCAAATCTTGAGTAATGAATTAATGGTACACTTTTTCCAAGTGAATCAATTGCATTTCCAACAATAGTATATCCATTCTTTGAAACTGCAAATGACTCTGGAACAAATTTCTTTTGCCATGGATTAGGATCAATTGGTAAAGTAAACATAAATGAACTTTGCATTGGGACGTAAGTTTCCTCCAGTTCGAATTTCACTTTTTCGTGTTTTGTAACTCTAATTGCTGTTTCAGTTGTGCCACGATACAACGTATCAGGTGCATGAAGAACATAATACGAATTGGTATCATCTTGCCTCACCACCATAGGATATGGAAGCAACGGAAATTGTGAAGTTGAATATGAAAATGAAACAACACTATCTTTCTCAAATTCTATATCTGCAATGTTAAAACATTCAACAACTTTCATTCTTACAATTGTACTATCTCCATTTATTCCACTTATAGAATCTAACAAGTTATAATACCCTTGAAACCTATGACTAGTAATAGTTGTATGAGGATAAAATCCAAGTGTATTAACTTCTCCACCCCTAATAGATATTATATTATCCTTTGGCCTCAAACCTCCATAAAGTATAGAAAATCTTTCGTAATTATTTCTATAATATTGGATAATCATAGAAAGTGATGGATTATTCGGATCTAAATAATAATTGGAGTGAAGATAATATTTATTCATTTCACTTTGTTTTACAATATGAGGACCAAAAACAGGAGAAGGTGCATCGAATTCGATTCTTCTAACAAATAAACCATCTGATTTTAGATATATGAGGTTTGGTAAACTATCGCTATTATCTACAGCTAAAAAAACCATGTTATAAATTTCCGAATAAGCAATCTTTTTTCCATGATAAAAATCTACAAATGCTTTCGATGCGAGATGAAAATACTCCCATTTCGTTTGGATTTGTTGAGAATAAGAAGACACATAACAGCCAAAAACAAGAACTATATATATATAAATTTTCATAATCACTTTTTAAAATATCAAAGGTCCGCAGTATACTACTGCGGACTCTTTTGTGAAGGTTATCGAATAACGTTAATAGTAAATCGAATCTTTTGGCTTGGAGAGTCAAAAAGAATCGAATAACTACCAGATGGAAGCGATGCAACAGAGAAAGTAAAGTCTTTTTGCTGAGAAAATACTCCTTCAAAGAACGTTGCAACCAACGAACCATCCATTGAATATACCTTTACACTTCCATTTCCATCAATTGTATTTAACAAAGAAATTGTTACAGTACTTTTTGCTGGATTTGGGTGGATAAACACTTCATTTGGCATTGTTGATGCTACAGGCTGAGGAGTTTGAACAGACGTTACATTATTAACAACCTTTGCCAAGTAGGGAAGTCCATTTTGACTACCACCTACGTAGACATCACCTTCTGGTGAAACTGCAACATCATTCAAATATCCATTTCCTTCTCCAGAAAATTCTACAGATTGATTTACTGATAAATCTGAAGTAAGTTCAACTAAGTAGCGTTTTGATACAATATCACTACCCGACTTTGTAAGTGTTTTCCCAACAGCAAGTAAGGTGTTGTCGTTGAGTTTTACCAAGCGTTTCAACTCTGCATTGTTGCTCAATGATTTGTAGGAAAGCATAGTTCCATCGCGATTTATTCGAGCAAAAAATGGATGTTTTATACCGGTATTAGAATAAGTAAACCCAGTCATAAATATCACATCTCCTATTAACTCTACATCACGAATAGTCACGTTTCCACCATTCAAATTCATTTTCGATGCATCAATTTTGAATCTTGAACGTTCAATTCTGTTGGAATCAACAATTCTGAAAGATATATCCACAGGTTTTGATGACGGTACATCTTCTGAAGCTATAACTACAAGAAAATCTTTATTAGAAAATCTCCGAATTGCAACAGGAACTCCAATTGCTTGATTTTGGTCATTACTTAATGTGTCTGGACTTAGAAAAAAGTTCTTTTCATTTTCATTAAAAACTCCTGATTTTGAAAAAATATAATTTTGAATTCTTTTACCATCAAATACATTACCTAACCATACTGTATCTGCATATGCTAGACCAAAATCATCATCAAACACAACTGAAAATCTTCTTAGATTCTGTTTTTTGCTTAATAATGGGCTATCGTAAAATATTGGAAATGATTTTGGATGTGTTATTGGATAAGAATATGTCTCTTTAACATCTTCAGATTGAAGTAAATTATAATATCTAATCTGTAAATTACCTTCCTGAAGTAAAAACTTATTTGGATTTGATTCATCTACATAAAATACCAAAGTGTTCTCTTTATTTTGAGCAATTGCTGTAGCTTTAGATACATCATTATAGAAAAGAGACAATACTTCACCAGAATTATTCACATTAGATAATTGAGGTACTTTAGGTATGTTTGCTAATGAAGTATAAATACTACCATTCAATCCAACTTTGATCTTGCTCACTTCGTAAGGCTTATTTACAGATTCATATAATTTATCAGTTACTTTCCACACTTCAGAATACTGCGAAAACACAGAAATCGGCAGTAAAAAGACTAAAAGGAATTTTATCTTTTTCATTGGATTTTCCTAATTAAAAAATATAAATTCTGATTTATCTAATCCGGAACAATTGAATGTACAACCAGTAAATATAGCACCTGTAATGTGAGTTACACGTGGAATTAATGATGGAGGTGGTACACATAGTTCTGATGGTGTAGCTGCAATTGGACATTCATTTACAGTACCAAATGGTTTTCTTTCGACAGTTCTTCTCCACTTTTGAGCTTGAACATCCCAACAAAAATCTACATATAGCAAACAACAATCATCACTACATTTTTTATTTGTGACATAAATCCAATCATAAGTACCTGGAGTAGTTAACTCAAAAGGATTACTACCACCACTAACATTAACTACATCGTAACCTGTAGTAACACAATGAGCAATACAAGTCGCATCATACGCTTGAAAAAAACCCCATCCTCCTTGTGGCTTAAATTCTGAGTCACAGGCATAAAAATCATCTCTTTGGGAATTCGTTAAAGCTAATCTAAAAGAGGCAAACAACCTTGTAGCAACTGCTTCATATAAAAACTGTTGTACTTCTCTTGCTTTGATTTCATTTAATACACCTCCTGAGTATAGTTGACTAAAAAGCAAAGAACATGCAGGTGAATTTAACACTCTCCATCCAACCATTTCCATCTTATAATTATGGTAAATGCTAAAAACTGTACAAAACTTAATTAAATAATCTACTTCAATGATACAACCACCAGGATATCTTATATATTCACGATGTGAAGTATAATCATCCGGATTACACTCAGTGTGTTCTTCTACAATTTCACAATTATTAAAGCGAGGTGTCGGGTCCTGCGAGTACGATTCTGATAATGATAGTAACATTGCAATAAGTACGAAAAAAGTACTTAAAATTTTCTTATGATGACGGTACAATATACGTATATTGCTGACGTCCCCCCCCCCCCCGAAGATGGTGGGTTTGCTCCCATTTGTGGGATGCGTTTGACAAAATGTTGTCATAAAACTCTCCTTAAAATATATAGGAATAAATTTAACAAATACAACCCTGTGCTGCATTTGCTTTTGCAAGTTATGAAAAAGAAATTAATAATGCAAACAAAATCTGCAATTTGCAATAAAAAAAACCTATTTTGTTGCAAAATAGGTTTTTGGAGAGAAAATTGTTTGTATTTTTTATTAGAGTTCTTTGATTAACGTAGCGATGATGTGGGACGCAGTGATATTTTCTGCTTCGGCTGAGAAATTCGTTACGATTCTATGACGCAATACGGGTTCTGCAACTGCTTTGATGTCTTCAACGCTTGGAGTAAATCTGCCATTCATAGCAGCACGGGATTTGGCACCCAATATCAAATACTGCGACGCTCGAGGTCCTGCACCGTAGGACAAATATTCTTTCACAATCGATGATTTGGTGGTCGATGGTCTGGTAGAACGCACCAAATGCACCGCAAACTCCACCACATTTTGAGCAACTGGTATTTTACGAACTAATTCTTGATACTTTAATATAGATTCAATAGATAGAATCTGTGTAGGTGTTACCTTCTTTTCGGTAGTGGTAGCTTGAACAATCGCAATTTCTTCTTCTAAGGAAGGATAGTCCAACCACAAATTGAACATAAAACGGTCTAACTGTGCTTCTGGTAATGGGTAGGTACCTTCTTGTTCGATAGGGTTTTGCGTAGCCAATACAAAAAACGGCTCTTCTAATTGGTAGGTAACGCCATTGGCAGTAACGCTATGTTCTTGCATCGCCTCAAGCAATGCAGCTTGAGTTTTAGGAGGAGTACGATTGATCTCATCCGCCAAAACGATATTCGAAAACACCGCACCTTTGACAAAACGGAAATTTTTCTGTCCCGTAGAAACATTATCTTCAATGACTTCGGTACCAGTAATATCAGATGGCATCAAATCGGGCGTGAACTGAATGCGATTGAATTTCAATTGCATTGTTTGAGCCAACGTGCGAATAAGGAGTGTTTTTGCCAATCCTGGAACACCGACTAAAAGGCAATGCCCTTGAGCAAAAAGCGAAATTAACAATTGTTCGACAATATCGTTTTGACCAACGATAACTTTAGAAATTTCTTTGCGAATAGCGACTATATCTTTGGCGAGTGCCTCAACTGCTTGGGTATCGTTCATTGGACTATGGAAGGTGGAACAAAGACAGTATGACGAATATTCTTGGGTTTCATTTCCAAGAAATTACTGTACAATGAGAAAAAAAAAGGGGATACTTTTGCATCAGTATCCCCTTTGGTATTGTTACTGTTTCGGCGTAAAATCTGCGTCCTGAATTTCGACATTTGGAGAATAGGTGTTTTCCAACGTGATTTCAAAATACGGATTAGAGCTTTTCACATTCTTCGGCATTTTGCATCCTGCAACGTCGATATAATTAGAATATTCCACCGTCGATGGGAATGTTGCTTGAGCATTTTTCTCTATCGTTTCTACCTTTGCAAGTAAAAATGTTTTTGCATCAAAATACAACATCATTGGATCAGCACCTGTAATTGCTTTTGGGAAGGTTACTTCTACAACAATATAAGATGCGTCTTCACCTTTGACTTTGGCAGTATACCCATGCTTGAGTAACTTCGCATAACCAAACAGCTGACCATCGATACGTAGCTTTTCATATTCATAGCCTGTTTGTTCTTCAGCAGGATTTGTTCCTTGTTGCATCCAAGCTTTTGCACCATTGACCCAAATAGTTTGGTTTGTAACTTTCAAATTCATCAACGTTGTGCTTTTGTCAGGTGCTTTTTGCTTTTGAACAATGGTTCCATCGAAGGACTGACCTTGAACGGAAAAATTCACTTTAGAGTCTGTCATCAATGATTTGATATCTGATTGTGATCCACCGATTGCAGAATTATACTTATCAAACACTTCCTCGGCAGACATTTTCGAAGTCTTCAATGCACCAACACCAGAAATTGGCTCGAAGTCAGCATTGTACTCATAGACCTTACCAAATTGAGCAAGAGACTTTCCAACTTCAGGAGCACCTACTACTATAATATACATTCTATTATCAGTGAGGTATTTATTCGCAACATTGAGCATATCACCAACAGTCATAGACTCGGTAAACTCAACTTGTGTTTTGTACCAATCCAATGGTTCATTGAATGAATAAGCAAGTTGGATATAATTCGCAATAGATTGAGGATTTTCCATTGATTGCATAAAAGAACCAATTTCGCTATTTTTTACCACAGCAAAGTCCTCAGGAATTGGTCCGTCAGAGCGGAATTTTGCTAATTCATTTTTGATAACCATAATAGTCGAATCCGTCACCGAATTACGTACTGCAGAACCAGCAAAAAAGCGGTTATATTCTTTTGCACCAGTAATACCAGAAAAAGGAGAGTACGTATAGGAGTATTGCTCGCGAAGAGTTCTAAACAAGCGAGATACAAATCCTCCACCGATGTAGCTACCAGCAAGTTGTAATTTTTTGTAATCGATATTGCGGTGTTCAGGAGCAGCGAAACAAACTAAGACTTGAGACTGAACAGAATTTGGGCGATGAACAAAATACACTCCTACTGGCTCTGGAGCAGTAGGAGGCATAGTAAACGATGGAATAGAGCCACGTTTCCAAGATGCTAATGATTTTCCTAATGAACTTTTAAGATCGTTAAGTTTTACATCACCGACAACTGCTAAATGAGCGTTATTCGGAATATAGTATGCTTTATGGAATTTTTTGATATCATCTAAGGTAATTGACATCATTGATTCTTTCGTTTGACGAATAGAATATGGATGTTTTTTACCATAGACCGCAATACGACTCATTTGCCCCATTAGCTCTTGAACATTTGATTTTTTTTGTTGAATTGATGCCATTAACTGCGGTTGCAACTTTTTGAATTCTTCTTCTGGGAAGGTGGTATTCGTAAGAACATCATTCAAAAGTCCAACCATGACACCATAGTATTTTTTCAATCCAGACATAGCAATGACTGTTTGGTCACCAGCTGCTGTAACTGAGAAACTAATGGCACAAGAATCAATAAGATTGGAAATCTGTTCAGCAGATTTACCAGTAAACCCTTTGTTGAGCATTTCAGCAGTAAATTCTGAAAGCCCTGGTTTTGCAACTTCTTCCTCACCACGAGTATTGATAACTAAACGAAAAGTCACAACAGGTTGATCGAAATCTTCCACAACAAAAACACGCAATCCATTATCGGTTTGCATTTCTTTATAAGAAGGATACACAAAGTTAGTAGCTTTTAACGGTTCAGGACGTTTGGAAACTGCTTGTGCAAACACAGAAGTCGTTAGAACAAACAATGCTACAAGAGCAGAAATATATAGTTTCATAGTCTATTTTTCAAAAATTATGGAATTACTTCGATTTAGGAATATACTGCAATGCAACATAGTTCACATCTTTACCAAGATATTGCTTTGCTACACGTTGGATATCAGCTTTCGTTACTTTCGTAAACAAAGAAACTTCAGTATTTATCAATTTAGGATTATTATAATAGGCACTAAACTCAGCAAGTTCTAATGCTTTTTCTAAAACACCCGTTTTCCCTTGAATAAATTGAGCTTCTTTGATGTTTTTTGCTTTTTGTAATTCAGCATCGGTAACACCTTTCTCTACAATGTTTCTGACTTCTTCCAAAATGGTTTTTTGAATTTTTTCCAAATCACCACCTGGATTAGCAAACCCTTGGAATAAAATTGCACCAACATATTGATGTGCAGAATGACTCATTCCAGAAAAAACAGAAATCTGATCAGTAGAAACAAGTCGTTTATACAAACGAGAACTTTCTCCAGAACCTAAAATTGTTGTCAACATTTGCATTGCGTAGTAATCAGGAGTACCTGCTTGAGGACCGTGGAACCCCATAAATAATGCTGGAAGTTGTGCTTTTGCATCTTCGACTGTTTCGGTATAATTTTCTTTCATCGGTTGTAATGATACCTTTGTACTTGGAGGAACAGCACCACGTTTGAACACACCAAAATACTCTTTAATCATTTTTTTTGCATCTTCAGCTTCAAAATCACCACTGACAACTAAGACTGCATTGTTTGGTTGATAGTAGGTATTGTAAAAATCAACAAATTCTTTGATTTCAGCTTTGTCAATATGTTGTGCAGAACCAATTGGCATCCATTCGTATGGAGTTCCTTTGAAAAGTTTTGCATACATTTTCTCACGCATATTGCCATAAGCAGTATTATCAATTCTATTTTTGCGTTCTTCTTTGACAACACCACGTTGAGTTTCGACACCAATAGAATTGACTTGCAAATCACGAACACGTTGGGATTCTATCCACAAAGCTAATGGCAACATATTGCTACCTAATTTAAAATGATAGACAGTTTGATCCATTGAGGTAAACGCATTCAAGCTTCCACCCGCTGATTCGATATACTCTGGAATTTTCGCTCTTGGAATGTCTTTTGTTGCTTCGAACATAAGATGTTCAAAGAAGTGAGCAAATCCAGTACGAGCTGGGTCTTCATTACGAGAACCAACTTTGTAATACAATACTGTCGCAATAACAGGAGCCGATTTGTCGATGTGTAGTATGTACTTCAATCCATTAGGAAGGGAATCCTCAACAAAAGCGATAGGCTTATACTGTGCTGAGAGATAAGGGGTATAAAAGGCGATATTGCAGAGAAGCAATATTGTTACTATAAGGGCATTTTTCATAAATGTCCATTTATCCTTAATTGTTGAATAATTCAATATTTGTTCGATATTTTGACGATTTTTTGGTTGGTTTCTTTTTAAATTTCACTGTAAATATCTTGTTTTAGCAATTTACACCAAAAAAAAGAAAGCCAAGAGGGTAATTTCTTGGCTTTATAAGTAGGTTAATAGATATTAACTATTGAGAGAATACAAAAACTCTTTATTGTTTCGAGTACCTTTGAGTCTATTAATAAGCAATTCCATAGCATCGGTGGAGCTAAGCTCAGAAAGTACTTTCCGAAGCACCCAAATACGATTGAGTTCTTCCGGTGAAAGCAATTCTTCTTCTTTTCTTGTTGAAGATCTATTGACATCAATTGCAGGGAAAATACGACGTTCAGAAAGTTTTCTGTCGAGAACTAACTCCATATTACCGGTACCTTTGAATTCTTCAAAAATAACCTCATCCATACGTGAGCCTGTTTCTACCAATGCTGTAGCAATGATAGTCAGTGAACCACCTTCTTCTATATTTCTTGCTGCACCGAAAAAGCGTTTTGGTTTGTGAAGAGCATTTGCATCAACACCACCAGAAAGAATTTTTCCGGAATGTGGAACGACTGTATTATACGCTCGAGCTAAACGAGTAAGCGAATCTAATAAAATCACCACATCTTGTTTTGCTTCAACTAAACGTTTTGCTTTTTCAATAACAATTTCCGATACTTGAACGTGACGCTCTGGTGGTTCATCGAACGTAGAGGAAATAACCTCGGCATTCACAGAACGCTGCATATCCGTAACTTCTTCAGGACGTTCATCAATGAGTAACACAATCAGCTTCACTTCAGGGTGATTTTTTGTAATTGCGTTTGCGATTTTCTTTAATACGATCGTTTTACCGGATTTTGGAGAAGAAACAATCAATCCACGTTGACCTTTTCCGATAGGAGAAAGCAAATTGACAATACGAGTAGAATATTCCGAAGAAGTAGTTTCTAAGTCAAGTCGTTCTAGTGGATAGAGTGGCGTCAAATCATCAAACACCATTCGTTCTTTCATTTGCTCAGGGTCTACATAGTTGACCATATCGACTTTGAGCAAAGCAAAAAACTTTTCTCCTTCTTTTGGAGGACGTACATACCCACGAACAGTATCACCAGTCCGCAATCCAAATTTTCGAATTTGTGACGGAGAGACATAAATGTCGTCTGGAGAAGAAAAATAATTATACGCAGAAGATCTAAGAAATCCGTAACCTTCGGGAAGTGTTTCCAATACCCCTTGAATGAGAGAAAGTCCGTCGTTTGATTTATCGTATTGAGGTTGGGAGTGAGATTGTGCTTCCATAATCTTGTCCATAATCTTGATGATTAGTTCGGATTTTCGAAGCTCGTGATAATTTTGAAGACCTATTTCTTTAGCAATTAAAGAAAGGTCAGAGATTTTTTTAGCTTTCAAAATATCAGCATCGTACGACAAGTACTGCTGACCATTTGATATAGCTTTAGATTTGTTCGTCATGTAACATCCTAAAAGTAAGGCTTCCAGAGGTTGGAAATAGTAGTGGTATCAAAGAAATTGATAAGTAACGATTAATAACGTAGGTGTAGGGAACGTGTGTTTTCTGTTCTACTGTTGATATTGATTACACTGAAGATAGGGTGGAAAATTCAATATCATTCACAAAGATAATGATAAATACGAATGTAACAATGGTTTATTTATTTTGAACAAAAAAATTTGTGTAGAATGCCATTACTATTCCGGTGCATACGGCAACATTGAGTGAATGTTTTACTCCATACATTGGTAATTCAATTGCCAGATCACACATTGCTAAATCTTCATTTCGAAGACCTGTCAACTCATTTCCCATAACAAAACAGACTGGTGTTTCGGGTTTGAAGGTTGTATAATCTATACTATTTGTCGTATGTTCAACTGCAACTATTTGATACCCTTCACTTTTTGCTGCGTTGATAGATTCATTGATAGAAGGATGATAGACCCATGGTACTAACTCCGTAGCACCCAAAGCAGTTTTTTCTATTTCTTTCCTTGGAGGTTTTTCCGTAAATCCTGCCAAAAATAATTTGCCACATCGAAATGAATCGGCAGAACGAAATATTGAACCAACGTTATAGAGTGAGCGGATATTTGCCAAAAGACAAGCATACGGAAATCGAGGTTTTAGGCTGTTTTCTTCTATCGTTAGTCGTTTTGCTTCGATATCCTCAAAGTAGTGTTTTTGCATTATCGAGCAATTCTTTCTAATGCTTTTTGGAAACGTTTTACACCCTCTTCGATAATATCATCGGACGCAGCAAACGAAAATCGAACATATCCTGACTTACCAAATGCTTCGCCGGGAGTAATGGCAAGATGCTCAATTTCTAAGGCAGATTCACAAAACTGTGCTGAGGTCAATGATGTACCTTGCAACCATTGTTCAATATTCACAAAGACATAAAATGCTCCATCTGGCTTGAGGAAAGAAAGATTTGGTATTTCATCTAACAATGAGCACATAAATGATGCACGTTTTTTGAAAGCTTCATTCATAAGAATTACATCATTGTCAGCATATTGAATTGCTGCTAAGGTTGCTTTTTGAGAAATAGAATTTGGGTTGGAAGTAATTTGTCCTTGGACTTTTGCAATTTCTTTAAAAAGAGGTTCTTGACAATGGAGAAATCCAACTCTCCATCCTGTCATAGCATATACTTTCGATACGCCATTGATAGTTATTACTCTCTCAGCAATTTCAGGGAAAGACCCCAAAGAGCAATGTTCAATTGTTCCGAAATTTATACGTTCGTAAATTTCATCAGTAATAATGTAGCAAGAATGGTCTTTTAGGACATCTGCTAAACCTTGCAATTGCTCTCGAGAGTACATTGAGCCTGTTGGATTGGAAGGTGAATTTAAAAACACAGCCTTTGTATTGGGAGTTAATGCTTGTCGCAACTTTTCAGGGGATATTAAAAATCGTTCTTCAAAGGTAGTTTCTATAAAAACAGGAGTCGCTCCACACATCGTAACCATTGCTGGATACGAAACCCAATATGGACTTGGTATTAAAATTGTGTCACCACTATTACACAATGCTAAAAGAGCATTAAAAATTGATTGTTTGGCACCTGTTGAAATCAGAACTGTTTCGGCAGTTGCAGATTGTATTCCATTATTGGCTCGGAATCGTTCAGCAACTACTTCTCGTAACTCAATAATACCATTAGGATTTGTATAATGGGAAAAATTGTCTTTAATGGCTTGAATAGCTGCTTCTTTTGCAACATTTGGAGTTGGAAAATCAGGTTCTCCTGTAGACAGACTGATAACATCAATGCCTTTGGAGCGCATTATCTTTGCTTTTGCTGCTATTGCTAAGGTTTGAGATTCGCTTGCTGCAAGGACATTTGTTGAAAATTTCATTTCTAAATTTATAAGAATTTAATGCATATCGTTAAGGTTGTACCACGAAATTACATAAAAATATGAGACCTACAAAAAGAATATCAATACTTTCGGTATTTTTTCTCATTTTCTATCCATTTCATCTCTGCTCACAAGGTACATCTGGTGAGAATGCGTCGTATGAATCGCGTACTATCGTTGATATGCCTACAGCTGGAATTTCGCCGAAAAAGTCATTGACGGTATACTCATTAGTACGTGAGAAAGGCTCTGTTTTACTGGAAAGTTCGTATTCACCCTTTGAAGATGTGCAAGTTGGTGGTGGATTTGTTTTCAATAATCTTATTGGAATAAATGATATTGAAACTTCATTACTACCTTTAGTACATTTAAAATGGCGAATGATGAATGAACGAACGTTTCTACCAGCGGTCTTACTTGGATTTTCCACTTTTGGACGTGGAAATTTTGATCATTCTTCCAGAACATTTCAAACAAATTCTCCCGGAATTTATCTTGCCCTTTCGAAAGATTGGCGGTGGAATTTGGGTTCTTTATCTACTCATGGTGGGGTGAACTATTCGTTTGACCCAAAAGAGGAGCATCGAAAACCAAATTACTTTTTTGGACTGGAACAAGCACTAACTTCGAGATTATCCGTCTTGTTGGAGTACAATGCAGTAGTTGACGATATACGATATTCGTCTGGGGGACTACTTTCTACTGCTTTTCGATATTCTATAGTTAAAGGAGTAACGCTCGAATTTCAACTTCGAGATTTACTCAAAAACAATACTCCAACCAATTCCATTTCTCGGAATGTTGGATTAGATTTTATTATACCTTTATAAAATGACAATGAAAATATATTCAATCATATTTGCGCTTTTAGTGGTTATTCTTACTTCTTGCTCTTCTATACCACCTTATACTGAGGGTGAAATTACTGCTGTTGGAACAATGAATCGAATTAACTATAAAGACTATGATTACTGGATTTTTGAAACAAAGATTGATAAGAATAAAGAATTTATAGAGCTTTTGGGTGATGAAGGATATTTGAAAAAAATACAAATTGAAGGTCAAGAAGTTACCTTACGTATACTCCCAAAACGCGATAGAAAACCAGAAATAAAGATGGCTAGTTCTTCTGCTGTATTATTAGAAATAGTACAACCAAAATAAATTCGTACTTTTGTACAGATTGTTTCTAAATTATACTTGCTTTTCGTATGAAATGTTTTGTACCTGTTTCGATTTTCTGCGCAACTATTTGCATCATTGTCAGTAGTTGTTCCACTATTAAACTCACTCGAATTGAGGAAGACACCTATACTGTCACTCAACGTGATACAACCATTGTTACAAATGTCGCTTATCCTCCGGGTACAAGAGAAAAATTAGAACCTACTGTTCAAGGCTCAAACCCAAACAACAATGGAGCAATTTTCCCTTCGACGAGAGTAACACAAATACAACGTGATAAAGATCAAATAGATTCTGTTGTTACTCGAGAATATCCAAACTTCATTCGTTATGGGTTATTTGAATCAGCAGGGTTGATGCTTACAAGTGATACAAGAAAATTAGGATTTGGACCATTCGGTATTTTCTTTGATTTGGAAGAGTTATTAGGTGATTTAGATACAACAAAAACAAATATTTTTTCAGGTGCAATGTATAGATTTATGCCAACAGAATATAGACTCCGTTGGTTTAATGACGACCCAGATTGGACTATTGGAACGTATGCCTTTGAATGGATTATTCCAAGAGCAATAGTTGCTGATAGAACAATTGATAGAAATTTTCCACTTCAAGATTCCATCGTAAAAGGATCAAACAAATCTGTAATGAGTTTTCTACCGTTGTACTTACGTAAACGATTCTTTTTGCGTCGAGAAATACCGTATGTAGCCATCACTCCAACTGTAGGTTTAGGGTATTTAGGTTCACAGTACGCGAATTTGGGAGTTACTGCGGACATTGGTTCGATTGGTGGATTTAATCTGCGTGCCTATGCTGGATATGTTATGAATTTTTCTCCTTCTGAAACTGGTTCAAACTTTCCATATTTTGGATTTGGAACTTCAGTATTAGACTTTTTGAATTTACAAGAGGAAACTGAAGAAGAATTCAAATTCATGAAACATTCCTCTTGGAATATAGGGTTAGTTCAACTTTCTGTACTCAACACATCTTCTGAAACAACAATGTTTCAGGATCCAGATTCTTCAGGATTGCCTACTAACACACTTTTTAGAGGTCTTCATTTAAAATTAGCTCCAACGACAGTAGCATTACCTTTCCTTAATTATCAATTGTATGCTGGAACTTCATTATTATCTTTTACTGGAACTGGTTTTGGTGAATGGTCGTATGCTATACTACCAATAAGAATTGGATTCTGGCAACCACTCATTAAAGATGAAATGACTGTTGAACCATTTTTTGAATTTGGGTATGCTCCGAATACTTCCTATAACTTTGGAACAAAGTTGAATTTTCGTTTGAACGAAAATACAACATTAGGACTAATTGCAGGTTATTTTACAGCGTCAGGTGTTTTACAAGGTAAAAACAAAATAACTAAAGATATCTTAGACTATTTAGGAACACCGACAGACTTCAGTCGATTTTATATGGGGATATCAGTGGGAATATTTGACAAAATATTCTCAAAATCAGAATTACGCTACTTTAAACAATAGACAAACAAGTTTAGTTTTTTTTAGAAGTCAGGGTGAGTATACGAACCGTATTTATCGTCGTCAAACTCATCCTCATCGTCGTAATTTTCTGCAATTTCATCGACTGCATTCAGCAATTCCAATATAGTTTGTCCAACCTTTATTTTACGTTGCTTTTCATCTTCAGCTTCTTCAATACCGATGATGTAATTGAACTTATCGTCAAAAGATAGGGTATTCCAATAATCTTCAACATCAGGATACTCTAAAAACTTGTCAAAGAGTTCTTTTGGAAGAGGAGGAAGATTTGTATCGTTTTGTGCCATAGTTGTACCTTAAGGATTGTCTATTTTTTCAGTTGACGTTTTCCAAGAATTTATAATGTTCATACTTTTCAAAACTCCGTGAGCAGCAACTGCCTCTAATGCTTTTACTCCTAATTCAATCATCTCCTGCACGGTTCTTTGTTCTGTTTCAGCAAATGGGGAGAGTACATACCGCACTAATTCACCTGGACCAAAGTTTTTCGCAATTCCACAGCGTAATAACGAAAAATCAGCTTTGGGAATATTCTGAAGTAAGGAAGTAACGCCATTATGACCACCATCACTTTTTACCGTTTTGAGATGTATTTTCCCCAAAGGAAAGTTATATTCATCGACAATAGCTATAATTTTGTCAGAAGCAATTTGATGTTTTCTCATTAACACCTTGACCGCTTCACCTGACAGATTCATATAGGTAGTTGGCTTTACAACTAAAATGGATTGTCGACGATACGTCACTTCAGCTTCATACCAATCACCTTTACCGTCCTTGAATGTGGAAGCGTGTTTTTCGACAAAGGCATCGGCAACCATCCAACCAATATTGTGTCTAGTTTTTGCATATTCAGAACCAGGATTACCTAATCCGACTATTAGATATTTATAACTCATTTCTATAGAATTTCAAAATGGAGTCCAAGAAAAAATTGCAATTGGAACTAAACCAGGAGCTGTTGTAAACAAAAACCCAACATCTGCTGAAATTCTTGTATCCGCCATTCTAATACCAGCTAAAACATTCAAATTTGGGCTACCAGAAAAAGAATGCATCCACAATTCACCAAAAGCATACAAATCGTGCGTGTCATTAAATTTAATATCAGTTGTAAGTCCAGCACCAGGAGTATTTCGAGGAAGTTGAATTCCAAATGTCGTAAAGGGAGAAAAGTTTACACTGTAAGAGTCTTCTCCTCCAATTTTTAGCATTAGAAGCCCACTCATTCTAACAGAATACGATTCATATGTTGTAACAAAATACAAATGATTAATACTATTAATAGTATTGACCCAAAGACTATTCCATCCGAGTGCCATTGAAACAGAATTATCCTTTATAGAAGTCATTTTTTCATTCAAAAATGTAAATTTACCATTTAACAAGGAAATCTGCTCGTTAGGAAAAATATTCGGAATTATCGAACGAGCTGCGATAATGGAAACATAATCCGTAATTCCAAAACCAACTGCCGGAACAATCAGCTCATACAAGCCAAAATAGTGATTGTCACCAATGGGTTTTGCAGTAGGCAAAAGAGAAGATCTATGCGTGTGTTTGTTCAATGAACCTAATGGCTTGATTTCAGAAATTTGGTATTCATACAATGTAGCTTTACCAACTTCTGTTTGAATTCGAACGCCAGGTCCATTCTCTTTATCTACGATATAATCAAAAATTTTTCCTGAGAGAATATCACCATTTTTCAATCGAAAATAATACAACATTGTACTATGTAATGGTAAATCCTCTAAGTGAAGAGAATTTTCTTGAGAGAAAAGCTGAGAACCAGACAAAATCAGCATCATTATTACAAGTAAGAATTTTCTTTTACGATTAATCATCAGTCTAACCAAATAAGTGGAAACACCCAGATTGAAGCAATTATCATAACTCCAGAATAGGAAACCATAAAAAGCAAGGATTGAAAAAAGGTTGTCCAATCCGCTGAATGAATAGAAAGATATGTTGCATCTACTCCTACGACGACTAATGGCAATAACAATGGAAAACCTAAAATCGGAAGAAGTCCATTTTTCGAATTTGCTTTGGCAATAATCGAAGATAAAATAGTTGTCACAGATGCTAAAGCGATAGAACCAAACGTGACTACTAACAAATATTGAAGTATATTTTTGATAACCACTTCTGTAATAAACAACGGTAAAAGTATCGATGCAATTAGATTGATAACTGTGCTTGTAGTGATAGCAAAAATCAATTTCCCTACAAAAATTGAAAACGGTTCCGCAATGGAACGTAGATAAAGGGAAGTTCCTTTTTCTTCTTCTTCAATGAATATTTTCCCGGTTAAGGTCATTGTCGTAAAAAACAAGATAATCCACAAAAAGCCTGCATAAATTCCAGATGACTTCACATCATTGGTTGTACTAAAAACTATTATAGACAAAGTAGTCAAAACAAAAAGAATACCAGAAGTTATAGCGTACCGAGTACGAAACTCAACTAAAAACTCTTTTTTTGTGATTTGAATTGCTTTAACGTGCATAGAATATTGGTACGTACAAAAATCATCTACTAGGTACGAATATATAAACGATGTGTTGTAAAAGAAAAATCCCTGCCTTTTTACAAAGACAGGGATTTTTTTGATTGATTAAGAATCTTTCTTATCGAACAATAACAATTGGTGTAGTCGTTGTTCCATTCGGATGTGTGATTCTTACATAGTAAGTACCATTTGCAAAAGATTTTACAACTGGTTGTACTGAATGAGAACCGACACTATAGAATCCATCGGCAACTTTTAACATCAATGAACCATTCGCATCATAGATATCAATACGAACAATTCCATCTTGAACCATATCAAATGAAAGGATAGTTTTCTCATTTGCTGGATTTGGCTCAATTGTCACTGCAAGAGGAGTAAATCCTTTTGGAGTAGTTGATTCGTTCACACTTGTAACATCAAATGCTTGGAAATTGACAATTGCATTTTCTAAGAACAAGTTTGTAGACCACTCAGAAGGGCTAAATACTCTACCAGTTTTCTCTGGTCTGATAGTATAAATACCAAATGCTGGTAGGTTAGCAAATGAATATGTTCCGTTTGCATCTGTTGGTGTATTACTTGTTGCAGTACCAGTTAAACGAAGTGTAACACCTGGTTCTGGTTGACCATTCAAAGTTACACTACCATTAATTCCATAAGAAAGAAGACTTCCAACAAAATTTTGGCTCGCAAAACTACTTGTTACATTTGTATATGAATACGATTGAGGAGTAAATGAATATCCAATACCGAATACATTAACTGTAAAGTTTCCAAAAGCAGGAACGCCAAATGAATAGTTTCCAGTAGCATCTGTATTGATGAAGTTTGATACTCCACCACTAATGGATACTCGAATATTCGAAATACCATTACCTTCACTATTGACTACTCTACCGCTAATTGTGTATTGTGTTAATAATGAATTAAAGTTGTATCTGGTTGAAGTTGGATATTTTGATAAAGTATCAATTGTATGTAGACCTGGTACAAATGTATATCCTAATCTAGATGCACGAACAGTGTATGAACCTAAACCAGGGATACCAGTAAAAGCATATTCTCCGTTCGAATCAGTAAACATTGAGTCAACAATAGTAGCATTTCCAGAAGTACCATTCAGATACACCATAACTTCTGTAAATGGTAGATCATTCAATAATACTTTTCCACGTAAATCTGCAGGAGATTCAGTTCCAATAAAGTTCACAATTGTACTAGATTCCAATGAAGGAACTACTCTTGGAGCATTATTATAACCGTATCCAGATTTAGTTGGAGTAATAGTATAAGATTTAACTGCATCTAAGTTGTTAAACGCAAAAGTACCTGCTGGTCCAGTCACGACTGAATCAATAGAACCACCAGTTAATTTAACTTTAACTCCTGATTGAGGATTTCCATTAAATGTAACTGTACCAGTGATGCTATACTTACCTAACATCTCAAAACGAGAAACGATACCATCATTGACAGTTGCTGTAGGTTGATCGTATTCTGAAGAGAAACGTTGAACAGCAATTGCTTTAAAAGCTTGAGACACCATATTTGACGATGCCAAAATCTGATCTGTTGCAACCGAATTACCGTTTACAACTGAAGTGTAGCGTTGATTTGCTGGTAATGAATCAGTAAGATTGAAAAGATTTGAACCTTTTGCATTTGTTACTGATTGAGCAAATGGAGCATCGTTGAAGTTAGAAAGAACGATTACGTTCGACGCACTAAATACATTGAATATGTTTTGCACAAAATTTTGCATAATCAAAGCATGTTCTGCTCTACGTTGAGCGATAGAATCACGTGCAGGTTGGAACACTCCATATTTTGTTTCATTAGGAAGATCTACATCAAAATGATTTGTTAAAACAAAAAGATTTCTTCCTTTAAACGTAAATTGAGCTGCAAAAGGTTTTCTACTTCCAGCCAAAGTTGGACTTGTTGGAGCAATTCTACCCGGATTGAATTGTAGATTTGGTTTACCTAAAACATTTTGAACAGCATTAGAGATGTTCGAACCACCTGGAGTACCAGAGAATCCAATTCTATCTAATCTATAAAGAAGCACTGTACGAAGGTTAGATCCAAGTGGTCCACCGTCAGCGTTATTCACAGGATTGATTTGAGCAAATCCATAATCAATACCATAATTACTCAAAGCAGTGATTAAAGCATTTACTGTAGTATTTGCACCAACAATACCATCATTTGCAACCCCACTGTTATCAGCAATATTATGTACTGCAATGATATCAGGAGCTTTCATATTAAAGATAATTTTTTGTGCAATAGAGTTATTTGTTGGAATTGAAAAGCCATCAAAATTCTCTAAAGTAATCTGACCAATATGAACATGATTTGTATCGATATTCAATGATAATGTATCTGCTTTCAACTGAGATGTCGTTGGAGCAACTGGCATTCTTGGAGCTACCATTGTTGTGTAGACAAAGTATTTTCCAGAATTATAATCAACAATACCTTGAAGTGTTGGTAAGGTGTCACGAACTTCATACGAAGGAACAGCTACCAATGCACCGCCATTTAAAATACTATCAGAAACAAAAATTCTTTCTGGGTTTGCATCTGTTGCTGAAGGAACTAAGCCACCTCTGATTGAGCGTAATGAAGCATTATTTCCGAAGTTTGTTGCAACAGTAACTGTATTATTTCTTGTTGGTCCTACGACAACAGGATTTGGTATAGAAACTCTCATTCCTTCTAAAGATTCGAAGAAATCTAATCCGTTTCCGACAGGATTCAAGAAGTAAGTTAGATCTTCAACACTTCCATTTGGTGCAGAAGAAGCAATAGTTGTAGTAGGTATAACCCTACCACCAGTTCCAACCGTTGAAAATGTTACAGGAGTAACAGGTCCAAGAATATCGATAGCAGTAGCATTAAGAGTAGTAACAGTTAGATTGCTTAAGTTAACCCCATCTCCTGATTGGCGAACTTCTGAAACAGTTCCATACACAATCACTGACTCATTGACTAATAATCCATGAGCTGTGGCTTGAACATAAATAGCTTCAGACGTAGTATCATTGCCATCACCAGTTGGGTCTTGCATATAGAATGCATTAGCACCATCAAGTGCAGTCACAACACCACCTACAGTAGTAACAATTTGACCGTTAAATGGAGAAGTATGTCTTTTACCTTGAATACGAGATATACGAACACCTGTAACTGATTGAACAGCTGAAGGTACAGTATATTTCTCTAAAATTCTTGATGGAACAGCGATATTTTCATTATTATGTTCATAAATAGCAACATAATATACTGAAGTAGGGTTTAAGTTTGTTATAGTAACGGTGTTACCAGTATTGGAATACACCAAGTAGTTAGCTCCACCATAAGGAGTAGCTAAAGTAACATTCGCATTTGCACCAGTATAGGTAACATTATCTGTTGGAGAAAATGTAACAGGTGTATTTTCACTTACAAATACTAATCTGCGTTCTCCATTACCATTTGTCCAATTAATTTGAACAGTTGTACCCGTATAATTAGAGAATGTAGCAGCAGATGTTTGTACTGTAGGTTTCCCTTCAATGACAATATTATCTAAAGCAATAGATGGCATATTTCCAGCGCCACTTACTGTACGAGTCACCCAACGTAACTGAACATAAGGTTGATTGTTACAAGCATCTGGAAGTACAACAGTGTATGTTTTCTCTTGTTGTGGAGTTGTAACTGCAGTCGTTTGATTAGCAATATTGGTTTTATATAATGTATCATTTGGCAACAAATACGCATTTGCAGGAACTGAAGTAAATGCACCTGTGTCTTGGCTAAGACGATACTGTAATTCAACTTCTAAAATTCGTTGATTTAAACCATCATATGGATTACGAATGGTACTTATATCGTATGATACAGTTACATTGTTTCTGTTAATAGTACTAATTGCAGTAGCAACACCTAAATCAGCAGTTGCTCCATTCAAAAATCCAATTTTACCATTATAATTGTGTCCACCTGCATTTGTATTCGTTGCATCTGAAGTAGCAATCAATGTCGTATCTCTAGCAAGAGTTGTCGTTTTGAATGTCGCTCCTGGAGCACCTTGTAACTGAATAATTTTATATCCAGTTGGTAAAATTGTTGATCCATATGCTAAACCTGTAAAGTCTTGATTCAAACCAATTGCTTGGAAGAAAGGAACAGTTGGATTAGGAGATGCAACCGATATATTATCTAATGCAAAACTTGGATCAGCACCAGCACCGCTTTCAGAACGAACAACCCAACGAATCTGAACGATAGGTTGGTTATCACAAGCTGGAGGTAACAATACTGAATAATTTTTTTCAAACAATGCGATAGTTCCAATGACTTGAGTGATATTGTTATTACGATACACAGTATCATTAGGAGATTCGTAAAATCCACCAGGTACAGATGTAAATGCTCCAACAGTACCAACACGGTACTGCAATTCTACCGCTTGACGAATGGTGTTTGCACCACCATCATACGGATTACGAATAGTTGACACAGAAAATCTAACCTTGATGTTGCTTTGAGCAGTAGTATTGAATGCTGAAACCAAGGTAGAAATATTTCCACCTGTAGTACTTAACATACCAATTTTACCATCAAAGTTGTAAACACCGTTCACTGCATTAACAGCAGTTGCAGAAGGAGATAATGCCAAATCTCCTGCTGGGGCAGTCGTTAAAAATGCTCCGGCTAAAGGACCTGTTACATCCCAACCTTGCCAACCCGTTGGGTATGTTGCTGATGCATGAGCAAGTGCATTAAAGTTCTGGGAATACGGCAAATTTTGCGGCACTGGGTTCGTTTGTGCTACTACTACCAATGGTAGAAGTAGGAAAACTATCAATGCTGAGAGTACTGAATGAATTTTCTTCATTGTTAACCTCGTTGTTATTTTGAATAATTAAAAATTTCTAATTTTTGTTTCGTTACTGAGTGTACGCTTTTTGATATCATTTTGTTCCCTATTTTTCGAAAATTACGTAATAGTACGTAGAATACGACAACAAATTCGAACAATTTCTCGTAGTACAAGAAAAAATTGAGCCAAAATCGTTAATTCCCCATATTCCGTTCCTAAACACACTTTTTAGGATCTTGTTTGTATCAATAATCACCTCACTTCGTTTCGTTGTGTCAAGTAATTTTCACAAGTGTATTTTCTTATATCGGATATATAAACTGTCTTTTTAAAACTTCTGAAGTAAACCGTGTAAATGATGAATATTGAATGCACGATTTGTTTACAAGTCCTTTACGTTATTTTTTCAGTATTATTGTGGCAGTTCGAGAATAACTTCTTCCCTCAGGTAGATGGTTTGGAAATCGAGGTTGTCTTTTCCCGATTCCCATACTATGAATTGACCTATTGGAAAGTAATGGTTGGATTTGATTTGCTCGTAGTGATGACAAGTGAAGATTGTAGTCATCCGACCCAGAATTGTCGGTTGAACCAATAGACTCAATTGAAAAATTATTCGGTAAAATTTTCTGTAAAAATTGAACATTTTTACGCGAAGACTCGTTGAGTTCATGTTTATTAAATTCGAATAATATTTCATATTCTATCTTTGCTGAATCTGCTCGTTGTAATGTTTGCAATAATTTCTCTGATGTTAGCAATTGTAATGATTCCAATGAAGTTTGATACTCAATTTCATTAGTATCTTTCATCGTAGCAATTACTTCAACATTCCTATCATTATTATTACTAAGCAAATCTTTCGAATCAAAAACTAGTAATTCAGGAAAATCTCCAGTTCCACTAACTTCTTTTACTACTACATTTGATGAGGAGACAAACTGTATTGTCCAACGTACAATTGAGTCACTTTTTTTCAGTTCTGTAGTGAGCATGGTCAATGAAGGTGAAATACTTTTTGAAGAATCTACAACAAAAATTCCATCATATTCGGAATCATTATCAAAATTGATTTCAGCTTTTTGAGACTCTTCTTTTATTTCTTTCTCAGTCAGAAAATGACTGTACAATGAATGTGAACCTGCATTTTCAATTGTAATTCTTTTGGCTGAAATGTTCCAAATATTTTGAAGGTATTCTGCTATAGATACAGCTCTATTATAACCGATGTTTTTTGTAGCTTTTTCGGTTGTTGAATTAGAATACCCTTTTACCTTTATTCTAAGTGAATCATTTTGGGACATTTTATACCCAACAATGTTAAGGAGAGAGAGATACCTTTCTAATGTTGAAATTTTTAATATAGAGTCCAAACTAAAACTTTGTACTTCTTTTTGAAGTAGTTGTTGATATCGAGCTGGTATTGTACTTTTTTGCTCTTCAAAGAATACTGTATGAAATAAAGGATAAAAATCTACAGATACTTTTTTTTGAATTGTATATTCAAAAGATTTTTTTCCAGTTGCAGAGGAAAGGATCACATTCATTACCTCTATATCTGGAGAAAGTATGTAAGTTTTTTTACGTTCAGTCTTGTTTTGTATTCTGTGCAATGTATCTATAGTATCTTTCTCGGTTTGTTCTATGTATTGTTCAACAATTTCATTAGGTTTTTTGAGAATTTCAGGTTGAATTTCGACAGGCTCTGGAGAATATTTGAAAGAAATTCCATAGCGAAATGAATTGATAGTATTCCAGGAAATATCTGTTAATACTGGAGTAAATGTACCAACGTAAAAGATTTCGGGTGTGAGAAAGAATTTTTTATTGCTTGATAAAGGTATTTCTACCCATAATCCTGCACATGTCCCAAACGAAGTCGATCGAAGTTGTAATAAGGAACCTCGAACTTCATTTCTGATTTGTTGCTGGTTTTCAATGAATACTCCACCTTGCTCTGGAACTACAACTTGTTCTTTTTGATAATAGGAAGAAGATGTAGTGATACCCATCCAAGGTCCTGCACCAAAAAACAATTGATTCGTTAAAGTAAAGGTTAATATTGGTTCAAAAATAAGAGAATTTATTTTTGTATTAATAGACTGACGAAATGTTCCCGGAAATGGCAATCTATCAATATGGATCACCTCGTTTTGTTCTCTTTGAAGAAGTACACTTTTTTGTGCAAATCCTGCACGAAATTGAAGCCCAATTCTTCGATTTAATGGAATATCACTCATCAAACCAACTGAAAATCCAGTGCCAGTAGAATTTTTAAAACCATCACAACAACTTGGAATTCCTGGTAAGTTTTTAAAATCCACTAAATGTTGCTGAAACATTCCATATCCATAAACGCCATATTTGTTACGCTCTACAAAGGTGACTTGACTATGTAGATACGGAACAATACTGAGAAAAATACTAACAATAAAAATTGCTATTTTCACAATAGATTTTTGCTTTTTAATGAAGTAAACAATTAAAAATATTCTACAAAATACAAATTTTCTTAGGCAAATTCGATAACAATTTAATAACCTCATCAAAATTCAAATATGTACTACACTTGAATTTAGAAAAAATGCAACTGAAACTATCATAATTACAACTTCAAACCGTTATAGTGTCGCATTACTAACTATTGTAAAGATATTTTTGTATTTCCTAATTATACTGCAACAATTTATTTCTGCAGGGGCAAGTATTGTTGCAAAATCTGTGAATTATAGTTTAGAGCCTACGGTCATAATGTTATATAGATCGTTACTTTCTGCTTTGTTTTTTGGAGGGTGGATAGCATTTAGATGGAAAAAATTGCCCAAAATTGATAAAAGTGATTATTGGATGCTGCTCATTTTGGGTATTATGAATATTCCACTTAATCAACTTCTTTTTATTTGGGGATTAGAATATACTGTTGCTCCAAATGCATCGTTAGCATACTCATTAACTCCAGCCTTCGTTGTAATATTGTCATTTCTATTTTTGAAAGTACGCTATTCAAAACAAGCTTTATTAGGAATAATCATTGCTTTTATCGGCGTATTTCTTATTCTCTTTGAAAAAGGGTTAGCCATTGATTCGTCAAAATTTTTAGGTGACATTATGGTACTCTCAGCAAGTTTTACTTGGGGAATTGTTTCAATGATGATGGCTAAATTTATACAAAAATATGGTGCTTTTTATGTAACAGCTATCTCTATGGTCGTTGGATTTATAACCTATCTTCCAATTTATGCACTTGTTGGTGCACCCTTAGAACCTCAATCACTTTCTTTACAAACTCTAGGAGAACTATTCTATTTGGGAATAGTAACCTCTGTCGTTTCTTATGCTCTTTATTCTTTTGCACTTTCGAGAATTGAAACCTCAAAAGTTGCTGTTTTTAACAACTTACAACCTATGCTTACTACATTACTTGCAATAATAATTTTTAAAGAATTACCCTCCTTCCAGTTTGTTATTGGAGGTGTCATAGCGATAGTTGGAGTTGTTATTACACAAAACAGTAAGTAGTGGCGAATATTCTTCATGTGACGATAATCCTCATCCATTTATAGCCAACTATAACAATATTTACTCACTTTATATAAAGAGATAAATTTCAGAACTACGACAAACCGTGTTTTTGATTTTTGGCAAACTAATTGTTATAATCACAATATCAAATTAGATAATTAAATAGAATTATAAAAATTATATCCTAATAAAGAAAGAGTAGATTATGCCTTCAGCAACTACCAATGGTGCACGTATTCGTACGAATACCCCTGCAGAAAATGCGTATAACGCATTAGAATCTTCGAATAGGAATATTGCACTTCGTCAACTTCGTTTATCAACAGGTAAAAGAATTAATGCCGCTGAAGATGATGTAGCTGGTTATATCACTGTTCGCTCTATTAACTCTCGTACAGGAACACTTCGTTCTGCTCTAAATTCTGTTGGTGATGCAAAAAACGTAGCAGCAATCATTCAGGATTCTTTAGATAACATCAACAATCTTCTTACTCAGATTAAAGATGCTGTTGCCTATGCAACATCTGGTGTAATGGGAACTGACGAGAAAATTGCTTTGGCTAAATCAGCTTACAGATTAGCTGAACAAATCCAAACAGTGGTTGATTCGACTGTCTTTGGAGGGAAACAGCTTCTTGGTGGTACTTTCTCAGGAGATTTTGTTGTAGGCTTTAATGCAACAAACCAATTATTAACCATTGGTTTAGATTTAACAACAGGTACTTCCGAATTCAATATTGCTGGAAACGATACAAGTTTGCTTTTCAACACTGGTCGCTTTGCTGGAATTGATGGTTTAAATTTATTAAGTTTGAACGATGTTAGTGCTACAAATTTAGGGATATTTGATTCTTCGATAGTATCTTTGACATTATCATCAATTTCAGACGCATTGACAAATGTAAACAAAATTGCAGCTTATGTTGGTGGAGTGCAAAACAGATTATCCTCTCAGGAAGACGTAATCAAATCTCAAATCACCAATTATAGTGCTGCAGCTTCCCGAATTGAAGACGCTGACGTAGCATTGGAACAATTGTCATTGGCTAAATCTCAATTCTTACAACAAGCTGCCTTGACATCATTAACTCAAGCGAATCAGTCTCCTCAAAGTTTCTTACAGTTATTCCGATAAGAACTATTCGCAATACAGTATTTTAATGACCGTTAATAGTAAGGCATCAAAAATACATTGATGCCTTTTTTATCTCACTACATCATCGTATTCCTATGAATGAGACTTTTGAAAAAGAATTTGATCCATCATCGATTGACCCTGCACAACAATTAGCAGCAAATAAGGCTTATGGTGGGCTTGACAATCAACCTCCTGCTTATTTAGAACAAGAAGTGTTGTTATGGTCTAAAGAAAAATTAACTCTCAAGACCTACGATCTTTTTATTGTCAGTTGTCAACGTCATGAAATTGCACGAATGAACAAAATTTTAGTGGAGTTAATGGGTGCAATCAATTTTGAACAAGATGAATTACAAGCAACTCGACTTTACAGAATCTATGAATATTGTCAAAAATGTATCTTTGAGCAAAAGTTTGAAGAATCTCTGACGATAATAAAGGAACTAAGAGATGCTTGGGCTCAAGCATTTGAATTAGAATAGTTTTTTTGGAGATATAAAATGTCAAATGTGTTAGGTACGACCTTTAGTGTTGGGAACGGACTTTCCAATTCTGGTGATACCAATTCTAGTTTGTTAGTAGAAGCATATAAACGAACTCGCCAACGTGAGCTTGATACTATTGATACGCGAAAAAAAACACTCGAAACAAGACAAGTCTTTTTCAATTCACTTCGAACTCGTTTAGAATCCATTACTTCCAGAATAGACGAAGTCTTGGCTACAACGTTCACCTCAAAGTTTTCAGCAAAAAAGGTTACTTCATCGGATTCTTCAGTCGTTTCTGTAACTGCAGGTTCTACAGCTTCTGAGGGAGTAAATTCCGTTCGTGTCAATAGATTAGCCACTAATGATATTCTCATTTCCTCCACAAAAAATTTAGCAAATCTCGTTGATGTTGGTGGTGGAACAGAAAAAACGTTTTCTATTACTGTCAATGGTCAAACAAAAAATGTTTCTGTGACACTTCAAGATTCAGATACAAATGAACAAGCATTCCAGAAAATAGTTTCTGCTATCAATAACACAACTGATATTGGAGTTTCTGCTTCATTTGTAAAAACGACTTCGACACTCGGTAGAATGACTTTGTCTGCAAAGAATACTGGAACAGTGAATTCCATTACATTTACTGACCCAGACAATCTTCTTGGCCAATTTGGAATCACAACCTCTCTCTTTACTGATCCACAAAATCGAACTGTTGCAAATACTACAACTGCAGGCTTCCGTAACGCTTCTTCATCAAATTTAGACTCAGAAATAGAGTTGAATGGGATTCAGATTACTCGTTCCTCAAATGTTATCAATGACGCAATCACAGGGTATACTTTCACACTGAACAAACAGCAATCACTAACAGATCAAGCAGTAACTATTCAAGCCGAACTTGATGTTTCTGGTGTAAAAACTGCCTTAAAACCTCTCATTGATTCCTATAATGAAATAGTTTCCTTTTTAAGAAATCAAAATGAAGTATTAAAAAATGAACCATCTATTCGTAATGTGAATACGAGAATACGCTCAACTGTTTCTCAAGAAATCACTGGATTAGGAGCAGGAAAACCAAATAGACTCTCTGACATAGGAATGTCCGTTAGTAGTACTGGACAACTTTCCATATCTAATGATGAAATTTTCACAAACGCTTTGAAAAAATCACAAACAGATGTTGCGAATCTATTTACTTCTTCCAATGGATTTGCAGTAAAACTACGAGAATCCATCACAAGTTTCCTAGGTACTGAAGGTATAATCACCTCACGAAATAAATCTATTTCTACTCAAATATCTTCCTTAGATACAAATAGAAGAAATTTACAAAGCAGAATCGACAGACAAGCTGACTCATTACGAAAGCAATATGAATCTATCCAAAAGTCGTATTTACAATCAGTGAATCAATATAGTTCTGTCAGCAACTTGTTTACTTCTTAAGTTTTGTATTATAATTTTTTGTATATTTACAACTGAAACACTTTTCCGGTAATGTTATGATAAACCCAATTCAAAATCAAGTGCCGAAAATTGTTCCCAAAAACGAACAATTATCGCCAGAATTACAAAACAATTCTGATACATCACAAGATCAAATAGAGACCATTTCCTCTCGACCACAAAAAAAATCAACACAAGAAGTAATTCTTGAAGTTGACAAGCAAAAAGCAATTGCTACTGCAAATCAAAAAGTGGATTTTTCTAAAGTCGAGCAAAAACTTGCTGCATCAGTGGATAATTCTGTTACTATGAAGTTTTCTTTCGATAAAGATTCAAAAGAGCTTATTTTACAAGTACTCGATGCTGATTCGAAAAAAGTAATTCGACAGTTTCCATCTGAATTAGCAATTCAAATTGCACGTATGGTTGATGAAATTTTAGAACAAGGTCAAGTTACAGATGCAACAATCTGATGCTATTTCCGTTTTTGACACAATTCTAACAGAAATTGAAGCTACTACTGATCAAATTTTCCGTATATTACATTCGGATGGAGACATTGATGTAGATGCTTCATTACTTGTGGAAGAGCTATATACTCTTCGTGGTAAGCAGATAGCTTCGTTAGTGCAATGGGAATTAGATTTTGCTGAAACTTCAGTTATGGTGAAAGCATCCGATATTAATAAGCAAAGGGTTAAATCTATTTTAGATACGGAATTACAGTTGCAGGAAATTCTAAAATCTAAAGCTTCAATGTTACGAACTTCCTTGAAATCCTTGCATCAAAATAAGAATGTCCTTTTATACAAAGAACAACAATGAGTAATTTAAAAATCAACGGAAACGACAAATCTTTACGTTCCGTTCAACAATATCAACAACAAAATGCTGCTTCATCGAAAGAAGTTGCTAAAGAATCGATTGAAAAAAAATCGGATTCTTTGGAAATATCTTCGATTGCACGTCAAAGATTAGATGAAAATGGTATAGAAGTCTTATCTCCGAGATTGCAAGATATTCTTGAAAAAATCTCTAATGGGTATTATGAAACTTCTGCTGTTATCGATTCTGTTGCAGAAAAAATGTTAGGTGACATCACCGAATAGTTTGTTTTGTTTCTTCAACGTACTTGTAGCTTCTAATTACAATTTAGGTATTTAGAGGCTTTTTTTGTATATTTACATATTATTTTCTTTAATCAATACATCTAAAAAACAATGAAATTGCAATTAGTTTTACCTTCATTTTTACTGATGTTTCTCTTGTTATCTTGTAGTGAAACAGAAAAGCCAGTAATTACTGAAAAGACTGTTATTAGTCAGAAGGTGTCTGAAGAAGAAGAATATCGTTATTATTCGTTTGAAACGGACCAATTTATTCCAACCACTGAAGCATCAACAAAGAAATGGGATATGCGACTTCCTGCAATTAAACAATTAGGTAAATCTAGAACAATCGATATAGTTTTTAATTCACTCTATGTCAATCCCGTAGGTGAAGTAACTGGTGGAATGAGAGAGCTACCTTATACTTTTGTTAATGATATGAGTGGAGGATTTAATCCTGATTATTTGACTGATACTACCAAAAGAATCATTAATCCACAAGTTTTAGGAAACCCTCAAGAATTATATTTTCAGTATTCAAATACAGTCGTAACTCCTAATCCAAATAGAACTATCGTCTTACGGCTATCTAATGAAGCTTCTCCAACGTGGGTGAAACTTCAAATTATCAGCTTGTATAAAGGAAATCCGATAGTACCAACAGCGCTAGACTCATTAAGCTTTTATAGTTTTCGATATACAAAATCAAAAGGTGGTTCTTTTCAATAAGGAAAGAAACCTTTTAGATTATAATAATGTTTAGAATTTAAACTATCACAAAAGGACAATTATATGTACGGAAATATTAGCATAGTCGATCAAGCAATCGGCAAAAAAAACTCACAAGAAGATCCAGAAAAATTAGCTGCCTTTCAAGCTAAAATTGATCGTGGGGAAAAAATTGAACCACACGATTGGATGCCTGCTGATTATCGTCGTCAATTAATTAGAATGATCGAACAACACGCTCACTCTGAAATCATTGGTGCATTACCTGAAGGAACGTGGATTACTCGTGCTCCTGGATTCAAACGAAAAATGGCGTTAATGGCGAAAGTTCAAGATGAGGTTGGTCATGCTCAGTTACTTTACAATGCTGCTGAAACATTAGGGAAACCTCGTGAAGAAATGATTAATGACCTTTTAACTGGCAAATCAAAATATTCAAATGTATTTAATTATCCTGCAAAAACATGGGCTGATACTGCTGTTATTGCTTGGTTAATTGATGCAGCTGCTATTATCAATCAAGTAACGAATTCTAAAGGTTCGTATGCTCCATATTGTAGAGCATTAGAGCGTATATGCCAAGAAGAATCATTCCATTTGAAATATGGCTATGATAATGTTGTTACTTTAGCAACTGGTACTCCAACCCAACGTGCAATGGTGCAAGAGGCACTCAATCGCTGGTGGAGACCAATTATGCATTTCTTTGGTCCGCCAGATATAGCTTCCGTACATTCTGAAATTTTAACACGTTGGAAAGTGAAAATGGCTTCTAACGATGATATGCGTCAACAATTCTTTAACCAATATGTGCCTAAAATTTGGGAACTTGGACTTACCGTACCTGACCCTGAATTACATAAAGATGAAATTACAGGCAAATGGAGTTATGGCGACCCAGATTGGGATGAATTTAAACGCGTTATCAATGGTGATGGACCGTGCAACAAAGAGCGATTGGCAGTTCGTCGTATGGCTGAAATCAATGGTGAATGGGTTCGTAATGCACTCAAAAAACCGACTGCTAAATATACTGTTCCATTATCTTAGAATACATTTCATATTCCTTCACTATGAACAAACAAACTATTGAATCATTAGACCCTCGAATTTCGAGGGCTCAATTGCCCACAGAAGTTGATCACATTCCTCAGTACGAAGTTTTGGATCAATTTGTTACTTATGAAGTGTTCCAACAACAAAAAAGTGGTGGTCATTTCATTCATGTTGGATCTGTACATGCACCAAACGAAAAAATAGCCTTACTTTTTGCAAAAGAACAATATGGCAGGAGAGGTAAATCTGTAGGTATGTGGATTGCTCCTACGAATGCTATCGTTTCTATTCCCGAAGAAGATGTGGATATGTTTGATGCAACTCCTGATAAAAAATACCGTGAAGTTGGTGCCTATATGGTGAGAAACCGTGTAGAACAATATAAGAAAGAAAATCGAAATGAATAAAGAAGCTCTTAAAAATCTCTTATATCGAATGGCTGATGATTCGCTCATTATTGCACATCGAAATTCTGAATGGACTGGTTTGGGTCCAATTTTAGAAGAAGACATCGCTTTTTCTTCAATAGCCCAAGACAAATTAGGTCATGCATTAGCATTGTATTCGATGTTACATGAACTTGGTGAAGATGAACCTGATACGATTGCTTTTACACGAAATGAAAAACTATTTTTCTGCTCTCAATTAGTTGAATATCCGATTGGTGAATACGATTTTTCGTTAGTTCGACATTTTCTCTTTGACATTGCTGAAAAAATTCGTTACGAATTGCTTCAACAATCCTCGTATGAACCATTGGCGAAATTAGCAAAAAAAGTTTCCAGTGAAATCAAGTATCACACCTTTCATGCAGAGACGTGGATAAAACAACTTGGAAGCAATGGTAACGAAGAAAGTAAAGCCAGAATTCAGTCTGCTATCAATGCAGTCTATCCAATTGCTTTTTCAATATTTGAAAAAACTTCTTTTGAGGATACTATAGTTTCTGACGGTTTTTTTGTTGGGGAAGAAGTACTACAACTTCGTTGGGTGGAACGTGTTACTTCTATAGTAACTGCTTCCGGTTTGATACTTCCTTCGGTAGACCAAACTACTCATTATGGCGGTAGAAACCATTATCATACTGAATACTTACAACCTCTGTTAGATGAAATGACTGTGGTATTCCAAATCGATCCTGGTGCAGAATGGTAACAACGAATACATCATACACAGTCGATGAAATTCGTCAAATGCTCTATCAAGTATTTGATCCAGAAATTCCAACTATTTCTGTCGTTGATTTGGGTGTTATTACCAATATATCAGTTAATGATTCGGGTGTTGTTTCTGTAGAAATGACACCTACTTTTGTTGGATGTCCTGCTATTGATGTTATGAAAAATGGCGTTATAGAAATACTTCAAAAACATGGAATTGAAAATCCAAAGGTAACTGTTTCTTTCGACACTCCATGGAATTCGAATAGAGTAACTGAACAAGGAAAAAAAATTCTTAAAGACTTTGGTCTAGCTCCTCCACCAAAATACGACCTTGTGTTCGAATTAGATATTCTCCACAAAGTAAACTGCCCGTTTTGTGATAGTGAGAATACGGTATTACAATCTCCTTTTGGTCCTACACTGTGTCGGTCAATTCATTACTGTCACAATTGTTCTCAAGCCTTCGAACAATTCAAACCACTCTAAAACGAAGACCGAATGACACCTCACACTCAACAATTGCTTCATAGGTTACGTTCGGATATTATCACAGGTCACATTCGCAGAGTTAGTGAACAACAGTTTGTGGCTTATGCACAACAATTACAAGCAGCCTTTGTTGCTGAACAAAGGGCAAATGCATCAAGAAATGCTATTGCAAGAATGTTAATTTACATTTACAATACTCTTCAACGCAGATTAGCTGAAACTGTTATTAATGGAAGAATTGATGAGGCAGCCTTAAATCTGAATAACAACAATATACTTGCCGGTACTTTAGAGAACATTCCTGTTTTCAATAATTTAGATATTTGGATTTCTTCGTTAAGTGAGTATACTCCTCCACCTCCAAGACCTAGACAAAGAACCCAGAATATTGTTATCAATGAACCTACAGTTATCATTCCTCGAAGTAATCGTGGAACTCCTGAAGGTTCGCCTGTTGGAAATGTAACTGAACAAGAAGCTCAATCGCTTTTTCAAACAAACAATAGAGCTGCTACAACTACAGAAAATACAGTCATTGAAACAGCTGGACAAGCCTTAGAGATTGTTAATTTTTCTGCTGGTGTTGTAGAGTTAGGATTAGAAATAGCTGCTGTTACTGGTGCGGCTGCAAGCTTAGGAACATTTTTGTCGATATTCGGTCTTGGAACCGCAATTGTAGGTTCTATAGTTGGATTGATTGGTGCATGGGCTTCTGCAGATAGGCTTGCTGAGTTCAATGCCCGTTGTCAAGGGTACTGGAATGCATTGGGTGATATGGCTAATCAATATTCATCTGCTGATTTTTTGCGATCACCTCGCAATCAGTGGAGAGCTCTTCGAGAACCAGTTCCACATTTTCAGCCTTTGCCACGAGAAGCAGAAGAACAACTTTCTACTGCAGCACAAGCGTGGAGACGTGGTGAACAACAAGGTTGCCGAGAAGCATTAGATATGATTCGTCGTTTTAGTCATTCTCCTTATCGTTGGAGAAGACCCAATGGTGATCAGTTAGTTGTTGATGACGGACGTGTTTTTCTTCACCTCCTTTACGTTGGTTTTCGCGGGCGTGTTCGTGAAAGAATTCAACAGCATATAGACACCGAAATTCGTCGCCAGAATGATGGACGTGGTTGGCCCCTTCTTCGATAATATTACTTTTGTAGTGCCTGTAACGTTGTCAATCGATTATAGACTCCATCTTCCATTGCCTTCAATTCTTCGTGAGTTCCTTTTTCAACGATTTCTCCTTGTTGGAACACAACGATAGTATCGCAATTTCGTATAGTTGATAATCTATGAGCAATGATGACCGTTGTTCTATGCTCCATTAAGCGTTCCATTGCTTCTTGAATCAAATGTTCAGACTCAGAATCTAAGGCACTTGTCGCTTCGTCAAGTAACAGAATCGGTGGATTTTTCAGAATTGCACGTGCAATTGCGATGCGTTGACGTTGTCCGCCAGATAATTTTATTCCACGTTCACCTACGATTTCTTCTAATTGGTTTGGCAACCGTTCGATAAATTCCCACGCATTGGCAAGCGTTGCAGCACGGCGAATTTCTTCCTTACTTGCATTCAAATTTCCATAGGCGATATTTTCGGCGATTGTGCCACCAAACAGCAAAACATCTTGTGGAACAATTCCTATATTTTTACGAATATCTGCTAAGGTTAATTCGCCACTGGTAAAGTTGTTATAGTAGATTGCTCCCTCAGTCGGTTCATACATTTGCTGGAAAAGAGCAAACATAGTTGTTTTTCCTGCACCACTTTCGCCTACAAATGCAACTTTCTCGCCTGAACGAATTTCTAAGGTGATATTTTTCAGTGATGGCATCGATGGTCTACTTGGGTATGCAAAAGACATATTTTCACAACGAATTGCGTCAATTTTGTCCGGTATGGTTGTAATTGATTCTGAAAAGAGTTCTTCTTTTTCTTGTGATAATATCTCACGAACTCGAACAGAAGAACCTAAAGCTTTTTGAACTTGCGATATCAAGTCTGCAAAGGAGCCTATGGCACCAGCGACGAACATTGCATACAAGAGAAAAGAAGTCAACTCTCCAATGGTAATTTGTTGTGCTTTGACTAAGGAACCACCATACCATATAATTCCGGTAATGGAACCAAAAATTGCGAAGATGATAAACGAAACGAACGCATAGCGAATTTTTGCACCGCTGATAGCCAAACGTACTTGCTCTTTGAGTGCATTTCGGTATCGACCAATTTCATAGTCTTCATTAACAAATGACTTGACGCTCGATATTCCTTGTAAGGATTCTTCTACTATCACTGCTGAAGCTGCTAAGGCGTCTTGGGTTCGTTTACTATATGAACGTATGCGTTTAGCGAAAATAGCACCTACTCCTAATAATATAGGTAATACCAAGAGTAATGGAATGGTGAGTGAAAAACTTGTTGTAAAAATGATGATAAGTCCACCGATGAGCATCACTGATTGACGCAATAATTCTACCATTGTGAACGAAAGAGTTTCTTGAATTTGTGTCAAATCGGATGACAAACGAGAAGCCAATTCTCCGACTCGTTGCTCTGAAAAAAACTTCATCGGCAAATGGAGCAAATGACCATATACCCGTTCCCGCAAACGTGAAAGCGACGTTTCGGTGATAGTTGCAAACGTAACCGACAGAAAATACCGCATCACCGATTGTACCACCAAAATGACCACCAAAGCCGCAATAATCCATTGCATCGAACCATCGGTCGTGGATTTCATCACGGCATCAATCATCTTCCCAGTGAATGCTGGAAGCAACAAAGAAAGCGATGAAATCATCAGCAAAACCACTAATGAAACGACTAATCTGGTTTTGAACCCCTCAAAAATAGAATAGAGGAATCGAATTTGAGAAGTAGATTCAGAAAAGGAGAGAGGAGTTTTAGGAACGTCAGGACTTTTTCGATTTCGTGCCATAATGGAGTTGTGTTTGTTGATGCTCAATCATTGTAACGGTTAGCATTCTTTTTTCTTTTTTGAAAATTCTTAAGTACAGTATTGACATTTACTTTTTTTTCGTAACTTTGCTTATAGATTCTCACAAAAAAGTTTACAATAGAAAAATATCTCACAAAAGAAATCACATGAAAATGAATATAAAATTCACGAAATCTTGTCAGGATGGGTGTTAAGATGAAAGTATTCATTTCAATATTTTTACTTTTAAGTATCTGTTCAATTTCTGCCCAAATGCGAGATAGTACTTTTATTCATTCAAGTTTAAATACAATCGTTAAAGATAAAAAAATTCTAACACATTTTGCAGAAAATGACTTAAAAAAACCTGCAAACTTGATGTATTTTGATGGTATGAAATGAAAAAAAATTAATACAGATTCCTTTCCGACTATTGATCATTTAAATTCTCAATTAAGCTTTTCTCAGTTTACTGACAATATTTTTGTGACTGGAAAACACTATTTGTGGGAATATGATGGCAAAGACTGGTCAAAACATTCGATAAAAGATAGTCTTGACGGTAAAAGAATATTTTATGAGATTATTGAGTTGCCAGACACTTCATTTATGATAACCGCCATTACTGAATTTGTTAAATATACCTCTGGGAATATTAAGATTTTTGAAAAGATGTTCCATGAAGTCTTACAGTTTAAATATGGTGTATTTACGACTATTAAATCACGATGGACAGATAAAAATACAAAGGTTGGTTCATTTAATTCTTTTCAAAAATTCAAGGTTCAGCCAAATGGAAACTATTCCTATTATACTCCTATAGAAACACTTATTCCAGTTAGAGTATGGGAATTGGTTACTTTTAATCCTAAGCACGAAATTGTAAGTAAAGATTACAATCCTGATTTGTCTATGTTTGGATTCAATAATGAAATTATAAAATTTAGTGATTACCAATTTGATTCCAAAGGTTCATTGTGGTTTGCAATTAGTTATAATCAAAAAAATGCATTTGCATGTTTAGTAGAAAAACGAAGTAATGGTGAACTATTACTATATGGTGAAAATATAGGCATACCTAACACTCTAAATAGCTATTTACAAACTTTTGATTTTGACGAAAATGATAATATTTGGTTTCATCATACCCACAGAATAAAATTTGTTAGAGGAAATACTAAATCTTATCATTCTATGTTCATGTTGGATAATAATAGAACTTCTTTGAGGGAGTATAATTATGAAGAGTTTATTAAAAAGTCAATTTGGTACAATGGTGGCATTAAAGAATTGGATTTTTTAGATACTGAGCTATTTCATTTAATAAAATACCGTAAAAATGAAAATTCACTTGTAATTAGTACTGATTATCCAATGTTAATATTTTATCCTTTCAATGATGTTTCGAATGTAAAGGAATCTACTGTAACTCCTATCCATTTATATCCAAATCCAGTTCAAACGAACAATTCTATCACAATTGATAGTAGAGCTTTTGAAAAAGTAGTAAATCCGCTGAATATAGTCATAAGAGACATAAGCGGTGTAACTATTCGAGAAGAAACTACTTCTGCTATTGGCAATCAACTGCAGATTAACACTCAAGACTTAGTAACTGGTACCTACTTCGTTTCAGTTTTGTGTAATAACAAAACTATTTTACAAACCAAGTTTATCAAGGAATAACCTTTCCAAAATAATTCAATAGAAAACACTTCCTAACGTTTACAGCAATGGGTAGTGTTTTTTTATTTCATCAGGTGCATTTGTTATGGTGTATGTAACACGTAGAGTCAATTTTTCAGCAGCACATCGTCTTTTCAATCCAACGTTTACCGAAGAAAAAAACGAACAAGTTTTTGATAAATGTAACAACTTTTTCGGTCATGGACATAATTATGTTGTCGATGTAACTGTGAAGGGTACGCCAGATCCTCTGACAGGATACGTGATAGATTTGAAGCAACTCAAAGCAATTTTAGAAGAGCATATTCTTTCGAAAGTTGATCACAAACATTTGAATTTTGATGTGGAGTTTTTCGAAGGGATTATCCCAACGGCAGAACATATTGCCATCGTCTTTTGGCGAGAAATAGAAAACAAAATCCCACAAGGAACGCTTCACAAAGTAACCGTTTACGAATCGGACAATAATTTTGTAGAGTATTTTGGTGAACCAGTTACTATTCCAAAATACGACACACGTTTTTCCACCGACAAAGAACCATTCATTCGCAATTAAGCAACGACAGCTTCCTCAGTGGTTTTTTTGGACTGCCAATAGTCTATTCGTTTTTTGAGTTGGTCTAATTCGGGATGGGTTAGGTAGGTACGACCGAAGTTTTTTTCGTCGTAATGACGTGAACCGTGATAGTCAGAACCGCCAGAGACAACAAATCCATTGCGTCGAGCAAATTGTCGATAGAGCGTTTGCACACTTCTTCCTTGAGTAGGATGGGTAATCTCAATACCATCAACACCCAATGACCCCAAATAACTTGGCAATGCAATGTGTCTATAGGTAGTTCGAGGATGAGCTACTATTGCAACTCCACCACAGGCATGAATCAATTTGCTTGCTTCTATAATCGTGAAATTCATTTTTGCTACAAAAGCAGGTTTATGCTTATCCAAATAGCGAGTGAAGCCTTCTTTGAGGGAATTAGTATACCCCTCACGAACGAGCATTTCGGCTATATGCGGTCGAGTGATAGAAGCACCATTTGCATATTCTTTCAATTTGTCAAAGGAAATAGAAACTCCCATTGACGCTAATTTTTCTATAATTTCTATCGAACGACGTTCTCTATCCCCACGCATAATCTCCAAATGTCGAGCCATCAATGGATGCTCCACATCAATTCCATACCCAAGTAAATGAAAATCTTGTTTGTTTTCAAAACAAGAAATTTCAATTCCAGCAAGTATATCTAATTGTTGAGCTTCGGGAAGGGTCAATGCCTCTAAATATCCATCAATAGTATCGTGATCAGTGATACTTAATGCGGTAATACCCATACGAATTGCTTTTTGAAGCAATTCTTGTACAGACAGAATCCCATCGGAATGAGTAGTGTGAAGATGTAAATCTATTTTACCGTGCATACAAAAAAAGTGAAGCGGTTTTACGAACCAATTGTTGAAAGTAAGGATGTAATGGTTTGCATTGCATCAGAAAACGGTATAACGTGTTTATCGCCAGTAGAACGAACTTTTACTTCTACTTGGTCGATAGCAGCATTTTTTTCACCAACGATAATTTGCAATGGCATTCCAAGCAAATCAGCGTCATTAAGTTTGAATCCGGGAGAAATATCTCTATCATCAAAAAGCACTTCTATACCAGCAGATTGGAGTTGAGCATACAAAGAATCGCAGTACTCACGTACCTTCTCTGATTTTTTCAAACCAATACCCAACAAATGAACGGTGTAAGGAGCAAGTGCCCTACCCCAAATGATTCCTTTGTCGTCATGATGTTGTTCGATAAAACATGCCAAAATACGCTCTACACCAATGCCATACGACCCCATAATGATAGGTTGGTCTTTACCATTCATATCCAAAAATTTTGCACCAAGTGCAATGGAATATTTTGTTCCTAATTTGAAGATATGTCCTATTTCAATTGCATTGGTAATGCGGAGTTTCGCACCAGTACCACTTGGTTCCGGTTCACCCTCTTGAATCACACGTAAATCAGCATATTGTAAATTTGCAACATCGCGAGAAAAGTCTATATTTTTGTAATGGAATCCATTCGAATTAGCTCCACTTACCAAACCATTTGCATCACGCAAAAGGTTGTCCACAACGATAGTAATTTCAGAACTTTTCAGCCCAATAGGTCCAATCGAACCGCCATTGGCACCTGTAAATTTGACTAATTCCTCCTCAGTTGCAGGTCGTAAATCAGCTGCAGTAAGGAGCGTTTGAACTTTTGATTCATTTAATTCATCATTACCACGAAGCATGAATAAATACGGCTTACTATCGACGATATAAACAACAGATTTAGCACAACGATTGACATCTAATTGAAAATCTTCAACTAATTGGTTGATAGTTTTGCTGTTTGGAGTAGGAAATTGTTCTAATGGAAATGTATCATCAATTCGTCCTATTGGAGGAAGTGCAGAAGTTGCAACTTCTAAGTTCGCAGCGTATCCAGTTTCATCACACAAAACGCAGGTATCTTCGCCGTGATAGGATTCCAACATAAACTCTTGGGAGGCAGTCCCACCCATTGCACCAGATGCAGCACCAACAGCAAAGAACTTCAACCCACAACGAGAGAAAATTTTATTATACGCTTGAGCATGTTTTTCATAGGATAAATCCAAACCTTCCCACGAAGAATCTAATGAATAGGCATCTTTCATCGTAAATTGACGACCACGTAATACTCCAGAACGAGGACGAGGTTCGTTTCGAAATTTGGTTTGAATTTGATACCATATCTGTGGCAATTCTTTGTAAGATTTGACATCCGCACGAGCATGAAAAGCGATTATTTCTTCGTGTGTTGGGGCTAAGACCAAATCACGTTCTTTGACAGATAATATAAAATTTGGAACATTTCTACGCCCAGTTTGTTCCCATATTTCGGCAGGATTTAAAGCAGGCATATGAAATTCGACACCACCTATTGCATCCATTTCCTCACGAATAATGGTCATAATCTTTTTCATTATTCGATATCCCAACGGCAAAAAAGAATAAATGCCAGAGCCTAATGAACGCACTAAACCAGAACGAATCATAAGAATATGCGATGGAATAACAGCTTCGTTCGGAGCTTCTTTTAACGTAGGAATAAAATATTGTGACTGTTTCATTGAAATGGAAATTGTCTAAATGTTCGTTGTTTTCGAGAGATTGTTTGTCTGAAGACTACAAATATACTGTTTTTTTACGGAATTTTACGAAAAAACCGAAAAGTCCCCTTTGTAAAATACAAAGAGGACTTTTCAATGTTTCGAAAACTCTTGAGAGATTAACGAAGAATTTGCACTGTTTTTGAAGCAGTAATTCCATTTTGTTGTAATACCAATGTATACACACCTGATGGAAGGTTCGTTGCATCAATTCTAAACTGTTGCACACCAGCTGGAGTTTGACCATTCAAGAATGTAGCAACTGTTTTACCAGACATATCCATCAAACGTAATGTTGCCACATCAGTCGTTGGAATCATCATTGACACAGATGCCGTTGATTGGAAAGGAGATGGAAGAACATCACCTAACCACAATTGGTCTGCACTTGTGCCGAAGGAAACAGCTTGTTCATTGCTGTAGGCAAATGAACCATCTTTGTCTACGATTCGTAAACGGTAGATATAGGTGTTTCCACGTACAACAGATTCATCAATATGTCCGTAGTTTTTCGCTGTTTGACTATTACCTGCAGCAGCAACTGTTGCAAGTCGAACGAAATTGGAACGAATACCTTCATTGATTGACGCACGTTCAATTTCGAAATATCCACTATTAACTTCCTGAGCAGTCAGCCAGTTGATATCTACCGAAGTTGCAAATGGAGTTGCAGTAAAGTTTACTAACTCAACAGGAACAATCCATCCACCATTGCGATCGAAGAAGTCGATACCACCACGTAATAAACGAACAACACCAGATTCTCTATTGAAATTAGCACCAACGCCAGATTTGCGGAAGTGTCTCCAGTCAGTACCAAGATAAATTGCATTGAATGTTAATGACGCATAAGCAGTACCCATTGAAGTATCACGTAACAACGTTGGAGATTCATATCTGTACGCTGGAACCACAATCCCTGTCGAATTCATATCTGTGTATGTTCTCATAATTGCCGGCATCAATAATCCAGTTGTTACTGGGTCACCTGCAACACCAGTGTTATCAGTTGTATCAACGACGCTAAAGTTCAATCCACGACCAATCACAGGTCTATCTTCATATCCACCAACAGGACGAGGAGTTCTTTGAGCTAACAAAGTGCCTAAAGTATCTGCACGGAAGAATTGCTCCATAAACTCTTTATCTCTTGTAGCTCCACGTTGATCGTGTCGGACAATCCACTCTTGAGAGGCAGCCATAAATTGTTTTTTATCCAATTGAGTACCACTAAGCAAATAGTTACGGATATCGCGACGTTCGAAACGAGAAAGTGCATTATCACCGTGTGCCCAGAATATGGTACGATAGTGTTTGTAATTGACTCCACGAGGTTCCCATGAAGCTCTATCTAACTCATCATAATCTTGACGTTGAGTAGGAGTACGAAGAGTATCAATTCTAAATCCTAAACCAAGTGTATCTAGATTTCTCAACAATGAATCTGAATTTAAACGACCTGGATTTCCAATTCCTGTATTGATACCGATATTCGTTACAGATGCAAGAACTTGTAATCCACCTTTCATAATAAAGAAACGAATTTCTTTTGATTGTTGATTGTTCGCAATATAATCATCTGCTGGAAGCGAGACAATCATTTGATAACGAGGTGTAACACTATGGAACATCTTCGATTTTCTTCTTAAAGGAAGACCCACATAACTTGAGTCAAATCGAGAAGGTGTAAAATATGTTCTCATTGAAGGATCTGGATCTGCATACGTCAATGGTTTGAAATTCGGTAAAGCAACCGAAACATCACGAGATTGACCTGCATTGATAGCAACAAATACTGTTGTATCAACGACAAAATTTGTGCTGTATGTTCGAACAGAAGGATTTGTATTATTCGATGCAGCTGTTTCAATTTGCATTCTGAAACGAACTGGAACATTCGTTACATTCGAGCCGCTTGTATTACGAATTCTGGCAGACAATGCAAGTGGTAATGGTGTCATTACGTGCTCAGCATCACTGTAAATGCCGCTTTCAGCCTTGTATGAAGCAGGAGAAAGAATTTCCGATACTTCAAATTCATTCGTAAAACGAATACCATTAAACTCGTCAGCTCCAATATCATATGGATCATTTCCGAATCCACGAGTTTGACCCTTTAAATCAGTCGCCAAACTTATCAATCGGAAACCAGTATTGTTTAAAACAGAGTTTGTAGGAAAAGGAGCTGTTTTAATACGAGCTCTTATTGGATTTCCAGTAAAGGAATGATCACTAATGAAATCTCCTAAAATAGAATTCCAGTCTTGTCCAGTCCAATATCGCCATTGACGAATGTTTTTGTATTCACTCAAGTTAGTATTTGTAGGATAAGCATCTAATAAAACAGAATTGAAATCTGTTTCTACAAAACTTGCAATCGAACCACCAACAGGAGTAAAGAATGCATTATAGTTAGAAAGTAATCCATTATTCGTATCTGAAGGAGTAATACCAACATAATGTAATGCTGCATTTATTGATTGAACACCGGTATTGATGGTTGGATCGTTTACTGAGATTGCATTATTCATCACAACTGGACGAAGTGCTTGCATCAAACCAATACCAAAAATTGGACTTTCATTACTGAATGCATCGTTTCCAGATATCACTGTGTTGTTTACAATAGTATCTCGCTCAGTAAAATATGAAGTTCCACCCATCTGATTTGTTGGGTTTATGAAGGCTTGCATAGGTAAAAGATTCCAATATTCTCTACGGGTTGAGACAAGGATACCACCACGAGTTGCTAAATGACCATTTGCACCTGCCATAGCTGAATTTGCACCAAGGACATTCCAAACGATGTTGTTTGCAATATACGTTTGCTCTGCCTCAATTGGAATGGTTGTATTCGGAGATGAGTACATTGTTTGTTGTTGTTCAACATGAATACCAGTTGCATGTGATTCTGAAGCTATATTACTAACTTCATTATTGATAATCCGAAGATTCATTACAGCACTCAATGTATCGCCACCAGCTTTGATACCAGTTGTAAACCTATCAAATAATGCAGGGCTTGACAATTCAGTAAAGAATGGATCAGTATTGATGACATAATACCATCCAATATCTGTAGTTGGACGTGCAATTGTATCAATTCTATTACCTTCGATAAGAGCATTTTCCTCGTTTCCAATAACAATACCACCAGTGTAACAACCATGAATATAGTTATTTCTAAAGATATTATTGATGTTGTAGTATCGAGTCCAAGCTCCACCACTACTTTTCTGCAGATAGTCTAAACCTAAGGAGACTATACCATAAGAGAAATTTGTGATTTCGTTATTGATGAACTTGTTATTACTATTAGTAAGCGTGTCCATTCCTATTAGATTCAATCCTGTAGAATCAGAACGTGGCATAGTAACACGAGAAACAATACCAGCTGTATAAGAAGTGTATCCCGCAGTTCCAGGACCTGTTTGAATCAATCTGATATCAGGTTGATCAAAAAGAACTTTTCCTTCTGTATAATTAGCAAGGTTTGGTAACGAATCTTTATGAGAAGATGTACTTGTAGAAACAAAACAGTTTTGAATAGTAATATTCTGAGAACCTCTTCCTAAATATAAAGCAGAACGATGCCCAGCATTATTCGGTAAAGAATCAGATGCAATCAAATCAAATGCAATTGTTCTATTGTTTCCACCATCAAAGATGAAATTACCAAATGAATTATAGTATTTATTTGCATTTGTTGGCAAATCACGTTGAATTGCATTTCTATTCAACGGTAAATACGCTTGACCAAATACTATACCCATACCCATTCCAGAACGAAGGCGAACAACAGCTGCACGTGGTACAGAAGCTATGGTAGTATGAGGAGCAAAAGTAATAGTAAAGTTATTCGCACCTAAAATTTTAGAACGCAAATCTAAAGCAGGAGCAAAGACATTTGTATCACCCACAATATAAGGGTCAGTGCTTGGATTAGCATTACGATTGTCATCAGTAAATTCGAATCGTACATTTGCTCCTATTCCTCTAAAGAATAATTCATCAATTGCAGCTTGCAAGGTTGAGAAATTATTTGGACCTGGTATAGTTGTACCAATTGTATACGTTCCAGATAATGGAGCCAATATTGTTATTGAGGTAGATACTTCGTTATTCAGAGCATTATCATCAACCGGTGCTTGAGATATTACTCGAACAGTATAAGTACCTGGGGCATTTGGAGTCCATAATGCACCCCAATTTGCTATAGCTTGTGAATACAAACCATTTCCAGTTGGAATAGTAACAGAAGATGTTTGATTATAAACTTCAACATTACTTGAGTTTGTGATTATCATACGAACATTTGATGATGTTGCAGGATTTGAACCATTGTTTTGGAACAATGCTTGAGGTGCAATTGGGCGATTAACCGCACCAGTTCCAAAAGGACGAATCAAGGAAGTTGCTAAAACAGCTTCTACATCATTTGCATTTCTTACTCTAAATTGAGTAATAAGAGTATCATTGACTGTTTGTTGATCAATTGGAGCAGAAGTGATGGAATCACGCATTTGAACCCATGATTTGATAACATAACGTCCAGCTTGATTGACTGCAGTTCCAGGAATAGAAAATTCAACCGTATCAACAGTTGTATTTCTCCAACGAAGGTTGTTATTGTTTGTTCTAAAATACCAATTCGATGAATCACGGAATGACAACGAGTCGCCACCTGTTTTTACAAGCCAAACTTCTGTATAGGCACGATAACGACCTACAGAATCTAAGCCCATATTTGCAAAAATAGAACGAGATTCAATAGTAGATCCTTTTGGATACGCAATACTATCTGCTGATGTGATAGCACGAGGAACTTCCATACGAAGTCCAGCAATATCATTTTGGAACGCAACTGTGAATTCTCGTACTAACGAATCTCTAAAAGTAGCTCCATTAACACCACCAACATTTGCTATTTCTACATAACCAATAACACGATATCGACCTGCAGGAATATTACCTTCTGAAGGATCGGCACCATTCACAACAGAACGAAGATCCATCGATCCAACAGTTGGCGTACCTACTTTTACAAATGCTCTTCCTGAACCAAAATTTACAGTTGTAGGATTTACAACTGCAGGTAAATCTGGAACTCGAGACCAATTTGCTGCACCTGCACCAATAATATCTATTATATCAACAATTTCTGTTGAAGATGATGCAGTAGTTTCCCATAGTACATATTGATCAGGAATCGACGTAGATGCACCCGTTGTATAAATTACTTGGTTGTTTGTTACAGTAAATCCAGCTCCACCTCCAGGAGCAGGTCCTGGATTCTGAGTGTAGTTACCCATCGCTTCAATTCTAAAACGAATTCTATACGGTTGACCATTGATAACTCGGACTCTCATGTATGGAGAACGTCCGTCAACAATTGGATCCTCTGGAAGGGCATCATAAACAGGTGGAGAACTCGCTGATATTCCGATATTCGTCAAAACACCTCTAGCACCGATGGAGTCACTTGGGTGAATATCAGTAACGCCTAATTGTTGCATATCCAATTGTAAAACTGGACGAATATTCGATGCTTGATTAGAATTAAGGGGATTTTGACGAGAATTAGTCAATCCAAAATTGTTACCAGCACTTACAACTGTATTGTTTTGAGGAAATGGGTTGGTAACTAATAGTGGAAGTTGTGCTGACCAAAGCGAAAAAGATCTTTGGATAGTATTTCGTGTATGTACTTCAATCACCAATGAGCTATCGCCATTCCAAACGATACCATTCGCAAACCCAGCAGTTGCAACACCACCATCTACTCCTTGACCGACGACGTAATTTTGCCATCCAGCAGAACCACCATTAAAGGTTGGGTTTGCGTCAAAATTATTATCTTGGAAAACGATGGGGAAACTAGTTCCTTCAGTAGTTGCATCAAAATCAGAAAGACTTGTAACTGTTCTAGGTACTTGTCGTACACGAACAGAAAGGATTCTGGTTTCACCTCCAGTAATTGTATTCCAATTACCGCCTAAAACCGTACCTGAAACATTAAAACGAATGCTTTTAATTAAACCATTCGGTACGCCATTCATTTTTAGCTCAGAAGCTCTGTATAAAAATAAATGTCGAGATGCATTGTTCCCCAGACCAATACCACCTATGTAAGGATTTGTGGCACGATCGACTGTGGTTGTTGTCGTTAGCGGATTTGGTCCACTATTCCCACCTATTGTAAAAACTTGTGCTTGTACTGATGTAAAACAAATTACCGAAGTAATTATTACAGTCAGAACTAATCGGAAGAGTACTCTCATTTTGAGAACCTATATATAAATTAATATTATTCTATTTCATTTGGGCTATAGACGATTTGCTATACCCAATAATATAAAAATGGTGTATTACATTTCTGAAATACACCATTAATACGGTAAGAAGTAAGAAAAAGTTCCTGATTTAACCAAAAATTTATTTTGTCGAATCTGATTCTTTCGATTCAATCTGTGGAGTAACTTTGGTCAACTTCACATCTGCAGGTGGTGAAAATATTGCAGGATCAATTGGAGTTGTTTCGTCAATTTTAGTTACGGTCTGCTTAACGGTCATTCCTTGAGCGGAGACAACTATTTTAATTGGAACACACTGCCATACAGAGTACGTAGCCTTCATATCATTTTCAATATCATTCATGGTGTAGATAGTGGCAGGTTTGCCAAGTATTGTTTCTCCACCTTCTTCTTTAATGTTTTTATCCTTTTTCATTGCCTCGTTCATTTCGCAAAAATACAATTTTGGTTGAAGTGGAGTATTTGACTCTGAACCAGTTTTCTCATTCATATTGATAGAATAATACACTCCATTATTGACGATTTGTACTTGATGGACGTCCATCATAGCACCAGCTTCTGTTTTTAACTCAGAATATTCTTTGTTTCCATAATCATCAAAAATAAGAATATTTTTTGCTTTTATTTTTGCTGGACCTTCAGTTTCAAAGGAAAGTTCTAATGTAGCAGATTTAATGCTATATTTGCCTTGTTTTGATTGTTGTTTTTGAGATTGAGTTGTTAGGTCTTTCTTCTGTACAGGATCGTTAGAATCTTTATTTGAAGAACATGCAACAATAGTTGTTACGGCAATAACGAAAGCAAGTATACGAAGTTTCATAATATTATTATTCTTTTAATGTACGAAAGTACAAATATACAATTATTCTTTCAATAGCATAGTGTTACGTTTTTTTATTGTTGTTGGTGACCCTTCAGGTGATCGTTATGGCGCTTCACTGATGAAATCTATGAAAGAACAACATCCTGAATGTTCTTTTGATGGTATTGGTGGTCCTTTGATGGAGAAAGAAGGATTAAAAAGTATCATTCCCTTAGAAACGATGTCTGTAGTTGGATTTTGGGAAGTAATTAAACGGTATTCCGTTTTGAACGATGTATTACAGCGGTCAAAAGCACTGTTGACAACTCAACGATACGATGCCTTTATACCCATAGATTACCCTGGTTTCAATCTTCGTTTAGCATCGTTTGCAAAATCAATTGGCACTCCAGTTTTCTATTACATTGCTCCTCAACTTTGGGCTTGGGGGAAAAATCGTGCAAAAAAATTAGTTAATGCTGTTGACGAATTGTTTGTTATTTTTCCTTTCGAAGTTCCTTTTTTCGAACAATTTTCTATAAAAACTACCTTTGTTGGTCATCCACTTTTAGATTATCCTGAGTATGCTACTTCAAACCAAAATCAACGAGTTAAGGATATCGCATTGTTTCCTGGAAGTAGAAAACAAGAAATTCAAAGACATCTAGGGTTGTTAGTTAAAACTGCTTCCATTCTCCATAAACAATTACCAGACTATACTTTTTCTTTCGCTCAAAGACAAAATTTACCTTTAGAAACTTTTCCTGAAATTATTCAATCAAAAGTTTCGTTTCAATTTAAAACGAGTTTAGAACTTCAAACGACAAGTTCTGCAGGTTTGGTAAAAACTGGTACGACAACTTTAGAATCGTTTTTACTCGGGTTGCCGTTTGTAATGTATTACAAAACTTCACCCGTAAGTTATTCGATCAGTAAACATCTCATTACATTGCCTTATATTGCACTTCCAAATATCATAGCAAATGACTATGTAATTCACGAAAGAATACAATCTGAAGCAGTTCCAGAATTGATAGCAAAAGATGTTTTGGAATTACTTCAACAAAACAATAGTGAAAAATATATAGCAGAACAGCAACGTATGAAAGAATTATTAACATCTCCTTTGGGTGCGGCAAAAACTGTTGCATCAACAATTCTTTCAGGGATTAGGAAACGATAATGGGTAGAGAAACACTCATCTTCATCGCAAAAGTGCTCTTTACCATTATTGCAAAAACGTGGAGATTTGAACCATTGTTACTCCCAACAGAACCTACTATCGTTGCATTTTGGCATGGTGGAATGTTGCCTTGCTGGTATGCATTTAGAATTATAAAACCAGTTGGGATTGTCAGTAAAAGTAAGGATGGCGAGATACTTTCACATCTTTTGGAAGCTTGGGGGTATAGGTTAGTTCGTGGCTCTTCTTCTTCAGGAGGTTCTGAAGTTTTGCAGCAAATGACAAAGATTGCTACAGATGGAAAAACAATTCTTATTACACCCGATGGTCCAAGAGGTCCCAAAGAAACATTCAAACTTGGTGCAGTCATTGCATCGCAACGGTCACAGGTTCCTATTCTACTTGTTAGACCTTCAATTCAGTCTGCATACATTTTTAAAAAAAGTTGGGATAAATTTTCGGTACCTCTCCCTTTTACAACGATACGATTTTCTATTAAAAAAATAGAGGCAATTTCTCCAACTGTTCTTCCGAACGAGATAGAAGAGATTGCCTCCAATTGTGGAAATTGGCTTACTCAAACCAATTAAAGTATCTTAATCAACCCACTCAACAACAAAAACATTTGTTTCTCGAGAAGGTTTCCGTTCAACATTTCGATTAGAAGAGAAGGAAAGATATTTTCCATCATACGAAAACATAGGAAAGGCATCAAAGGTATTGGAATGAGTTATTTTTTCTAATGCACTTCCATTAAGATTACACATAAATATACTAAATCCTCGTCCGCCTTCTTTGAGTGTTTCATGGTTTGAACAAAACAATACTTTCTTGCCACTTGGGTGGAAGAATGGAGCCCAATTTGCACCAGGTAAATTAGTCACTTGTTGTACTTTTTTTCCGTCAATATCGGCAACAAAGACTTGTAATTCTTTAGGTTGAACAAATCCTTTTTTCAATAAATCTTTATAATCTATTGCGTCTTGAGCTTTTGGTCTCGATGCTCTCCACACAATTTTTTTGGAATCTCTTGAAAAGAATGCACCACCATCATACCCTAATTCTTTGGTTAACTGTTTGAGTTTTTTCGTTTTAATCTCATATCGCCATAAATCCAAATCCCCCGAACGAGTAGAAGTAAAAATGATGTATTTTCCATCAGGAGAAACTGTTGCTTCAGCATCGTAGTGTTTGCTTGCAATTAATGGAACTGGAGGTGTTCCATTCAATCCTACTTGATAAATGTTATACGAATCAAAAAGAGGCCAAACATATTTATTCTTCTCAGGTGCCATATAAGTCGGACATTGAGCATCATGTTCGTGAGTAGAAGCATAGACAATAGATCCATCTGGCATAAAATACGAACACGTAGTTCTTCCTGTGCCTGATGATATCATAACTGGTCGTAATGAATCCAAAAATGGATTAATGATAAAAATCTGATCACATCCATTAGCACCAATTGGTGCAAAATCAGATTGAAATACTAATTGTTTGTTATCAAAGCTCCAATAGGCTTCTGCATTATTGCCACCAAAAGTAACTTGGCGAATTGATTTGAAGTGTTTTTCTCCTTCAAACAATAGAGGCGTTTTTGATTGAAAATGTTTAGTAGTACTTTGTGTGTTTTCGTTTTTACCGATAAAACTACTTGTTAGAACGACTACCAAGAGTAAGAGAACAAGTTTGTTTTTTTGTTTCATCACCATCTCGTAAATATGTTATTTCAATCACTTGACCAGGACTAAACTCTGCTAAGGCATACGTATAATCATAGACATTTGTTATGGTTTTTACGCCAAATTTTACAATGACATCTCCTTCTTGCAATCCTGCCTTTTGAGCAGGACTTCCCTCGGAAACTCCAGATATTCTCATTCCTCTTGGATGATCAGAATAATCAGGTATAGTCCCAACATAAACTCGAAAGTTAGTAGAACCTTTTTTCGAGGTGTCAGCAATTACTTTCTCATACATAGGTCGAGTATCTAATGAACTAATATATCGTACAGTAGATTCTACAAAAGAAACAGTTGTTGATTGTCCTGTAAAGTTTATTTTGTCCCAAGTGTCACTTGGTTTATGATAATCTGAATGCAAGCCAGTAAACACTGCAAGAACAGGAATTTGTTTATTGTTAAATGATGCAAAATCGCTAGGACCTTGACCAGATGCACTTTTTGAAAGTTCTAACGAATAGAATTTCCCTAAAGAATCAACCAAATTATTCCAAAACGAAGCAGTTCCAGTACCATGAAGTTGCAAAGAATTTTTTGTCATTCTGCCAATCATATCCATATTAATCATTGCAACCGTATTCTCAATAGAAACATTTGGTAATGCACAATATTCTTTCGAACCAATTAGCCCCATTTCTTCAGCAGTAAAACCAATAAACACGACTGAACGCTCTAAAGGATTTTTCGCAATTCGTTCAGCAAGTTCCATCAAACCAGCGGTTCCAGAAGCATTATCATCAGCACCATAATGGATGAGATTGTGATTATGGTTGGCATACATCGATGATTCATTATGCCCTTGACCTAAATGGTCGTAATGAGCTCCAATGACAATAATTTCTTTTTTCTTTTGAGGATGAGATCCTTCGACTATTCCCACAACATTCGGTACATCTGCCTTTGTTTCTTGTAATTCAACTGTTAGGGAAACTGTTGATTCAGTTGCAAATGACCATTGCGTTTTCTTTGTAGCAAAATGCTCTTCGTAAAATTCTATACCTTTTTTAAAACTTTTAAATGTTTCTTGAATTTCTGGTTTAACATGCTTGTTTGGAATAAGTCTTTCAACACCATTATCTTTTAGTATTTGATTTGCTGTTTCTCGTGTAATATGAATAACTGGTATCTGTTCTTTGCCAGTTCTTTCAATAGATACCATCATCAGCTTATCAGTGACAGAATCTAATTGTGCTTTAGATGAAACGACTAACACAGCGGCTGCACCTTGTTCTCTTGCCTTCAGTACTTTATAACGAAGAGATGTATATTTAGCTAACTCACTATGCAAATCATTAGGATCTGGTTGTCCTCGCAGTATAAGAACTGTTTTGCCTTTGACATCAATATCTTTATAATCGTTGTATTCTGTGTCTTTACCTATTATTCCATATCCAACAAAAACAACAGTACTATTAGAAACAGATGAATTTGCAGAAAATCCTACCGGTGAATAATCTTTGTTCAACACAAGTTGTTTTTTATTAACAGAAAGACTTGTTTTTTTACCAATAGATACTCCAGTCAACAAAGAAAAATTTTGGAAAAAATCCTTGTTCTGAAATGGTTTCAAACCAAATTTTTTGAAATGATGTGCTATATATTTTGCAGCTATAGTTCCGCCTTTTGTTCCTGGCAAACGACCTTCCAATGAATCAGAAGCTAACAACCGTACATACGTTTTCAAACGTTCTTCTGCAGAGGTATTTCGTTGAAATTGTGAATAAAGGGAACTAACCGATAAAAAGACAAAAAAACAAAGGAAGCGTAAGAAAGTAGAATTTGTCATCGTTGTTTACAATCAAAAAATAATTTTACAGGTTTAGAAGTAAAAGAGGTATACACTTTATATTCAACTGTATTGAGAGGCTTTTTAAATTCTTTTGTATTCACTGCCAGGTAGATTCTTCCTTGTTCTTTGGGAGGGATGACAGAATTGAGAATCGTAGACATTCCACAATAGCACGATGGCATTATTTGAGGGATTTTAAGCGTATCGGTTTCACTAAGATTATGGACGGTTATATATCCTTGCACAAATCCTGTTGAATCAACTGTAGCTTCAATTCTATTAGGTTCAAACCGAACTAAGGAATCTTTTATTGAAGATGCTTGTACTTGCATTGTACAAAATGCTGAAATGACAACACTTAAACAACAAACACCCCTCAATAATATGCTATTCATTATTTTGTAACGTTTCTTCGAAAATATCTTCGAAATTATAAAAGCCTTTTTTGCCATTTATCCATCGAGCTGCACGTAATGCTCCAAGTGCGAAACCAGTACGCGTTTTTGCATTATGGATAATCTCTATTTGGTCAAATGACGAATCAGCCGTTACTATATGTTTACCAACGACTGAACCTAAACGAGTTGATGTGATATGTAGACTTTCCTTTGCAATTTTTTCTTGCACTGTATTTCGTTCGATATACTTTTTTCGTTCTATCGAATCTATCAATATAGAAGCTAATGACAATCCAGTTCCTGAAGGCGAATCGACTTTATTGGTATGGTGATATTCGTGAATCGCAACATCATATTCATCTACATAATTAAGTAGTGTCGCCAATTCCTTCACTGCTCGAAAGGTTATTTGCATTCCAATGGAAAAATTACTTCCATAGACAACACCGATTCCAGATTCATCGACTATTGAACGAATTTCCTCTTTATGTTGTGCCCAACCTGTTGTACCAATAACTACATTGATTCCTTTTTTTGCAGCAAGTTGTATATGTTGTAACACCAAATGAGGCAAGGTGAAATCTATAGCAACGGAAAATTTTTTTGTGAGATTTTCTTCTCTAAATGGGGTGTTTATATCAAAAACGGACGCTACTGGCAGAGCATATCGGTCTGCGTGCAATAGGAGTTCAGCTCCCATTGCACCAGAACCAAGTAAGGAAATTGGTATGTTTTTCATTGATTATGCATCTTCGTCATTATCGCCGTAGAAGGCTTGTTCGTATCCTTCTTCGACTTGAAAGGCATCCTCATCAGAACTGATTTCTTCAAATTCGTCAAAGGAGGTGTCATCTGCATAATCGTCTTCTAATGTGTAATAAATTTCTGGAAAAAGTGTAAGTATCATTGTAGTACATTGAATATGTTATTGAATATATCGAATCGTTCATAACGATAAGAATCGTTTTCTATTTTTCATTCTTATTCCTTTACAAACATCGTTTGTAAAAATGTGTTGTTGTTGCTCAATACTGAAACGAAGTACGAACCAGTTACCAAATCTTGAGTAGTAATTTGAAGTTTCTTACCATTAATTGAAATAGATTCTTCACGAATTATTACACCCCTTATATCACGTATGATTAATGAAAGTGGATTACTTACTTTTTCAAAAGCACTACTTTCAATGGAAATATTATTGTTAGAGTGAACAGGATTTGGATATAAATGGATAGGAGAGATAGAAACTTCAGAAACCGTCGATGGGATCCATTCAGGAAAAAACTCTATCAAAGGTCTACTGGTTAGAATGTAGATTGAACCAGTATAATTATTCACTTTTAGTTTTTTATGTAAATAAATAAATTCAAATGGTTCGCTTTCTTTGCTTCCATTATATATTTTTGAATTTTTGAGAATTGTTTCGTACGAATATTTTTGTACCGATTTTCTGTCAGGAAGAAGCTTGTACATTGTTGGAAGAAAGTAGTTGTCCGGAAAACTGAATCTGTTGTTATACAAAAACCAAATATTATCATTTTTATCAATATCCAATGATAAGGATTCATACACGCTGGAATCAATACCAATATTTGCATTGTAATAGTGAATCTCTTTGTTAGAATTTATTTCTATTAAACCGGGAAAATTATGCGTAAATACAACAAAACCACTTGTATCAAGAACGTTGTTTCCATTCGAATCCAACAGAAATTCGCGTTTAGAGGAAGTCAAAAACCAAATAGAACCTTTCGAATCAAATAGATAATCAGTAAGTGTTACTTTTGCATTTTTAAATTGCTCATCTATTGTTGGTATTGCAAATTGAGCAATGGGAATTTCTTTATCATTGAAAAGTACATATTCCCAAGTGGAGTCATTCCCACTGTAAAGATTAGTATAGTAACTATAATTTCCGTTAGGATATTTTTTTAATTGAGAAAAATTTTGAATAGTGTCTGTTGCAATTCTTTTAAGTTTTGGCATTGTAAATTCGCCATTTTTAAAAGTAAACAACTCATTTTGATATAAATAAGTATTATAACTTAAATATTCTAAAACAATTGATGTTGTCACCAACAAAGAACTATCAGGTAGCTCAATGACATTAACAAAAATTCTATTGTTCTGAAATGTATCAGGAATGGAATATTTTAGCCAATTTCCTAGTTTATATTCCCAAAGAACATTCTTAAATGGTATGAAAATATTTTGTGAAAATTCAGATATATACACATTAGGTTCTTGAAATTTTATTTCAGGTGCAGAATCTGATTGAACATTATTCCATTGAAACCCATCAAAATAATAAATAGGTGCCTTTGAAAATTTATCTAATTCATTTGAAAATGTAACAACCTTTGAATTTTTTGCATGTAAATAAAAATTTGGAGAAATCTTGGGTGAAACATACTGCTGACCAAAGCATGAAATTACTGTAAATATTTGTACTCCAAACAAGAAATACAGTACTTTGAGAAATATAATGATGTCATTTAACTTGTACTTTGAAGTATCAGTGAAAAACGTTTTCATTTGATTACATTATAGTGATGAAAATACTATTTTGAAAGATATTATAAGTGTTCACAACAAAATTACAAAAAATATTCTTTCGTCAATACTATTCTTATTAGGTAATTCGTTACCATAGAGACATCATTTTCAAAATCTTTAATTGTCAAAACCAGAACTTTGAAGAAATTTTTCATTCAACCTATCTTCTCTTTTCTTCTGTTGACCATTGTTTTGTTTTTAAACAACCAAACAATGTCTTCACAGGTGACAGACGCAACCGAACAATTAGTACGTTCATTAGTCATCGATGCAAGTATATTTCAAACGAATATGAAGTATGCAGAAGCATTACAGTACTACCAAAAAGCATTAGAACTTCGTCCAGAATCTCCTTCATTACGGTATCTCTATGCAAAATGTTATCTTTCTTATGCATTTCAAACACCTTATCGTTCTGACTTTTTACTAAGTGCAAAAAAGTATTTTCATCAAGCGTATTTGGTAGATTCTTCAAATACTGAGCTTTTGGAAACCTATGGACGATTAGTATTAGACCCACAAATACCATCGTTATACTCACCAGAAGAAGCACTTCCTATTTTTCTCAGATTGTCAACTATCTCGAGTGATCCTTCTCATTTACATTCTGTTGCAGTATGTTATGAAAGTCTCAAGCAAGTTGAAAAGGCAATAGAATTATACACAGATCTTTACAATAAGACTGAAAAAGATGACTATCTTTTGATTATCACTAAATTACTCTACGATCAAGAATTACCTAAAGCTCAAAGGTATGTTCTCTCTGTTCTTTCAAAAGAACAAGAAGAACAAACACTCCGAGAATTGGCTGATTTGGTTTTATTCAAAAAAGACACACTCACTTATAGCACTATCGTTGAAAAACTCTATAGTTCAGACTCCAAAAACGTAGATTATCTCAATGCACATTTTCAAGCATGTTTGGATACAAGGCAATATAAGAAGTTGCTTCCACTACTTACTATGTTAGCTAATAAAGAAGCAATTGCAAATTATGAGCAGTACGTATTTGCTTTAAATGGTCATTTGTTTCGCGATTCACTCCGACTCAATGCAGATGGAATTTCAGAGCTTTTAGAAGCTCAATACAAACTCTTCCCAGAAAATGTACAAGTGAATTTCTATGCAGCAAATTTGGCAAAAAAAGCAAAGCTAATAAATTTAGAAACTCGTTATTACAAAAGGCTTTATACAATAGCTGATACAAGCAAGGATTTGGCAAATGAGTTAGTAGTTCAATTGCTTCAAGATGGTAAATTCGACGAAACAATAGAAAAATCTACGTATTATTTTTCACGGTATCCAAAAGAATGGGTATTTCTTTTTCTTAAAGGATTAGCCTTGCAAAATAAGTCAAATTATGAAGATGCATTAGAAATTTTTCGTTCTGCTCTAGGACTTAATGAAAATAATATCTATCTTTGGGTAAATTTGGGGTTATGTGCGAATCGTTTAGGTAAAATGGAGCTCTCAGATTCAGCGTATGAAAAGGCTATAGAAATAGACCCAACGATGCCTTTGGCGTTAAATAATTACGCATATTCCTTGGTGGAACGCAACTTAGAACTACAGAAAGCACTAAAAATGTCGAAAAGTGCCATAGAAAAGGAACCAGATAACGCATCCTATTTGGATACATACGGATGGATTCTTTTTCAACTTGGAAACATTGAAGAGGCGATTATTTATTTAGAAAAGTCTGTTACTACCAATCAGGCATCTGCTATAGTCTTTGAACATCTTGGAGATGCCTACACTGCTGCAGGAAATAAATCGAAAGCTAAGGAAGCATATCTGAAAGCCTTGGAAATGGATCCAAATTTGAAGTCGACAAAAGAACGATTAGAAAAATGATAAAATTGGAGATAATTACGTGTTTGCAATAATAGGAATTGTTGTTGTATTAGGTTCATTGGTTGCAGGGTATACTATGCACGGTGGACAGTTATTAGTGTTGTGGCAAATATCTGAATTTATTATTATTGGTGGCGCTGCAATTGGTGCATTTATCGTAGCCAATCCAATGACTATTATTCAAGCAACTATCAAAAAAACACTCGGAACACTAAAAGGTTCACCAGCTTCAAAAAAGAACTATCTTGAACTGTTACAAATGATGTATGAGTTGTTCATGTTCTCCAAACGTGAAGGCGTTATTGCAATAGAACCGCATATTGAAAAGCCTAAAGAAAGTTCTATCCTCTCAAAATATCCGTCATTTTTAGCCAACCATCATGCCGTTGACTTTTTCTGCGATACGATGAAAATAATTCTTTCTGGTGGATTACCAGTATATGATTTGGAAGAATTAATGGATATAGACTTGGATACACAACATCACCAAGAAGCAAAACCAGCTGAAGCTTTGAATACAATGTCTGACGCATTTCCCGGCTTGGGAATCGTTGCAGCCGTTTTGGGGGTTGTAATCACGATGGGTAAAATCGATCAACCACCAGCAATCATTGGACAATCCGTAGGTGCAGCACTTGTAGGAACATTCATTGGGATTCTTTTGTGCTATGGAGTGGTAGGTCCGTTAGTTAAAAATATGGAAAATATTACCCATGATGAACATCAATATATGATGTGCATCAAGGCTTCACTTTTGAGCTTTGTAAAAGGAGCTCCTCCACTTGTAGCTGTTGAATTTGGTAGACGAGCAATATCATTGTATTTCAGACCAACTTACGAAGAAACCGAACAAGCAGTTAAAAAATAAGTATACTCATACTATATCATAGTAGCATTTCATGGCAGAAGAATTAGACGAAGAACAGAAACCCAAGAAGGAACAACCCATTATCATCAAAAAGGTAAAGGGTGGGGGAGGTCATGGGCATCATGGAGGTGCGTGGAAGGTAGCCTATGCTGACTTCGTAACTGCGATGATGGCGTTCTTTCTGGTGATGTGGATTCTCAATATGAGCGATGAAACAAAAAAGGGTATTGCCAATTATTTTTCTCAACCAGGCGTCTTTAGTTTTATGTCAGGCAAAGCTTTACCAGTTGAAATGAAACTGAGTATTACCAACTACGACTATGCCATTGGTGCATCAAAATCCAATCACAAAGAAGACGGCACGACCAAAGAAAAAGGTCAAATGATGCTTGATAGTACAGTTCAAAAAGTATATAAAGAAGCTCAAGCCAAAAGTGAATATTCGAAACAACGATTAGAAGAAACAAAAAAGCAACTTCAAAAAGAAATGGAAGATATTGTTTCCAATCAACCAGATATGGGAAAACTTCTCAACTCAATGAAAATCATTTCCACTCAAGAAGGGTTTCGAATTGAGTTGATAGAATCTGAAGACAATATGTTCTTTGAACGTGGGAATGCCAATTTCACACCATTAGCAAGAGAAGTACTCACGAAAATTGCTCGTTCCATTGGCAAATTACGTAACTACGTCGAAATTGAAGGGCATACTGATTCATCGCCATTTGGAGTAAATGCTACCTATACAAATTGGGAGCTTTCTGTCGATAGAGCTAATTCTGCTCGAAGATTTTTGTCGAACCAAGGGCTTTGGGATGGACAAATTATTAGTGTGGTTGGTTTTGCAGATAGAAAACCCTTTCTTCCTGAAAACCCCTTGGACAAAACAAATCGAAGAATCAGTATCTTAGTAAAGAACCTTAACCCAGAGGATTTTATTGGTTCCGAAAATTCATACGCAAATTTAGAAAAAACAGTTGATTCTGCTGAATATGAACGACTAAAAAATAAAGAAAAAGGTGCAAAATGAAACAAGATTCTGTTTTATTCATAGCTCAGAATCTGTCAATTGTTGAAAAGCTTATCACTTCCTTCCAAGAATATTCAATTGATACGACTATATCACATGTTTTATCGATTGAAGATGCTTTGAAAAGTCTGAAAGTAAACTCACCTAATGTCATAATCATTGATACTACAGAAATTTCTATCGAACATAAAGAAGTATTAGATTCACTTCGAGCTCATAACTCAGACAATTCTCTTAGCATTGTTGCAATCTGTAAACCTATTATGAGATCACATTGTTTTTCGATTGGATTTAACGATTGTATTAATTTTCCTTTTCTTCAAGAAGCATTTGATTCTTCTTTTCAAAAACTCGTTGCAGAATCAAAAAAATCTCCATCTACGAATGAAACAGCACCATCGGTACTTACATCGTTAGAAGACGAGTATTTAAACATAACCAAAGAACTTATAGCACTTCGCATTCCTTCTTTTGCTGAAACATTGACTTCTATAGAAAGAATTTCTTTGTGGATTGCTCGAGAATTTCAAGACTTTAGCAAGGATGATTTGACTCAACTGCGTTATGCCTCAACACTATGGGCAATAGGTAAACTCACACTTCCAGATACTGCAATTCGACTCCCATCAACAAAAAATGGATTTTTACACGAAGAGTATATGTCACAAATACCTGTTATATCTGTGGCTACTTTGAAAAATAAACCATACTTTTCAAACGTTATTCCAATTGTTGAAGCATTGTTTGAAAATTTTGATGGAACTGGTTTTCCAAATGGATTTCAGGGGTGGCAAATTCCCTTAACTTCCCGGTTGTTACGTGTTGTTGTTGATTTTGCAGAATTACTGTTTACTACAAATACAACTCCTAATAATGCTGTCGAGAAAATCAAACAATATATAAATAAAGTATATGACCCACGATTTGTTATATTGTTAGATCAGTATGTTTCAGAGGTTCTTATTCCTATAAAAACACATATCATTGTGAATATGTATGAGTTACAAGAAGGAATGAAATTATCAAAAGAAATAGTGACAAATTCGGGAATCAAGTTAGTACCTAAAGGTAGTACACTTACTCAGTCTTCGATAGAAAAAATACAACGAATTAGTAGTTCCGATCCTATCATCGGACGTATTTATATAGCCGTTCAGAATGAAAATTAAAAAGTTTTTAGCCTCGAGCTTAAAAGCAGGTATAGAAAAAATGAAAGAGGAAATCGGTCCTGAAGCCGTAATTCTTTCTACTCGAACTACAACGGTGAATGACGTCGAATTGGTAGAAATTGTCGCAGGAATTGAAGAACCAATTTTTTCTGAAGAACACCAACCTACCATCGGTGATTTGGTTCGTCAATCGTTCGAACGAGAACGTCAAGAGCAAGAACAATTAGAGAATAAGGGAATAAGTCTAACTTCCAATTCTCCTGCCTCATCTATTGAAGAAAGCCCAATATTTCATCATAATGAACAATCAAAAATTGCAGAAGATATTTCTTTTCTCAAAAAGCAATTAGGCTCTATTGAACAAAGTATTAAATATCGTCATGCAGCATCGTTTTCTCCAAGAAGTGCCGCAATATATATGAAACTTATGGGTCAGGGGATCGGTGAAAACGAAGCATTACGTATTGCTGGAATACTTTCTGCTATGAAATCAACGTCTACTATGGACTCATTGCTGAAACTTGCAAGAAAAGAGATTCTTAACTCCATTACCTTTGCAAAACCTTTGGAGAAAAAAGGCAAGAATGTACTTACCTTTGTAGGTCCAACAGGTTCTGGAAAAACAACAACTATTGCAAAGTTAGCTGTTGTTTGTAAAATAGTGTTTCAAGCAAATATTTTGGTAGTTTCTGCTGATACAATCAAGGTTGGTGGAGCAGAACAACTACAAACATTTACTTCTATTGCAGGTATTCCATTCCAAACGGCATATTCAATTCAAGATTTACGACAAGTTGTAAAACAAGAACAGTTTCGTGATATCATTTTGATTGACACTGTAGGAAGATCACATAAAAACAGTGAGCATCTTGAAGAGTTATCGCATATAAATGATGCAGTCAACCCTGACAGCTCGTTATTAGTTCTTCCTGCAAATTATTCCGCTGCAACAATCGATTCGGTCATACAACGGTTTACTCCTTTAGGAGTTAATGGTATCATTTTATCGAAAATTGACGAAGTAGATCAAATGGGAATCGTCATTGAAGCACTCAAAAAGTACCAATTACCATTAACGTACTATACTACTGGTCAAAAAGTTCCGGGAGATTTGGAACCTGCTACTGCAGAAATGCTTTCGCAACTAATTCTTCCAGATTCAATTACTATCGATTATTAACAATGGAATTAACATCGTCAAATCCTCTTAATTACAAAGATTATAAACCAATTTTACTTGGTCTTATCGCTGTGTTATCAAGTCTTTTGACGGTAGTTTTGTTTTTTCAATCACTGTTTTTGGGTTCATTATGTGTAGTCATTTTTCTAACCTCATTAATTTTTTTATGGGAACAGAAAAATATTTCTTATGATATTCGTACTGCATTAGAAAGCAGAACACTCAATGAATTGATGGGGCTATTCCCTCCTGAAAAGTTGCAACGAATTTTTCTGGAAATGATAGCAAATCAACAATGGGATGCTATTAGAAAAATACTCATTCACACCTTACCCGAATGGCAATTGTCTACTTTTTTATATTTGGCACTTCAAGATGTTCAAATTTGCACGGAAAAAATATCCTTAGCAAAAGAAGCATCATTAAATGAACATTTTTTGAAACATATTGTGATACTCTACGATTACAATTGTAAAGAATATGTTACTATTATACTTCGAATTTACGATTCTTTGCATAAGAATATTCCATTAGAAAATGAGATTCATTATGGTAATATCTTAGATTTATTATTAAATATTCGTGATGAATTGCACCAAATCCCAAATGCAATAGCGACCAAATTAGTTGAAAATGTCAAATAAGACAATGAGAATATGAATATCTTAGTTGTCTTACCACGAATTCCTTACCCTCTAACTGATGGAGGTGCAATTGCACAATATTCCTTTTTGAAGCATCTTGCTTCAACAGATAATTCTATTACAATTGCAGCACTTAATACAAAAAAACATTATCATTCTCCCGAAGTATTAGAGCAATTTGGGAAGGTCGTATCATTTGATATAGATACAAGAATTCGTCCATTGAAGTTACTTTTGTCTCTTTTCCAATTCACACCATACATAGTTTCAAGATTTTATTCTCAACATTTTACCTCCATTCTATTTGAGCTTATTGAACAACATTCAATTGATACTATTATATTTGAGACACCTTTTTTGGGTGAATACATTTTGGATATTCGAGAAAAACACCCTACACTTGATTTATTTATCAGAACACATAATACTGAATTTACTATTCATAAAAGACTATCGAAAAGCTCTAAAGGATTAAAAGCTCTCTTCTACAAACGTTCTTCTCATCAATTACAAGCCTATGAATTACTGTTGTCAAAATTAGTTCAAGGATTATTGACAGTTTCAGAAGTAGATAAGAAAACATTCGAATCTATCGGTGTATCTACACCTATAGAAGTCATGCCTATTGGAGTTGATTTAGAAAGATTTCCACTGAATGAAAAATCACGAAATGAAAACACTTATTTTTTCTTTGGTTCTTTAGACTGGGAACCTAATCTTGAAGGTTTACATTGGTTTATTGATACTGTCTATCCATTAATTCGTAAACAAGAACCCAATAGTACCTTTCACATTGGTGGAAAGAATGCACCTTTCAGTTTCGTAGAAAAATGTACTAAAGAAGGTATTGTTCTTCATCAATCTATACAAAACTCCTCAGAATTTTTTCAAACGTATTCTGTTATGGTTGCTCCCTTATTGAGTGGAAGTGGTACAAGAGTAAAGATATTAGAAGCCTTAGCTGTTAAAACTCCTTTGGTAACGACAACAGTAGGAATAGAGGGAATTAATTTCCAAAACAATTCAGTTATCATAGCTGATATTCCAAATTCATTCTCAAAAGCTGTTGTAAATTTACTTCAGCAAAAATGTAGAACTGAGGACTTGGATGCACAAAGAAGTTTTATTGAAAAAGAGTATAATTGGGGTGAAATAGTCAAACAAGCTGTGGTATTTTTAAAAGCAAAAAAAAACCAAGCTTACCGTACACTCTAATACGAAACTTACTGTTGCTTCCGCTAGGACCTGGCAGAGTTGGGTCTGTATTAAATGTACGGGGCTTGGAGCTTATAAAGAGCGTTATTATTCTTAATAGGAATACAAAAATACGGATATCGTAGCACAAAAACAAACGTATGAATAAAATATTCGATATTATCTATCAGATTACTGCGATTCCAATCCATATTTCAGTAAAAAAGTTCTTTTTGAAATCCTTTTCAAAGAAAATTTTTGCAAAAAAATTTGCTGAAGATTCTAATACTTGTACGTATTTTCGGAGTGAAAACTCTTTACCGTTATCTCCAATTCCATTTGAGATTTCTTCTTCATATTTGACTCCTCATAAAGAAACAATTCTACGAAATGCAGAAAAATTCTTTGATCATACCTTTTCCTATCTGGGAGTTAATGCTAATCATAATCTTACTGACAGATTTGAACCATCTGTAAAAAATCAATCATATTCCAAAGTACTTTCGAGTTTGTTACCTCAAGAATATAAACTGTTAGATTGGCAACAAGATTTTCAAAGTGGCTATCGGTTTTCTTCAAATCAATGGTATAAACATATTCGGTATGAATACATTCATGGAGTTGATGCAAAAAATCCAATTGAGTTTGGAAGGATGCAACATCTTCCACATCTAATCTATGCCTCAATACTTACTTACAGCAACAATAGTATTAACGACAAGTATATTTTAGAATTTCAACATCAAGTTATAGATTTCATACTTCAAAACCCACCTCGATATGGAATTCAATGGTTAGTATCTATGGATGTTGGCATTAGACTTTTTAATATTGTTGTCGCATTTAGCATTGCTCGTTCCAATAATCTTTCTTTTTCTCAAGAATTTGAGCAAATACTCGCTAATTCCATAGTGGATCATTGTAATCATATCTATAATAATTTAGAATGGTCTTCAGGTATGCGTGGCAATCACTATCTTGCAAATCTTACCGGACTTTTAGCTGGTGCAATGATTCTTTCTGATTCAATTTCTCAAAAGTACGAATGGATTTGTTTTGCTTCAGAACAATTACTCAATGAATTACTGTTCCAATTTCAAGAGGATGGTTCTAATTTTGAAGACTCTACTTGTTACCATAGACTTTCTGCTGAAATTGAGTTATTTGGGTTAGCCTTAGTTTTTCACTTACTAAAATCTACAATAAAACTACCAGTATCGCTCCACAAAAAAATACTAGCTTTACAAAGTATTGAAAGCATATACTATCAACGGTTACAAAACATCATAAATTTTTCTACTGCCATTGTTTATGATAACCCCAACAAAACATTACTTCAGATTGGAGATGATGATAGTGGGCAGATGTGTAAATTAGAACCACAACTTGATTTTCTCTCACCAAACAATGCACTTCTTTCAACGCAATTAGAATCAGTTTTTCAAGGGTTTAGGGGAAAGAAAACATCTCTAGTTTCGGATTGGATTCTCCATCTTATTGTTCCATTTTCTCTTGAACCAAAAATGGATACTTCAACTATTCAGACATTTCCAAATTTTGGATTATATCGTTACAATCGAAAAAATGCTTCTATATTTTTTCATTGTAATTCAAGTTTGGGACAATTAGGGAAAGGTGGCCATACCCATAATGATGTTTTGTCTCTGTTATTGTCCATACATCAACAACGAATCCTTGTAGATCCAGGAACTTATACGTACACTCCTTATCCTGATATACGCAATAAATTTCGCTCTACGGAATATCATAATACGTTGGCAGTTGTTGGGTTGGAGCAGAATATACTTTTTGAAGGTACTGGTCACAATCTATTTTGGTTAAGACATACTGCAAAGGCTAAAACATTGTATTTCGATGAAAAACTCATCGTTATGGAACATTCTGGATTTGGTGTACCTCATAGAAGAGAGGTACAGATCTTAGAAAATCGAATTGTTGGGAAAGATTATTGCTCGGTAAAGAAAAAGAAACATTTGTATTTTCATTTTGCTCCAGAATGTACTATCACTCTCGTAGAAAATGGTTGCCACATTAATCAATCTGTTTTTATTCTATTGAATGACAAAACAATTTTTTCTCTTGAAGAGTATGATTATTCTCCGCAATATGGAGTAAAAGTTCCAGCAAAACGATTAAAAGTATTGATGGAAAACAAAGAAATACAATGGAGAATTGAATGGTAAGCACAAAAAAAGCAATTCTTTCTTGAATTGCTTTTTACATTCTATTCTATAGAAAAGACAACTTACTTTCTTCTCGGTTTTCTGTCAGAACTTGATGATCCATAGGATTTGGAATCTGAAGAAGAACGTCTGGATGATGAATTAGAATAATCGTTCGAAGAAATTCTCGCTCCATATCCACTTTCACCTCTTGAAGATGAAGATCGACCTGTAAATTTAGTACGAGAAGCATATCCACCTCGAGAACCTCCACTACCACCACTACGTCCACCACTTCTATACCCATCTTCTGAAACTGTACTTTGCACAGCTTCTGATAGAGAAACTGGAATAGATTTATTTTCAAAATGAATTTTTTCTCTCGAAAGGAAAATCGCTCTTGAGCATTGAATTTCTGCAATAGATGATGATTTTCTTACTGTTATATCACCAATGACCGCAAATCTTGGAATCAAATCTTTGATTATAAATATCAATTGTTTTTTAGTAATTCCATGTTCTGCACCAATGTCGATTGTCATTGTTTGAGTAACACCACTTTCAGCTCCCTGACGTTGTTTTCTTGATGTCTCATTTTGGATATCAGGATTCAAATCTGGTGCGTTTTTGTAGTAGGTTAAAAATCTATCAAATTCTAAAGATACAAATCGTGTAATGATATCTTCTCGAGAAAGTGCTTCCAAATCAACCAAAATGTCTTTTAAATATCTTTCTATTTCTTCAGTGTTTACCTCGACTTTTTTCAATTTTTCCACAAAATGGAATAATTGTTTTTCACAAACTTCATATCCTTGTGGAACTCTATTACGTGCAAACGTAATCGAGAGCGATTTTTCTAATTGTCTCAATTTGAAGATTTCTTTGCTATGAAGTAGTGCAATCGAAACACCTGATTTACCTGCACGTGCTGTTCTTCCACTTCTGTGAGTATAGCTTTCTAATTCATCAGGTAAGCCATAATGTATAACGTGTGTTACATCATCAACATCTATACCTCGTGCTGCAATATCTGTACATACTAATACTTGCAATGATCTATTGCGGAAACGAGCCATTACCTTATCACGTTGAACTTGTGACAAATCACCATGCAACGAATCAGCATCGTACCCTTCTTTTACCAATTGTTCAGCAATTTCTTGTGTTTCAATCTTAGTACGACAGAAGACAATACCAAAAATTTCTGGTGACATATCCAGTATTCGTTTCAATGCTAAGTATTTGTCTCTTGCATGAACAACATAGGCTACGTGAGATATATTTTCTGCGGTAGTTTGTTTTTTGGAAACTGCCAATTCCATATAGTCAGACATATATCGTTTCGATAAATTTCTCACTTCTGTTGGCATTGTTGCAGAAAACAACCAAACATTTTTTTCTTTTGGTGTCGTGTTAAATATTGCTTCAATATCTTCTTGAAAGCCCATATTCAACATTTCATCAGCTTCATCTAGAATAAATATTTTGATATTCGATAAATCGCATGAATTTCTACGAAGTAAATCTAATAAACGACCAGGAGTTGCAACAACAAGATGAACTCCACGACGAAGCTCTGATATCTGTTTATCAATACTCGCACCACCATAAACCGGTAATATTTTTAATGCCGGTAAAAATTGGGCATAACGTATCAAATCGTCTTTGATCTGCACACAAAGTTCTCTCGTAGGTGCTAATACAATTCCTTGAATTTGATTTTTTGTTGGGTCAATGTTGTGAAGTAAAGGCAACCCAAAAGCTAAAGTTTTTCCAGTTCCTGTTTGTGCTAATGCAATCACATCAGTTTTATTTTCTAATAAGACTGGTATAACTTTTTCTTGTATGGGAGTTGCCGAAGTAAAGCCAAGCGATTCCAACGCTTTGAGAAATTCAGGTCGTTGGACCCCAAGCTGTTCAAATGAATTCATAGAGTAAGGATTGTTGAGAGAAAGCAGGATAGAGTTTTTTTACATTCTGCAAGTAAAAACGCATAAACGATTACCACGTGTTTTTATTGCTAAAAACCCATTTTTAGAGTCTTATGAGTACTTCTTTTCGACTTCTAACTGCTTTTTCTACTGCCAATGTTGGTTGTACAACTCCATACCCTTGACGTTCTAATGGAAATCCTGGTAATTGTGTTGATGTTAAAACCAATTGTTCTTTGATATCTTGGGGCATCAAAAACGGATTGACTTCTAACATCTGTGCAACTATCGAACAGACAATTGGAGCAGCAAATGATGTTCCGTCAACATGTTTGTAGTAAGGAGATATTACCTTTTCTTGTTGCAAACGTTGTGAAATCATTGTTCTAATTTCTTTCACTTCCTTGGCGAAAAAAATATTAGCAGGTAAATTTGTTGAATGAATAACATCGGGCAATATCACAGGCAACAAATCATCCGGCAACGCATCTAATGCGCACAATATTGCAGCTTCTCGTTGGGTTGGGGTATTGAGTAAAATTGGAGCTGGAAGCCATATCGCTGGAGCTATCACCTCCGGTTTGATACTACCATGAATAGTAGTTCCAAACGATGAATTATATAGGGTATCATCTTTGATATTTACAGAATTTTTATCATCCAATCCTCCAACTGTGATTGCAGATGGTGAAACTGCCGGTGGCACCATTGGAATTCGTGAATCATTTCCTGCTGCGGCAACGACAACAACTCCATTTGCTACCAATTTCTCTATAGTTGCTGTGACAGGATGCTCCAATGTATGGTCTAATTCATCTGCATACACAGACAAATTGATGATATTTATCGAATACTTTTTATGATTCTCCAAACACCATTCTAATGCTTTGACAATTGTTGAAGTAGGAATATCCCCTGCATCATGCATTGTTCGAATAAGTACAACTTCCGCATCAAAAGCAAGTGATGAATATTTATTTCTTGACAAATATCCATTTCCTGCAGCAGTACAAGCTGTCATAGTCCCATGCCATGAATAATGTTCTACTTTTTTGGGAGGTAATGGTTGTTCTACATTCTCAACAGCATCATAATACAACTTAATTCTGTTTTTGGGCATCATCAAATCAGGATGTTGCACAAAACCTGAATCAATCAATGCTATTGTTATTCCTTTTCCAGAATATTCTGTTGTTGATCGTAATCTACTTTGTACGGAAAGTGCAGGGAAAATAGTAGGGAGAGAAAATTCCATTATCTATTCAGTTTCTGACGGTTTGTTGATTAATTCTAATCGGATTTGTTCAACCCTTCTTGGATTGCCTTTGACGATTGTACAGGTATAATATTCACTAATGACTAATTGTTTCCCAACCTCAGGAATAGATGCGGCTATGTGATTAACAAGTCCTGCAACAGTTTCATATGCATCATTTTCAGGTAACTCTACTGGTAAAAGCTCATTAACATCTAATACACTTGCAGAGGCAACGACTAAATATTCAGTTTCTGATATTTTTTCTATCAATGCAGCTTCTTCATCATATTCATCTTGAATATCACCAACAATTTCTTCTAATATATCTTCTAAAGAAAGAATTCCAGCAGTACCTCCGAACTCATCTAGCACAACTGCCATATGGATACGTTTGGCTTGTAATATCTTTAGCAGTTCGCTAATATTATCTTCCTCACGAACAAAATGCACCGGATGCAAAATATCGTGAAGAACTATCAGATATTTGTTTGACATTAAGGTTATCAAATCCTTCGCAAATGCAATTCCTACGATATTATCAATACTTTCACTAAATACCGGCATTCGTGAATACCCATCTTCAATTACTTTTTCGATTATCTCATCTGAAGTCATTGATAAATCTAAGGCAGAAATTGAGCCTCGTGGAATCATTACTTGCTTTGCCGTTAGTTCCGTGAAGTTAAATACATTTTCAATCAATTCCTGTTCATTGGAAAGCAACAATCCACTTTTACCAGATTCATTGACTAACATCAATATTTCTTCTGCACTGTGAACATTTTCGCCATGAAGCGGTTCAATTCCTACTGCTCGTAACATACTATTTGCAATACCATTCAACACCCAAATAAATGGTCTAAAAATGATATAGAAAACCCGCATAGGAATTGCAACAGCCAAGGAAACATCTTCCGAACGTTGTATCGCCCATGATTTTGGTGCAAGTTCTCCCAAAATAATATGCAATACTGTTGTGATACCAAATGCTATTGTAAAAGCAATGCTACTCATTGCTGCAGGAGATATATCAAAAGAAAAATACGTATCTGCAATAATGATTAACTGTGTTTTTAAGATACTTTCCCCTAAAAACCCTAATCCTAAAGAAGACAAAGTTATACCCAATTGTGTTGCAGACAAATACGCATCTAAATGCTCTAACATATGTTTAGCGAGTTCTGCTAAACGTGATCCTGACCGAATCCGCAATTCTATTTGCGAAGCTCGTACTTTGACAATAGCAAATTCTGCTGCAACGAAAAATCCGTTCAGAAATACGAAAAAGAGAATGATTGCAAATGCAAATAACATTGGATAGATGGGTGCTTACAGTATATCTTAAAACAGTTCTGTTTGCAATTTCACTTGCTTATGAAAATGCGAACGAATGTAATGTACAAAAAAATTGTGAAGTTCTTTACAAATATTTTGTGTTGGTATGGAAATTTCCGATACATCATCATGAAAATTTTGTGACGCACATTGATGTAAATTGCGAACTGCTGAAAAAGATAGAGCAAAACAATGTTGGGTAGATTCGGTAATTTCCTCTATCGAATCATTAAGCGAATTATAACAATACGAACAATCCTTCATCGAATCTACCTCACCAATCGGCAACAAATTCAAGTGCAAGGCAAACCCTATACACTCAAAAAACTGAATCATCACGATGAAATAGAGAATATAGATACAATCATCGCTACAATCATTCAACGCCAAAAAGTACTCTTTCGTGAGCAAAAACAGTTCCTCATTCGGAGCTTCTTCTGGCAACCACAGTAGAAGTATTTCGACAAACACCATTCCCAGAAGCAATTTATCATACTTGGTATGAAGTGAATACATCGAGTGCAACATGGCAGATTTGGACAGCAAATGCAAGGCACCGTGGGTTTTATAATAGATAACGCTCTCACAAATTGTCAAAACCTCCAATGAAGCACCCAAAGCAGACGATTGTTTCCTTGCACCTTTGGCAATCACCCGAATTTTCCCATGATTCTTGGAAAAAAGGGTAACAATTTTATTCGATTCGCTATACTTCATCGACCCCAAAACAATCGTTTCATCAGAAATTATCATAAAAAATCAATTTTTTCTTTGCATTTTCAAAAAATATCCTTATTTTTGTATTCAAATCTATTCCGCAATAGCTCAGTTGGTTAGAGCATCTGACTGTTAATCAGAGGGTCATAAGTTCAAGTCTTATTTGCGGAGCAGGAAAAATGGGATACTTCCACAACGGAGTATCCCATTTTTTGTTGTTGAAACCCACCAATCTTCACAAACAACATTCAAAAACCTCATCAAAATCCAAAAATCATCAAGTTGAACATCTCCCTCTCTATGAGCAAGAGCTTGCACTGAGCTTGTCGAAGTGAGGGCTGGGGTGAGGGGGATTTTTGATAAACCATCTACGAATTCGAGCCAGTTAAAGGAGACTTAGCATCAATAGATTTAGGATAAAAATTATTCTCAATATTTCCAAGAATAAGTTTTTCGATATTTTCAGTATCATCAAATTTGATAAAATAAAAGATGTTATCTTTGCATCTAATACAATTGAGTTTGGCAACTCTTGCAAAACTAGAATCCACATTCAATTGTGTTCTACATTTAGGACAGTGTGGTTCTAAACCAGCAATTCGTAATTCACCATAATGATCATAGTATCTCCATTTCCACAAAATATTATTATACAGACCTTCATTATATGGGGGATATTTTGATTCTTTATTTGCTCTTCTAATTATAATCAATTTAATGACAAAAAAACAGAACGTAGTCAAAACTAACAACCACCAAACTTTGATTTCAAAATTAAGAATAAAAATGAGAAGACTCCACGACCAATTCCACCATTCACCAAATGTTGTTAAAAATGGTTTTGTTTTGAAATAATCTATGGTTATCGTTAATATTGCAGGGATTAACGCTGAGGAGACAATCCCAATAGTCCAATTACTTTTATACCATTTTGATTCGTTATTTGACATTATTATTCTACCTAGTTGTTTTAAAATTATTAAAGGCAATTACATTCCTAGCAATAATTAAAGTTATCAAAGTTTCAAACTTACAAGTTATTGAATTTTAAGTGTACAAAATATTTTACAGAAATTAGAAAAATTTGTTTTTTAAGGTAATTTTAAGTATCTTTGTAATGAGTAACACAAATTCATAATTAAGGGTGTTACTTACTTCACATTTTTTGAAAGGTAGACTTATGTCAACCCAAGAAAAAACATTGGTTTCGGTGCTAAAAAATAGTCACGATCCAAATTCAATTTCCTATGAGGAAAAGGCTCTATTGAACAATATGAGCTTAGAAGTGCTGCAAAACTATTATGAGATTTGCAGAATGTATGGATTAGCAGATTTCGAGAAGGGGATTCAAAAAGAGGATGGTATTTTCGATCCTCTTGTGTTCCAGAATCTTACTCTTCCAGGAATTGACTACATACATAACCCATTTAGAATAAAGGAGTTAGACAAGTTATAATAGAACAAAAATAGCCCCTGTACAGGGGCTTTTTTTATTCCATAAAACTGATGTTGTCGATTTGTTGCATCAGGCGGTGGGTTTCGGTGAGGGCGATGATGATTTTTTGGTAGTGGAAGATGTCTTCGAACTCGAGCGTACGGTTTTTGCGGTCTTTGAGCCATTTTTGGGCTGGTTGGTAACCGCCAATGTAAAATTCCCATGCGAGTTGTGGAACGTTCGCGAAATACTGCGTTTCGTTGATGTAGACCTTTCCGTCAGTGTACTGCGGCTTGGTTACGGTATTGTCGCCGTCAATGGGGTAACCAATGATGTTTTCTTCCAAGATTGGGCTTTCGAGCAGATGTAATTGGCGAATTTGAGAACCAAGTTCGACGAGTTGCCAAAAGGTGTTTGCGTCTTTTGGATAGGGAACACGTGGAAAATCTATTTTCAAAAATTCTTTGTAGCGTTCTCTATACGTTGGGGAATGTAAAACGGCATAGATGTAATCCAGCAAATCAATTGGTGCAAAGGTGCCTTCAGTTGCTTCTTTTTCGTTAGTGAAAGTAAGTCCAATTCCTTGCCCTATTTGTTGCACAATCTCCAAATTCAAATTCGGAGTTCTACCAACATTTTCTCCCATTCGTTGTTGCCCTTTGGAGTCAGGGTAGAGATAGAGAGGAGTAACATTAGTTTCAGCAGCTGTATTTGCGCCTCCAGAACTATATTCAACTATGTGTTTAGTAACTTGAATATTATTGAATTCTTTAACCACAAGTCTGGGTAGTATTAATCCAATATTATCATGTAAAAAATTTTCTGCAATTTTTCGTTGAGGAACACCTATAAAGCCTTTGTTAGTACCTGTATAAAATGTAACCCTTATATCGAAAGGTCTGTAGAACACCTTTACATATTTGTCTTTCGAGTGATTTAGTAGTATATCCTTTTTTGCCTCTTCTATTTTCCAATCTCTTGAATCTGAAGTATTGTATTTAGTTGAAATATCCTTTACACTTAACTCCTTAAAGTCTTTCAGTACTGTATTCAGTTCGTCTTTATTAAATTGAATACATATCTTATCTCTTAAAGATGACATTCCACTTCCTATCAATTTAAATAGAACATTCAATTTTATGTTTTTATCATATTCTGAGAGAAGAGACATGTCTTTTTCGACAAAGAAATAATTGGGATAATCGTATTGAATCTTTTTCCAAGGAATACTCTTAATATTTTTTTCGTTCAAAATGCTATATTTGTCTTCGCGTTTGCCTTGTAAACTAAAATTGTACACCTCTGCCAATTCATTTCCATTACCATTTTTTATGAAAATATTAATAGAAACTCCTTGCATAATGTCAAAAACGTTATTATCAGGGCTACCATCTTTACAAACTTCTTTTTTTCTTGAATTTCCATGTAAATTGAAAATATAAACTTTATTAAAAGAACGAAGCAAACTCTCTCTCATTCGGCGATGAGTAATTCCATCTAAAAAGCTATTGTTAGAAATATATGCTAAGATTCCATTGCCATTACGATCAATATAATGCTGACCATATCTTATAAATTTTATATAGTCGTCATCAAGATTAATTTTTACTTCATTCAAATCTTTTTTGTATTCAGAAATCAATTTCAGAATCCAATCACTTTTATTGTTACTACTTACACTATACGGAGGATTACCAATAACACACATTACAGGTGTATCGCGTTTCACAGCATTTGCTTCTTTGGCTTCTGCACTGAGCCATGAGGTGAAAATGGTTCCTGTATCGGTATCGCTTTCTTCCAAACTATTCGTCAAAAAGACTTTGAAGCGTTGTTGTTTGGTAGGTTTGAATCCAGTTTCATTGAGCAACAAATCTAATTTCAAATGTGCCATTGCATACGATGCCATCAAGATTTCAAAACCGTTTAATCGTGGAATGAGATGTTGTTCAACATAATTACTCCAAATTCCTTGTTGATTTGCAAATTTTTTGTAAATATGTTTGATGGTTGCAGCAAGGAAGGTACCCGTTCCCGTAGCAGGGTCGAGAATTTGCACTTTGTGAAATTCGGTTTCTACATTGTTGATACGTTTAGTAATAGTACTTTTATCAGCAAGTCCAGCAGTAATTCCAAATTCGGACTTCAATATATCATCTACAGCTCGCACTATGAAATTAACAACTGGTTGAGGAGTATACCACACGCCTCGTGCTTTCCGTAATTTGGGGTCGTATTCGCTTAGGAAGTCTTCGTAAAAATGGATGATTGGGTCTTCCATTTTTGTTTTCTTCCCATAATCTTTGAGCAATTGTTCGACATTCGTCGCCAAAAAGATTTCGATCAACGAATCCACAATCCATTTGATACGGTCATCAAGATCTGGACCTGCAATATACCCAAAAAGTTTTCGCAAAAATGGGTTAGATTTTGGAATTAACTCCGCGGCTTCTTGGCGTGAGAATGTTGGAAGCGTTGGGTCGTGCAACCGAGCGGTGAACATTCCGTAGGCTATAGTTTGTGCATAGACATCTGCAAATTCTTTTTCTGTGATGGAATGCATCAACACTTCTTTGAACCCAGCCATTTGGTCTTTCAGCGTAGAATCTTCTTGACTAATTGTATCACTATTCAAAGATTTTTCTATGATATCTGAAAGCAATCTTGCTTTTCCAGCCATCATTTTAGCTAGTTTTTTGGAATTTGTAATTGTAACACCTATATGGGAACAAAAATCTTTGATGAGACTTTCAAAGGTTGCAAAATTATCGGTCAAGGGTTTGATTTTTCCTTTGACGACTTCCGCGATGGTAATACTCGCAACAAGTTGTGTATCTCGAAAGATATGAAAGGTCAGATAATCCGTAAACATCAAATTGGGAAGAGCTTCTTTGTACCGATGAAATTGTTCCTTATTCTTTTTAACCCCCAATAAATCCTCATCACCAATATCTTTTGCTTCAATATATCCAATTTCTATTTCCCCCTTTGTGATAATATAATCAGGAGCACCACATTTTTGGCGTTTGGGTTCATTAGTCGCCCGAATAGTTGGTACTAAACTTTCGAGAAGCAATTGCAAATCACCACGAAAGGTATGTTCAGTCGCATTACCAAGAATGTAGCGTTGATTGATGCTTTGGATATATTCCGCTGTTGTCATGAAGGAAAACAATTAGTGATAAAAAAGCAATATAAGGATTTTTTCTGGTTTTATACCCCTCACCGCAGAGGAGAGGGAGTTATTTCAGTATTACCCCTCACCCCTACCCTCTCCCTCAAGGGGAGAGGGAGTTATTTCAGAATTACCCCTCACCCCTACCCTCTCCCTCAAGGGGAGAGGGAGTTATTTCTTTTATTTTTCATCCCCCACTACCCCAAAAATATCGGAACTGTTAGAGAAGAGAGGTCGGTGGAGGCGTTGGCGTTGGAGATGCGTAAGAGGATGCCTGAGGCTTTTCCGCCGATGAGGTACATTCCGAAATTGGGTAATGAGCCGTTGGGTTGGGGTTGGATAGAGAAAAACTCCTGAACTATCCATTGGTTGGGTTGGAGCGCGTTGATGCTACGAACCCATTCTTCGGGTTTGGTGAATGCTCCGATGATGACTTCTGCTCCTTCACATCCGTAGATGCTTTTGAGTACCCATTGTTCTTTTTGTGATAGCAATTGCTCTTTGTCCATTGAGGTGAAGCGGTAGGTCTTGGGGATGAATGAGCGGATGGTTTCTTGACTTTTTTCGGTGAATTGTTCGATTCGCTCCCAAAAATATGCCATCGAATGTTTGTTTTGTGAGACGATTGCACCCATTGGATTCACTACACAAAGTTTTTGTTCGATGGTGGCTTTCAGAATCCAACGCAATTGTTTGTCCAATGGTTTTGGATCGGGAATGTCCTCTTCGTCTGTCCACGCAGATAGCCGTTCAGTCCACCAATCGGTTTTGTAATGGCGAAAAAGCAAATCCATTTCACTCCCAAATATCGTTACTTTCCCCTGTTCTGTATAACCCAAATTATACGGAGAACCAATGACAACCTTGCACCCCATCGACCGCATCAAATCTGCATACAGCTCAATTAATCCCATATCCTCAGGAATTTCCGTTGGGTATACAATGCCCACCACAGAACCTTCCAATTGTTTAGTATTGCGATAAGTGGAATAAAAACTCGTTGCAATCATATCACAAAAATCACTCTCTAACGACGTATTGATATCCACATTTTCAAATGTTGGGTACAGTTCACGATAGGTTCGATTCAAATAGACTGCTTCTTCGAGACTACTGGGAGTGTCCGAATTCATTTCGGCAATTTGGATACCACCATCTTCAGTAAAAAACATATCCAACCGTGCGATACCATGCCATTCACCAAGTGAAGCCATCCACAAAAACTGCTGATACGGCGTTAGCTGAAAAAACGATACTGCTTCTTCTGGATTGTCGATGAGGTGGGTTCGAAGTTCTTCGTAGAGTTCGCCAATTGCTTCGGCAGCGTGTTGCAACCGATTGAAATCAACACGCGAAATAAGAAAAGGCTCTAACGAAAAATGTTGAACAGAATTAACCCAAGGAGTATGCAAATAGGGAGATTGGAGAATAATCTTTGTATAGTCCTGTTTTGAAATATTACTCATAGGGGTTGAAGAGAAAATAAAAAGCCCTGAAATTCAGGGCTTTGAAAAAAATACTATCGTTACGGCACAACTCTATATGGAGTACGTGGAAACGGAATTGCCTCACGGATGTGTTTTGCACCAGTAATCCACTTAACAACACGCTCCAAGCCCATACCAAAACCGGCATGAGGAACTGAGCCGTATTTACGAAGATCTACATACCATTCGAATGCTTCCATCGGCAAACCTTCTTCATTGATTCGGTGTACCAAGGCTTCCATATCGTCCTCACGTTGGCTACCACCGATAATTTCACCAGCATCATCAGGAGCTAACATATCCATTGCCAATGCACACAACGGATTTTCTGGATCACGTTTCATATAAAACGCTTTCACTTCTGCTGGATAACGGTGAACGATACATGGTTTATCGAATTGACGCATCAACGCTTCTTCTTGCGGAGCACCGAAGTCTTCACCCCAAGGGAAATCGATGTGCGATTCGGTACCGTCTGCATTCTTTTTGATAAGTTTCACATCGTTTTCATTCAACCATTTCACCGCTTCTGTATAACTCATTCGGTGGAAAGGACGTTTTACTTTTTCTAATTTTTCAATATCGCGTTCTAAAAGCACCAACTCAGGGCGACAATCAGCTAGAACGGACTGAACAATGTATTCCACCAAATCTTCTGCCAAATCCATATCATCTTCCAAATCGAAAAATGCCATTTCCGGTTCTACCATCCAAAATTCGGTCAAATGTCGGCGAGTTTTCGATTTTTCCGCACGGAATGTCGGTCCAAAAGTATACACTTTACCGTGAGCCATAGCAGTAGCTTCGGCATAAAGCTGACCAGTTTGTGCCAAATACACATCCCCTAACTCGAAGTATTTGGTAGAAAACAAGGTCGATGTACCCTCACCTGCAGCAGGAGTAAAGATTGGTGAATCTTGAAGGATAAATCCATTTGAATCAAAGAAGTCTCGAATTGCTTTGACAACTCTCGCACGAACTCGCATAATGGCATGTTGACGAGTGGAACGCAACCACAAATGACGATTTTCCATCAAAAATTCATCACCATGTTCTTTAGGAGTAATTGGATAGTCTTGAGAATGCCCAATGATGGTAATATCTAAAACATCAAGTTCCACCCCAGAAGGAGAACGTTCTTCTTGACGAACAGTACCTTTGATTTTTACTGAAGTTTCTTGCGAAATTTCCGAAGCTTTGTCGAAGATTTCTTCAGTAACTGCCCCTTTGAAAAGTACACATTGCACTATACCAGTGCCATCACGCAATTGGATGAATTGTAATTTTCCTTTTTTGGTTCTATCGTACACCCAGCCACGAAGTTCGACTTCTTGACCAATGAATTTGGAAAGGTCTTGTATATAATGAAATGATTTGTAACGAGATTGAACTGACATAATTTCTTTCGAAAGTAGTTTAGGTTTTTGAATAAAAGAAAGTAGAGACGATAGAAGTCAAACCTTAATTTTGTTTTTCAAACGTCAAGGTTCTTTTCGCCGTTAGAATTTCCAACAAATGCATTCATACAGAAACAAAGAATTAGATTCTTTGTATATCTTTAAATTTTGGTTCCCACTTTCAGCAACATGGTTGATGATGGCAGCAGAAAGTCCCATTCTCACGTCCATCATAGCCAGAATGATTGACCCAAAATTTAATTTAGCTGCATACGGAGTCTCACACTCTGTATCAATGATAATCGAATCCCCTATAATAATGTTACTTTCTGCAACCATTGCAATGGTGCATAATGGACCTTCGTTTCGCAGAATGAATGCATTTGTAAATGCATTAAATATTCTTGTTACGGTTGGGATGTTTTTGGTAGTTATTCCACCGGTATTTGATTTTGTTGCGGGTTCATTATTATTTCTTCCACCACTCGTTGCAGAAAAAACGTACATTGGTTTGTGCATTCTTATCCCATGGCCTGCAGCAATTGGCTTTCGGCGGTTTTATCAAGGATTACTTATCAAAGCAGGTGAGACGAGGCGTGTTACTTATGGTACTGTCGTCAGAATCATAGGCATCCTCATCGGTGGATTTTCAGTTTCAATGTTTACAAATTTTGATGGTATCGTTGTAGGTGCATTTGGTCTCTCTATGGGAGTTGTATGCGAAACATTGGCAACGCGTTATATGGCTCGTGGAGTGATAAGAAAATATAAGAAAGAAAAATCCGAAGCAACGACAAAAACAGACTTTTTAGGCTTATCAAAATACTATTATCCATTGGCTTTAACGTCGCTAATAACGATGTCCACAACGCCATTTATCACATTCTTCATCAATAGATCACCCTTTGCATTGGAGTCATTGGCAGTTTTGCCCGTGATAGAATCAATGGTATTTATATTTCGAAGTTTTGGGTTTTCCTATACTGACGCAGCATTAGCCTTGCTTGGAAAAGAAAACGAACACCACAAAGCATTGAAGCGGTTTGCAGTTTATATTGGGTTGTTTACTGTCGTTGGTTTAGGTTTGGTTGCTTTCACCCCATTAGTCGATTTTGCATATCAATCCATCTATGGTCTTTCACCTCAATTAACACATTTTGCTATTTTACCAACTCAAATAATGGTGCTATTCCCAGCATTATCTGTTGTGTATGCTGTACAACGAGCTGTCATAATCAATATGAAACAAAATAAACACGTTACAATTTCAGTCGTAATAGAAATTGCAACAACTGTCTTACTGATGGCAATATTGACAAACTTCTACACCATTACAGGTATTTATGCTGCTGCATTTTCCACAATTTGTGGTAGAGTTATGGCTTGTATTTATATGTATTTCCCGTATAAGAAGTTGATTTCTACTCATCAATAAAAAGAAACAATGTTCACCAAATGTCTTTTCATATCTTTCCAAAAAATGTACTACATTTTATTCTGTATAATACTTCTATATAATGAACAAACAACACTTCTTTCGCAAACGAATGTTTCGAGAGGAATTCCGTATGTTATAGCAAATCTTCAAGACAGTTCTATTGGTTTTTTGACTACAAATTCATTACTTCTGGAAGCATCAGTTGGAAACCCAGAAGAAGTGCGATCCCAAGCTTGGAATGGTAGATTTTTATTAGGATTTACTTTATATTCATTTACTCCAAATGATCATATAGTTGGAGTAATTTCAAAAGAAATTACTGCTGAACGGAATGAGTCTGCAGTTTTCAATCCAAATACATCACGTTGGGAGGAGTTTTTGGGATTTGCAAAAAGAACTGAACACGGTACTGTTACCATCGGATATACTCACTTTTGTAAACACGAAATAGACAATTTCGATCCCCCATTTTCTAATCCTATTACACTTGATTCAATTCAAAAAAGGGTTACTATTCATGGTGGAATGACTGCAAATTTTCAATCTAATATTTTGCAACCATTCGAAAGTTCTGATTTGCAAATTTATGTAAAACCACATTATAATTTTGTTAGAGAGGATTATCGCTATACAAAAGGTTTAGAAGGCACTTCGTTAAATCGATTACGAGGAACAATTGAGTCTGGTGTACGGTTCCAATTTAATTTGTCAAACAATCTTTCGATCTATACTAAAGGCTGGGGAATTATTGGATTTATAGAATCAGACCCTTTTCGTCAAATTGGACCAGACAAGGATGCTAAAAACATCTACAGTGGAAGGGTAGAAGTTGGATTTCTTGGTAAAGGTGTTTTGAATCATTTTGAGCTATTTGTAGCTATGGAACGATTTGCAGATGACCTTAGTTACGGTGCTTTTACTACTGGAGTTGTACCCAATATTGGGTTTCGCATTAAAAACCCTCTTTTCTTCTAAAAGTAGATATACCCTTCTTCATTTCCGACTAAATTTGCATGGTTGGTAAAAAAAATCTCTGTTATTGCTAATTCTACTAAAGAGTCGAATTCATGCCACAAAGAAAGTGGTGCATGCATTGTGAATTCAAATATATTTAGCAAGGCTTCAACACAAAAGTAAATATTTTCAATTGATTCTTTCTACTCAAATTTTTAAGGTGAATTTTTCTTTACAAAAGCTTATCGATTCCTATGATACATCAGTTTTAGCTCATAGTTCTAATGGAATGATTGGAGATGGATACGAAGATGATGATTTTTTGAGTTCAGGAATCCAATGTTGGACAAATTCTCCATATGGGTCATAAGTTTGAGCTTGTTTGAGAATGTTGAATTTTCGAACTTCACGTGGGTCACAACCCACTCCTGCCATGTATCCCCAATTGCCGTAATTACTTGAGGCATCGTAATCAAGCAATTGATATTCAAAATATTCCGCTCCATACAGCCAAGGAATTTGTAAATCATGAATGAGAAAACTTGCAACATTTTGACGCATTCGGTTCGACATAAAACCAGTTTGACGAAGTTCTCTCATTGCTGCATCGATAAATGGGATTCCAGTCGTTCCATTTTTCCAACATTCGGCAAATTCACTTGACCATTCACTCGGTTGTTGTTTGTTTTTAATTCCTTGAGGTAAGAAGATTTGTTTGCCATATTTTTTAGCAACTAACTGAAAATAGTCTCTCCAAAACAATTCATACCCAAGCCAATAAGTGGAATCATTGGCAACTCGCTCTTCCTCATATCGCAAAATTTCATCGTAAATATACCGTGCGGAAATTGCACCTACTGATAACCAAGGAGAGAATTTGCTCGAGTAGTTTTTCCCTAAAAGACCATTGCGAGTTTCTTTGTAAACTTTAATTGCATTAGATTTCCACAAATATTCTTTGACGCGTTCTTTTCCGAACTGCTCTCCACCTACAAAATACGTTTCTTGAGTGTCCTTAGTAAAATCTATATCTGGGAAGATTGATTGTTTTGTAGGCAAAGAATCTTCAAGGTTTGCAGTATACCATTCAAGTGGAAGCTTTTTTGCAACTGGTTTCGGGAATACCGTTATTGGTGTTGTTGGTAATATGTTCTTTATTTGATTGAAATATGCAGTAAAGTTCGTCGGTAGATTTTCTAATGTAAAAGGTAATTGCTCTGTTCGCATCAACGAGAAATTCTCACAAGGAATGAGTGCTACATTGAGATATAACTGCAACATCGCTATTAGTTCGTACTCTCGTTGTTGTTCTTCCCAAGTTGGTTCTTGACCATAGAATATAGCATCTATGGATATTTGATGAACTATACTTTTGATTTCCTCAATGGGATTACCTTTTCTGACAATCAACGATGAACCAACACTTGCTAATTGTTCATAGATATTAGTAACACTATCGTATAGAAACGTTGCACGATGCTCCCCAATTCTTGGGAAACCAGAAGATGATGATTCAAACAACTGTTCATCAAAACAAAAAAACGGTATCACAAATTGTGATGATACCGTTGCTTTGTAATAGACTTCATTGTCAGTCAACCTCAAATCGTTTCTAAACCATACTAAAGAAGTATGATAGGTTGCCATGTTCCGTTACTGTTGTTTAACTGCTACAGTTAATGTTGAACCACCATTCCATTCTGTAACGATGTAATATACTCCATTCGCTAAATTACGAGAAGAGAATGGAATAATATGCTCAGAATTAATACGTTGATATTCACCAATGTTAGCAACTAATGCTCCAGTGCTATTATACAATCGAACTCGTACTGAAGTCAATTCATTTTGTGGTGTAATTCGAATGTAGGTGTTATCTGGCATAGGGTTTTGTAGTAGGGAAACAATTGCAGGTTGCGTAGTTACTTCTTGTATTGAAGTTGGAGGTGCACCACCTTCTAACCAAACAATACACTTATTCAAAATCTCGTTACGAAGCGCTTCATCAACAAAGGAATGGAAATTCGAACCAAATAAAATTGTGCGAATGTTTTGACGATCCCCATATATTGCAGTGGCTAAAGTGGTCGTTTTTTCTTTCAATAATGGTTTAGCCCATGGTGCTGTAGTTGAAAACAATGGAGTTGGTATATAACCACGATTTGATGAAACAACTACTCCAGGGCTCACTTCTAAGAAAGCATTCGATTTATTATGATACAAAGGAAACAGATTTACTTCAACTTCGCTTATTGCATTAAAGGTCAAAACTTCCGAAGCAGGATCAATTGTATACGTTCTTTTAATTTCTGATACTGTCGAAGTATCAATATCTGCAAATTTAGCACCAAAATTTGTTAAAAACGAACTATTTCCCTCATCATAATGCATAACGTTGATGGGATCATCAGCAATAAGCATAATTTCAACATTATTATAAATCAAATCATTAATTGCTGCTTTTTCAATGGCATTTATATCGCCAAATGTTGCACTATTCCAAACTACAGTTTTGAGATTTTGGAAGTTTTTGAAATTCTGAGTAAACATTGAAGAAGAAATTTCTATATAATTCTCTTTACCAATTTCTTTCAATTGTTGTTGCACTTCAAATGTTTCCATTGGAGCATCATTAACATAGTATCGTTCTGCATCTGAGGAAACAACTTGAAAAGAAGCATTTGCATTTCTTTGTTTATCTTTACTGCTTGCTGTAAGAGTGTAAGTTATTAAATCAGAAGTTTCAAAAGTATTAATTCGAATGTTTCTTACTACTTCTTCGTTACTTGGGATTATCAATTCTTCAATAACAAAGACATCCCAATCTTTGTTGATTTTGTTTCCTGATACAGATAATGTGACAGTATCGACTGTTGATTTGTTGTTTTTGAGAGTAAAAGCTAATGTAGTAGATTCATTCAGTTTTACTTTAACAACATCATTAGACAATGTTAATCCAATTCCTTCTTTTCTTGAGATTTTGATTATTGAACTACTATCGTGATTTGCAGCCCAAATATCCCCTAATTTATTTACAGAAATTCCCATTATTCCTGGAGAATTTGTATTGATAGTCTCTATTGGTGCAAATCCATTGTTAATGTCAAAAAGTTTGATGTCTCCTGTTTCATAATAAGAAACATATAATATACCATCTTTACAATCAATACCCACAGGTGTTGCTGTATCTGTAGGAACAACAATTTCAACATTACCACCAATTTTACTTTTGAATGACTGTAACAATTCACCTGAAAAATTTGGCATTTCTAATGTTTCACCTTCTGTGCCTGAAGTAATATCTAATCGTTTGACAAGTTTAGCTCCACCGTCAATAAAATACAACCAATTAGACGTTTTATCCTTCACTAAGTGAGCAGGAATTCCATATACACCAGGAGTAATTGTCACATCTATATATCGATAAATAATTCCATCTCTATGGTCTGTTCCTCCTACTTCGTGTGGATTTTGGAAATCATACGAAGATATATCATTATATCGAGCATCACTTACCCAATACTTACTGGCAGTTTCGTGTGCAATTCCCAAATTATAGGGACTTTGATGCAACATATCAAGGTGAGAACCTAAGTAAACATTACTTTTTTGATTTCTGGAAGCAAATATAGCTGTGTCTGAAGACCAAAGTGTTGGACCCATAAATAAATATTCACTATAATCATTTCCTAAAAGCGATCCATTTTGACCATTTTGTGCAGTAGCAAAAGTCCCATTAACTCCAAAAGCTAATGCTTGTGTACGCCACATAAAATGACCACGACGCGAATCTGCTTTTTGAACGATTGAACGATTTGGTTTATCAACATCATGGGCAATAGTAATGGTATGATGACCATTATTGGCAGAATTAACAATCCATAAATCATTTTCAAAAAACAACGAAGAATTAAACTCTAAATCAACAGGGCGAATTAGTCCATCAGATTCTCGAAGAACTGTTGTTACGTTCCATTTAGAGATTTCTGTAGGAGTTGTGACTGCTTTCTGTTCGATATTTGCTACATTCAAAATATGATCTAAAATGGTCGATACTCCCATAAATGGAGTTTCACCCTTCACACCAAAAATTAATTTACCTTTGTAAATGACTTGAACTCCATGCAATAATGTTTGTTCATTGTTGGCAGTTGCAACCAAACCTAACTTTGTAGCATTTTCCCAATTTGGGTCTGAAACATAAGAGAATATTTCTTGATTGAAATCTTTTTTTGTAAAAAAGTTCTGCGATTTTTCCTTTGAGTCAGGACTTATTGCTATAATTTGAGCGTTAAGTTTTTGGAATTTTTCTGAATGTTTTTTGAATTCATTCAGTTGTGCAACACAATGAGTACATCCAGCACCGAGATAATTGATAATTACGACCGGTTGATGAAAAGAAAGGTCATAAATATTAAATGAAGATGAAGAATTTGGAAAATCAACTACTAAATAGTCCATAGAAACAAGATGATTTGTCTCAAACGAGAATGCCTGCTTTTCGTTGTGTGAATAATCAGTGTTTGATGCGCTCAAATGAGAAATTCCCACCAAAACAAAGAAAAAGAGTAAAAAGTACGATTTCATAACACTATCCAATAAGTAAAGAAAGGAAGTAACAATAAAGATATAGTAACACGTTATAGAATATAATATTGTTCATTAGTGTATTGAACAATAATCTACGAAACATCGTTCCCACGATACAACCACGAAATTTCCATTTGAAAGTAATACCAGTCATATTAGCAGGGGGTGTAGGGGTTCAACTTTGGCCTCGTTCTCGTGAAAAGAAACCTAAACAGTCAATTCATTTGATTGGAGAAGGAACTATGATTCAAAATTCTATAGTTCGACTTCTTCCTATGTTTGAATTACATGACATTCATATAATTACTACTCAACCACTTCTACATTCGTTGCAGGAACAATTACCCATGATTCCAAAGGGTAATTTCATTGTGGAACCGCAAGCTAAAAACACCGCAACAGCTTTAACCTTTGCATCGATAGTGCTTTCAAAAAAGTATAATGATGAATTAATCTTGGTTTCTTTACCTTCTGATCATTTGATTAATAATATAGGTGAATTTCAAAACTTTTTAGAACTTGCAATCAATGTTGCAGCTGAAAAAGATATGTTAGTAACCTTAGGTATTGAGCCAACTCGAGCTGAATCAAGTTTTGGATACATACAAATTACTGAGAAAAAGTTTGACTTAGAAGACTTTTATAATAAAGGAGTACGGTATATTGCTAATTTTGCTGAAAAACCGGACATTGCTACAGCTCAACGTTTTGTGGATGCTGGTGATTTTCTCTGGAATAGCGGAATTTTTGTTTGGAAGAACTCTGTGTTCTGGAAAGAGTTAGAACAATATTTACCTGATGTTTTTGCGTCATTTTCTCCATTGTTCAGCATAGAAAATCAAGAAGAATTTTCAACTGGTGTTCAGTATGCTTATCAGGTTACTCGTGGTATTTCCATTGACTACGGTATTTTAGAAAAATCAAAAAATGTACTTGTCATTCCTTCTACCTTTGGGTGGAGTGATGTTGGTACTTGGGATGAAGTACATAGACTTTCAAAAAAAGATGTAAAAAATAATGTTTTAGAAGGTGATGTTGTTGCAATTAATGTCTCAAATTGTTTGGTAAGTACTAACGGAAGAATGGTTTCAATGGTAGGTGTGAATGACTTGATTGTCATAGATACGAATGATGTAGTATTAATTTGTCAAAGGGGAGATTCATCTTCTGTAAAGGATGTTGTCGATTTCCTACATAGAAAGAATATCCATCAGTTTTTGTAAGTGATTTAGTAAAGAGTATGTTAGTACTACTTGTAGTTTCATTGTTTGTTTTTTCCTGCAGTTCTACCATTCGGTATAGTTCTTCTACAAACAAACAATATTCATACAAAAATCAAACTCTTCAAAAAGAACCTAAGAGTTTAGACGAACCACTTTTTGATTCTCTTGAAGTTGAATCTGACAATACTGAATACGAATTATCTCTTCATAGCACAGGGAAAGCATCGTTTTACGGGAATAAGTTCAACGGACGTAAAACAGCCAGTGGAGAAAGATTTGATAATTCTAAATACACTGCTGCTCACAAGAAATTGCCCTTTGGTACAAAAGTAGTAGTTGAAAATGTTGTTAACAAAAAACGTGTTACAGTACGAATAAACGACAGAGGTCCTTTTACTAAAAATAGAATTTTAGATGTATCTTTACAAGCTGCTAAAGAATTGGATTTTGTTCGACAAGGTACTGCGACAATTCGAATTTATACCATGAAAAACAAATAATGCTATTGTTTATCCATTAGTTTCATTATTTTTGTGAATGTGTACAAAGTGTAATCAAAATAAATTAGGTATAGAATGAAAAAATTTGGGTTATTAGTAAGTGGAGGTTCCGCACCCGGAGTCAATGCACTTATACGTTCTGTTGTTCGAGCAGCAGAAAATAAAAGAGTTGAAATCGTTGGTTTTCTAAATGGCTATAAAGGATTGGTTGAAAACAATCATCGCACTCTTGAGCGTTCAGACACTGCAAATATTATCTCTTTGGGAGGTACTATTATTCAAACAAGTCGATACGATGATTTTAAAAATTCTTCTACTCGTCAAAAAGCAGCAGACAATGTTAAAAAATTAGGCTTAGATGGTCTTATTGTTTGTGGTGGAGAAGGAACGATGGAAGGTGCATATTTGCTTTCTAAAGAACATGGAATTAATTGTATAGGTGTTCCAGTTACCATTGATAATGATGTTTATGGAACAGAAAATTCTATTGGATTCGATACTGCTGTCAACGTAGCAGTAAGTGCAATTGACAAAATACGTGACACAGCTGATTCTCATGGTCAAGTATTTATGATTGAGGTGATGGGAAGAACGACAGGATTTATTGCTATGCAAGTTGGTATTGCTACAGGAGCTGAATTTGTTGCTGTTCCTGAGACTATGACTGATGTTGCATTAATCTATAGACATATTGCAACTGTTGGAAAAGGAAGAAGAACTATTGTAGTTGTCTCTGAAGGTGATGAATCAGGTGGAGCAGTTGCATTATCAAATTTATTGATGGAATGCTATAAAATCGAATCTAAAGTAGCGATTTTAGGTCATTTACAACGCGGTGGTTCTCCAACGTCGTTTGATCGTGTTCTTGCGTCTCGTTTAGGTGAAGCCGCTATTGATTCCCTAACTACAGGAAGAAAAGATGTTTTAGTAGGTGAACGTGCAGGAAATTTAGAATTTACTCCTATCTATGAAGCATACTCACGTAAAAAGCAATTACCAAATTGGTTGGTAAGTCTCAGTGAATTGTTAATGTAATACCTTCAATGCAACCTTTAGATTTTATTGGTATTATAAAAGTATTAGAATACGAAGGTAGTATAGCTTTGGGAGTATCTACTGTTCCAAATCAACAGTGGCAACCAGATAAAGACCATGCACGCTTCATACTTCAATACCTTTCAGTATTAAAGCAAAAAACAGAAGGCAATAGAACAGAAGAAGAAACTTCTGTTCTTCAATCAGTTATTGAACAACTGCATTCTCGATTTCATTCATTGTATTCAGTTACAAAATGAACCATATTGCAATTCATGTTAATACCTCAAAGCCTCTTGCGATACAATGGGCTGATTATACAATTCGTAGATTGCATTCAATGGCGTCTACCACTTGTTACCTTGCCTATGATGTTGTGCCTTTTTTTGACAATGAAGTACAAGCATTAGTCAAGCCAACAACCGTTGAGCAGTTTCCAAAATATGCAGATATTATTATTTGTTTTGGTGGAGATGGTACAATTCTTCGAATTGCCAAAAATTTGGTAGAAGACACTATTCCTATAATGGGAGTAAACGTTGGTCACCTTGGTTTTTTAGCAGAGTTTTCTGTTTCTGAATTAGATGAGGCTATTGAAAATGTTGTCAAGGGTTCGTATCGCATTGTTGATAGAGTTGTTTTAGAGACCATATTTGACTCCAAAAAGTATTATGCTATCAATGAATTTGTTGTAGAAAAAGCAAGTTCTTCCAGAATGTTGACCTTACAAACACATATAAATAGACATCATGTTGCCGATTATCGTTCTGATGGTGTAATTCTAACAACACCATCAGGTTCGACTGCATATTCGTTAAGCTGTGGAGGTCCAATTGTAACTCCTTCAACACAAGTTTTAGGTATTACACCCATTTCTCCTCATACATTGACTGTCCGACCTCTCATCATTAGTGATAGCTCTGAAATTACTTTCACGTTGTTAAGTAATGTTGCAGAGGCAAATATTGTTGCTGATGGAACCGTCATAGGGAAATTACAACATTTAGGAGTGATAAAAATTAAAAAATCAGAATTTGTTGTCAAACTCATTAAACGCTCAGATAAAACCTACTTTGATCTCCTTCGAACAAAGTTACTTTGGTCTCTTGATGCGACCGATATGCACGTAAAAAAATAATTTTTGAAATCAATGACCTTAGACCAAATCCGATACGATTGCCGATATTTTCGTGGTGATATTCCTTGTAAGCCCAATAAACAATTTAATAGCACCTGTCCAACCTGCGAACAGTATCAAACAGCATCTCCTAAAATATTACTCATTAAATTAGGTGCTATTGGTGATGTCATTCGAACAACTCCTTTGATAGTTCGATTTAAAAAAGAATATCCAAACTGCCACATTACTTGGGTTACCTTAACTCCCGATGTTTTACCTCCAAGTGAAATTGATCAAATCTACACCTTAGATTTTAAATCAGTTTTTGTATTAGAAAACTCACAATTTGACATTGCTATCAACTTAGATAAAGAACCTGAGGCCTGTTTGCTTTTAGAAAAAGTATCAGCTCCTCAAAAGTTTGGTTTTGGTTGGAATGGCAAACACATCATAGCTGCAAATTCTGCTGCTGAACACAAGCTAATTACTGGTTTTTTTGATTCGGAATCTCAAAAGAACACGAAAAGTTATTTAGAAGAAATTTTTGAAATTTGCGGATTTACTTTCCAATACGAAGAGTATTTATTAAACGTACAGCCTCGCTTAGTTGACAAATGGAAAACTATACGCGAGTTAGCAAATGGTAAAAAAATAGTTGGGCTCAATACTGGATGTGGCAAACGATGGATTACAAGAATGTGGGATACAGAAAACTGGATTCAACTTATCCAGAAACTTCAAGAAAACGGATATTTCCCTGTTGTCATTGGTGGTCCTGATGAACATGAATTGAACGAATTTTATCAAAAAACAACGAATGTTTATTATCCTGGTTTTTTTCCACGTGACGAGTTTATTGGTCTATGTTCTCATTTAGATTCTGTAGTAACAGCAGTTTCGATGATGATGCATATTGCAACAGCACTGAAAACCCCGATGATTCTTTTCAACAACATCTTTAACAAAAACGAATTTGAGTTGTATGGCAGAGGCGAAATAGTCAGTCCAACTACTGGATGTGATTGTTATTATGGTGTTTCTTGCTCAAGAAACATACATTGTATGAAAGATATTTCTGTTGAGATGGTTTTTGAGGCTATCGTTCGACATACCAAGTAACTCCATTTATGAATATTGCATATTTATCGACATTCCCACCTTTTCGCGGTGGAATATCTCAATTTAATGTGCTGTTTTCCGAAGAACTTCGAAAACAACAGCATTCAGTAACTCCATTTACTTTTACAACGCAATATCCGAATATTCTTTTTCCTGGTAGCTCTCAATATTTATCAGATGCAGAATTAGCTACCAATTCATTTTCTGCTCAAAAAATTCTTTCAACTGTCAATCCTCTTTCCTATATTCCTACTGCAAATGCAATAGTACAAAGTGGTGCCTCCTTAATGTTGATGAAATACTGGATGCCTTTCTTTTCTCCTTCTTTAGGAAGTGTTTCGCGGTTAGTCAAAAATCATGGCGTAAAACCAGTTGCAATAATAGACAACGCTATTCCCCACGAAAAACGGTTTGGCGATTCTGCATTGACGACATACTTTTTTAATTCAATCGAACACGCAATCGTACTTTCTCAAAAGGTATATGATGATGTAAAAAGTATTCGGAATGACTTACCAATAACGCTTTGTGAACATCCTTTGTATGACCAGTTTGGTGAAGTATTAGAAAAAAATACGGCTAAGTCTCATTTCAATATCTCAACTGATAAAAAAGTACTTTTGTTTTTTGGATTTATTCGTGATTATAAAGGATTAGACATTCTTTTACACACAATGAATCAATTATCAGAAGAATATCATCTTCTTATTGCAGGTGAAGTATACGGTTCGTTTGAAAGTTATGAGAAACTTATTCAAGAACATTCTTTACAATCACGTTGTACTGTAGAGGTCAGATATATTGATGACAAAGAAGTACCATTATTTTTTTCAGCAGCTGACGCTGTTATATTACCTTACAAAACTGGTACCCAAAGTGGAATTATCTCAATTGCTTATCATTTTAATGTTCCTGTTGTAGCAACTGACGTTGGTGGATTGTCTGAAATGATTCTACCATATGAAACTGGTGTAGTCGTTCCTACACCAACACCTAATGATATTGCTAATGGAATTCAGAATCTTTTTCAAAAGTACTTCCATCATTGTGAAGGTATCCTACGATATAAAGAGAGCCACACGTGGAACTATTTCACTACTTCGGTTATGAACGCCGTTACTTCTCTATTGTAGGCTCTGTTGGAGCATCAATGAGAATTGGGTCGTATTGAGCTTCTTTCTCTAAATACTCTTTTTCCTTATCGATAAGCTCTTGAATTGCTGGTTTTATATAAACAGTTCCAATAGTCGAGAAACCTGCCAAATATCGCAAAATAACTGCATTAATTGACTCTTGGGGAGACAGTTTATTAATAATCAACAGTTTTTCACTGTGAACAATACAATGTCCTCCACGAAATCTTCCTTTTTCTTTTCGTAAAGTAATTCCTAAACTTTTAGTAATTTCTATTAACTCGTTATAGAGAACTGCTGGTTTCATCAGTTTTCTTTCTTTTTTTCTAAAGGTTTGAACACTATGACAACTACTACAGAAATCTGACATAGTAGCGACACTAAAAAATAGACACTTTCTTTTTGAAGCGATGTTGTCACCATAGTTAAGGCTTGGGAAGTATTCGCAGATGGAGATAGCAAATAGGATGCAAGTTGAAAATCAGAGTAAATAGATGTTGCAGAGAATATAACAGCTAACAACCAGAGAATAATTCCCATAAACATCCACCCTTTTTGTCGTAAATGCGAAAAAGACAAAATAGCAGCTACAATTGATCCAATTGTTGCTATAATATATCCAATACCACAGTAGACAAATGCATTTGCATATAGTTTTATGGTTTGATGTTGAATTTCCCATGGATACCAAGTCTTTAAAGTAAGTGTACCAGGTATATACAAATCATAAATGACAGAAAGTCTAATAAATTGCCCTCCTAAGGTTAGAATAAGACCAAAGGCAAACATCAACCAAGCTATTTTAGAAATGAAAGAGAACTTCATAGAATTCGACTGTGTTCAAAAAGATGCAAATATACAAAAAAAAGGGTATACGATTACTCGTACACCCTTTTACAGAGAAAATTGAAATGTTATTTCGCTTCAATAGGTGTTTGAATTTGAATCAAAACAGTTCTATTATAGAAACGACCCTCTGGTACATTATTTGGATATAATGGGTCAAGTTCGCCTAACCCAGAAGATTCCAATGTTTTATATTTATTACCAGTAGATTTTTTAACAGTTGTTTCAACAGTACCAGCACGATTGACTGATAGTTTTCTGTTATATTCATCCATACCAATGATGTCAGTATGACCTTCTACTTTGATTTCAGAATTTGGAGCACAACGAGGTAATACAAATTCACGCATAATTCTATCATTCAATGGTCCTGCCGCATACGAATCGAAAGGGAAAAGGATAAGTTTATAACGCTCCAGTGTTTTAGCATCATCTTTTTGAATCAACATATCTTCCACTTTCCATTGTTTTACTGGGATTACGATTGGTTCAGAAGAACATTCAGCCCCACTGGTACTTTTCACAAAAAGTTGTGCAGTATAAGGAACTTCATCTTTTGGATATTCAGCATCTTCGTTTGTCCAATCCCATTGGAATTTTGGTTCAGTTTTACCAGGATTATTGATTTCTTTCCAAACATTGTTACCTCGTTTTATAACGATTCTACGAGATTCGAAAATTTCATTATCAATACCATTTGCTATTGTAAAGTTCATTTGCTCTGGCATTGGGAACGTTTTAGGATCTTTATCTAACAATGGTTTGATTACTTGCCAAACTTCTTCAGCATCACCAGTACAAAGCAATTCCACCCTTCTATTTTCAATAATAGAGTTAGCTTTCGAATCAGGATCTGGGTCACCAGTTTTTGAAGCTTTTTCAGGGGATTTTCTTGCAGTTAACTTCATTCTATCTGGTGATATTTTCCAAACATCACGAAGATAGTTATAGACATTTTCAGCACGTTTTTTAGAAATAGCAACATCTTTTTCTTCAGCGGATACATCATCAATACAACCAACAACCTCAATTTTTACATTAGGAAATTTATTCAATCTATATCCATAGATATTTAATACATGATAGTATTTTTCTAAAGTACCACCTTGCAAGCGTTCGTCGTTAAAATTAGCTGTTTGATTTTGATTGATTTTGATATAACGTTTTGGAATTTCAGATGAACCCAAATCAAAAAAGATATAATTTAAAATAGGAGCTAAATCAATTGTAACAACTTCTTTCATCACTAAACCTTTGAAGTTTCCTTCAGGTTTTCCTTGATTCTTTTTGGTATATTCAGAAGCAGCTACTTCAGATCCTAAAATTGGTTTTTTACCTAATTTCAATGGTACATTGATAATAGAAGATTCTTTAGCAGCATTACGATCTTTCGTTTTTTCCGGTTTGTTTACCTTAATTTTTTGAGTGGTTTTACCGTAAGTAGCACTTGAAGCAGTAATTTCAAATTCAACAAAATCCACTAATTTACCTTCAGCATCATTAGGGTCAATGAAGTCACCACTGGTGATAACTCGTTGGAATTCCGTAATAGATGAAGTATTTAAAAGCAATGAGTCTGTTGTTTTAGTCAATGGATTACGCAATGTTACCAATGCTGGAATTGCAGTATTAGCACATTCATCAATAACATTTGCAACAACAGTTATTGTTTTAAACAACGAAGGTACAAAAGCCATAAACAAATCTAATTTCCCTTGATGACCTTTCAAATCCGTTCTCTCAGAAGCAAAATAGATAATATCTCCAGAACCAGGAATTGAAATGAATTGCTCATCTTTTTCAGTATTGATTGGTCTTCCTAAATTTTTAGGAGTTGACCATTTTTTTGTATCTTCATCAAAATTTGATACATAGAAGTCAGTACCACCAAATCCTTTATATCCATCGGATGCAAAGAATAATGTAGTTCCAGATGGATCAATAAATGGAGAAACCTCTTTACCGCCAGTATTTAATTCATCTAAAGCCATGGCAGGTTTCCATTCTTCCATATCGAAATCGTAATCAGAATACCAAAGATTCAAATTATCTTTTCCAAATTTTGATGGACGATTTGATACGAAATAAATCCGGTCACGACGAGCAGTAATTGATGGTTGAGAATCCCAGAATTGTGAATTAACATTTTTACCCAAATTCACAGGTTTACCCCAGTTTTCACCATCAGATTCTGCAACATATAAATCACAAGAACCAAAACCATCGTCACGATTACAACCAGTAAAATACAGATACAACCCTTTATTCGCCATAGAAGCTACACCCTCATTACGAGAAGTATTGAGCCCCAGTTCACCGAATCTTGTGGAAGTATCCAAATTTGATGGCGCAGAAAAGACAGTGTCATAAGAATTTTTCTTTTCAACTCTCCAAAAATCGTGTGAATTTTCCCCTTTATCTGATTTTCTGCTTCCATGTCTTGCAGATACAAAGAATAGTGTTTTACCATCAACCGATACGGTTGGTGCATAGTCTACATCTTCCCAATTGACAACTTTTCCTAAATTGATAATCCTGATTAATTCTGGATTGTCAAAAACGGACTCCCTCTTGTCATCATTTTGTGCAGGAATTAAGGGTCCTACTGGGTTTAAAATTACTGCATAACGGTAAAGTTCTACAGGTTTGTTTGCTTCTTTAGCTGTTACAAAAGTAGAACATAGTAACAGAATTAGTGTCGTCAATGCAATATGCATAGTAGTAAATTTTCGCATATGTATCATTAATCTCCAATTATGGTTTTAAATATCTTCAGGTATAATCAGTTACATTTTTGTATTCTGAATGTAAAAGTTACGGCTATTTGTTGAATTATCAAAATTTTATTGTAAAAAAGACCTTTTTTTTTGAAAAGTGGTTTTTACATTGGGAAACGTAATTCCATTAAAAACTGTAGGCTGTTAACAGAAAAACTAGGATTTGAAGTGGTAACAGTATTTAATGGAACAGTATATCTAAATACAGGTGTCAAATAAGTATACTCTCCAAAAGGAATATCAATACCCATTCCTACATCAAGTAAAAACTGCAATGGCGAAAGATTTGGTAAATCACCTTGTTCAATGACCGTACTTTGAGTTTTGTTTTCAAATAATATGGTAGCATCAGATCCATCAGGTAATCGATATGGATTTCGTTCCAATATCTCTTTTGTGTGTAAAATAGAAGACTGGAACATATAACCTGCAGTTAGTCCCCCTTTGAAAAATAATACTTTCGAAAATGGATACCATTTTGCATAAGCATTAACAAATAATTGTTGTAAACTTAACTCTGATGTATGGCGAAATAAAATTGGTGTCTTATAGCTTTCTCCATTTGCTGATTGTAAATCCACTATTTCTCTTTCTCGAAACAAAGCAGTTAAGGATCTATTTTCATATCCGATTGCTCCACCTATATTCAATGAGTTGCCGATATATTTTTCGTACAACCCTCCTATAATTAGTCCTGAACCTGCTCCATTTTCAAAAGAACAGTTACATTCATTCGTTACTAAGGTTCCAGTTTGAAAGTTTCCAGAAAAACCTAAAAATACTCCACCCCAATTTGGGAGTTTTCTTGGTTGTACAAAAATGGGTGAATCTAAATTTTGAGACATTACTGTGGAACTACAAAGTATAATTCCAAGCATGAAGAAGAATATTGGTCGAATTTTCATGAATATCATGGTTTTTGATAAGTATTTTTCGCAAATTACACCGATTTTTTGACTTTTACAATTCATTTTTAATTTTTTCATAGTTTTTTTTACTTTTTTTTCCACGAATGCTCAAAACCCAAGAAAACATTTCTGCAAATCCAAGAGTTTCGGCGGTGGAAATACTTACGAAATTAGAGAACTCTGATGCTTACCTCGATAAGACTTTACAAGCCTTTTTAGAACAATCTACCTTTTCATTACGGGATAACAATCTACTTTCAGAACTTGTTCGTGGGTGTGTTCGTTACAAATTGACCTTGGATACTATAATCCACAATCATTTGACGAATCAACCGGATTCGTTACATAATATTGTTAAAAATTCACTTAGAATTGCGGTATATCAGTTAGTGTTTTTGTCAAAAATTCCAGCCAATGCTGCAGTGAATGAATCTGTACAGATAGTTAAACGAAAGAAAGGTCTATTTCTTTCGAAATTGACAAATGCTGTTTTACGATCTGTAGTTACATCTCTTGATTCTATCAAACATTCCTTATGTGATACAACTTCTATGGATTCTTTTTCGATAGGTACTTCTTTTCCACTTTGGATGATTCAACGCTTCAAATCTCAGTTTCCTGAGAAAGACGAAATATCATTCTTTACGGCTTTAAATAATCCTTCTCCATTGAACCTCAGACTAAATACATTACATCAATCACATATAGAATTTGAAAAAATTCTTGAAGAACATAATCTAAATTTTAAACGTTCTCTCTATACTCAAAACACCTATATTCTAAATAACGTTCGAATGGATGTACTTAAAGAGTTATTTAACACACAACGATGTTTTGTTCAAGATGAAAGTGCATCATTGGTTGTTGAGCTTCTTTCACCTCTATTTGAGGCTTCTGTCTTAGATGTGTGTGCAGCTCCTGGAGGAAAGTCATTTTCTATAGCAGATAAACAAAAAAATTCTGGACACATTCTTGCTAATGACCTTTTCGAAACAAAATCTTCCTTGTTAGAAAAGAATGCAATACATTTGGGATATACAAGTATCCAATCAAATACTTTGGACTTATTTCTGCTTTCTTCTATGTCTTTCGATGCAGTTTTATTAGATGCACCTTGCTCTGGTTTAGGAGTAATCCGCAAAAAGCCAGATATTAAATGGAGAAGAACACTTGCATCGATTAATGAATTACATCAGCTTCAAATGAAGGCAATTGAACATTGTTCATCGTTGGTGAAATTAGGTGGGACATTTGTATATAGTACTTGCACTTATGATACAAGTGAAAATGAAGATGTTGTTCAGTGGTTTTTACAACGAAACAATAACTTTGTTTTAGAACCTGCAGAAAAATATCTTCCAAGTGAAGTTTGTCGTAATGGTTACTTACGTACATTCACAAATGTTCATGGTTGTGATAGTGCATTTGGGGCTAGAATGAAACGAATTGGGTAACCTACATCCTTTCAATTTAGAGTATAGGTGTCACCCATTCATTGTCATTATTTTTGTCTCGAGATATTTGAGCCATCTCTATTTTATACGAATGTAATTGTTTTTGCAGCGATTCATCATGGGAAGCCAAAATTTGAACAGCTAAAATTCCAGCATTTTTTCCGCCATTGATAGCAACAGTTGCAACAGGGACACCTGGTGGCATCTGTACTATAGACAATAAAGAGTCTAAACCTAATAAGGAACTACTTTTAACTGGAACACCAATAACTGGCAAGGTAGTAAAGGATGCAATCATACCAGGTAAATGAGCTGCACCTCCTGCACCAGCAATGATTACTTTTAATCCTCTTACAAAGGCATTTTTACCATAATTGGCCATATCTTCAGGAGTTCTATGAGCTGAAACTATACGCAATTCATACGGTATTGAAAATTCTTTACAAATTGAAGCTGCTTCACTCATAACATGTAAGTCACTATCTGAACCCATTATAATTCCAATTTTTGCACTCATTTAAATACTTCTTTCTTTAGAATACTTTTTAATCAAACCTAATAACTCGTATTTTCCTACAGGTTTTTCTACAGAATACAACACGACATCAATATAATAATGACAAAATTTCATTAATTCTTTTATCTGATTTTTACGTTCTTCAGCTGCTTTTTGCGAAATTTTATCTGTTTTTGTTAAGACGACACAGAATTTCTTTTTAGCATTTTCCAACCGTTCCATTACTTCCATATCTAATTTTTGTGGATCGTGTCGCGAATCCACTAAAACACATACTAATGACAATTCCTTTCTTTGCTCTAAATATTGATAGTTCAACGAAACAAATTGTTCACGTAATGATTTACTAACAGAAGCAAAACCGAATCCTGGCAAATCAACAAATATTCCATATCCACTGACTGAATAGAAATTAATCTCTCGCGTTTTTCCAGGAGTTCTACTGACAAATGCTAACTTTTTTCTTGCAACCAAGGAGTTAATCAAAGAAGATTTTCCTACATTTGATCTGCCAATGAAAGCAATTTCAGGTTTAGAATTTGCAGGGATTTGCTCCCAAGCAGTAGCTCCATAGAGAAATTCAGCTTCTAACATACTCATACAATTTAGTTGCAAGTTAAAAAGAAAAACAGTATTTTCTTTATCAAATAAAGAAAATACTGTTATTGAATTATCCGTTATTCGAAATGATTAAACGGTTTCTTCTACGTACGATGGAGAAATTTCATATTCTTCATCGTATTGTTCGTCATATTCATCAAACAAATCATCGAAGATTTGTTCTTGTTTACTCGAAACTAATATATCTTGATACTCTCTCAATCCAGTACCTGCCGGGATTAATTGACCGAGAATAATATTCTCTTTCAATCCTGATAAGGTGTCTGTTTTCGTGGCAATAGATGCATCTGCCAATACTTTTGTAGTTTCTTGGAATGATGCAGCGGACAACCATGATTCAGTCGAAAGTGATGCAGTGGTGATACCTAATAATGATGGTTCACTAATTGCTGGTTCGGCATCTCTTGCTTGAGGAGGAACCTTACCTTTTTTCTCACATTCTTTTGCTAACTCTTTAAACTTACGTTTTAATGTTAATTGACCGATTTTGAGTTTTGTGTCACCTCTATCAGTTACAACAACGTGATTTTTCAACATTGTATTCTCATCATTAAATCGAATACGATCAATCAAATCATTTTCCAAGAATGATGAATCACCAGAATCTAATATTCTTAGCTTTTGTAACATCTGTCTCACAATTGCTTCGATGTGTTTATCATTGATTTTCACACCTTGCATACGATAAACTTCCTGAATCTCATTAACTAAATACTCTTGTACAGCATTTGCACCTTTGATTCGAAGAATATCGTGTGGATTGATAGAACCTTCCGTTAATTTTGTACCTGCATAAACCATATCGCCTTCATAGACTAATACGTGTTTACCAACTGGTATAGATGCTTCTTTCGTTGTTTGACCATCCAAAGAAGTAATCTTGATTACGCGTTGACCACGTTTAGGTTTTTCAAAAGATACTATACCATCAATTTCAGCTACAATCGCAGGGTTTTGTGGTGCACGAGCTTCAAATAGCTCTGTTACACGTGGAAGACCACCGGTAATATCTCTCATTCGTCCTGATTCACGCGGAATTTTTACTAATTTGCTACCAACGAACACTTTTTCATCTTTATCAACAATGATTTGAGCTCTTGTTGGAATTGGATATGATTGGATATGAGCACCCAAATCGTCCACAATTTCAATAGTTGGAGATTTAGTTCTATCACGAGATTCGATAACCACCTTGGTAACGTGACCAGTTTGTTCATCATTTTCTTCACGATAGGTTACGTTTGGAATAAGATCTTTATAACGAATGATACCTTCTTTTTCGGTAATAATCACCTGATTGTACGGATCCCAATCGTAGATAATTTCGCCTTTTTTCACAGTTTGTTTATCTGAAATCTTCAAAACTGAACCGTAAGAAACGTCATATTTCGTTAAAACTCTATTACTATCAGGTTCAACGATATTGATAATACCACTACGAGAAACAACAACTGTTTCAGCTCCAGTAGCAACACCCATATCATCTTCTTCACCGCCCATTGTAGTTACAGTTCTAACATTTTCGAATTGGATTACACCATCAAATTTAGTTGTAACAGTAGATTGTGCTGAAATCAATGATGCAGTACCACCAGTGTGGAATGTACGAAGTGTTAACTGTGTACCTGGCTCACCAATTGATTGAGAAGCAATGGTACCAACGGCTTCACCTGTGTCAACTAATTGACCTGTTGCCATATTTCTACCATAACATTTCGCACATACACCGCGACGAGATTCGCACGTTAATACTGAACGAATCCAAACACTTTCAATAGAAGTATTTTGAATTAACGTTGCCAAATCTTCTGTAATGATTTCACCGGCTTTTATAATTGGTTTTTCAAGATTTGGATCGAGAACATCACGAAGAGCTACTCTACCTAAAATTCTCTCATACAATGGTTCTTTTATATCTTCACCATCTTTAAGGGCTGACATATTAATACCACGAATTGTATTACAGTCATCCTCTGAGATAATCACATCTTGAGCAACATCATGAAGACGACGAGTCAAATATCCTGCATCAGCAGTTTTTAACGCCGTATCTGCAAGACCTTTTCTCGCACCGTGGGTTGAGATGAAGTATTCAAGAATGGTAAGACCTTCTTTGAAGTTAGAAAGAATTGGATTTTCAATCAATTCTCCTGAAGTTCCTTTCATCGATTTTTGAGGTTTTGCCATCAAACCACGCATACCTGCCAACTGACGGATTTGTTCTTTCGAACCACGGGCTTGAGAATCCAACATCATCCAGAATGTATTGAAACCATTTTGAGATGTTTGAAGTTCGTTGTATAATTTGTCAGCAACTTTGTTCGTTGCATTTGTCCAAATATCAATAATTTTGTTGTAACGCTCTCCTTGAGAGATGATACCTTGATTATATTGAGATTCAATTTTATCAACTTTTTCTTGAGCAGAATTTATATATTCTTCTTTAACTTTCGGAACAACCACATCAGCTATAGAAACGGATAGTCCACCACGAGTTGCAAACATAAATCCAGCTTTTTTCAATTCATCTAAAAAGACAACTGTTTTAGCAAGACCAGCTTTTCTGAAACAAGTTCCAATGATTTGACGAAGACGTTTTTTTGCAAGTAATTCATTCAAAAATCCTAACTCTTCTGGTACAATTTCATTAAAGAGAACTCTACCAACTGTCGTTTCAATCATCTTCCCTTGAAAGCGGAATTCTACTTTCGTATGGATTTCTACAACACCACAGTTATTTGCTATGATAACTTCTTCAGCATTTGAGAATTTTTTACCTTCTCCTTTAGCACCTGGTTTTGATTTGGTCATATAATATGCACCCAAGACCATGTCCTGAGATGGTACCGTAATAGGCTCACCATTTTGAGTGTGCATAATGTTATGCGATGCCAACATCAGAAGTAATGCTTCCAATTGAGCTTCATGGCTCAATGGAACGTGAACAGCCATTTGGTCACCGTCAAAATCGGCGTTGAAGGCAGTACACACTAATGGGTGTAATTGAATTGCTTTACCTTCAACAAGTTTTGGTTGGAAAGCTTGAATACCAAGTCTGTGGAGTGTTGGAGCACGGTTAAGAAGTACAGGGTGACCGTCGATAACGCGTTCGAGAATATCCCAAACCTCATCAGTTTTGCGTTCAACCATTTTTTTAGCACTTTTTACTGTTTTGACATGTCCTCGTTCAATCAATTTTCTGATAATAAACGGCTTGAACAACTCAACAGCCATATTTTTTGGTAAACCACACTCGTGAATTTTTAATTCAGGTCCTACGACAATAACAGAACGACCAGAATAATCCACACGTTTCCCTAACAAGTTTTGGCGGAAACGTCCTGTTTTTCCTTTTAAAGTATCTGCAAGTGATTTCAATGCTCTTTGAGATTCTGAACGAACAGCTCTTCTTGAATTATCAAAAAGTGCGTCTACAGACTCTTGAAGCATTCTTTTTTCATTTCGTAAAATTACTTCCGGTGCTTTGATATCGATGAGACGTTTCAAACGGTTATTACGAATAATAACACGACGATATAAATCATTCAAATCTGATGTAGCAAATCGTCCACCTTCTAAGGGAACTAATGGGCGTAAATCTGGAGGAATAACAGGTACAACATCTAATACCATCCACTCAGGATAGTTTTTACGTTCGTTGTCCATATTACGGAACGCATCCAATACGCGAAGTCTCTTCAAAGCATCTTGTTTTTTCTGCTGAGAAGTTTCAATGCGATATTGTTCTTTAATTCTATGATATTCTTCATCAGGATCAATTCTACGAAGCATTTCTTTGATAGCTTCAGCACCAATTAAAGCGATGAATTTTCTAGGGTCTTCATCTTCTAATTGATAATGATCAGCTGGAAGATTGTTTTCAATTTGTATATATTCATCTTCTGAAATGAGATCAAATTTATTAGTTTTCGTAGGACCAGGCTGGATAACTACATACGATTCGTAATACACAATTTTTTCAGCATCTTTGGTTGGGATACCTAAGATATTGCTAATTTTACTAGGCAACGAACGTAAAAACCATATATGAACGACAGGTACAGCAAGCATAACATGCCCCATACGCTCTCTTCTTACAGATTTTTGAGTTACTTCTACACCGCAACTATCACAAACAATCCCTTTATAGCGAATACGCTTGTATTTTCCACAAGCACATTCCCAATCACGGATTGGACCGAAGATTTTTTCGCAAAATAGACCATCTTTTTCAGGTCTAAAAGAGCGATAATTTATAGTTTCCGGCTTCGTAACTTCACCATGTGATCTATTTAATATATCATCTGGTGAAGCCAGTTTAATTGTTATTTTTGAAAACCCGCTTTTGGGAATCAAAAGTGACTGCATTTTGCCTCCGGAGTATCAAGAGTAATGGAAATTTTTATTTTTATTTTTTTCGAAATTAAAGTATCATTGAACAATAAACTTGAGAACGGAAATTGAGTTTCCGTTCTCAAATAAATTAATCAATTCGTACATCTAAACAGAGACCTTGTAATTCTCGCACTAATACATTGAACGACTCAGGTATATTAGGATTTGGCATATTATCACCTTTGACAATAGCTTCGTACATTCTTGCACGCCCTTGAACATCATCAGATTTGACGGTAATCATCTCTTGCAATGTGTGAGCAGCACCATACGCTTCCAATGCCCAAACCTCCATCTCACCAAGACGTTGACCACCAAATTGTGCTTTACCACCAAGCGGTTGTTGTGTAATGAGTGAGTATGGCCCAATTGAACGTGCGTGAATCTTATCTTCTACCAAGTGAGAAAGTTTTAACATATAGATAACTCCAACAGTTACTTCATTGTCAAACAATTCTCCTGAACGACCATCACGTAGATGAATTCGTCCTGCACGTGGAAGACCAGCTTGTTCTAAATAATCACCAACAGTATCCCATGATGCTCCTTTGAATATAGGAGAAGCAAAGTACTTGTCAATTTTTATTGCCGCCCAACCTAATGCAGTTTCATACAATTGACCCAAGTTCATACGAGAAGGTACACCTAATGGATTCAATATAATATCCATTGGAGTTCCATCTGGCAAGAAAGGCATATCTTCGATAGGCACGATTTTAGAGACAATACCTTTGTTACCGTGACGTCCAGCCATTTTATCACCTACTTGCAATTTGCGTTTTTTAGCTATATATACTTTCGCCATTTGCAAGATTCCCGGTTGTAATTCATCGCCAGGAGGCATTTTTGACTTGATTTTGTAATCGTCAGTAATTTGTTTGTATTTAGCATTGAAATTTTCTAATAATTTCATTGCCAACTCGTTCGATTTCGAATCTTTTACTAAAGGAGTAGACAAATCTAATTTATCTAATTTTAGTTCCTCAGAATTAAAGTATTCTTGAATAGAACTTACTGTTATAACTACACCGGAACGAATAACAGGTGTTTTCACTCCTTGTAAACGAATACCCATAGATACTTGTTCACCAAGAATAACTGACAACTTACCAAGACATTCTTTTTCTAAAGCTACTTTATCTAATTGTTCAGCTTTTGTAAGTGCGTCCTGACGTTTCTTTTCTTCACGTTTGTTATCTGACTCTTGTAGAGAGACTCTACGTGTAAAGAGTTTTGTATTGATGACAACACCTTTGAGACCAGGAGTTGCTTTCAATGAAACATCTTTCACATCTCCAGCTTTATCACCAAAGATTGCACGAAGAAGTTTTTCTTCCGGAGTTGGATCAGTTTCACCTTTTGGAGTAATTTTTCCAATAAGAATATCACCTTCACGAACTTTAGCACCGATACGAACGATACCTGATTCATCTAATTCTTTTGTAGCTTCTTCACTCACATTTGGAATTTCACGAGTAAATTCTTCTTCACCTCGTTTTGTATCACGAACTTGAAGTGTAAATTCCTCTATATGAATAGAAGTAAAGATATCTTCAGCAATAAGTTTTTCTGAAATGATTATCGCATCCTCAAAGTTATAACCTCTCCAAGGCATAAATGCAACGAGTACATTTCTACCCAAAGCAAGCTCACCTTTGTCTGTTGAAGAATTGTCCGCAATTGGCATATTCTTTTTCACAACCTGACCATTGCGAACAATTGGACGTTGGTTGATGGAAGTATCTTGGTTTGTTCGGAAGAATTTAAGTAAATCGTAGGTTTTGATTAAATCACTATCAAAAGTAGTCAATTGTTCATCATCATTTTCTGAACCGAAATAGCGTATTATGATTTTATCAGCTGAAACATATTCAACAATTCCATCACCTTCAGCTAAAAGTACTGCTCTCGAATCACGTGCAACTCGAGCTTCCATACCTGTTCCAACTCTTGGAGCATCTGGACGTAACAATGGTACAGCTTGACGTTGCATGTTTGAGCCCATCAATGCACGATTGGCATCATCATGTTCCAAAAAAGGAATTAATGCAGCTGCCGCACTTGTGATTTGATCAGTTGATATATCAATATATTCAACTTCTTGAGGAGATACCACTACATAATCACCAGATTGACGAGCTTTTACTCTATCACCAAGAATTTTACCTTTTTCATCAACTTGTGTTGATGCAGGTGCAATGATTTTACCTTCTTCTCTTTCAGCAGGAATATACTCTACTTCAGATTGAACAATTCCTTTGACAACTTTTTTGTAAGGTGTTTCAATAAAACCAAATTCATTGATTTTTGAATGGATTGCTAATGAAGAAATCAAACCGATGTTTGGACCCTCGGGAGTTTCAATCGGACACAACCTTCCATAGTGAGTATAGTGAACGTCACGAACTTCAAATCCTGCACGTTCACGCGAAAGTCCACCTGGTCCAAGTGCTGATGTTCTACGTTTATTTGTTAATTCAGCTAATGGATTAGTTTGATCCATAAATTGAGACAATTGGTTTGTCCCAAAAAATTGATTGATAACAGAAGTAATTGTTCTTGCGTTGACAAGTTCTACTGGATTCAAACTTTCACTGTCTGGAATAGATAAACGTTCTTTGATAGTTCTACCCATACGAGCCAAACCAACATTGAATTGTGCAGTAAGTTGTTCACCAACAGTACGAACACGTCTATTACCTAAGTGATCAATGTCATCGACAGTTGCCTTACCAGCATGTAGTTCTATCAAATAATTTATAATTGAGATAATATCATCTACACGAAGAGTTGTTTCTTCTAAAGAAACATCTAAACCTAACTTGTCATTGATTCTAAAACGTCCAACCGTTCCTAAATCATAACGTTTTGCATTAAAGAACAATTTATCAATTAAACTACGAGCAGCCTCAATATCAGGAGGATCAGAAGAACGTAATTGACGATAAATTGCCTCAAGTGCAGCTTCTGCTGAATTAGAAGTATCTTTTGCTAATGTTTTCACAATAACGGGTTCTTCAGTATCAGCAATATAATTATATAGTTTAATTCCATTGAGAGTAGCTTCTTTGAGAATTTCCCAAACTTCTTCTTCGAAACGAGTTTCTCGTGAAACGATGATTTCACCAGTTTCGTGATCAACAACATCAGAAGCAATACGACGACCGTAGAGCTTTTCAGACAATTCGGCTTTAGGAACAAAAGTAGCTAATTTGAATAAATCTAAGATATCTTCATTGGAAGAATACCCTAATGCACGAAGCAATGTGGTAACTGGAAATTTTTTCTTACGGTCGATGTATGCAAACATCACATCATTAATATCCGTAGTAAATTCGACCCAAGAACCTCTAAAAGGAATAATACGTGCAGAGAAAATACGAGTTCCATTTGGATGAATAGCATCATCAAAGAAAACTCCTGGAGAACGGTGAAGTTGCGAAACAACAACACGCTCTGCACCATTGATAATAAATGTTCCACGATTTGTCATACATGGAAGATTACCAAGGTACACGTCTTGTTCAGTTACATCACCAAAATTTCCAGCAGCAGAGTCTTGTTTGCTAATCAAACGAAGTTTTGCTTTTAGTGGTTTAGCAAATGTTAACTCACGCTCACGACATTCGCGTTCGGTATATTTTGGTTGTTCCAGATGATACTCTATAAATTCCAATTGCATTTTTCCACTTTGATCCTCGATAGGAAAGTTTTGCAAAAACGCAGATTGGAGACCTATTTTTTTACGTTCTGAAGCGGGTACATTTTCTTGTAAAAAATCTACATAGGAATCTAATTGAACATTCAATAAGTCCGGATAGATATTTTCGTTTTCATTTTGACCAAAAAAGATTCTTTCACGAATACGTATTAATTCGTTTTCGTTGATAGGATTTTGGATTTTGTTGGATTTCATTTGAAGCAACTCCTTACTTTTCAAAGCAATGTTTGATGAAGTTTACTGGGTTTTGAATGAAGAATCTCATTAAAACAAAATAAATAATCACACAAAGAAACAAGGCTAACTTGGCTTATATTTCTTTGGAAATGATTATTTAGCATAAGTGTAGTATCGGATTTTTCAAAAACACTTCAGTGTAATTAGTAGTTTTAAACTGCTTAAACAGTTTTTAAACGAATATATCGTTACGAATAACTTTGCATTCTATTGTAGAATGCAAAGTAAAATACTCCCGACTTATTTTAATGTAAGTCGGGAGTGCATTGATAAGGTCTTGGAAAAAAATTACTTCAAGGTAATTTTTGCACCAGCTTCTTCTAATTTCTTTTTGATGTTATCAGCATCTTCTTTAGTAGCACCTTCTTTAACTACTTTTGGAGCAGCTTCAACAAGATCTTTTGCTTCTTTCAATCCTAAACCAGTTACTTCACGGATAGCTTTGATAACAGCAATTTTCTTACCAGCATCTTCAACTGAAGTTAATTCTACATCAAACTCAGTTTTTTCTTCAGCAGCAGCAGCAGTAGCACCTGCAGCAGGAGCTGCAGCAAATGCAGCTACAGGAGCAGCAGCAGTTACACCAAATTTATCTTCTAATGCTTTTTTCAACTCAGAAGCTTCTAAAAGTGTCAGGGCACTAATCTTTTCAACTAATTCTTCTACGATTGCAGACATGGATTTTCTCCTATTAAAATTAAATTTTTTTAAAAATTGTTATATATGGTTACGCTGCGTTTTGTTTTTTTGCAACTTCTTCCACTAAATACGCGACATCACGTAATACCGCATTGATAGAACCAACGATACCAGAGATAGGAGCATTTAAGCTACCCAAGATTCCAGCAATGAGATCCTCACGCGTTGGCAATGATGCTAATGCCTTCAATTGAGTTGCATCAAAGTATTCACCTTCGACATAGGCTGCTTTTAATTTAGGAATTTCACTTTTGTCAGTTAATTCTTTCAATACTTTTGCAGGACCTACTCCATCATTTACTCCAAACCATAACATCGTTTGTCCAAAAAGAACTTCACGAGTAATGTGTTCGTATCCACCAACTTCAGCTAATGCACGAAGAATTACAGTGTTTTTTGCAACACGGAATTCTATACCTTTGCTTTTTAACTCACGTCTTGTAGATAGAGTATAGGCAGCATTCATTCCAGTGAAATCAATGAAATAAATGCCAGATGAACGTTTGATTTTTTCAACCAATTCGGCAACGACTTGCTGTTTTTGTTCTTTCGTTGTCATATTTATTTTATATTGTGTTTTTAGTAATAGTTATTGTTTTGCGAACGACATTATTATTTCTATCGTTAGAAGCCGCAATAGACACTAACTATACCAAATAGCGTAATAGCGTTAATTATTTATCAGATGATTGGAATGATTGTTCAATTACTGGAACACCAGGTCCCATGGTTGAACTAACATAAATAGTTTTTACGTATTTCCTTTTAGCTCCAGATGGTTTAGCACGTAGTACAGAAGAGAAAAATGCAGCTGCATTTTCTATGATTTTATCATTCGGGAATGAACATTTTCCGATTGAACCATGTACAATCCCTGATTTATCAACTCTGTACTCAATTTTACCGGCTTTTACTTCTTGTACTGCTTTGGCAATATCAAGAGTAACAGTTCCGCTTTTGGGGTTAGGCATCAAACCACGAGGTCCTAGAATTCTTGCTAGTTTACCAACTTCACCCATTACATCAGGTGTAGCGACAACTACATCAAATTCTAACCAACCATTTTTAATTTTTTCAGTAAATTCTTCTAAACCAGCATAATCAGCACCAGCATTTAAAGCTTCTGTGTCTTTTGGTGTTTTAGCAAGAACCAATACGCGAACTGATTTACCAGTTCCGTGTGGAAGTGATACAGATCCACGGACAATTTGGTCTGTTTTACGGGGGTCAACTCCTAATTTGACAGCAATGTCAAATGATTCGTCAAATTTAGCAGTAGCACAATCTTTTATAATTGTAACTGCTTCTTTTAATGCTCTTTCGATCGTAAAGTCATATTTTTTACGAATCGCTGCGAGTCTTTTTGGTGCTTTAGCCATAGTGTCTCCTGTGCTTCAAACGATAATAGAAATATTATCTCGCACTTTATTAAAAATTTTGTTCGATTAAGCGTTCATATCTACAGTCAAGCCCATAGAACGAGCTGTACCTGCTATCATTGAAACAGCACTTTCTTCAGTGTCTGCATTCAAATCTTCCATTTTGATTTTAACAATCTCAAGAAGTTGCGTACGAGTTACATTACCTACTTTTACCTTGTTCGGTGCAGCAGAACCTTTTGACAAACCGGCTGCTTTAGCAAGCAATACTGCTGCAGGAGGAGATTTTACTACGAAGGTAAAAGATTTGTCAGAATAAAAGGTAACAACAACTGGAAGAACTGTTCCAGCTTGTTTTGCAGTTCTTGCATTGAATTGTTTTACGAATTCCATTCCATTTAAAGCACGCTGACCAAATGCAGGTCCTACAGGAGGCGCCATTGTAGCTGCACCACCTTGTAGCTGAACTTTAAATGCACCCATTACTTTTTTTGCCATAACTATTGTTATTTAATATTTAGTACAATGCCAAGTTTGGCTTAGTGATTTTCTATTTCTACTTGAGTAAAGTCTAATTCGACTGGGGTTTTACGTCCAAGAATACCGACTTCTACTTTTAATTTTTGTTTTTCGTTGTTCACTTCTTTTACTACACCAGAGAAAGTAGCAAACGGTCCGTCAATAACTTTGACAGGATCGCCTATAGAATAAGCATTTTCTATAGTAACAACATCTTTACGTTCTTCAGCTCTTCCACGTATTCTATCTACTTCATCTTGTTGTAAGCTTACAGGACCGCTTTTTGTACCAACAAAGTTTACTACCGATGGGATATTAGTGATAATTTCATAGATTTTTTTGTTCAAAGCCATGAATACCATTATATACCCAGGAAGAAAGTTTTTGATTTTAGTTTTACGTTGACCGTTTTTTACAACAAAAACTGTTTCTTCTGGAACAATAACTTCACCAATTTGATCTTCGTATCCTAAGCGTTTTTTTTCAAATTCAATTGCAAGTTTCACCCGGTTCTCGTGTGAGGTATAGGTTCTAATGGCATACCATTTGAATTCTTTATGCTCGGGTATAGTTGTTATAACATTTTGCATTGTTTTGTCAATCGACTGTGGCTAAAGGAGAATTACGTAAAGAAGGAATTAGAATATAGTTTTGATGATAAAGGTCATACCTGTATCAATAAACCAAACAAACACAGAAATTACCACACAAGTAGTAAGTACTACTATTGTTGATTCTTTTAATTGTTCTTTGTTTGGCCAAGAAACTTTTTTCATTTCCTTGACAACATCATTACTGAACTCTTTTATACTCGTAATCATAGTAACCTTTGTAAATAAAAAGAGCTTCAAACGAAGCTACAAAAGCATATCTTGGCACGGACAGTAGGACTCGAACCCACAACCAACGGTTTTGGAGACCGCTATTCTACCAATTGAACTATGTCCGTATAATACAACTCAAGAGCTGATGACCGGACTTGAACCGGAGACCTCTTCCTTACCAAGGAAGTGCTCTACCAACTGAGCTACACCAGCGAACACTGATTGAGCGGGAGACGAGACTCGAACTCGCAACCAACAGCTTGGAAGGCTGTGACTCTACCATTGAGTTACTCCCGCTAAATTTTTGTGGGTAGAGAAGGATTTGAACCTCCGTACTCCGGAGAGAACAGATTTACAGTCTGTCGCCTTTAACCACTCGGCCATCTACCCAACGTCCTTCATTTTCTAAAGGGATTACAAATATACGGCATTTTTTTGATTTTGCAATACTTTTTGCCGTTTTTTTTACTTTTTTTCTCTTTTCTTTTCTAATTCTTCAACGAATTGATCGAAAAAATACCACGAATCATGTGGTCCTGGTGAAGATTCTGGATGATACTGCACTGAGGCGATTGGTTTTGTTCTGTGTTGTAATCCAGCTAAGGTTCCATCGTTCAAATTTATGTGAGTTTGTTCAATCTCAACAGGTAACGTTTCTGTTGTCACAGCAAATCCGTGATTTTGGGACGTAATTTCTATAGTTTGTTTTAGTAAATTTTTAATTGGATGATTGACCCCATGATGCCCATATTTTAATTTATAGGTCGACGCTCCAAATGCTAAGCCTAACAATTGATGACCCAAACATATACCATAGATAGGAACTGGTAATTTCTCTATGATATTTTGTATAAGCAGTATTTCAGTTTTCATAGAAGCTGGATCACCAGGTCCATTTGAAATAAAGACTCCATCAATTGGTAGTTGCAGTAATTCTTCGATTGTTATAGATCCAGGAACTATAATGACTTCGCAGTTTCTTTTAAGAAGATTATCTAAGATTGCATTTTTTAATCCAAAATCTATCAATGCAACTCTATGATGTATATTTCCTTTTGGTTGATGTTTTTCTATAGATGTTCTTGAAACTTCAGTACTAAGATTTTGACCTTCCATTGATGGTAAATTTTTAACGATAGAAGTGAGTGTTTCAATTTCTTTCTGTGAAGTAGTTATAATACCACGAAGAGTTCCAGCAGATCGTACTGAACGAACTAATTTTCTCGTATCTATACCTTCTATACCTATCTTTTTATGCTCTTTTAGAAATGTATCTAACGATTTGACCGCTCTCCAATTAGAATATGATTTAGAATATTCTTTGACAACAATACCTTCAAGATGAATATTCGATGATTCCCCATCTTGTTCTGTAATGCCATAATTACCAATCATTGGGTATGTAAATACTACCATTTGTCCTTTATAACTTGGGTCAGTTAAAACTTCTTCATAACCAGACATTGCAGTATTAAACACGACTTCTCCCGTCGACTCTACAGAAGTATCGCCGAAGGCAAATCCATGATAAAATTCTCCATTTTCTAACACTAAAACAGCAGGAATTGAATTTGTCATTTGTTGTATTTTTCTATTTCTAATTCTTAATCTAATTTTGAACACTAACGATAAAGGTCTCTCGTTGTTGTAGGTATAACTTCTGCTTACTTAATGTAATTCTTTAAAGAAGAGGTGTATTTTCAGCATTCAAACAATTGGTGTTAACACTGAGTTACCACCAAAAATATTGCGTAAACAGTTTCGCAACTCGCTTAACACCCCCGTTTTAGTACTCAATCAGAGCTATGAACCATTAAGTGTCTGCAATGTAAAAAAAGCAATTTTATTACTCTTAATGCAGAAAGCAGACATAGTTGAACATCATTCCCATATTGTTCTTCGAACAATCTCCTCTTCTCTTCCTTTTCCAAGCGTCATAAAACTTCACAGATATATCTCTTTGAGGCATACCTCTATCGAACTCTCGAGGAAAAACTTACTTCGTCGAGATGGAAATAAATGCCAATATTGCTCAACCACCACTCCTCCTTTGACTATTGATCATGTTCTTCCCAAATCTCGTGGAGGATTGGATACTTGGGACAATTTGGTTTGTGCTTGTGTCAAATGTAACAACAAAAAAGGAAATCGAACTCCAAAAGAAGCTGGAATGAACCTTTTAACTAATCCTAAAAAACCACACTATATAGTGTATTTGAAGTCACTTCATTCTGTCGTAGAAACTTTATGGCGACCGTATTTATTTATGGATTAAAGAATCGTTTTGTTTAGATTTTTTTTCGGAAGACTTGTATATTTGAAGTTCCGGGTGTGTGCTTATAACCATAACCGAACATAAACCTACCTTTTGATTCGGTTACATATTTTTTGGATAATATTGGCTGATATAATGTTTTAAACACTGGAATTGGTTTTGTATATTCACCATACAATGAGATATTCCAGACATTGGAATCTATTGCTACAATTGGTATTCCACTATCATCTTGAACAAGAAAAGTACTATTATTGACAATCATTGTTCGAATAAGTGAAAATACTCCATTATGCATCAAATAAGAAGCAGCTTTCAAAAATGTTGCAACGGAATCATCATTTTTTAATAAGAATTTTTCCATTATCTCAGTACTTTTGGGCGACCCATTCGATAAATCAGTTTTGAAATAATAGCAGACATCAATTTTTTTCTTTCCAGGTTTAGAAAAAAGAATTTCAACCCCTTCTATTCCTTTCAATTCTTTTGTTGGAACTCCATTACTATTTGTTGTTCTTTTAATAGCAGTTGCATTTGAATCTAAGTAAATATGATTGATAGAATGAAGAAGCATTTTATCACGTGCCATCATTATCATAATAATAGGCAAGACGCCATTTACACCACGAATACTTAAATCCTGTTGCATTTCTTTCGTAATAAAAAAACCATACGAACAATAGGTTTTCATACTATTAATCATATTGGTACTAAAAGTTTTGAACGTTGTATCAGATAGTAACGCTACATTTGGAATAATTCCTACAGGCTCTAAACCCATCAGAATATATCGATCTGCTGTTGGGAACAGAGAATATGCTAAAGTAAAATCTGGTCCACCAAATGGATAGAATAAGGTCTTTGCACTTTTCTGAATATCACCAATATTCTTGTTTGCCCATTCGTTCATTGGTTGTGATCTACTTTCAATAAAATCCTCCCAAATATTTCCAAAAATTGTTTTATATAAAAACCATGTTTTTTTACTTGTTACCTTTGTGTATCTAGCATCATTATCAACTGAGATTCCAGCCAAAACATTTGCAATTGTTGTTAGTTGTTTATTATGTTCAGGAACAATAATTTTGGTAGTGTCTACTACTTCTTTTTCTAAGAGTTCTAGATTTGTACTTTCTTCTTTCTCAGAACAAGCAAAAAAGCTAAATGCAATCAATAGACCAAAAATTTTGGAACTAATTTGTAGAAAATTGACCATATTATTTTGATTTCTTTGCTAAAAAATACAATCCAAAGCTAAGTAAGGTTATTGCAAGGCTAACCATAAACTCCTCTGTTTTTGAGACTGCAAGAGAATAAAGAGTAAATACTGCAATTGTCATATACAGAATAGGAGGAATTGGGAAGAATGAAATCTTACTTTTTCTATTATTACGAATATACAAAATAAAAACACCTATAATACACAACAATGAAAAAAACTGAATAATAATACCCATATAGAGTAAAATAGTTTCAAACGAACCGCTCCAAATTAGTGTAATTGCTATTCCGACAGTAAACCATATCTCTTTTTTGGGGATAACTCCTTCTTCTGATTTTATTGATGAAAATACTGGTATTAGAGATGAAGTTTTTCGTAAAATTCTTGGTGATACCATTATCATCGAGCTCACTGACGAAATTAATCCAAAGCTAATCAAACAAGCAACAAAGATACTGCCAGAGGTTCCGAATACATATTCTACTGCAACGGACGCTACATTCACTTTATTCATCAACAATTCACGCGGAACACTCCACACCATTGCAGCGTTGAACAGTACATAGAATAACGTTACAATTGAGGTGCCGATAAGCAATGCTTTTGGTATTGTTTTCGAAGGCTGATTTGTTTCTTCAGAAACATAAACTGCAGCATTCCAGCCAGAATATGCATATTTAACATAAATCAAACCAACTCCAAAGGACGATGCAAAAGTAGATGTCCAAAATGAAACTGATGACACCATAAATGTTGGTTGAAAGTTCATCATCAATCCGAGACAAACTCCTAAAATTAATATCATCTTGAGGATAGTTGCTGCAGAAAGAACACCAGAACCAAATCGTAATGAAATAGAATGAACAATACCATTTGCAACTACTAACACAGAAGCAAGAAGTGGAACATAATACCACACTATGGTTTCTTGAGGCAAGAGTGCTGGAAGTAAGTATTTTCCAAAGGCTAACGAAGATAGTGCAATAGGAGCAGAAAATCCGAAAAGTGAAGTAAGTAATCCTGCACCAAAACCGAGTGATGGATGATACAATTCTGTGAGAAATGTCATTTCACCAACACTATTAGGAAAATTTCTTACTAATTCATTATAGGAGATGGCTCCACATAATGCAAGAATACCACCTAAAACCCATAAAAAAATGATTGCCCAATTGTTTTCAATGCTACCAATTTGAAATCCAAGTGTCGTAAACACACCCGTTCCAACCATATTAGCAATTACAAGAGCAATCGCTCCAAGTAACGTAACTTTATACACGAATCTTGACTATTTTTTTGAAAAATGTTGATAATCTTTGCTTGATTTCCAATCTCCACCCCATTTCCAGCCACGTTTTTTAAATTCTTTTACGACAATACAATTTGCAGTCAACGTACCTTCGACCAGAGGATTATAACTTCGAGTGGATTTTCCTTTTCCAACCCAAGGATTGAGAAATGGGTTTACATCTATTGCTCTACCTTTTGCATGATCGGACATTTTTTTCGTCCCAGCGATAGTTCTGTAATTAAACGCTGATGTATTATTTGCTTTTATTGATGAAGCGTCTGACCATTGATAGCGAACAATCGGAATCACCGATTGAATTGGGAATTGATGTTCTTTGATTGCAGCAAAAATTTCTTTTACATCTTGTGCAAGATCTTTATGAACGACAACTTGACCTTGATGGAGCTTTTTATCGAAGGAATAATACTGTACTGTTACTAACTCTTGTACTCCAACAATTTCTTTTGGAAACTTAGAATTCATTATAGCTTCTTGTTCAGTGTAATTACAATCAACAATTAAAGATTGAGAAAACACAACACCTTCAACACAAAAGAATAGTAGTAAAGCGAAAAAGTACACCATAAAACAACGATTTCTTAGAAATAATATGTGAATTTACGTATTTTTGTTGAAACAGTAGGAATTATCGCAACAAAGGATAGTTACAAACCCTTTTGTACTAATTAGAATTCTCTTTCAATCGTTATTGAATACTAAGTATTAGAGAATCAAAATATATTATTCATTTTATTCAACATGCAATCAAAAATTGAATTGTTTTTAGGAGATTGTAAAGAAAAATTAGACCATTTTTCAGATGATTCTGTTGATTTAATATTCACATCTCCTCCATATGCAGACCAAAGAAAAAGTACTTATGGAGGAATTTCTGCTGAAAAATATGTTGAATGGTTTTTACCTATTTCTGAACAACTACTTAGAGTGTTAAAACCTACAGGTACTTTTGTACTAAATATCAAAGAAAAAGTAGTTTCTGGTGAACGAAGCACGTATGTATTGGAGTTAATTTTAGAAATGAAAAAGCAAGGTTGGCTTTGGACTGAAGAATTTATTTGGCATAAGAAAAATTCCTATCCTGGGAAATGGCCTAATCGATTTAGAGATTCATGGGAAAGATTATTGCAGTTTAACAAAACCAAACAATTCAATATGTACCAAGAAGAAGTAATGGTTCCTATGGGAGATTGGGCAAAGACCAGATTAAAAAATCTTTCAACTACAGACAAAGTTCGTGATAATTCAAAGGTTGGAAGTGGATTTGGGAAAAATATATCCAATTGGCTTACGCGAGATATGGCGTATCCTACTAATGTTTTACATTTAGCAACTGAATGTAACAACAAAAATCATAGTGCAGCATTTCCTGAGGAGTTACCAAAATGGTTCATAAAACTATTTACTAAAGAAAACGATACAGTTCTTGACCCGTTTATGGGTTCAGGTACAACAATTATTGTAGCAAATAAAATGAATAGAAATACTATTGGAATTGAAATAATTCCTGAATACTTTGAAATGGTTGAGCAGCAACTTCAAATAGAGGAGAATTTTCTTTTTGAACCTAAAGAAGTGTATGAAAAAGATTAGTATTGCTGATTTACAAAGCTATGTAGAAGAAAATATCAGTAAATTTCATGAGAAAAGGATTCAATCTCTTGATAATTTGAAATTAACTAATGTTTTGAAAAGGAAAAATCCTTACCTATTTAAAGCTAAAAATGTCTTAACCGCTGATCATATTGTAAGAGGAATTGTTGATGCACATATCTCTTCAAACGAAGAAACTATTTTTGGTGATTGGCTCGAAGGTTTAGCTATTTTTGTAAATGAAAAAGCTTTTAGTGGTAATAAATCGGGAATTATTGGAATTGATTTGGAATTTGCCTCTGACAACATTCGATACATTGTTTCAATTAAATCTGGACCAAATTGGGGGAATAGTTCTCAAATTTCTAAAATGAAATCTGATTTTAGTACTGCAAAAATAAGAATAAGGGCAAATAATCCTCACCTAAATGTTATCGCTGTTAATGGATGTTGTTATGGTACTGATAACAATCCAGATAAAGGAGAGTATTTTAAATATTGTGGTCAGAGATTTTGGGAATTCATATCTGGAGATTCTTTGATGTATCAGAATATTATTGAACCAATAGGTACAAACGCTAAGCAAAGAAACGACGATTTCCTAAAGTTGTATTCTGAAAAAATTAATTTGTTTATTTTTGAATTTACTTCGAAATATTGTTTAAAGACTGGACAAATTGATTGGGGAAAACTTTTAGAATTAAATTCTGGTCAGAGTTATTCAAAGGACTAATTCATTAGAATTAATTCAACATTTACATATTTAATATGACACTCACAGTTTCAATCATTGGTACTGTCGCTGCAGTTTTAACAACATCAGCAATGATGCCACAAGCATGGAAGATATTTAAGACCAATGAAGTGTCTCAACTATCGCTCCGAACCTTTACTATGGCTACAGTTGGTACCTTTTTGTGGTTGATTTATGGGTTAATGATAATAGATACTATTATCATTTGGGCAAATGCAATTGGGGTATTTGTCAATGGATACATTTGGATAAAAAAGATTCAATCTCATTTTAGTACTTCAAACAAACCAAATCTACTCTAATTATAAGAAAACACTATGCTCTATTTTTTACTTCAGTGGATTAACAAACAGTATGCATTTCCTGGTTTTGGACTTTTTAGCTATGTTTCATTTCGAGCAGCATTAGCAGCCATTTTTGCTTTAGGAATGAGCTTTATTTTTGGACCAAAAATCATTGCTTTATTAAAGTCAAAACAGATTGGTGAACAAGCTAAAAAAGAACTCTCTAATGTTGGTCAGCATAATCTAAAGGCCGGAACTCCAACGATGGGTGGCATCATTGTTCTCACTGCATTACTCATTCCTACCCTTTTATGGGCAAATATAGAGAATATGTATGTTATTCTCATTATAGTTGTCACAGCATTTTTGGGTGGAGTTGGGTTTTTAGATGATTACTTGAAAGTAATAAAAAAGTATCCAAAAGGATTGATTGGTAGATACAAAGTAGTTGGTCAGATTTTCATAGGTTTGGTATTGTCATGTACAATCTACTTTCTACCTCAATTTTTCCCTGAAAATATAGAAGCATTTAAAACAGTTACAACTGTACCATTCTCCAAAAATTTCAATTTTGATTGGGGTATATTCTATATTCCTGTAGTAATTTTCATTCTTACTGCTACAAGCAATGCAGTTAATCTCACAGATGGTTTGGATGGTTTATCCATAGGAACTGTTGGAATTGTGGCACTGACTATCGCTGTTATTTGCTATGTTAGTGGGAATTCTGTATTTGCATCATACCTCAATATTATTCATTTACGAGGTGCAGATGAACTTACGATCTTTTGTGCAGCATTAGTTGGAGCTTCTTTAGGGTTTTTGTGGTTCAATTCATATCCAGCACAAGTATTTATGGGAGATACAGGTTCATTAGCCTTAGGTGGTGCCATCGGAGGATTGTGTATCTTAGTTCGTAAAGAATTTTTACTTCCAATTCTTGGTGGAGTGTTTTTCGCAGAGACATTATCCGTTATCATTCAAGTAGGATACTTCAAATACACCAAGAAAAAATATGGTGAAGGGCGTCGACTTTTTAAAATGTCGCCCATCCATCACCATTTTGAAAAATCTGGATTACATGAGTCAAAAATTGTTCTTCGTTTTTATATTGTAGCTATTATCCTCGCGATAATTACAATGACAACGTTCAAAGTTCGTTAATTCGGAACATTCTTATTACAGTTATATACCAAAATGTTCGAATCACAAAAACAATCTATCATAGAATTACGAGAACAAGCAGATAATTTGCGGAGGTTTCTTTGACATTGATCAAAAGAAAGCTCGACTTCAAGAAATAGAAATCCGTTCCCAAGACCCAAGTATTTGGGACAATACCGAAGAAGCTCAAAAACTTTTTCAAGAACAAAATTCACTCAAAGAATGGACTACAACATTCACTTCAATTGAAACTACCATTGATGATGCAGAAGCATTAATTCAACTTGCTGATGAAATGCAAGATGAGTCTATGGAAAAAGATATTAATGGTGAATTAGAAAAAGCTCAAAATGTTGTGAGTGATTTAGAATTACGAAATATACTTTCGGGCCCTGATGATGAACGGAATGCCTTATTGACAATTCATTCTGGCGCAGGAGGAACAGAAGCTCAAGACTGGGCAGAAATGTTACTTCGTATGTATAGTCGTTGGGGTGAAAGACATGGATTTGGACTTATTCTTGCTGATGAACAAGAAGGTGATGGAGCAGGAATTAAATCTGCTACGTTGGAAGTCACCGGAAAGTTTGCTTATGGCTATTTGAAAGCTGAAAACGGCGTTCATCGATTAGTACGTATTTCTCCATTTGATTCGAATGCTCGACGACATACTTCCTTCGTCTCAGTCTATGTATATCCCGAAGTTGATGATGATGTTGAAATAGAAATCAATCCTGCAGATGTAGAAATGGATACATTTCGTGCTGGTGGTAAGGGTGGGCAGAACGTCAACAAAGTAGAAACTGCCGTTCGTCTTCGTCACTTACCAAGTGGAATTGTTGTTGCTTGTCAACAAGAAAGAAGTCAACATCAGAATAGAGAGCGTGCAATGAAAATGCTAAAATCTCGACTGTATCAAAAACGTCGTGAAGAAGAAGAAGCCGCTCGAGCTATTATTGAAGGCTCAAAATCCAAAATTGAATGGGGTTCTCAGATTCGTTCATACGTTTTTCAACCATATACAATGGTAAATGACCATAGAACAGAATTAAAAAGTTCCGATATTCATTCAGTTATGGATGGTGATATCGATCAATTTATCAAAGCATTTTTACTCTTAAAATAACTACAATGTCATTTGTTGAATTATTTATGAAAGCCGAGCACATTTTACGTCCTCGGCTTTCTTTTGTATCTCCATCATTGTACACAAAACTGTATTCGAATAATCGATCTACCTTTTTACGCTACTTGTATGCCCTTCAAAAATATCCAAATTACACGCCACCAAGGACCTTATCAAAAACCCTGTGGGGTATAAAATTCCAACAACCACTTTTTAATGCAGCTGGAATGTTTAAAAATGGTGAAGGCTATGAATTTGTTGCCTCTCAAGGAGCAGGTGCGTATTTAGCTGGAACTTCAACTTCTCGACCACGAAATGGTAACAAAAAAAATGGCATTTATCATCCGTTCACAACGTATCCAAAATCAAAAGCTGCTTCCAATTGGTTAGGTTTACCAAATCTTGGTCATAAAGAAATTCATAAGAATATTTCAAAGATTCAAAAAGTTGATGGTTGTCCAATTGGTGTTTCTGTCAGTTCTACACCAGAAATTGATACACAAATTGCATTAAAAGAGTTGATTGATGGGTTACATCTGTTTCAAGATTCTCAAGTTGATTTTATAGAGTTGAACGAAAGTTGTCCAAATGTAACTGGACATACGAAATCTGAAAGTGTTTTAGATGAACATTTGATTGAACGTCTGACAGAAATTGCTACAAATTTTCTTTCTTTACGTAAGAGAAATCTCCCTGTAATAGTCAAATTTTCTAATGACACTTCTCTGAATCAAGTACCGGAGTTGATTGATACACTTTTACAATTTGGTTTCGATGGTGTCAATTTTGGAAATACAAGTACACAATATGCGAAATATAGAGAAAACATTCAATTTTTAGAACAATATCGTTATGACTATTTTACGCAAACATTTGGCGGTGGGTTAAGCGGTGAAATTTTAAAGCAATCGTCCTATGATTTATCCTCAGTATCTGTTAAACATTTACAATCAATCAAAACTACAAAAGAGTTTCATTGTATCCGTACTGGAGGAATTGACTCAATTAGTGATTTGACAACCACAGAATATTCTCCTTCGTTATTTCAATGGTACACTGGGTATTTTGATAAACTTTCACAATACGGATTAAACATTTACAAAAAGTTTTATGAAGAATATACTGCAAACGTTTAGACAAGATTGGATCAAGCAACCTCGAATAGTTTTAGGCGTTATGACTGGAACTTCATTTGACGGTATTGATCTCGCAGTTGCTTCAATATATTCAGAAAACGATATTCTTCATTTTAAACCACTCTCTCACACATTAGTAGAGTATCCAAATGAGTTAAAAAATTACTTTTCTCAGATTACTTCACAAAATCTTACCTCAGTTTCTGATATAACCTCATTTAATTTTTTGCACCCTCATTGTGTTGCTAACGTTATCAATGATATGTTATCCTCTACTGAAATTCCATCTATTGACCTTATAGGTTACCATGGACAAACGATTTGGCATCAACCAACCCCGGTGAGTATTGGCAACTACTCCATTTCATCAACCTTACAATTAGGTTCCGGTTCAGTACTTGCACAAAAAACAAATTTTCCTGTTGTAAGTGATTTTCGCTCTTCTGATATGGTTTTTGGAGGTCAAGGTGCTCCATTAGTTCCAATTTTTGATAGAGATATTTTTTCTGACTCATCTCAAACTGTAACGTTAGTTAACATAGGAGGTATTGCAAATATTACGGTTTTATTTCCAAATAATTCAAATCCAATTGCCTATGATGTTGGACCAGGAAATGTTTGGTTAGATTATATTACAAACAAGCACTTTGGTCTACCCTATGATGAAGGTGGAAGAATTGCTAAGAATGGGTATTTCTCTAAAGAGTTATGGGAGAAACTCATCACCATTGATTTCCTTCAAAAGCCATTTCCAAAAAGTACCGGTAGAGAAGAGTTTTCAGTTCAATTATTAGAATCTATTCTTGAGGATTTAGATATTTCACCGGAAGACATTCTACATACATTAGCAAACTTTACTGCCTTTTGTATTTCAAATGAAATTTCTATTCATTGTAACTCACAATCTATTGTCTATGTAAGTGGTGGTGGATTACACAATGAGGTTATTCAGTCCTATTTACGTTCTTATTTGTCTTATGCGACCTTTTCAACGACTGAGTCTTTAGGTATAGCATCAGACGCAAAAGAAGCACTCTGTTTTGCATATTTAGCATGGAGAGTACTTGCTGGATTACCTATTTCATTACCGTCAATCACAGGTGCAACAAAAGAAACCATTTCTGGTTCAATTTCCTTCCCTTTTTAAATTTTTGCTATTAAAAAAAAAGCCTGTCTGGATACCAGACAGGCTTTTTTTGTATTTGATATTCGTTCAATTACTTAACGTACATCATTTTTCTAGTTAGCTTCATACCATCAGCATTGATATTGTAGAAGTAAGTTCCAGCACCTACACCGTATTTTTCAGCATTGAAGACAGCTGAGTGTTTACCAGCAGGAAGAACTGTTTCCAACAATGTTGCAACTCTTTTACCGAAGATATCAGTAACATCAAGAGTAACATTCATTTGTTGAGGGATAGTAAAGTTAAGTACTGTTTCGTTGAAGAATGGATTTGGATTAGCATCACCTAATTGGAATGCAAATTCATCACCAGCTTGAACTGACGTTGGTATGCTAACTTCAATAGTATCGTTGTAGATTACTGTACCACAAGCGTTTGTTACTGAAACTAAATAACTACCAACATCACCAACTCTGAATGGAGATCTAACGAATAAAGGATCAATTGCACCCGCTATTGGATACAATGTATCTCTTCCGTCAATTTTATCTAATTTCCACCATTGGTACAACAATACTTCTGTACCAGTAGCTTCTGCACGAAGCATTAACACACTAGTATTTGGAGATAATGTAGTATCATCAGAAACACTTACAAATGTAGGTAATTGACCTACTGTAATTGACCAAGTATTTGATACAGCAGTATCACCACATTGCCCAACAACAGAAACAGCATACGTACCAGCAGCAGAAGTTCTAAATGTTGTACCAGTTTCACCATTAATTGGTGTAAGAGTACCATTTACATCTGACCACCACTGATAAGAAACAGCAGAAGAATTAGCAATAGCAGTTAACGTTGCAGTATCATTAGAACAGATAGCTGAAGGACCAGTAACAGATAAAATCTCAACTGGAGCAACAACAACAATGTTCACAGGAGTAGAAACAACTTCAATATTTCCTGGATTCAAAGTAGCTTTGAATTGGTAAGAACCAGCTTCAGAAAGCAATACTGAATCTAAAGTAACTACATCAGAAGTCCAACCCATTACCGGCATACCGTTTTTATACCACTGACCAGTAAGAACTGATCCAGGTGCAGCTCCTGATACTGTTTTTGTACCTGTAAGAGTAACAAGTTCACCAACACAGAAAGTACCAGAATCAGCTGCAGTTGCAGTAACTGTAGGTCTTGCTAATACAATACCATCAACAGTATCTGAACCACAAAGTCCATCAACGATACATCTGTAAGTTCCAACATCAGCTGGACGAACTGTAGCAAATTGAATTACGTTTGTAGTAGCACCAGTGATATTTGCATCATTGCTAACTAATACATTATTTTTAAACCATCTGAACGTTGGTTGAGAGCTGAATGCAGAAGTTAAACCATCTAATACAACTGACAATGCTGCAGGAGTTGTTCCATTAGGAACATTCACATTCATCATTGTAGCAGTGATATTTGGTCTTCCTAATACATAGAATAATACTGAATCAGACCAAACTGTATCAGCAACACCCGTAATAAAGTCAACTAATCTTACTCTGTAAACACCAGTAGAGTCAAATGTTGGTTGGTTGATTAATAATTGTGGCAATGTTGCACTTGGGCTATTAACAGCGACACCATCTTTAAACCATTGGAAACCAACAGTAGATCCAAAATTAATTGTAGCAACTACTGATAGTGCAGTATCTTTCAAACGACATACAGTAACATCAACTGGGTTTGTACCAATATTGATTGTTGTAAATACTTCATCAGCACCTTTATAAGGGTAACGACGAGTAAGTTTATCAATATCAAGACTAACTAAGTTACGAACATTTACAGGACCATTAACTGTATTAATAGTATCACGAGTACCACGCAATTCACGAGTGAATTGTTGAGTAAAGTTATCTTTTGTTGTATCAACTAAAGACAAACGTAAGTTACCTACAGTAGGATTAATGAAAGTAGTAATCAAGTTACGAGTAGATTGTAAATCTTGACTTGTTGCAGTTCTCCATGCAGGAATAGTTGCAACACCAACACCATTATTATTAAATAAGTTACCAGCAAAACGAGAGAAGTAAGAATTGTAATCACTTCTTAAGTTTGTGTTTAAATTATCAATGCGAACTGCAGGTCCTGAAATAGTTCCATTTCCTTGTGCATATACAATATTGTTCACAAATACTGTATTTGTACTTGTTAACAACTCTGATGTTGAATTTAGTAATGAATTCAACGTTGAAGAAGAATGTAATGTATTATGTGCAACAACTACATTTGAAGAAGACAATACAACAAGGGCTGCAATATCATCACCAGACAAACCATCTCCAACAGATACCATATTATTATATACTGTTGCTCTTGAAGTTAATGATGAATTGTGAGTTGCTATGCTTATTGCATTCGAACGAGGTGTTCTAATTGTGTTTTTAAAGATTCTTAAAGAATCAATGTTATCATTAAAATTAAATGCAATTCTATTATCTCTTGCAGGAGGGAATTGAATATTGTTTTCAAATACTCTTGCAGAATTTGTATTTCTTACTGCAACAGCTGCACTTTGTTGAGTTGTAAATTGGTTGTTATTAACAACAAAATTACGTGCAAACAAACTAGATACATGACCTGTTTTATTTACTCCAATTGAACCATTTTCAACTGAAGAATTCATTAACATGAATCCATTTGAATTGTTATCCGCATTAATTCTGATATTATCAAAATTAATACTGTTACCTGTATGAACGTTATTTTGAGCTTCAGATTGAATAACACCACTAATCAATACATCATTGAATGAGATTGAATCAGTATTTGCATTCAATATTACAGCACTTCCACCTGGATTTGTAACAGTTAAATCAGCAGCATTACCAGTTGCATTGATTGACATTCTTGCAAATGATACGTGATCACAAGAGTCAATACGAACAGTGAATGCTAATTCAGGAACTGTTTGAGTTGGAGACTGAACAGTAGCAGACAATCTTGAACCAGAAAGTGATTCGAATCTAATGTTATTTGCAACAGATGATCCTGGGATTCTATTGTTAATAAAGATTCTATCTTGGTATAAACCATCTGCAATTAAGAATTGTACTGGTCCTAAAACACCATTTTGCGTAACATAATTTATTGCACTACCAATAGTGTTAAAATTACGAGCAGGTCCAATAGTAACAATTCCATTTAATGAAGCACCTCTTGAGAAGTATGCAGTATCATTAGTACGTTGTTTATCTGTCAACAAACCATTAGGACGAGAAGTCCAAGCTTTGATAGTAACGTTTTGATATTCAGGGAAAGAAACATTTCCAACATTGAAAACAGTTTCACTACTTGGGTCAATTGGTGTTGGGAATAACACTAATGTATCACGAGTAGTACTTCCAACTTGCCAGAATAAACGAACTGAATCTAAACGAGTTCCACCATAATTTCTAATTAACATAGAAAGAGGTCTGTTTCCTGATGCGAACAATGCATTAATAGAATTGTTTACTCTAATTTCAGAAACACCAGCATTAGCTGAATCTGAAGGAGTATTAAACATTCCAATAAAGTGTCCTTGACCAGCAGTTACTTTTCTTACATCCATAAAAGATGCAGAGTTAATAGAAGTTAATGGTCTTCTAAATCTATTTAGTAATAAACGTTGGTTGAATGTACCACCAACATAAATTCTTCCTTCTGATTGAATACCACCCAAAAGGTTAGCTGTTCCAGCAGTTGTTCCAAAAGCAATTACATTACCAGCATCATGTGCAGAATCTGCAGATGTTAAACCAGTACCTGAGCTTCCAATAGAAGAAACCCACATAAATACTTCATTGAATCCAAGAATAAAACCATCTCTACCTGTAGAAGAAGTCAAAGACTTTTTCACAGGACCATTTGAGAAAGTAGCAGTATTTGAATAGTAACCAGTAACAATAGGTTCAGAAATAGCGGGTGTTAAAGGACGACGACGTAAAGTAATCGCTGTAGCACCATCATCTCCACGACCACGTCCTGTATTTACCGAAGTCAGAACTGGTGTGATTGATGCTGCAACACCTTCATTAGTTAAATCAGTTGAAGTATTTGCAGGAATACGTAAATTCGAATACTGAAGCAAGAACATATCAGAGCGTCCACCACCAGCAGTATCAGTCAATTCAACTGTAGTTGGTAATGATCCAGTTCGAGTAGTAAAGTTTGTAATTGGAACATTTCCAGAAGTATGACCTTCTCCCATAATACCAGAAACAAATGTATTACCAGTAGTAGCATCAACAGCCACACCAGTTGCACGGTCATTCTGTGGAGAACCACCAGTTGCAATGTGTGATAATCTAGCTACGGCACCGTCAGTATTCATTTTAATAAGAACATAATCTTGTAGCGTTGAAACTGGTAATGTTGCAGAAGGAACACTAGCACCTGAAATAAGAGCTCCTGCACTACGCACATTGATACCATTTGTAACGACAGTAGAAACGGCAGCAGATTGATAATATCCAACAGCTACTAAAGAATCTGCACCAGTTGCAGTATTCGTAGCATCAAAAGCAACACCAGTAAAGTGAGCTAACTCAGTTACACCAGTTGCACTTAAGTAAAACGTTCTATTTGTTCCTGGAGAAGCTCCAACGTTAGTTTTTGTAGAAGCAAACGTTGAACGCCCACCTGGAGCAGGAGAGGCTAAAGTATTAATAGTTACTGTTTGAGTATATGTACCAACAACACCAATTCTATAGTTAGCAGAAGTTGTTGCACCATTAGAAGCTATTGCAGTAATAAATTCATCACCTGCACCGGCAGTGGCGATATTTACTGGAGCGATAGAAGGATTACCTCCAATAAGACCAATACCAGCAGTATCAAGACCTAAAAGGTAACCATCAAATCCACCAAGAGGTGCAGCACCTGCAAGAGGATTAACAATAGCAGCATTAGCATTAACAGCAACCATTACTCTTGCTGGAGAAACTGTACCGTCAAATACGATACCAACAGCAAGGGCTTGGTTTGCAATACCTGCATCAATACCACGGATCCAGATAGCACGACCTAATGAATCATAACGAGCAACGAAAGATGCTCTTCCTGAAACAGTCGTAGTATTAGTAGGTAAAGAAACAGTTACACCATCTACTAAAGTAAAGTCAACACGGCCTGTATACTGACCGCAAACGATAACATCACCATTACCAGTAGTAACTGCACCAGTAATAGTCGAGTTAAAAGGTACTAATGCCGAAGCAGTTCCTGCAGTATCCGCACCAGCAACCCAACGGGCACTTTGTGAATACGCAGAAGTACCAAAACCGACAAGTACAAACAATAGTAAGGTAACAATCAGCGGTGCTGATGTACGCTTGTACCATTGTAGCAACAAGTTTTGAACATTCATCATGAGAGATTAACTCCTGAAAATCAACAAAAAATTTATATTATTTATAGTTATTTCGGATGTAAATAGATACAACTATAGACACCATACAAAAATGGTGCCATCTGTTTTTGAAGGAAAAATTCCACTTCGCAATTCACAAAAATACAAAACCTTACTGTATTTACCTATTTTTTGAGAAGTTTTTTTTCATTTTCTGAAAATTATTTTTAGAAAACTACTGAGCTTGGTATCAATTCAGCCCATTTGGTATAAACGATTACTCTATATCCTAACAAGGTTGAAAAAACTAAAAGCGTAAATCCTGCAAATTTATGTAATCGTTCGATAAGTCTTAGCGACATTCTTTCTTTGTAGTGATTCACTATACGAATAAGTGTATACAGCCAAATAAAATTACCTGCTCCAAAAGCAATGGAAAAGATGAAATTGTTTAAAACTGTAATAGGAAACAACCCCATTTTTTGTATTGCAGTGAAAAACGAGGTCAGAAAAGGAAGGAATGTTGGATTCGCCAAATTGGTAGAAGCAATCCCTAATCCGATAAAAAATGGCCCTTTTTCTTGAATTTTTTTAAAAAATCTTTGAAGAATATTTGGTTGCTCTTCGGATTCTACTATCTCAACATCACTATTGTATCGAATTTGATAAATTCCATATAAAAGCAAACCTACGACACAGACAACCTGAAAAAACAAAAAAGCAATAGGGTTCCCATCAAAAAAACTCATAAAGGTTCCAATGACTAAAGAACTTGCTGAAATTGCTATGAGACTGTAGAGTATATCAGTAAGTCCAGCAGCATATGAAAGTGCATACGCACCTTTGACATCATTTCGCAATACATACTTAAATGAAGCAATAGTAAATGGACCCGGTGGCATTGCTAAAATGACTCCAATGACCAAACCTGTGAGAATTGCTGCTAACAAATAATTTTCCTAAGTGGGTAGATGAACCAAAAAGTGTGTAAAAAAACTGACACTGAAAAATTCTTACTGTGTAACTAATTGAACATTACAATTTTTCACACTTTTTTTTGTAACTTACAAATATACGGAAATGAAAATGGTTTTTCAAGTAACTTGATTTTATTCAATTGATAGATATGAACAATTCTCAAAATTCTTCTCTCATCAAAAAGATTGGTTTGTTTTCAACAATTATGTTAGTAACCGGGTCAATGGTTGGATCTGGCATTTTTAAAGATCCAACTGACATTGCTGTTGCTTTGGGAATACCAATTTGGTATTTACTCATTTGGGTAATCGCTGGGATGCTTACTCTCATAGGGGCTTTATCAAATGCAGAAGTTGCTTCAATGTTTCCAAAAACTGGAGGGCAATACATTTATTTCAAAGAAATGTATGGAGATATAGTAGCCTTTTTTTATGGTTGGTCAATTTTTGCAGTTATTCAAACTGGCTCAATAGCCTCAATTGCATATGTTTTTTCCGAGTATGCTCAAACATTTGTTCTTTTCCCTCGATTACCTGAATCCATTGAACAAAGTTTTCATTTGTATTTACCTTTTATAGGTACGTTTTATCCTCTTAAAGAAATTGGACTGAAATTAGTTACTATTGGGATTATAGTTCTACTAACGTTTGTAAACATATTGGGAGTTCGATCAGGAAGTTTGGTTCAAAATGTATTTACAGTTGCAAAATTTTTAGCAATAGGTATTTTGATTATTTGTTCCTTTATTTTTGCACAAAGTGGCATTTCACACTTTCAATCTGCTCAATCCATAGTCAGTCATAATAATCTATCTTTTTTAATGGGATTTATAGTTGCAATTCAAGCCGCTTTTTGGTCATATGATGGGTGGAATAGTATTACCTATGTAGCAGGAGAAGTAGATAAACCACAAAGAACTATCCCAAAAGCTTTAATTGTGGGAACAATAACGGTCATAGTATTTTATGTCCTTACTAATGCGGCGTTTTTATATGTCTTACCATTATCTTCGATAGCAAGTTCTTCATTATTAGCCAAAGATGTTGCAACAGTGTTATTTGGAGGTATTGGAGGCTATCTTGTTGCTTCAGCAGTAATGATTTCAACATTCGGAACTACAAACGGCACCATATTAGCAAGTGCAAGAGTTTATCAAGCAATGGCAGAAGACGGATATTTTTTTCGGAGTATGAAAAATATACATCATAGTTTTAAAACTCCGCATAACGCATTGGTACTACAAGCTGTTTGGAGCTCTTTGTTAGTATTTTCAGGTACCTTCCGAGCATTAACAAGCATGTTAATTTTCGTGACGTGGATATATTATGCTTTGGGTGTGATTGGACTTTTTATCCTAAGAAAAAAAATACCAAATGCAGAAAGACCCTATAAAGTAATTTTCTATCCATATCTTCCTTTTATTTTTGTTATTTTTGCAACAGCGTTTGTTTTCTTAACTCTCTATACCGATATACAAATGTATATAAATGGAAAAGTTGAGGTAATACATTCATTGTATGGCTTGTTATTGGTTGCTACTGGAATTCCTTTTTATTTTTACTTTCGAAAAAAAAATACGTAAAGAATGGAACTGTTTTTTCAAATACTTCAGGTTTGGTTGTGGGCATCATTAGGATTTACATTTGTTGAAGCTTATTTAAAAGTAAATAAACTTTGGAAAAGAAAGCATGAAAGAAAGGTAGCAGAGGCTCAATCTATTATGGGATCTTGTGTTGCCTTACTAGCAGGACTACCCTTTTTCTTTCGATATATTACTCGATCTGATTTTGAATCTGCAATAGGTTCTTTTGTTTGGTTGAGTGTCAGTGTATTTATCATCTTTGTTGGTAGTGGAATATGGCTTCAAAGAGATGAAAAAAAGATAAACTTTTTTCGTTTGATAAAAGATGCACTGAAATTAGAAGGTACTGAAGTTGGGAACTTAGCTAAAGCTCTTATTCGTCATCCTGTAGGAGCAAAAAATATGGTCGAAATATTAGTACAAATTGCTCATATTGATAATGAATTTCATAAAAAAGAACGTGAATTTATAGAGTTGTTCATTGAAAAATGGAGTATTAACCTTTCTTTAGATGATTTTTTACTTTATCATGATAAAAACGAAAATGTAAACTATTCAACGTTGTTAAAAGCTGTTCATGAGTATTTAGAGATTTTACCTCCTGAGAAACAAGTAGCTCAACTAATAGATACTATCAATGAGCTTATTCATGTAGATGAATCTGTTGCAGAAGAAGAAAAAATGACTGTGACGGAAGTAACTTCGATGTTACGAGATTATATCAATCAAGATAAAGATATCAAAAAATTTGAAGTTTGTATTGTTCCCCGAAATAAAGAACAAGAAGAACGAGCTTTAGCTGTTCTTTTTGATTACAAACGCAAAGAATTACCAGGTGGATATGTATTCTCCGTAGCAGAATACTTTTCAGAGGAATATGCAGAAATGGTATGTGAGGAATATAGAAAATTAGGTTTGTTTGCCATTTCTATACGTATTCCTGAAGAACTTGAAGTTGCATAGTAACAGTAATGATTTAAAAGCATACGTACAAAATGGAATTAGTCCGGCTACTTTTGCTAATTGGTATTTGGTTTTCCTTAGTGTTGACAATTGTAGAACTCTATCTTATTGTTAATAAATTATGGAAAAGAAAACACGAACGAAAAGTTGCCGAATCACAATCTTCCTTAGCGTCTATTGTTTCCATAATTACGAGTACGCCCTTTTTATTTCATTATATTCGATTTGAAGACTGGGAGTCTTTTGTAGGTGAAATTCTCGCTATTATTTTTAGTATATTTATTGTTTTCGTTAGCTGTGGTTTTTGGCTTTATAGAGCGGATAAACGTGCTGGATTTTTCAAATTATTACAAAATGCTATTTCGTTAGAATTCAAAGAAATAGGCAATTTGGCAATGGCAATTTTAAGAAGACCAGTTGGACCAGATAGTATGGTCTCATTACTTATTCAGATTGCATATATTGACAATGAATTACATCAAAAAGAACGAGAATACATTGAAAATTTTCTGAGAAAATGGAATATCCTACTTTCCATTGATGAAGTAATTTCTCAACAAAAATCAATCAATACTGGAAATTTTAAAGCACTCATTTCTACAGTAAAAGAGTATCTTTCAATCTTACCCCCGGAAAAACAAGTAGCCGAGATGATTGATACCATCAAAGAACTCATTCATATCGATGAATCTGTTTCTGATGAAGAAAGAATGATTGTTGTAGAAGTAAATTCTATGTTGCAAACATATTTATCTGATGATGATATGTTTGAGAAATACGACGTTTTTATAATTCCGCGTTCTGAAGAACAAGAAGCAAAAGCTATGACAGTTCTTTTTAATTACCAGCAAAAACTTTTACAAGGTGTAAAAGTTTTTTGGGTAGGAGAGTATTTTTCAGAAGAGTATGCGGAAATTATCTGTGAAGAATATAGAGCTTTAGGATTATTTGCAGTGTTTCTACGTCCTTCTCAACAATCTGATTTTTCAACATAAGCACAATGGCAACTTCCTATTTTTCTGTACATACAACCACTCCGGAAGAACGAAAGGTTGCTGAAATCGTAAGACTTCTTCACGATGGTGCAGTTATGCTCTATCCAACAGATACAGGATATTCATTAGGATGCAGTATTGAGCAAAAAAGTGCTTTAGAACGAATTAGGCAGATTCGTAAATTAGAACCACATAAAGGGTTAACATTTATGTGCCATTCTTTATCAAATATTTCAGATTATGCTGTTGTATCTGATAAGGCATATAAAACTATAAAAAGACTAATTCCAGGTCCATATACGTTTATTTTGCCTGCAACAAAAACAATACCCAAATTAGTTTTGGATCCTAAGAAAAAGACCTCTGGCATTAGGGTTCCTGATCATACCCTATCGTTGACATTATTACAAGAATTAGGAAATCCATTATTATCTATTACGGCAAAACATCCTACAAAACAGCATGAATATCCTCACGAATTATTAGATTTGTTAGCAAGTTTTGTTGATATAATCGTTGAACCCGATAGAGAAGATTTTGTTGGTGAATCAACAGTCATAGATATGACGACTGATACATTTGAATTAATTCGGATTGGTGCAATGCACACAGATGTAGAATTGTATTTACAGTAACTTTTTGAATAAAAATCATACCTTGAATAGAAACATACTTATAACTTCGGCATTACTCTACGCAAACGGATATTGTCATTTAGGCCATATTGCAGGTGCATTTTTGCCTGCAGATTTATTTGCACGATTTCACCGAATGAGAGGGAATTCTGTGTTGTTTGTCTCAGGCTCAGATGAGTATGGAGCGGCAATTACAATGGCTGCAGAAAAGCAACATACTACTCCAAATGAGATTGTAAATTTGTACCATAACGAAAACAAGAATGCTCTTCTTCAATTTGGAATGTCTTTTGATATATATGATAGAACTACAAATCCCATACACACAAAGACAGCTCAAGAATATTTCCTTTCTTTTTATTCCAATGATTTTCTTTCCGTGAAAGAAGAAGAACAATTTTACGATGCTTCCGCTTCAATGTTTTTACCGGATAGATATGTCGAGGGAATTTGTCCTAATTGTGAGTATGACAAAGCTCGTGGAGACCAATGCGAGCGTTGTGGTGCCTATTACAATCAAACAGACCTCAAACAACCGAAAAGTTTAATTTCTGGAACTACCCCTGTACCTAAAACAACCAAACATTGGTATTTCCGCTATGATTTGTTTCAATCTTTTTTGGAAGACTATATACAAAACAAATCTACTCAATGGAAAGAAAACGTTCTACAACAAACACGGTCTTGGTTACAAAGTGGACTGAGTGAACGTGCAATTACACGCGATTTGGATTGGGGAATTCCTCTTCCATTGAGCGATACCGAAGGAAAGGCAATGTATGTTTGGTTTGAGGCTGTATTTGGGTATATATCAGCTACAAAACAATGGGCTTTAACCAACAATACCTCGTGGGAGCATTGGTGGAAAAATCCTGAAACTCAATACTATGCTTTCATAGGTAAGGATAACATTGTATTTCATACTTTAATGTTTCCTGCAATGCTAACGGCTTTGAAAGATGGATATATCCTTCCTACAAATGTACCTGCTAATGAATTTATGAATTTGGAAGGAAGAAAGTTTTCCAAATCTGCAAACTGGGGCATTGATTTGCGTGATTTTTTGCTCCAATTTCCACAAGAAGAATATACAGATTCACTGCGATATACCATTGCGATGAATTTTCCTGAAACAAGAGATTCGGACTTTACATGGACAAATTTCCAAGCAAGAGTAAATAATGAGTTATCCGCAATATTAGGTAATTTTATCAATAGAACTATTACCTTTACCGATAAATCGTTTGATTCAACGGTGCCAGTTTTGTCAACCTTTGATGAAATAGTGAGTACATGGAATTCAATACTTGATATTTTGGAAAAAGATGAAGAAATCCCTGAGAATATTCGACTAATTTTTAACGAAGTAGATATTGCAGTAATCACTTCATTGTTCACTCATCATAAAAACGCAACAGAGTATTTTGAACAGTGTAAATTCCGCGATGCTATCGTTGAGTTAATGTCTATGGCACGAGCAGCTAACAAGTATTTTAACGATGCTGAGCCTTGGAAAACAATTAAAACAAACAAAGAAATTGCTGGAAAAACGATACTAAATTGTTTACAAATCGTGAAAATTTTAGGAATAGTTTTTGAACCTATATTACCGTTTAGTTGTCAAAGAATTCAAGACACTTTTAATGACAAAACGGAAAAGAATTGGAATAATGCTCTACGATTTACCCTTACAAAAGGCACATCAGTAAACAATTCTGGCATTCTCTTTACGAAAATTGAAGATGAACTAATTGAAGAACTAAAAAAACAGTTAGAGCAAAAATCTACTATCGAATTACCAAAACAGACAGGTATTTCTTCATCAAAATTAACACAAAAAGATACATCAATTGAAGGTGTTATAACCATCGATGATTTCAAAAAAGTACAACTTCGAACTGCTCAAATAATAACTGCAGAAGTAGTACCAAAATCTAAAAAGTTATTGAAGCTACAAGTTTCATTTGGAGAGGAACAACGTCAGATTTTGGCTGGTATTGCACAAATGTACACCCCTGAAGAACTTATAGGAAAGGTAATAGTTGTCGTGTATAATTTAGCACCGGCAACATTAATGGGAGAAACATCAAATGGAATGCTTTTAGCTGCAAATTCTCCTGATGGAACATTGTCAGTAGTAACAATAGATATGAAAAATGGTGCGTTATTGAACGCTGAGGTACGATGATGGAAATCGAAAACGAAACTTCCCAAAAAAATAGCACTTTTGGACGATGGGGTATGCTTCTACTTGTAAGTAGTATAGCCATCATTGCATCTTTTTTTGTTTCTCAGGTGATCATCATCAATAAATTACTTTCCGATATTGAGATAAATGAACGGAAAATTGCTTCCCTACATTCGACCTCAGAAGCCTTACGTACTGAAATTAGCAAATTACAATCTGCTCCAAGAATAGAAAGTATTGCAACACAAAAACTGGGTATGATGCACCAAACAAAATCTCCTTTAACTATACCATAATACTCTTATTAGAAATGCTTTTACATAGATTTAACTTATGAAATATAAAGATTATTATGCCATATTGGGTGTTCCAAAAACAGCATCCAAAGATGAAATTAAAAAGGCATACCGTGCATTAGTTTTAAAATATCATCCTGATAAAAATCCTGGAAATGCAGCTGCAGAAGCCTCATTTAAAGAAGTTGCAGAAGCATACGAAGTATTAGGGGATGATGAAAAACGAAAAAGGTATGATACTGTTGGCTCACAATGGAATTCCTTTTCTCAATCTGGTGGAAATACGAATGATTTTGATTGGAGTCAATGGCGAAATAGCAAAAGATCTACGAAAACTACCGATAGTTTTCGTGACACTTTTGCAGATGGAGGAGTTTCAGATTTTTTCCAACAAATGTTTGGTAATTTTCGAGCTTCTGAACCTAAAAAACCAAAAAAACAAGGTACACATTTTGAAGTTAATTTAGAGATTACTTTAGAGGAAGCATTTGAAGGAGCAAAAAAAGTAATCTCTGTAGAAAATAGAAAAATTGAAATTGCTTTGAAGCCCGGTGTGAATTCAGGACAGGAACTCAAAATTTCTGGAAGAGGGGGAAAATCTGTTGCAGGTGGAGAAGATGGCGACGTCTTTATCAAAGTTGTAGTTACTCCACATCCACTATTTCAACGCTTAGAAAGTGATTTGTACATTGATGTTGATGTAGATTTGTACACAGCACTTTTTGGAGGCAATGTTACTGTTTCCACACTTCATGGAAAAGTGAATGTTAAAATACCTCCAGAGTCTCAACAAAAAAGTACGTTGGTACTTCGAAAACTTGGAATGCCTATATACGGGAAAGAAAAAGTTTTTGGAGATTTGTATGTTCGTTTAAATATTCTAATTCCAACAAAACTTACTACAGAAGAAAAGGAATTGTTTCAAAAACTTGCATCATTATCTAAAGGTATATAATGCCTTCAATACGCTTTGATTCAGTAGCAAAAACATATGACAATGGTTATACTGCATTAAATAATATTTCCTTCACTATTCAAGAGGGGGAATTTTTTGTCTTAGTAGGTCCATCTGGTTGTGGAAAATCAACATTGTTACGAAGTGTTGCTGGTTTAGAGTCTATTCAAGAAGGTAGTATATTTTTTGACGATACCGATGTTACTGTCGCAGAGCCAAAGTTACGAAATATTGGAATGGTATTTCAAAACTATGCCCTCTATCCTCATCTAACTGTATTTGAAAACATTGCATTCCCTTTAGAAATTCAAAAAAAGAGTAAATCTGAAATTCTTACTGCAGTTGAGACTGTCGCAAATCAAGTATCGTTGCAGAAATTATTAGAGAGAAAACCAAAAGAGCTTTCTGGTGGTCAACGTCAACGAGTGGCTTTAGCTCGAGCGATTGTTAAAAATCCTTCAATTTTTCTTTTTGACGAACCACTTTCCAATCTTGATGCTCATCTACGTGCACAAATGAGAATGGAAATTTTGTCCTTGCATCAACGCTACAAGAAAACATCAATATATGTCACTCACGACCAAATTGAGGCAATGACAATGGCAAGTAGAATTGCTGTTTTGAAGGAGGGGAATATTATTCAAATTGGTACACCATCTGAATTGTATATGAATCCTCAATCATATTTTGTTGCAACATTTATTGGAAGTCCATCCATAAATACATTTGAAGGAAATTTCCTCGAAAAAAATGGGATTTCAGTATTTCATGATACAGTCAGTGGTATCTCATTACACGTTGATTCTATACCCATTACTCTTAATTCTCAAAAAAGTATCTTTTGCTGTTTTCGATCGGAATGTTGCACTATTTCCCCTTCCTTAGAAGTTGAAGGTGCATTTCGATTTGAATATGTTGAATATGTTGGGAATGAATCTATGGGAACTTTTTTCTGCGGTGAAAAACGTATGACGGTACGACTTCCTTCTAATTTTTCACAAGACGTTTCACAGTGGTATACACTTCATTCTATTAAGAATCAATTCTTTTGTTTTGATTCAAAAACAGAACAACGAATCTACGAATAATACTTCATAAATAATTTTATAGAAGTCTTCTCGATTTTATTTCTAAATATTTGTTAATAACTGTAACGGTCAATTCTTTTGGTTGAACTAAAAGTGTTAGTATTCCATGTTGTTGCAATTCTTTCACTATAAGTTTTTTTTCTAATTCAAAACTTTCAGCAATTGCTTTAGTGTACACTTCCTCAGTTGTTGTCGAAACAGACGTTGTAATTTCATGTAACTCTGTATTCTCGAAAAACACAACTACTACTAAATGTCGTTTTGATAACATTTTCAAATATGGTAATTGTCGTTGCATCCCAAATGATGTTTCGAAATTTGTAAAAAACATCAATAGTGAACGTTGTGGGATGAGTGATAACAGTGAGCCAGTTACTAATTCGAAACTTGATTCTTTAAAGCTTGACTTCTGATTATAAAGAACTTCAATTATCTTTTTTGTCTGGATTCTCTTTTTATCTGCTTTGACAAAAGCACCAGCACGGTTCGAAAAAGTAACTAATCCTGCTTTATCATCTTTTACTATGGCTACGTTTGCCAAAGAAACTGTCGCATTAATTGCGTAATCCAAAAGAGTCATTCCTTCAAAGGGCATTTTCATTGTTCTGCCTTTGTCGATGATACAGTAAATCTGTTGTGACTTTTCATCAGTATATTGATTGACCATTAATTGCTGTGATCGTGCTGTTGCTTTCCAGTTTATAGTTCTGTAGTCATCACCAGGAATATATTGTTTGATTTGATCAAATTCATTACTCTGTCCAGTTTTACGAATTTTTTTAATCCCGTAGTCTAATAAACGATTTGAAATTGCCATCAATTCATATTTTCTCATCTGAATATAGGATGGGTAAACTGCAACTGTAGTAGGTGTGGTTGCTATGAATTTCTTTTTGACCAATGATAACTTAGAACGAACAAAAACTATAATGTTACCAAAGATGTATTCGCCTCGTTTTTTAGGTGTAACATCATATTGGTACATACCCTTCATATTAGGTAAAAAATCTAGTGTAGCGTGTATATCTGAACGGAATTGAAACTGTTCTGGTAATTCGTCTATGACTTCGATTGTAATTGGAATAGTATATCGGCTTTCAATATAAAGTTCAATAGGATTTTTATCACCATTGGAAAGTTTTTCTGATATGCTTCTGGTTACAAAAACAGATCCTGATTTATAAAGCAAAAAGACATCTAATATTGTTACTAAAACAAATAACAACAAGAAGATTTTACTGATTGGTAGGAATAACGGTACGAAATATCCAATAACAAAAAGTAAGATGATTCCTGTAGCAATATAGAAAAATCTTGAATGAAAAAAGAGAGAAGAAAGAAAATTTTTCATTAAATCCTATAAATAAAAAACTCCCAAAAGATTTTGAGAGTTCAAATATAACCAATAATTTTCTAATGAACATTCATTAATTAATTTCGCCATTTAATGTCGTTGAAGTAGTTTTTGTGATTTTTATATCCACAATATCACCAATTACGTACCCTTTTGTATCAATATGAGGGAAGAACGTTACTTTATTCGTATCAGTTCTACCAATCCAAATTGATGCATCTCGTTTACTAGGTCCTTCAACTAATACTTTTTCAACTGTTCCAACTAATGTTTCGTTGATTTCTTTAGCAATTGAATATTGAAGTTCGATTATTTCGTTTAATCGTCTTGTTTTCACTTCATCTGAAATATCATCTCCCATTTTCCATGCTTTCGTGTTTTCACGTGGAGAATATTTGAACATAAATGCACCATCAAATCGTACATCACTGACGACTTTTAAGGTTTCTTGATGTTCATCTTCGGTTTCAGTTGGAAAGCCTGATATGATATCTGTGGACAAAGCACAGTTTGGCATTACTTCTTTTATTTTGTGAATTCGATTCATATAGCGGTCGATAGTATAGGTTCTATTCATCAATTCCAAAATTCTGTTTGAACCGGCTTGAAAAGGTAAATGAATAAACTTACTGATATTATCAAATTCGCCCATTGTTTCGATAACACCATCACTCATATCTTGAGGGTGAGATGTAGTATAGCGAATGCGCATTTTCGGAACAGCAATTGCTGTTGCACGCAATAAATCCGCAAAGTTTTTATTGTCATCTTTATCGAAATAACTATCGACATTTTGCCCTAACAAGGTGATTTCACGAAATCCTGAGTCATACAAACGTTTTGCTTCATCCACAATGGAAGTAAATGGTCTAGAGCGTTCACGACCTCGAGTAAATGGTACGACACAATAGGTGCAAAATTTGTCACATCCACGTGTAATGGAAATCCATGCTGATATTCCCTCAGTACGTAAAGGTTCGATATCATCATAGGTTTCTACCTTACTTAGTTTTATTGCAATTCCTCTTGAACCATGTAAGGCTGATTCGATTAATTGAGGAACTTTTCTATATTCGTCTGGTCCTACAACAATGTCAACTAAGTTCTTTTCTCCTAATAGCTGTGTTCTCAAACGTTCGGCCATGCAACCTAACAACCCTACAACAAGATGAGAATTTCTTTTTTTGTAGTATTTTAAGTGATTCAAACGATCGTAAATCTTGCGTTCTGCATTATCTCTAATTGCACAAGTATTCAACAAAATAACATCTGCATCATCTGGTTTGTGTGTAGCTACAAATCCTTGAGCTTGTAAAACACCACCAACGATTTCAGAATCGTTAACATTCATTTGACAACCATAGGTTTCTATGTACACCTTAGTAGTTTCAGCAAATATTCTTGATGATTTTTTTTTAGGTTTTTCTTCAGTAAGTACTGGTAAATCGAACATAAATCTATTGAGTAATTATTTTTTCGAGGAAAAAGCAAGTATCAATTCTACTTGTGCATTTGGAAGAACTGATAGTAAAAATGATTTTTCTTGCTGAAGGAATTGATCAATTTTATCTTGATTATTCAACTTTGTTTGATAAAGTAAATATTCTATGGCAAATCGGTATAGTTTGCTCGAATTGCTGTTTTTGTTTTGTTGCAATAGAGACTTAGAGTTGACATATTCTCGATATTTCAATGTCACTAAATCTAAGAAATATTTATCTTCATATTGTTTTTTTGTCGATTGATCAACTGGTGCGATAAAATCTAAAGAATCAACAAAAGGAATAACTTCACTTCTTGAAGTACCTTTAGTGAAATCAGAAGAAATTGCCAATGCTCGAACAGAATCTAAGTGAAAACTTACTAATTTGGGATTACCACCTTCGTATGAACGAAGTATAGAAAATCCTTCCGGCATTAAACCTATGATGACCAAACCACGTGAATCCGTAAGAGATGTTCCACCTTCATCGGTATACACCAAAACCTCAGGTATGGTATCATTTGTTACACTTTTGAGTTCAACGCGTTCACCACGCTCGAACTTATATCTTGGTGACTGTCTATATGAATTCGTTGCTGGATTGAAGTGATATACTTTGAGAGAATCAAAATTGTTTTTAGAATTTATATTCTTTCCAAAAAGAACAATAACATCATCATAACCATCTTTGTCAATATCGGGACGCAATATTCTTTGTATTTTTGTTGTATCTCCTTCATAAGTAAAATCAGGTCGAGGCACCAATACAAAGTCTTTCAACGGCTGTTCTTTATTCGCTGATTTATCACAACCAATCATCAATGATGCTATACAAATGAAGAAGATGAACGGTTGAAATGATTTCGATAATGATAATTGATGTTGTTTCATTTTGATACAAAGAAGTGTACAGTTGTCGAAATGGAATTCAATTGTAAATAATGTGGAGCTATTTGAACTAATTGTTGGAGCATTTGTACTAAACTCGTTTCAGAATCTACTGTAACAACTATATCATTTTTTGGTAAAAATGAAAAAGTATATCGTAATTCATTAGAATCTGCAACAACAGTTGAATCAATTGTATATTCGACAGATAAGTCCTTAAAATATTTCTTCAAAGCTGTAAAGATTTTGACAACAGTTTGGGTATTTATTTGATACTCATAATCATTATAATTTACACCCAAGGGGAATTTTACAAAACTTCCTAAAATAGATGAAATAGTTATATGAATTTGTTCAACTGTTTCTGTAGTGTTACTATCTATGTCAGTATTATATGTTAATACTTGTAAATCAAGTAAGGACTCCCTAATAAAAGATGCAGAAGTAATTGTCCGCTCGATACTTTCAACAATTAATGATTTTGGAAGATTTGATATATTTTGATGTAGTAAACTTAATAGTGAAGACAAAGTTTCAAATTTTGGTAATACTTCTTCAGAAACTATAGAATAAACAATAGATGTTGAATCAAATGTTGTCTCTTTCTTGATTTCTTTTGTTTCAATGATATTATGTGCTTCACTTGCTTTGTTTTCATCAAAATATTGATTCTTAACAATATCAATAATCTCATTAGTGTTATTATTGTCTATCGATACTGAAACTATATGATTGGACGACTTATTGGAAAGAATTGAATGTATTTCCTGCTTTACAAGTGGTTTGGTAATATATCCTTGAATTCCTTTTGTATCGGCTGATTCATAGAAGTGGATATCTTCCTCATGTACTAAAAAATACATATCTATTGTAGAAAATCCTGGGATAGATCGTACTCTTTTTACCAAATCAATACCACTAAGAGACGGCATAAGAAAATCAACAAAGATCAAATCTGGTTTTGTTGAAACGATGGTAAAAATTGCTTTCAAAGGATCATTTACAATTGAAAGTAAATGACTATCATCTTCAATGATGGAAGCAAATTGTTTCGTTATAAGAGTATCATCGTCAATGAGAACTATTTTCATCGGAAGCAAAAAAGAAAATTACTCAGAAGTACAAAAGAATTATAGAGTAATCAATAACAAAAACGGATAACAAATATACAAAAAAAATGCCTCGCATAGGAAGAGAGATTCTCATAGAACTATGCAAGGCAATACTAAATACTATACAGTAATTTATTCAGAAGCAGTGTTTTCAGCTTCAGTTGCTTTAGCTTCTTTTGCTTTAACTTTTTTCACTGATAATTGTTCTTTTTTACGTTTGTAACGAGCTAGTGCATTTTCTTTGTGATTGTCAACAGCAGTAGAAATTTCTGCAGTTTCTTTTCCTTTGAATTGCATTTGGCGACGTAACAACACTCCGTCATAACTTAGTAAAGAACGAACGATGTCAGTTGGTTGTGCACCAACATTTAACCAATAGATGGAACGATCGTGATCTAAAACAATAGTAGATGGTTGCGTCATTGGATTATAATACCCAACACGCTCAATAAAAGCACCATCTCTTCTGCGACGCGCATCAACAGCTACAATATCATAAAAAGGAGCTTTTTTGCGACCACGTCTGCGTAAACGTAATTTAACCATAGAGAAATACCCTACTCTATTAAAAGTAAATAAAATTAGAAAATCCGTTAGTTTGAAAACCTTCCAAACCCGGTTGGCATTTTGAAATTGCGGAGTTTGTTTGGAGCCTTACCACCCTTATTGGTCATCGACTTCATCATTTTCTGCATTTCTTCAAACTGTTTTAACAGTTTATTGACATCTTGTACAGTAGTGCCACTACCTGTAGCTATCCTTCGACGACGAGAACCATTTATTATTGTTGGAGTAGAACGCTCTTTCTTCGTCATTGACAATATCATCGCTTCAACTTTATTGAAAGCAGAATCATCAACTTGAACATTTCTCATAGCTTTATCCATTCCTGGAATATAGCTCAATAACTCTTTAAGAGAGCCCATTTTTTTAATCGTTCGTAGTTGTTCTAAAAAGTCTTGGAAGGTAAATTGGTTTTTACGAATCTTCTCTTCTAAAACTTTTGCTTCTTCTTCATCAAATTGCTGTTGAGCTTTTTCAACTAACGTTAGAACATCACCCATACCTAAAATACGGGATGCTATTCTTTCTGGGTAGAATGGCTCTAAAGTATCGATCGTTTCTCCTGTTGAAACAAATTTAATAGGTTGACCAACAACTTGACGAATTGAAAGAGCTGCACCACCACGTGTATCTCCATCTAATTTCGATAGAACAACTCCAGTTAAATTCAATGAATCATGGAATGATTTTGCCGTTGTAACTGCATCTTGGCCAATCATTGCATCGCAAACAAAGAGAATTTCGTTTGGTTTCGTTTTCTCTTTTATTTCGCGAACTTCTTGCATCATTTCTTCGTCAATAGTCAAACGACCAGCTGTATCTATGATGATGACATCACGAGCATATTTACGAGCATAGACTAACGATTCTGCAGCTATTTCTACAGGACTTTTTCCTTCAGAAGTAAATACAGATACATTTGCAGTTTGCCCTAAGGTTTTCAACTGATCTATTGCGGCTGGACGGTAAATATCACAAGCGACTAAAAGAGGTTGTTTGCCTTTTTTCTTGAGTGATAATGCTAATTTTGCACAAAAAGTTGTTTTTCCTGATCCTTGCAAACCTGCAACCATTATTACAGCAGGAGGTGAAGTAAGATTGATGTCGCTTTTTGTGCTGCCCATCAACGTTACTAACTCGTCATAGATAACTTTGATTACCATTTGACCAGGTAATACATTACCTTTTACTTCCAATCCGATGGCTTTTTGCTTTACATCTTCAACAAACTTTTTAGTTACTTGAAAGTTAACATCGGCATCAATGAGTGCCTTTCTAACTTCTTGTAAAGCTTCTTCAATGTTTTCTTCGGATAATTTGTTTAACCCTCGAAATCTTCGAAGTGCTGACTCTATTTTGGTACTTAAGCTTTCAAACATGGTGTTATTTTGATTTTTGACACGAAAACAAATATACGGAATTTTTTTTACGTATAGACAATTATTACCTCTTTTAGAGTTTTTTTACTGAAGAATGTCCATAGTATCTTGACTATCATCAATCCGAAAGGCGCTTACTTGACGGATATTTAACAATCGTGAACTAGATTTGAAATCTATCCAAGAGCCAATTCCAATTAACCGTGCATTTGCAGTAAGAATTGTTCGAAATAGAGAAGATATTACAGGTGTTTTTTCTCTTACAACCGATTCAATTACAATGATTCTATCTCCAGAATGTAGTTCAAAAGGATATTGAAGTGAAAAGGGTTTGTCTGGTTGTAATTCTAACGACGGCATAAGTATCCTTGCCTCTAATTGACGAGCAATTTCTGCAACAAGCAGTATACAATCCGGTGAAGTAGTTGTAACTACCTGTACATCTTGGTCTAAAAAGTGAGAAACGATTTCAAATGCAATTTTTCGGCAAAATGGAGGAAATTGACAAACTTTGTTCATACGAAATGAAATAAGTTCATTTGTTGTTGGCAATTGTATTGCACCTGTTTCGATGCATAACTGCCATAGCTTTTCGTTGTATGAACCAATAAATTTCATATATTTAATTAAATTGGAACAAATTTAGTAACATTGTCGTATATACTTTTGTAAGAACAGTTGTAATTTATTTATAGGCTAGAGTTTTGTTAGTCAAACTATTTTCCTTCTTTTTTATTTTGTCCATTCTTTTTCTCCGAACTTCACAACTATTTTGTTCTGAGGGTATTACAGTGAATGGACAAGTAAATATCAATGCGGATTTTTATTCTGCAAAAGGTATTGAGGATCGACATCCTGGATTTGTAACTCGTGCTATTGCAAGAACAACTGTATCCATAGACAATGTAATCCAATTACCATTTGAAATATATCTAACAACAAACCAAATTGGATTTCAACAACCATTTAATCAAATAGGCATTAGTCCTAAAATTGGCAATTGGCTTCAACTACATGCAGGATATTTCTCAAAAAAACTGTCTAATTTGACATTTGGTGATTTACGTATTCTTGGAGGTGGTATAGATTTAACTCCGGGAGATTTTCGAGCTTCTTTTGTCTACGGTTTAGGAAGAATCGCTCGATCACCAGATTCATTAATCGCTTATCAAGGAGAATACACTCGAACAATTTCTGCAATTAAACTTGGCTACGGAGATGAAATGGAAAGTTTTTTGCATTTTAATGTTGTTCGATCTATAGATGACACCAACTCACTGACAAAAATACCCTCTATAACTTTACCTCAACCAATGGCGAATACTGTTGCTAGTATTACTTCTGGTTTTAAAGTAGACAAGTATTTTAGAGTAAATGGTGAAGTAAGTGTTTCAGCCACGACACGTTCTCTTTCTTTACCAGCTTTGACGAGTGAGGATGTGACGACAATTCCAACTTGGGTTCTTCCAGTAAATAGCTCCTCTTCGTTTGATAAAGCATTTAGAGTTTCAGCCTTTCTTACTCCAACAAATGCATTTGCTCTTCAAAGTATGGTACAATGGATTGGACCTGGATTTATTTCTCAAGGGTTCCCACAATTACAAAATGACGTCTTCGAATGGACAGTTTCTCCTTCAATTAGACTTTTTTCAAACACTTTATTTCTAAAACCATCAATTGGTATTAGAAATAATAATGTGTTAGAAAACAAATTTTCGACAACAACCAGAACAATTGGATCATTTGTAGGGATGTGGCAACCGACCTCACAATTCTCTTTGAATACTACTTATACAAATTTTGGTATGTCTTCAGAACACCAAAATGACACCTTGTTAATGCGAAATGTTTTTTCGTTTTTTTCAGTCAATCCACGATATTCGTTTCGATTGTTTGATGCTACTTCTACCATAGGTGCATTGTATAGTTTTCAAGATGTTGAAGATCAAAATCCAATATTACAATTCACTAATAGGACGAAAGTTCAATTGGCAAGTGTATTTCATTCATTGATATTTCCATCTACACTTTCCTTTCACACCAATTTGTCTGTTAATTCGGTCATAACTTCTTTAATAAGTACCAAAATTTATTCTTTACAAGAGAAAGTTTCAAAAGGATTTACAAATCAAGCTTTGACAACAAGTTTGCAAATTGGGATAAACTATATTGAAGCGGATATTTCTGATGTTCAAATGCTCATTCTGACGCAAATTCAATATGATTTGGGTAATAATTTAGGTAAATTATTACTGAATAGCTCCCTTAATTCTTTTCTTTCTCACGACGAGAAAATTCGAAGTTCTTTTAGAGAGTTGCAATCTACATTGCAGTATTCTGTATCTTTTTAGAATAGTTAATGGTCAACGAAATACTACAACTTGCACAACAACGATATGAAGAATTGGTTTCCAAAGGGAATTCCGATACTGATAAATTGTCTGTTTACAATGCTGTAGCAAAAGAATTCTGTCAATCAAAACCCGCTCTTACTATCGAGTTTGCTGAGATAATTAAAGCGGAAGCAGTGGATGAAAACGACAATATTGCATTAGCTTTAGCTTGTTATGCAACAGGTGTTTCACTCTTCATGCTATCAAAAATTGATGAAAGCCTTACTGAAATCAAAAAATCAGTTGAGTTACTCGAAAAAACAACAAAATACGATGAGTTGGGTTCGAATTACAACATGTTGGGTATAATTTTCAGGCAAAAAGGAAATTATGCAGATGCTTTGATGTATTGGCAGTTATGTACAAATATCTATCAAAAGTCTGATAATAAGTTAGGCGAAGGCGCAGTTCTCAACAATTTGGGTGCTTTGCAAACTCAATTAGGAAATTTTACTGAAGCTTTGGACTCTTATCAAAAATCTGTAAAGATTTTTCAAGAATTTGAAAATCTTCCACGATTAGCAATGACACTCAGCAATATTGGTATCATCTATGAAAATTTGGAAAAGTATGACCAAGCATTAGAATACTTCAAACAAAGTATTCCGTTGCAAGAATCAACGAATGATCAGCGTGGATTGGCAATGACCTATCACAATATCGCTGGCGTTTTAAAATTTAAGGGTGAATATGCAGAATCAAAAGAAATGGCAAAAAAATCCCTACTTATTAGAGAAGAATTACAAGATTTGCTTGGTATTACAACAACTCAGGGACTTTTGTGTGCCTTATATCGTGAAATCAATGAAGAAGATAAGTCTATAGATTTTGGCAAAAGAAGTATTGAAAACGCTAAAAAAATTGGTGATAAATTTAGAGAAACTGCCTCTCTCATAGAACTTTCACGAACATACGAAAAATATAAAAACTTCCCTACTGCTTTAGAATTATTAAACAATGCCGTTACTATTGCAACAGATTTGCAAGCAAAAGAGCTTCTTTTTAAAATTCACAAAGATCGTGCAGTAGTTTTAAAACATTTAGAAAATTACAAATCAGCTCTCGAATCATTTGAATCATATTTTACCTTGGAAAAAGAAGTTTTCAATGTAAAATCAAACGAAAAGATGCAACAACTTCAAGTTACTTTTGAAGTTGAAAAGAAAGAACGTGAAGCAGAAATTTACAGACTTCGTAATGTTGAATTACAATCAGCAAATGATGAGATTATGCGTCAGCAGGAAATATTAGAAAAACAAGCTGCTGAAATTGAACTAGCAAATACCGAACTCAATGAAAAAAATCTTCTCATTGAAGAAGCACACTCTCTCTCAGAGAGATTACTTCTCAACGTACTTCCTCCAGCTATTGCAGCAAGATTAAAAGCAAACGAAAATCCTATTGCAGATAGATTTGAGAATGTAACTGTATTGTTTGCTGATATAGCAGGGTTTACCCATCTTTCTTCTTCAATCTCACCAGAGACAATCGTAGGAATGTTAAATGACATTTTTACAGAATTTGATGCAATTGCAGATAAATATGGCTTAGAAAAAATTAAAACTATCGGTGATAATTATATGTGTGTTGGAGGACTCCCTGAAGTAATGGAAAACAACACAGAAGCTGTTGCAAGATTTGCTCTTGAAATTAGAGAAATTATCAAAAATTTCGATAGTGGCAATGGTATAAGCATAAATGCTCGTATTGGCTTTCACACCGGACCTGTCGTTGCTGGGGTCATTGGAAAACGTAAATTTGCTTATGATTTATGGGGTGACACAGTTAATACAGCTTCCAGAATGGAATCACATGGAGAGATTGGGAAAATCCATGTAACAGAAAAAGTATACACTATTTTAAAAGATTTATTTACTTTTGAATTTAGAGGTCCATTAACAATCAAAGGGAAAGGTACTATGAATACCTATTTCCTTTTAGCTCCACTGTAGAAATGAAATCAGTTTATTTACTGAAAGTTTTTTTCAAAGAACACCGTTTTATCGCAAGTTTTTTATCAATGGCAATAGCAATCTTGCTTCTTGACATTGTTGCAAATGCCTTATTTCCTACTGCTTTTTTTCAACATCTCTACAATTCAGCCCCAATTTTAAAAGATATTTCCTTTGCACCAGAGGTTTGGTTAGGTGTGGTTGGTTTAGTGTTAGGAACATTAATCATTATTATAACCATTGCTTCACAGATGATTCCAAGGTTGATTGATTTATATATGAATGATATGCCTTCATTATTTTTTGGTTGGCTAATTATTCTCTCAGCACTTCATACAATTCTTATAGTTGAAAACACTCGTCCAGCAAGTTCTTTTTTAAATGTATATATCCTCTTACCAATTTCACTTATTTTTGTTTTTCCCTATGTATTTTACATTCTAAAGCAAACGAAACCAAGTGCAATTATTCGTAATTTATATAAAAATGCAAAAAGTGTTATAAAAGATCTTACCAAACTTGGTTTGCAAGACTATGTTAATATTCCAAGAAATGCTGAGGCTTTTCAGATATCATTACTAACTTCGATGAATCAGTTAGATAATATTTTTCACTCTGTCAATTTTAAAGAATATCAAGCTCAAACTGTACGTATTACCTGTGAATTAGTGAGAGATTACATAGAAGTAAAAAGCAAAATTCCAGTGAATTTTTTCACAATGTCTGCCACAATTGAGCAGGACACTTCTTTCCAAACTCTCTCGGGGCAATATCAAGAAATCCAGGACAACAAGACTTTCTTTGAAGTAAAATGCTTTAGAATCTTAGGAGATGCTTACTTTAAATTTTTGAATATAAACTCTTTCGATTTGGCTTCATTATGTGGTTCCGAATTAGTAAAAATAGGAAAAAAAGTCTGTGAAGTAAATGACGATAATTTGATATCTCTAGTTCTCATTCGTTTTAATACGATGATGCGATTCGCTATCAAAGATGGTAGCAGTAAAAACGACCCTAGAAATTTATATACTTTGGCCTATCATTACGGAAAATTCATTGAGCAATTGATTGTATCTGGAAAAGTTGCGGCTGTAAAACAAGCTGTTTGGTATCTGCAATGGTATAGTTCACAGGTTTATTTGCAATCACAGATGCAAAAGAATCTCATGTTCATCAGTGCTGTTTTAACAAGTGAGATGAAAAACCTTCTTATTTTAGTGTATAATCTTAATTGGGATATAGATACACAAGTTTCATTAGTCTCTGGGTTTTTGAAAATGGATAATCCCATTGCTGGTGGCTCAAACAATTCTGAAGTCATTTTAACGCAGGTACTACAAATACAAGTTTCCTTGTGTTTATTTTATCTTGATTCTGACACAGAAAACTCACATTTACTTTCTAACTTGATTATAGAGGATATATGTAAAGATTTAAAGTCTTATCCCAAACAAACAGCGGAAAAAATGGTTCAAGACTTATTGTTTCACTTTAAAATTCATGGTCCAATGTTTTGGGAAGACACCGAAAGGGGTACTTCAAACATTTTTTATTCTCCTCATACGTCCCAATTGTCTACCTTTGAAGAAAAAATCACTTCAACGTTACAGTAACCTATAGCAAAATACCTATACAATGTTAGATAAAGTTCTTGAAGAATTACGTTCCATATTGAACACTTCAACAACTATTGAAGAAAAGCTTAACGCATATGTTGTTGCTACAAATCAGATAAAATCAATTTATCCTGAAGAAACAATATCACTAATCGAGGAAGCTACACCACTTTTAGAGATTTTTCCATCTGAATATCATAAAGCATTTTTTCTTCAGAATATTGGTACTGCAAAAACAATACTTAATCAATTAGAAGAAGCTTCACAGCATGCTGATGCGTCATTAGAGATATGGGTCAAACTTGCAAACAAGTTAGGTATAGCTAATGTGTATAATTTATTAGGAGTCATCAATAAGTCGCTTGGAAATTTTGGAGCAGCACTATCGTATTGGCAAAATTGTCCTGAAATTTTCACTGAAATTGGTAATTCTCAAGGTTTAGCATCAGTTTATAATAATATTGCAGCAACGAACAACCAACTTGGAAACTATGCAGAAGCATTAGAGTATTATCAAAAATGTCCTGACCTATTTGAACAAGCAAACTATCAGAATGGTGTTGCTATCTCGCTTACGAATATTGGTATTGTGTATGAAAATTTGAAAGATTATGAAAAATCGTTAGAATTTCATCAAAAAAGTATAGAAATCCTTGAAAAAATAGGAGAACCACGTCGTTTAGCTCAGTCATTGCATAATATTGCCGCCACATTACGGTTATTAAAACAATATGATGGTGCATTAGAAAAAGCGCTACAATCCTTAGAATTATCAGAACAAAACAAAGACAAATTAGGTGTTGCCCAATCTTACAGATTGTTAAGTGCTTTGTATCGTGAATTGAATAATTCTTCAGAATCTATAAAGTATTCAGATAAAAGTTTGGAGTTAGCTCGTGAAACCAATGATGTTTTTAAAATCATTTCTTCACTTATTGAGACTGCCACTACCTACAGAACATTTGAAAAATCTGAAAACACAGAAAAACTATTAAATGAAGCACTTTCTTTGAGCAAAGAAATCAAAGCTAAAGAACTTCTTTTTAAAACTCACGAAGAATTAGCATTATATTACAAGGATAGAAAACAATATAAAAAAGCTTTAGAACATTATGAAGAATTTCACAATTTAGAAAACGAAGTATTTAACGAAAAATCAGATGAGCAAATTCAATCAATGCGAGTGCTTCACGACGTTGCTCAAAAAGAGAAAGAAGCAGAAATCTACAAATTGAAAAATATCGAATTGGCAAGTTTCAATGCACGATTACAAGAACTCAATGATGAGAAAAATGAGTTTTTGGGAATCGCTGCTCATGATTTGAAAAATCCATTAGCCTCTATAATGCTCACTTCATCGATGGTAAAAGAATATCATCAGCGACTAAATCCTGAAAAATTAGTCAAAGAAATGAACAAAATAGAAGACATAGCCAAGCGAATGCGTTCTATTATTTCTAATCTCCTTGATGTGAATGCTATCGAAACAGGCAAGATGAATTTGAATTATGAAGTCATTGATGGTAGTGAAATTCTCAACGATGTTATTAGCGATTATATTGTCCAATCAAAACAAAAAGATATTACTCTTCATTTCAACAATGATGCGGAAAATAGTTTCATAAACGTCGATAAAAACTCCATTCATGAGATTTGGGAAAATGTCATCTCTAATTCTGTTAAGTATTCACCAAAAGAAAAATCTATTTGGGTTCGAGCATTTAGATCGAACGACGATAACAACAACATCCCTAACGCACTCACAGGCGTTCCTTATTATGTAGTGAGCGTTAAAGATGAGGGTCCTGGTATTTCTGTTGAAGATCAGAAAAAACTCTTCTCCAAATTTGGAAAACTCTCAGCAAGACCGACTGGAGGAGAAAGTTCTACTGGTTTAGGTCTTTCAATTGTAAAAAAATTAGCAGAAATGATGCAAGGTCAAGTGTGGTGTGAGTCTACTTTTGGTGAAGGTGCTACTTTCTTTACTGCCTTTCCTTTACAAAAATAAATCTATCTATGGCATTTCAAGGCACAATTACTGTTGAACGTGGTAGAATTGTTAGCCTCATTCCTTCCGTTGGTGAGGTTGTTGTTCGATCTGAAGCTGGTATTCATACCTACCCAAACACCTACGCTTATCCTGGTTTTGTTGATTCACATCTTCATATTTTTGGATATGGACTACGAATAACTGGTTTGTCCTTTTACGACGCTCTCAGTTCTGATGAATGTTGTGAACGAGCTTTAAAACATAGTATCTTTCGTGGAACTTGGTTAGTTGGTATGGGATGGAATCAAGAACTCTGGAAAGAAAACCAAATGCCTACAAAGGATATATTGGATTATTACTTTCCTTCAATACCAGTGTTCTTCTCAAGAGTTGATGGTCATGCAGCATGGGTGAACTCTGTTGCACTTAGACTATGTGGGATAACTTCTTCTACTCCACATCCAATTGGCGGAGTTATCGGAAAAGATAAATCTGGTAATCCCAATGGAATTCTCATTGATACTGCAATGGAATTAGTACGGTCATATATCCCTGATTTCACCTACGAACAAAAAAGTGAAATTATTTCTGCGTCTATGAATTCATTATCAGTACTTGGATTGACTGAAGTTCACGATATGGATGTTTACAATGATTTACTACAAATTTTTCGTGAAAATGCAGAAAAAGGAACATTACCAATACGTGTTCAATCCTACGTTCAAGCACAAAATGACGAATGGTTAAACAATGGACTTCTTCCCGCAGGTGGAGAACTGCATCGAATATGTGGAGTAAAATATTACATTGATGGAGCAATTGGTTCTCGTGGTGCACTATTATTTGAACCATATTCTGACGACAAATCTACTTCTGGAATTCAACTTATAGATGAAATCTCTTTATATGAAAAGTATGTCAGAGCATTGGAAGATGGTTGGCAATTATCCACTCATGCAATTGGAGATAAAGGCAATTCCCTCATACTTCAATTATATTCTAAACTACGCGTAGAAGGAATAGCAGATAAATATACACTACTTCGAATTGAGCACGCTCAAAATGTGATTCCTTCTGAAATTGAATTATTTCAAAAGTATGATATTAAAGCTGCTATTCAGCCAATTCATTGTATTAGCGACGCATTTATGGCAGAACATCGATTAGCAGATCGTTGCTCTTATGCATATCCTTGGAAGACGTTATTAGATGCTGGAGTTATAGTAGGAAGTGGTTCGGATGCCCCTATTGAATCTCCTGACCCACGTATTGGTTTAGATGCATTAGTTTACAGAATACCTATGAATGGTAAATCACCTTGGAATGAATCAGAATGTATTTCTATGAAGCAAGCAATAGATTTATACACCTCCTCTGCTCATGCGATAGCTGATTTACAATATCGTCGTGGAGAATTAAAGACAAAGTTTGATGGTGATATTACTATTTTTGACACTAATTTTGAAACAGCAAATCGTTCAGAAATTCTCAATGCAACAGTTGTAGCAACGTATGTTGCAGGAAACAAAAAATACAGTCTATCAAACTAATTTCCTATAGCTTATCGAACATATCCTTCATTTTAGAAATTAGTTCTTCATCTTGAACACTTGGTTGCTCATCCAATTGAGCTCTTGATTCTTTTATCGTTTCAATTTCATCTTGAAGTGTTAAGAATTTTTCCTGCTGCGATTGAATAATTGCCGAAAAATCATTCATATTTTCCGATTGGTCTTTGGATAATGCAGCTTGTGTCTGAGCCATTGAAAGTGCAACTTCCGACAAATGTAATCGTTCATTTAATGCATCAAGCTCTTGTTCTTTTTCTTCAAGTTGAATTTTTAATAGTTCCGACAATTGTGCTACATTCGATACATCATCCAATTTAGATTGAAGTGTTTTTATTGTTTGTTCTAATTGTTCTGTTTTAGTGTGTAACTGTGCTTTTTCGTTATTTAAACGAGTAATCTCTTCTTCATTTTCTTTGCTTTTCATCTCATATTGTTGAGGAGAATTAGCAACTTCTTCTTCTAATCGGGAGATTTGTTGTTGGTAACCCAAAACAATTTCATACGGCACCATTGACTCTTGCTCATTATTCAACCGATCCATTTGATCTTGTAATTGAGATAATTCCATCTCTTGTTGCGCAATTGTCATTTGAAACTCAGAACTAACCATTATTTGAGCTTCTTCTAATTGGTTATTAAGTATTTTTACTTCTAACAATTGTTTTTCAATTTCTTCCTTAGAAGATGTTTCTGTTTGAATTTGACGAGTGAGTATCTCAACTGCTTGGTTCAATGATGCTATTTCCGATCTTGAACGTTCGACATCTCTATAATAAGATTCAGAACGTTCACGAAGTTGAACGTTATCTGCTTTAAATATATCCAACTCTCCTCGTAATGAAGCTATATGTTCGGCAGACTCTGCTGAAGAATGATATTTTGAGTCTATCAGTTGTTGTTGTTCTTCTATTTTTACTTCTAATGATGTTGTTTTTGATTGAAGTTGTTGAGAGTACTCTTCCATCAACTTCGTTCTATTCGTCGCTTGTTCTAATTGTTTCGTTTGTTCTGCAACCATTTGTTGCATCGATTCTATTTGTGATTCTAAAAGTTCACGTTTATCGGTCAGTAATAAGTTGACACGTTCAAAATCTTGTAGCTTCTCAGTATATTGAGTAAGTATTTGTTGTTGCTGTTGAACTTGTTTAACAAGAGCATCTTCTTTTGCTTCAAAATTAAGAACTTGTTCTAATAATTCTTCCTCTTTTTTCTTGAACAGTATTCGTTCTGATTCTAAACGTTCCTCCAATTCCTGATCCAATTGTTCGTACAGTTGTTTATGTTCAGTAAGAGTTACAATTTCTTGAGTATTTCGTACTTTAAAGTCTTCAAAATCTCCAACAACTGTTGATAATTTCGATTCTAAATCAGTTACCATAGATTTCAACTGCTCTTCATTAGTTTTCAATGTTTCTATTGTAGCTAATAACTTCGTTTTTTCATTTTCCTTTTGTAGTCTATCTAAATTGAATTCATCGGCTTGTTGGCTATAACGCAGTTCTATATCTGCCAAACTTGTTTTCAAGAAATCACGTTCTTCTCGAACTTGTTTTTCTGTTACTGAAATTGATTGAAATTGTTGTGTAGAATTTTGTTGTTCTTCTTTAAAAAGTTGTTCAATAAATTCTTTTTCTTCTGTAATTTCCAACAATTGTTGTTCTTTTGTATCAATTGTTTTCTGTAAATCTGAATGAATTGTTTCTAAGAATGTGATTCGTTCTTGTAATTTTTGAGTTTCTTCAGTATGTTTCAGTTCTGTACTACGCAACTGGTTTTCTACATCCTGAAAAGAAACTAAGCGATGTTGTAAGAACAAAACTTGTTCTTCTAAAATATTCTTTTCCTCTGAAATGGTAACCAGTTGTTCGGTTTTTGCATCGATAGAAACTTGATGCTGCATTGAATCAGCTTGAAGTGAAGACATCTGTTGTTTAAGTGTTTCTAACAACTCAAAATCTACAGTATGTTGTTGACGAAGTTCATTGATTACCAAAAATGCTTCGTCTAACTCTCCATCTTTGGCTTTATAATCACTGACATAAATATTCAACGCTTCGACACTTTCGGTAGCATCAGAGAGTTCTTTTCTCAATGTACGCACTTCATCTTCTAACGTTGCAAAATCTATTGCCTTCGTTCGATAGTTTTGTTTTATTCTATCTAATTCGTTGACGACATTATAGAGAATAGCCCAAAATTCCTCCATAAAGACCTTAATTTCAGTCGAAGGCGTATAATTCAAATTTCCTTCATTATATTCATTTGGAATCATTATTGTGTCCTTATGTTGGTAATTATAGTGCTCTAATTTCTGCTGAAAGTTCTTTAGTAACTGCGTTGACTATTTGTTCAACTGCAGTTGATGCGTCTTCAACGCTTAATGTCTTATGGAACGCCTGGAATCGAAGTGAAAAGGCAATACTTTTTTTCCCTTCACCCAAATTCGAATGTTTATAAACATCAAAAGTTTCTACTTGTTGTAAATATGAGCCTCCAGTTTTCCATATCAATGTTTCAATCATCGAGTGTGTAACCGAATCATTGACTACCATCGCCAAATCACGTTTCATAGATGGAAACTGAGAAATAGGTTCATATTTCCCTAAAAACGGTAATTGCTCAAATAACACTGACGTTGAAAGTTCTATTACAAATACAGGTTGCTCTATATCAAAGTGTACTTTTGCAATCTTTGGAGATATTTCTCCAAAAGAACCGACAACCTCATTCCCCAAAAGTATATCGAACGAATGTGCTGAGAAAAATGGATTTTGAGATGTTTCTTGAAATAAGATTGGAGATTCTTTTTTAACAAATGTTTCCAAAAGTGTTTCAACCAAACCTTTGATATCGTAAAAAGATGCATCTTCTGATTTTTTTGACCAATGGAGATTATCTATTTTCCCAGTAATTGCTACACAACACCGTTCATCTTCCATCACTCCATCAACATAGGTATTTGCGTTTAAATTATTGGTATGGTAAAATATCTTTCCAATTTCAAAAAGAGTAACATTCTTTTGAAAATTCTTACAATTTCTATCAATCACCTTCAACATTGATGGAATCAAAGAAGTACGTAAGGTTGAAAACTCACTACTAACAGAATTAGCTAAGTATAACGGTTGGATTTGAGAAATAGTCGAAGTTGTTTCATCTGATAAATTATACGTCAGAATTTCTTGATAGCCCAACGTGGATAAGAATGTCCGAAGTTGTTTTTTTTCTGACGGCATTCGTAAACTTGTTTGTTCAATTATAGCCCCTTTAAGTGGAATGGTAGCCACTTCAGCTGTTGGAAGCTTGTCATATCCATACACTCTAGCTATTTCCTCTATGATATCAATTTGTTCTTGGATATCACTTCTATGGGGAGGTACAGATACTTCAATTCCATTCGTTGTTTTTGAAGGTGAAAATCCTAATCTCTGTAAAATTCCAAGTGACGTTTCCATTGGAATTTCAATTCCAAGCAATGTAGTAATTCTTGCTTGGGAAACCTCAATTTTTTTGAAGGAGGAAGAATAGCTTGATTTAATTGCAATTGGTTCAGCTGTGCCACCAGCATATTCAAGAATCAACGAAGACACAAGTTCTAATGCAGTTTCAACTATGGTTGGATCGACTCCACGTTCAAATCGATACGATGAATCTGTTGATATTCCCAATGAAGTTCTAGTTTTACGAACTGAAGAGGGTTGAAAGTAAGCAGACTCTAAAAATATCGATGTGGTAGTTTCCGATATTTCACTATTTTGTCCACCCATGACTCCAGCGATTGCTAAAGACTTTTTCCCGTCACAAATCATCAACATACTACCTGCTAAGGTTCGCTCTTTGCTGTCTAAGGTTGTAAATTTTTGTTGATGTTCTGCTGTTTTTATAATGACCTTTTTATCTTCAATAGTTGAAAAATCAAAAGCATGAAGTGGCTGACCAATATGCATCATCACATAATTGGTAGCATCTACTATGATGTTTTTCGGTCGTATTCCTATACTTTCTAATCTTCGTTGTATCCATTCCGGTGATGGTACTATCGAGACATTATGAATTACTCTACCAGCATAAATTGGACAAAGTTCGTTATTTTGAATCTCTATAGAAACGGAAGGATTTCCAGTTGTAGTAATTGTTGGTTTTTTAAGTTGTTGCAATTCTTTATTGGTTATTGCTGCAAGTTCACGTGCAAAGCCAAGATGAGAAAGTGCGTCTCCACGGTTAGGAGTCACAGAAATGTCGTATGTAATTTCTTCTTTTTGCAAATAGCTTGACAATGCCATTCCAATAGGAGCATCCGAAGGTAGAACCCATATTCCATCAATATCATCTTCCATTCCTAATTCGGATTTGGAACAAATCATACCACGAGAAACTGTTCCTCGAATTTTTCTTTCTTCAATCACCATCCCATTTGATGGAACTATAGCTCCCGGTTTTGCAAAAGCAATTTTTTGACCTTGAGCAACATTTGGAGCACCACAAATAACTTGATAAATTGGCTCATCTGCAGTTGCATTGACTGTACATATAGACAGTTTATCAGATTTGGGCATCTTCTCGCATGTCAGTACTTCAGCGACCACAAAACCGAATAATGTTCGTGCGGAATTTTCTATATGTTCAACCTCAAAACCAACCTGCGTTAGTACATCTGCGTTATATTCAACGTCATTTGAAAGTTCGGTAAAATCAGCTAACCAAGAGTGAGAAACTATCATATTTATAGAAAAGGTTTGTGTTCGTTGTAACAGAATTTTGGAAAATCAATGCAAATAAGGAAAATATTACCATATTAGCAAATTTTAATTATTTATTTTGTAGTTTGGTAAAAAAGCCGTATATTTGTATTCTAACATCGCGGGATGGAGCAATTGGTAGCTCGTCGGGCTCATAACCCGAAGGTTGTAGGTTCAAGTCCTGCTCCCGCTACAACACAAAAGCCTTCAAGGAAACTTGAAGGCTTTTTTTGTTTGAACACTGTTCGATTTTTTCATAATCCTGAAAATCCAAAAACCTATAAATCCTGATTCAGACAAGTAAATTTAGTTAAACAGATTGACCCGCATCGATTAATTTTTCGCTAAATTAAGTATATTTGTAATCGTTGTACCATTCAATAGAAGTTTCAAATGAAAGAAAAATTTATCACAACCAATAATATTCAACTTTGCACAGAAAGTTTTGGATTTTCTTCCGATCCTGCAATCTTATTGATTGCTGGAGCAACAGTTTCTATGCTATTTTGGGATCAAGAATTTTGTACTCAATTAGCAAATTCAGGTTTTTTTGTGATTCGTTATGATAATAGAGATGTCGGTAAATCAACAAACTACGAAATCGGTACAACTCCGTATGATATTGTAGAATTAACCAATGATGCGATTGCAATTTTAGACGCATATTCCATTAAATCTGCACATCTTTTTGGTATATCTTTAGGTGGTCTTATTGCTCAGATTGCATCACTCAAATATCCAGAAAGAGTTTCTTCTCTTATTCTGCTTTCCACAGGTCCTTGGGGTGATTCTGATATTACAATTCCAGAAATGGATTATAGAATTCTTGAGTTTCATGGTAAAGCTTCCAATATTAACTGGAATGATGAAGAATCTGTTGTTCTCTATATGTGTGAAGGTTTTGCCCTGATGAGCGGAAATAAACTCTTTAATCAAAAGAAAATTGAAGAATACATTCGTTCTGAATATAAAAGAGCCAATAATTATCTATCAATGTTCAATCATGCAGCTTTGGGAGGAGGAGAAGAATATTACAATCGGTTGAATGAGATTAATAAACAAACTTTAATTATTCATGGAACTGAAGATAAAATTTGGCATTTCAATCATACTAACGTTTTAAAAGTACAAATTGAATATTCAGAATTGCTTGTTTTAGATGGTACTGGACATGAACTACATACTGATGATTGGACTATTATAATTAATTCCGTTGTAAAACATTGTTTTCTTATTAAGAATTACTGAACCATTATCCTCATGATTTTCTGATTACTGTACTAATCCTATTAATCCTTAAATCCTATAAATCCTGATTCAGATTGTCTTTTTCAAATAAATCACTATTAGATTTGTTTATGGAAGAATGATACCTTCTTCCTTTCTAATGCTTTGTATTCTCTTAGTCTTTACTGCATGCAAAGCACAGCATACTGAGTTGCAAAAAAAATACTCCAACATAACCAAATCTACTGTGGTGCAAAGTGATACTGTCACTTCGCTAAGCAACAATATCATGGTTGTATTTCAAGATTCTAAACATGACTATTGGTTTGGTTCTTGGGTTGATGGTTTGTATCGATTCGATGGCAAAACATTACTTCACATATCAAAACTCAATGGTATTGGAATTAAAAGAGTAGATGAAATCAAAGAAGACTCCAATGGTAATCTATATGTCAAAACGAACAAAGGAATTTTCAAAATCAATCAAAACACCTCAGAACAACTTCATGAAAGCTTACATAACGATTCTCATTGGCATCGAACGAATGGTGATATATTTTTCAAAAACACTCAAGGTTCAAGTCATGTTTATCGCTATGATGGAAGATTTCTTCATAAGCTCACATTTCCAAATGTTACAATCAACGGTACACTAATTCAAAGCAGTTTCACCGATAAAACTCAATTAGTTGATCCTTATGGTGTGTATACCATTTATACAGATTCAAAAGGTCATTTATGGTTTGGAACTGCCGTAGTAGGTGTTTGTTATTTTGATGGATCAACACTTCGATGGATTCATGAAAAGGATGTTACTGAGCTACATAAAGGTCCTTCAAATGGAGTTCGAAGCATATTAGAAGATAACGATGGATATTTTTGGTTTAATTCACTTTATAAATACAAAATCAACAATTCCAATACTCCTAACAATTCTGATTGGTACGAAAGACTCAAAAGTATTGGTAGTTTGGATGGTAAGATAAATGGTGAAATGTACGAGTACCTTACATCGTTGAACGATAATAATAATGTCATTTGGATTGCTACCTATGTTAACGGAATTTGGGAATACAAAGGTACGACTATCAAAAATCACCTAATAAAAAGTAATAACAAGACTATAAACTTGTATTCCCTATATAGCGATAAAACAGGAAAACTTTGGGTTGGTACTCACGAAAATGGTGTTTATACCTATAATGGAACTACCTTTATTCCATTCATTCCATAAGTGATTTTGAACATAAATTATCAGTGCATGTTATAATTCTGCACTTCTTACATTTTTCCTTTATTAAATCAAATCTAAAAAAAAATACATCATTTTTCAAAAGTTATTCATTGATTTTTCTTTTGCAAAAATCTGTCCAACTCTCGATACTTGGATCGGAATATAACATTGGGTTTTTACCGTAATATGTGATGTTTTTTACTCCAACAGAATCTGCTCTTTTTTTCAGTTCTCTTGCATGAAAAGCATGATGCGTGGAAATATCTGGTGCTGAATATGGATGGACAACATCTCGAAGGGTATTATTAATCCAAAGTTCTGGGTCATCTGAAGTTAGCAAGGATAACATATCTACTTCATTTCGATAGGAGTCAATTACAGGAGATTCATATTGCATCAAAGATGAAATTCCATATATTTTACTAATATTACCAATTTCATTTGCCAAAATTTCTGCCCAAGTTAGATTGTAATCAGTATATACATTATTTACCCATCTATCTTCAATATTATAACTTGCTTGTGTTTCTCTTGCTACAACAGCTTTGACTCTACTCGATTCTTTTAAAACAGGGTCATTATTTTGAGCATCTGCAAAGTCATTATTAAATGCTATCCATAGTGAAGTCCCTGCTCCAGCTGAATTACCCGCTAAAATTATCTTACTTTTTGTTATATTGAAATCACTTGCTCTGGAACGAATATATTGCAAAGCTCTTCGCACATCTGCCATTGGTTTTTTCACGCCAACTGTCTCTCCAGATGTGCTTAACAACGTATATCGAATCGTTGCAAAGGCTATGTTGTTTTGAAGAAGAAACCGAATGTCATTCGGGAAATTCCAAGCTCCACCTGATTGAATTGAATACACAAAATCTTTGTCACCACTTGTAAAACCACCACCGTGAATGTATATCACTAAACCAGTAGGAGAAGTAGAATTTGGCAACCAAATATCGAATTGTGTTCTTTCCTTGGTATCGTAAGCAATATCTTTTGCGAATTTTGCGTTGATGCCTTGCAAATCAATTGGGGATTCTGAAAATGTGATATTTGTGCTAGGATTGATGGGTGTACTATCATCATTGCCACAGGATACGAACAACAAAAGTAAGATTGAACAAATTGCAGTTTGAGTTTTATTCATTTGTAAATAAGTTTATTGGTCTAAAATTTATCTTTGTTTTGAAACAATGCTATTCGATTTCCTTCAGTGTCTTCAAATTCTGCGACAAGTCCAATGCCATTGTCAGTAATTGGATAAAGCATTTGCCCACCATTAGTGACTGCTAACTGCAAGGTTTTTTCTATATCTTGTGTGGAAAAGTATATCAGAACTCCGTTGATAGTAGGAATATAAATGTCTCCTTTTGCTAATGCACCTGATATACCCGTAACATTGTCAAAGAATGGAAATAATGCCATATCATTCATATCAATCGTTTCTTTTTCGAAGTCAAATTGAAAAACGGATTGATAAAATTGTATAGCCCTTTCCAAATCAGTAACAGGAATTTCAAAATAGATAACCGGATTGGTTTGTTTTTTCATTTTATACTTCCAACTTCCCACGAAAACCACGTGAGCCATAATACGATTCGGCTCCATTGTGGTAGGTGAAAACAGTGTCATAACGACAATCTCCAAAAATAGCTCCGCCCAAATCGCGAATTTTTTTTGGTGTTAAAAGCCAACTTGAAGTTTTGTTGTCAAATTTACCCAATGTTTGCAAAAATCGGTATTCCTCTTCATTCAGCATTTCGATACCAATTTCTTCGGCAAAGCCAATCACTGAATGAGCTGGTTTGTGTTCCTTTCGTGAGGCTAAAGACTCCGGATCATAACAAAAACTTCGACGACCTTTAGGGGATTCGACCACACAATCGAAAAAAATAATTTCATTTGCGTTAGAATCGTACAAAACGACATTCGGTTCACCACCACTTTCTTCCATTGCATTCAACGACCACAGTTTTTGGGGAGCATTCGTTAGTTTTTGTTCGATTATCTCCCACAATTTAGGCTGTTTTATATAGTTTATTTTCTCAAAACGGTCTTTGAGAATAGCCAGAATTTGATCAGTTTGAGCTTTATTTAAAATTTTTTTCATATCAAATGTCACTTTTTTACTAAAAAACGACACTACCATGTAGAGAGTCATTTTTACCTACCGCAAATATACTCATAAAATTCTTCAAATTGTTACATGAGAGTAACTAATTATTAGTCTATGTGTTCCTATTGATAAAATACACCGAATTAATATATAAGAATTTATGCCAAATCCCTTTGATTTTCAGTCCGAATATATTCTCGAAGATTCGATCGTCTTACTCCGCCCATTGCAAAAAAATGATATCGAAACACTTGTATATTTTTCCGAATTTCAACCAGAGCTATGGAAATATTCCATCATTGGTGCTGATGGTCGAGAAAATATGGAAAAATATATCGATGTCGCATTCAAAGGCCGTCTCAATAACACAGAATATCCATTTGTTGTTATAAACAAACGCTCCAATTCCATTGCTGGTTCAACCCGATTTTACGATATTCAACTTCACAATCAATCGCTTCAACTCGGGTATACTTGGTACGGTAAAGAATTTCAAGGAACTGGTCTCAACAAACATTGCAAATATTTGCTTTTGAAATTCGCATTTGAAGAAATGGGAATGAAACGAGTGGAATTTCGAGCGAATGCTCAAAACGAACGAAGTATCAATGCAATGAAAAGCATTGGCTGTACGGTTGAGGGAATCCTTAGAAATAACGTTATGGAACACAACGGTCAACGCCGAAGTAGTATTATCCTCAGCATCCTCGAAGATGAATGGTTCTCATCTGTCAAACAATCACTTGAATCAAAACTATTGGTTACCCCCTAACAAACAACCAATTCTTCTTCCTTGCGGAATTGTTAATGTTCACAAATTGTGTAGCCTCTGGCTACACAATTCAATTGATGTGGCTCCCTTTTTATAGATTCGTTTCTCAATTAACATTTGAGTATATTTGTATTCCTTCCATTAAATGACTATTTTTGACCTTTCTTTGTAAAGACTCATTACACATTCTTGACTTATGAAAAAAATCCCATTAAATCTTAGTGAAGAAATTCTTTTAGTGAATGAAATTTCCAATTTAATTGAACAAAGCAAACAACAAGTTGTTTCTCAAGTTAATAGCTCCCTTTCATTACTTTTTTGGCAAATTGGTAACCATATAAATACCGCAATACTAAATAATAAACGAGCTGATTACGGAAAAGAGATTGTCGTTACAGTGTCACGACAATTAGAACTTAGATACGGAAGAAACTTTGCTGAAAAAAATTTTAGAAGAATGATTCAATTTGCAGAAAAGTTTAAAGATTTTCAAATTGTCGTTACACTGTCACGACAATTAAGTTGGTCACATTTTTTAATCCTAATTCCAATTAAGTCAATAGAAGCACAATTGTATTATGCTCAAAAAACTTTTGAGGAAGTATTGAGTGTAAGGGAATTACGGAATCAAATTAAAAGAAAGGCATTTGAAAGAAAAGAAATAGCAGAAGTACAATTGTCAAAATACCCTACTGAAATACAAAACAACTTTAAAGATCCGTATATTTTGGATTTTTTAGGATTACAAAATACGTTTCTAGAAAATGATTTAGAGCAAACAATACTAAGAGAATTAGAGGCATTTATATTAGAATTAGGAAAAGGATTTGCATTTGTTGAACGACAAAAACGAATGATAATAGATGCTGATGATTTTTATTTAGATTTACTTTTTTATAACAGACACCTTAAGCGATTAGTGGCAATTGAACTTAAAATAGGTAAATTTGAAGCACAGCACAAAGGACAAATGGAGTTGTATTTAAAATGGTTGAATAAATATGAAAAACAAGAAGGTGAAAACGAGCCTATAGGCTTGATACTTTGTGCAGAAAGTAACAAAGAACAAGTTGAACTATTAGAAATGCATAAAGATGGAATAATGGTAGCCGAGTTTTGGACAGCAATCCCACCTAAAAAGGAATTAGAAAAAAAGCTACATCAATTACTATCGGAAGCAAAAGAACGTATTGAAAGAAAACTATTATAATCCTCAATCAAAAAAAAATCTTCCCCGACTAACAAATAACCAATTCTTCTTCCTTGCGGAATTGTTTGAGGTAGCGTGCGAAGAGCGGTTTGTTTTGTAAGAGGGTTTTAGTGTCAATGACGCCGATTTTTACATTGTTGAAGTCGACAATCTCCAGTCGCTTTTTTTGCAGGGAATACAAAAGTGAAAGTTCACCGAGATTTAAGAAGAAAAAACATCGTTGCAGTACATTCAATGGGCGGACAGTAAAACCAAAACGTTGGAGCGTTTTGTCGGAAAAGTAATACATTGTGCCGTAAAATTCATCTTGCGATGAGAATTTCCCGGATTCGATAGCAGTGCAAACCCCCAAAAGTCCTTCGCATACTTTTTCTAAAGTTTGTTTCGATGAGTCATTGTGAAAAAGAAAATCGTAGGACGTACCCATATGAAATTCGTAGACATTGAAAGCGATTTGTTGGGTAAAAAACATTGATGACCAATATTCATAGTATCCAATTTTTTTGAAGAGTGGTGTAGTCAGCATTCGCATCAATCGAAATACAACGATGCTACCAACAAACCAACACAATGAAGTACAAAAAAGAGAAATCATAGTTTTTCTTTCGAATCTACTGAAAAAAACCATTCGATTTTCAATGTTATGCAAGTCTAATATGGCATCAAATCTTATATAAAAAATTGGTAATCACAGTATCAATGTCTGCTTCGTCGTTATCTTTGCACGATTGATAGCAAAATACATCTAATGAGTACAACAATTCCTCTTGGTGGTTTGTCCACAGAAGAAGCAAAAAAGCGACTTCGCGAACAACCACCCAATAAACAACAGCATACAAAAACCACACTTTCCATCGTGTGGAGCAATGTCTTTTCGCCATTCACACTTATCAATTTCCTTCTCATAGCCACTCTCGTTGGGTTGTATTTTTACTGGAATGATACCAAATTATTACTCGATTGTGTTGGAATCGTTTTGGTGGTTTTTGCAAATACTACCATCGCCATTATACAAGAAATTCGTGCTAGAAGCATTGTAGAAAAAGCACGGTTGCTCCAACAACATATCTTTACGGTCATTCGTAATGGCAAACAACAACAAATCCCTGCACACGAAGTGGTCGTTGGCGACATTGTGCAAATTCAACGTGGGGAAGGAATCCCCATTGACGGTATTGTTCGTTATAGTACAGGATTAGAAATTGACGAATCGCTCATTACTGGCGAATCTGATGTAATAGTGAAAAGCGTCAACGACACCATAACCTCTGGAAGTATCTGCGTTGCTGGGTTTGGTTTCGTAGAATGCACCACCTCACACAATGAATCATATGCACAAAAGCTAACCCAAATCGCACAAAGATATTCTGTAACGACAACTCCACTTCAACGAAAAATCAATCTCATTTTTGAGGTATCATTTGTCATTGCACTCTTCATAGTTGTAGTTGAAATTATCGTACATTTGATATCGAATCAGCCATTTACTATCGATTTTGTTCGTAGAACCGCAACAGTCGTTCTTACGCTTATACCAGAAGGTATTGTGTTCTTCTCAACAGTTACCTTTGCAATTGCTGTCGTAAAAGCACAAAAACTGGGTGTAATCATCCAAAAGCTTTCGAGTATCGAATCATTGGCAGGAATCGATGTATTGTGTTTTGACAAAACCGGCACTTTGACAGAAGCGAATGTAATGTTTTCAGAAGTAATTAGTGTAAGTGATAACTTAGAAATATCAACCGAAATTATTCACGAATATGCTCACCATACGACCGAAAAATCATCACTCATCGTGGCATTACTTCAAGAACATCACAAGTCTCAATATACAAAAATCAACGAAATACCATTCAGTTCTGAACGGAAATATAGTGCATTGGAACTACTCGATTTAGAAGGAACGACTTTAACGTTGTATGTTGGGGCAGTCGAAGTATTAGTGCCGTTATGTAGCGAGAGAACTATTTTCGATACATTTGCGAAAACACCCAAAAGGAGTCTGTTACTTTGTCTATCGCCAAATTCTATCAACAATCAAGCAAATCCAACTAATTTGATACCACAGTATGTATTGCACTTTGAGGAACAAATCAAATATGATGTGATTCCTACTTTGGATTTGTGTAAAAAAATGGGAATCCAAACAGTAGTGATTTCAGGGGATTCTGCTCCTTACATTCAATCAATCGTAGAGCGTTTGCATATTCATACAGACCTTCCAATAGTAGAAGGAACATCGATTGAAGTTACTGATTCTATACCGGATTCAACCGTTTATGCTCGAATGAAACCAGATCAAAAAGCAACCGTCATTCAGAATTTTCAAAAAAATGGAAGAGTTGCAATGGTTGGTGATGGGGTGAATGATGTCCCTGCAATGAAACAAGCAGATTTGTCGATAGCAATGAATTCAGGAAGCTCTATCACTCGAGAAATATCTGATATCATTTTACAAAACAATTCGTTTGAAACAGTACCAAAACTCTTTGCAATGGGGCGTAATATCATAGCAACGTGTTTAGTATTAACACAACTTTATTTGGTGAAAAACTTTATCGTTGTGTTGTTTGATGTATTCTCCTTTCTCTTGACGATTCCCTTTCCTTTCACACCAAGACGTTCAGGACTTTTGGGACTTTTAACAACGGCAATTCCTGCGTATTTTTTCTCAGTGTACAACAAATCTGAAACGACAACAAAAGAATTTTTTGTACGAATTTGGTCGATACTCCTTCCAGCATCTATCATTGGTTCTGCTGGAGGATTTGCGGTTGGAGTGTACGGTCAACATACATTACTCACATCAAATGAACAACTTTCGACGCTCATTTTAGCAGTTTTGGTATTTACTATGACCTTTCTTTTTCAATTCCTTGCATCTATGCAAAACCATACTTCGAAAAAGTCATATCTTCTTACTATCATACTTCTATCGTTTTTTAGTATGTTGATTTTCATTCCCAAAGGAATTTGGGGACTGACTTTAGTTCAGAGTTTTTATGAAATTACAGTTCTTCCATTGCAGTATTTGAGTATTATAATCATAACTAGCATAGGAATATCATTGTTGATATTAGGTGCAATTCGTATAGCACTATCTTTGCAGAAACAATCTATCAATTTAGATTATTGATACTTTACTAATTCTTCTTGATCGGAAAAATGTGTTTTGGTTGTACCTGTTATTTGATAGTTTTCATGCCCTTTTCCTGCAATCACAATACAATCACCTTGTTTTGAACATTCAACTGCATATTGAATCGCTTCTGCACGATTTTCGACAACAGTATAATTGTGATTATCTTTTGAAATTCCAGCAATGATATTGTGAATAATCTCACTTGGTTCTTCTTCACGAGGATTGTCATTGGTGATAATCACAACATCAGCAATTGACGAGGCTATCGCCCCCATTAGTGGTCTTTTGGTAGTATCTCTATTTCCTCCACATCCGAAAACCACTATCAATTTTCCGTTCGATATATTTTGTTTCGCAGTCAATAATACTTTTTCTAACGCATCTGGAGTATGTGCATAATCCACAAAAGCACGAACACCTTTTTGCAACAATACTGATTCCATTCGCCCAGGTGCAGCAGTAATACTTTTACAAGCAGAGGCAAAAAATTGCAAAGGAATATTCGTAAGAATTGTAGCTATTATAAGCGAAATAGACAAGTTCTCACAATTGAATTTCCCAACCAAACTTGATGAAGTGATATGTGTTATTTGATTCGAATACTGTACATCAAAGGAAATACCCTCTAACGAACTGGTTTCGTTTGAAATCAAAGAAGTAAAAAAGATAGTAGAATTATTATCCTCACGACTGACCAACACCTTTGTAGTAGATTTACAATCACTAATCATAAATTCTGCCCATTCATCGGTAGAAAACAGTACCGCAATAGACTTTTCACCAACCATATCAAAAAGCATCTTTTTAGCTGATGCATAGTTGTGCATTGTTTTGTGAAAGTCCAAATGGTCTTGTGTTAAATTTGTAAACATCACTGCAGAAAAGTGAAGTCCATACACACGAAACAACGTAAGAGAATGCGAAGATACTTCCATAATAACCGTATCAATTCCATATTCCATCATTTCTACTAACAATGAACATATTTTTGAAGATTCAGGAGTTGTATGGGTTGCAGGTATGACTTTATCGGCAAAATAAATTCCTGTTGTACCAATAACACCAACGTTTTTACCAGCGAACGTTAATAGTTCTTTGAGTAAAAATGAACACGTCGTTTTACCATTGGTACCTGTTACACCAACTAACGTCAATTTTTTACTAGGAAAATCATAGAAAGCATTCGAAATTTCTGCTAATGCTTTTCGAGCATCTTCGACAAGTACAACAACCACAGAATCTGGAACGTGAACAGATTGTTCGGTGACAATGACAGTTGCTCCCTGTTTAATTGCCATGTTAATGAAGGTGTCGCCAGATACTTTTTCGCCCTTGATTGCAACAAAAATACTATTAGGTATTACCTCACGTGAATCGTAGAACACACCATTGATTGTATGCTCAATAAAATTGACAGTCTCACTATACGTTACATTTTGAAGTATTTCCGATAATTGTTTCATACTATGTTTTCAGAATTTGTCGATTATTTACAAAACAACCTATCTACAGAAGGATTTTTGCCAGGAATTTCTACACAAAGAATCATGGCTCCATTTCGAGAAGGGGTTGTTGATAGAGAATTTTTACCACCACCAACTGCAAAACAGTCTTCCGTTTTAGTGTTAATGATTCCTGAAGTAACTTCGTTTTCATTATTGTATACAGTCAGAAGTTCTAAACTTAGAAATCATACAAATCAGATTAGTTTTCCAGGTGGTCGTGCAGATGAAATGGAAACTCCCGTTGAAACTGCACTTCGAGAAGCAAATGAAGAAATTGGGTTACTCGCTTCAAATATCGACGTACTTGGTAATTTATCTCCATTGTTTGTACCGAATTCTAATTCTGGGATTACACCAATTCTTTCTGTATTAAAAAAAGAACAAGTCTATACATTGAATGAAGAAGAGGTTGACGAAGTATTTACTACTAACATCAACCTCTTACAAGATTCTTCCGTTTTACATTTTCCCATGGAATATAACAATTTGAAGTACTCTGTTCCCTATTGGAACGTACATTCTTCAATTCCATTATGGGGTGCTACAGCTATTATCACCAAAGAGCTATTAACAATTTGGGATAGATTTAATACAAACGGCAAATAATGGTAGGTTAACTACAAATATGGTTTTGCCAATATGGCATTGCCATTTCGTAACAAAAACTTACAGTACAAACCTTTGTATTCATCTACTGTAGGGTTTTCTTCCATAACTGCTTTAAAGAGTCGTTCTGCTTCTGAAAGCAACAGATATTCTTCTGCAAATCGAGCTAAAACCAATTTCGCAAATGGGGAAGTAATTTCTCCCAATTCTTTGATAATTTCAGTTTTTTCAGTTTCCATCGTTTTTTGCTGTTCAGAAGTAAGCAATACTATCTCATATTTTTCTGTTTCGAATGATGGATTTTTTGACTCAACAGACCAAAAACATTTCTCTGTGACTCCTGCTTCAGCTAAGTTAATAGTTACCGTCGTATCTTCTGTTTCTACAGCATAGAGTAAAACAACCTTATCTACATCCCAAATATTTACTGTATATTTGGTGTTTTCGCCAGATCCTCGAATCCATTTGAATACACCTTTTGTTGGTTCGGCTACCATCCCATAAGAGAAAAATGCTGTTAGATTCACTACTTCATTACCAGAAAACCAATCATCGATAGAAACATGTTTTAAATATTCTCTCTTTTCTTGTTCTTCAGCAAATTTTTCTTTCATTTTATCTTGCATCTGTTCTTGTGCAGTTTTTTGCTTATTCGAAGAACGAGAAACTGAACCAGATAATTTCATATTATCTTGATATGACTGATTTGAACTCTTACCTACTTCATTGACTACAAAATCTGCAAAACGTTGGGAGGTAGATAGTTTTACAGTGTTTACTGATGCTGACAAATCTTTTCCTTTAAAGGTTCCTGATTTTAGAAGTTCAACATTTCTTCTTGAAGTTGAGTGTACTAATGACAAATATCCACCATCACCAATGATGATTTTAGATTCTGCCATTACTTTGTCAGAAGGTTTTGCCGATGAAGAAGAACCATTTGTTTCAATTGTTACATTTCCTTTTTTAGCTAATACTCTGAATACTTCTTGCGAGTATGTAGTTTGTGTATTCATTACAAACCCAATAAGTAAAAGCAAATACAATGTATTCCGTTTCATTTTTTTTATATTTATGAATTGAAAATTAACTCTAAATTAACAACCTTACACTTTTTTGTTTCTTAAAACATAATAACGAATATACAATATTTTGATTTGAGTTACTAATGCAAAATAGATTTCCAAACCATTTAAGTTAATCAAAACACCTAAAATGGCAAAAATCAACGAAAAATCTGCATCAAAATTAAAAGAATCAAATATGAGTAACAACAAAAACATCAACGATATTGACATCACAATTTGAGTTACCAAAGCAACCGTATCATAATATTTTTTGAATTTGTTGTAGAGAAATGTAAGTAAAACAATACTAAAATAAGTAAAGAAAAAGACAACAACTAAGGACAAAACCTTTGGCATTTTATCAATATATTGCTTATGTAAAATCATTGATACAACATTTGCATGGACAGCAACTCCGTACATATCAGGATAGGTTTTTCCCAAATACTTTTTATTCATTGGTGTGAAAAAAGCATCTTCTACAGAGCCATTGATGACTTTATATCCGGTTTCATCGGAGAATCGATTATCCACAAAACCAAAAAGAACAATTTTATCTTTTACTACTGACAAATCAGTTTCTGGGGTTATCTGGTCAAAGTCAAAATAATAAAAAGAAGTATGGTCACCACGAAAATTTATAATTTCAACTTCTTTGTTTCGCTTTTGAAGTAAGTTGACTGAAGAAGAATCATACATTCTTGCAACTTCAACTGCAAAGTTATTTACTTTTTTTCCTTTGTACGTTTGAAAAGGTACAAAACCTCGAATTGTTCTAAAACCTTTATCTTCATCGGAATACATATTCGCAAATCCATGCGATGCAGCAGCCTTGTGCAATTCTGGGAAGGAGGTTCTGAGAATCTTCCATTCTTTAGTATCTTCTTTTGAACTAGTATCTAAGGAATCCAATTTTGAAACCACTACGACATTGTTATAGTCTTTTAGTGATTGAATAAGCATGTCATCTACTACAGAGTCTTTTCGTTTCCAAAAAAATGCATCAATTCCAACAACCTTTGGTTGATACAATTGAATCAATCGAATTTGTTCAGCAATTCCAGCTCGTGGTAATGTACCAATAGAAACTATGACAATATTTGTATCAATTTCTTGATTTGATCGTAATTTCGAAAACACTAAATCAGTAATTTCAAAATCCGCAAAGGTTTCAGAAATTGGGTCGATGAAATCCCATTCTCCCCAAGGAATTACACTTATGAGCAAAAACACAATTGCCGTAAAGAACATAGCTCCAACATGTTGCCAAGAGAAAAACACCCAATTACGTTCCTGTTTATTTTCGAACGTTGATTGTTTCAAAACTGGTTGTGGAATTTCTTCACTTTTCGAATTATCTAATTCTTCTGCCATTTAACGAGGTAGTAAATGTTGCTGCGTTGATGTAATTATTTTCATACGAATAGCAATATACACAAAACATATTCCAAATACTTGTAAAATGAGACTTCTATATTGTGGAAACAATGCCGAGTAAATAGAAGCAAGATTTGATTGCAAATGGTTTGGATTCGAAATAATTTCTTCCGGTGAAGTCAATGCTGAAAAAATAGATATAACTAAAAGTACTATTGCAATAAGAATGAAAGTATTGGTTGTAAACGACAAAAACTGTTTAATTTCGAAGACAGTTTTTTCTAAAAAAACAAAGAGTATTGCGTATCCTAGAAATGCTATTGTAAGAAAAAATCCTTCTCCAATAAAGACAATGAGTAATGATAATACAAGTAAGACAAAATCAAATAATGCCTCAAAATGCCAAATGGAATATCGTGGGGGAAGTGAATATATAAGAGACGATGTAACCGAAAATAAAAAAACAGCAAAAAAAATGGTGCAAAAAGAATGTAACCCTGTTATGGAAATACTATCAGAAAACAATGGAAGAAGCATAAAGGCAATACCCTTCAATAGAACCAACCACCAGTTTCTGAAGAGTCTTGCACCCATACATCACCTTACTGTTATTCGTTAGTGTTTTGTTATTAAATCTATAGTTCCTTTTACTTGGAACAAAGATCTTGCAAGTTCTGATTGTTCTGAAACAACTTGATTGTAGCGTTGAGATTCTTCGGCTATTTCAGCCAAATAACGAGTTCTATCAGGAGGAATAATATATATTTTTTCACTCATTTGATTTTGTGCTGAAAATTGAGAATCAAATTGAGATGGGAATATTGAAGTGATTTTCTCAATAATAGAAACATACAAGGTATTCGTACCTGGGTCATTAAATTGGGAAGCAATTGTTCCAAAAACTGGCATCTGCTCTTTGTCCACATTCCACAAACCACGACTGCGTTGGTATTGTTTTTTTACATCGCGGAGAGAGTCCAATGCACCACGTTTGTCGAATTTGTTGATAGCAACTAAATCTGCATAGTCTATCATATCAATTTTTTCTAATTGCGATGCTGCTCCATATTCTGGCGTCATAACATACAACGATACATCAGCTATCGAAGTAATTTCCGAATCAGATTGACCAATACCCGCTGTTTCTACAATTATCAAATCAAATCCAGCTAATTGCAACACACTTAGCGCGTCTGCAACATGGCGATTCAAGGCAATATTTGCTTGTTTTGTTGCAAATGAACGCATAAATACTCGGTCATTCGAAACAGAATTCATGCGAATTCTATCACCTAATAATGCTCCACCAGTTTTGCGTTTTGATGGGTCTACAGAAAAAACAGCAATGGTTTTTTCTGGGAAATCTTCTAAAAATCTCCATATCAATTCATCAGTCAAAGATGATTTTCCAGCTCCACCAGTACCAGTGATACCCAAAATTGGAGCTTTTTTGGTTGTGCGGTTTTGTGCATCAAGTTGTTCTTTGGTGAGCATTCCCTTTTCAACTTGTGTAATTGCACTCGCAATAGCAGCTGCATTTTTGCTTCGTATTTCATCGAAAACAGTTGGTGCTTCAACAATTGGAGTATCGTAATCTGATTGTTCTACTAAGTAATTTATCATACCTTGCAATCCCATTTCACGTCCATCATCGGGAGAGAAAATGCGACTGATTCCATACGATTGCAATTCTGCAATTTCCGATGGGAGAATTGTTCCACCACCACCACCAAAAATTTTGATATGACCAGCATTTCGTTCATTGAGCAAATCATACATATACTTGAAATATTCAGTATGACCACCTTGGTAACTTGTGATAGCAACCGCTTGTGCATCTTCTTGAATTGCACACGAAACTATATCACCAACAGATCGATTATGACCCAAATGGATAACTTCTGCTCCGGTTGATTGGATGATACGACGCATTATGTTGATAGCTGCATCATGCCCATCGAATAATGAGGCTGCTGTAACTATGCGAACGGTTTTATTTGGCTTATATATTTGATTTTGATTATTCATTTTTACCAGAAAAAATTTTGAAGTGTGATACTATTTCACCATATTATACAAAAATACAAAAATATTTGCATACGGTACGCCAATGAGTTTTTCTATTCAGCCTGTCCAAAACGCCAAAGATACACTTCGATTTATCAAATCACAATGGAATTTTTATCAAAATAATCCCAATTGGGTACCACCGTTGATTATGGATAGAAAAAAGTTGCTCGATACGAAAAACAACCCATTGTACCTACACACGAATATTAAGTGTTTTATTGCAGTTGATGGTGGGAATATTGTTGGGAGAATTGCAGCAATTTATAATGGCAATCATCTGAAAACCCATAACGATGGAGTTGGCTTTTTCGGTTTTTTTGAATGTATTGACAATCAAGAATTAGCAAATGCTCTTATTAACACTGCCAAACAATGGGTCAAAGCAAAAGGTTGTAGAGCCTTACGAGGTCCAGTAAACCCCACGTTGAATGATGAAACAGGACTTTTAGTAGATGGATTTGATTCTGCTCCGGTGATGTTGATGTGTTATAATCCTCCGTATTATGAAAAACTTTTGATCAATACAGGATTAGAAAAAGTCAAAGATTTATATGCGTATTATATCAATTTTGACACCTATATGACCGAAAAAATGATTCGCGTTCAAGCTATGATTCGCGAACGTAACGGCATTACCATCCGCAAAATGAATCTCAAAAACAAAACACAGTTTTTAAAAGATGTAGAATTTTTACGTGATATCTACAACCAAGCGTGGCAACCCAATTGGGGATTTGTACGAATGACCGATGCTGAGTTTGATTATTTGGCGAATGATTTGAAACAAATCGCCAATCCTAATCTCATTCTTCTTGCTGAAGTGAAAGGAAAACCAGCAGGATTTGTCGTAGCTCTCCCAAATGTGAACGACGCCCTCAAACACAACACCTCTGGTGGATTGCTCACTGGAGTGTGGCATTTGCTCACCAAATTAAAAAAAACTAATTGGGGTCGACTTCCCATAATGGGCGTTTTACCAGAATTTCAAAAAACTGGTCTCGATGCAGTGCTTTATCACGACATTGGCGTCGAAGCAAAAAAACTCAACATCTTCCATTGGGAAGCATCTTGGATACTCGAAGACAACGTTATGATGAACCGAGCAATGACCGAATCCATGAACGGCAAACGCTACAAAACCTACCGATTATACGAGATGGGAGTGTAGGGATGAAAGCATCAAACAACGAAAGAGTATACAAAATTTCCTTTGCAAGTGTGTACCCGCATTACATTACAAAGGCTGAGAAAAAGGGAAGAACCAAAGAGGAAGTTGATGAGGCAATTCGTTGGTTGACTGGGTTTTCCCAAGAAGAATTAGAAGCACATTTGGTGCAAAAAACCAATTTCGAAGATCTTTTTGCTGCAGCACGTTTACACCCTAATGCCCCAAAAATAACAGGCGTTATCTGTGGATACCGCATCGAAGAAATCGAAGACCCGATTATGAGGAATGTTCGCTATATGGACAAACTCATCGACGAATTAGCCAAGGGCAGACCAATGGAGAAAATCTTGAGGAAGTAAGAACAATTCTTCATTCCACCCACATTCACAATAAAGGAATGAACAAATAGTTTATAGAATGGCTATGAATTTCTGTATTCACTTCGTTCGAATTATGCTAAAATATGTTGTTGTGTTGATGATGTTTACCACGAGTGTCTTGTATTCACAAAAGATGCTGATACCGATGGATTTATCCCAAACTGACCATTTGAAAGCCTATGGTGTTGCCTACAATGCATTGGCTCGAGATATTCGCGTTGATTGGTTGCTCAATTTTCGTGGTGGTTCATTTATGATGGATTATGATGAATTGTTAGCATCGGAATGTCGGTTAAAGAATGTCTTTTTTACTCAAATTAGCGGTTCAGAAGCAGCGTCCATTTACGCAGAAGTGCAAAGTGAATCTTCGAATATGGATGTGGCTCGATTGGAAAAGCAACCCAAAATTGCTGTCTATTCACCTCCCGGTTCACTTCCTTGGGATGATGCCGTTACCTTGGCAATGAAGTATGCGGAAGTTCCTTATGACAAGATATGGGATGAAGAAGTAGAAGCAGGGAAATTGAAGGATTACGACTGGTTACATTTGCATCACGAGGATTTCACAGGGCAATATGGAAAGTTTTATGTACAATTTGCGAATGCTCCTTGGTATATTCAACAAGTGAATTTACTGGAAACTACTGCCAAAAAATTGGGCTATTCAAAAGTATCAGAGATGAAAAAATCTGTGGTTGAAAAAATTCGTAATTTCATTGCCGATGGTGGATTTATGTTCGCAATGTGTACTGCTACTGATACGTATGATATTGCTTTAGCAACTGCAGGAGTGGATATTTGCGACCAAATATTTGATGGCGACCCTGCTGACCCTGCTGCAAATTCAAAATTACAGTACAGCAGAACCTTTGCTTTTGATAATTTTAAAGTATTTATGGATCCTTACAGCAATGAATTTTCTGATATTGACGTTGGACCAACGACCATCAATAACCCAAGTATAGATTACTTTACTCTCTTCGACTTTTCTGCCAAATATGACCCAGTTCCTACAATGTTAACCCAATGTCATACAAATGTTGTTCGTGGATTTTTGGGACAAACGACTGCCTTCAAACGCGAACTTTTGAAAAAAAGTGTCACAGCATTAGCAGAACGTGAAGGTACGAATGAAGTAAAATATATTACTGGCAATTTTGGACGTGGATCGTTTACTTGGTATGGCGGACATGACCCTGAAGATTATCAACATCAAATTGGTGAAGACCCTACAGATTTGGCATTGCACAAAAACTCACCGGGGTATCGATTAATTTTGAATAATATCCTTTTTCCAGCCGCAAAAAAAAAGAAACAGAAAACGTGAAATCGGGAGGATGGGACTAAATCACGTCAATTGGGCTAATTTTTCTCGAATAACATGGTAGGTGTTAACCAAACCAATACCTTTTAAGGCTGTTTTTCCTACAAATTTACACTCAAACGTATCTTTGACTAAAAGATATGTTTGCTCACTGATATGCACTGTCGAAGTTTCAGATGTTGCTTCCAACCGTTGAGCCACATTAACAGTATCACCCCAGAGATCGTAGGTAAATCGTTCTAATCCAATAACTCCTGCTACTACTGGTCCTGTATGAATTCCTACACGAAATTGAAAGGCAGTTTTTACAGAGTCTATGATAGCCAAGGCAAAACGAATGATGCGACAACTATGATGTTCTGAATCAGGGATATCAAAACTCACCGCCATATAAGCATCACCAATTGTTTTGATTTTTTCAATGGAATTTTCCTTCGCTAATCTATCTATCTGCGAAAAAACTTCATTCAATTCAGAAACTAATATTGAAGGTTCTTTGGATTTTGCAATTGAAGTAAACCCTACCATATCGGTGAAAATCACTGACAACGATGGAATATAATCCGCAATGGGTGTTTCACCTGAAATGAGGCGTTTTGCAACAGGTTCTGGAACGACTTTGAACAACAAATCATTTGTAGCTTTTAACGTAGCTTGTTCCAACAACGATTTTTTTTCTAACTCTGCTAAGGTTGATTCCAATTGGAATTGTTCTGCAGTTGCTTTGGATTCATTTCGTTGTTGTTCTTTGACCAATAACAAATATTCTTTGTAATAGTGAACTGATTGTTCAAATTCAGATTTTGAATCGTTATACTCTGCTAATACTCTGCAAGCATCTGCTTTTAAAGCAATATCATCTTGTTCATTCGCTATTGAATATGCTAACTGAGCATAATAACCGTAATCGTGTTCAATTGATGGTAGAGGTTTTTTCAGAATCAATAATGCTAGGAGACTTCCAGCAATATTAAAATATGTAGTTGCTAATTGAGATTTGAATTGAGCTTCATTCGCAAATGCAATTAATTCAAAATACTTATCTATTGATTCTGCGTACAATCCTTGTGCATATAAATTATTTGCCAATGAACTTAATGTTTCTATTTCTCCAACTTTATTTTGGCTCTTTTGAAATATTTCTAAGGATTTTAAAGCAAATTCTTGGCTTAATTGATATTCTTTTTTTGTTCTCGCATGTATACTTAGATGTTGATAACAGGTAGCAATAGTATCAATGTGCTGATTTTTTTCTGCAAAATGTAGTGCTTTTAAAAGAGTTTCTTCAGCAAAATCAGAAAGGTCTAAAGTTTGGTAGAGTATACCTAAGTTTAAATACGTTTTCGCAAGATTATCAACATCCTCTAAAACTTCTAATTTTTCTATGGCAATTTTGAAATAATCGATAGCACTTTTGTAATTCCCCAAATTTCGTTGAAGATTAGCAATGTTATTACATACCAATGCAAGATATCTATCATTTTCCAAAATTTCAAATATTTCTAAAGCAGTAGTGTAGTGCAAAAAAGCTTGTTGAAATTGTTGTTGCATCCAATGTTTCACTCCGACTATATTGAAATATCGACCTTGTTGCAGTCGAAATTCTGTGTTGGATAAACCCTCTGGATTTTTTGTGAAAATAGTATTGATAGATTGTAATGACACTTCAGCATCATCGAGTTTGCCTGAAACGATAAAATCAAAAGCAGTATCGTTCAGTGTTTGCAAATTCTTCGCAATAATCGAAAAATCGATTGGTTCTTGTTTTGAAGGAAACGAAAAAAGACTATCAAAAGGGTCAATAGTGTTGTTCATTATCGAAGACTTGATTTTAATTCTTGAGAAGGAACAATATACTCCAAATAAATCTCAACACGACGATTTTTGGTATTAGACAAATTTCCACTGACTTCAACAGGGAAATCACATCCTTTTCCACTGTTTTGTATCTTACATTTATTTTGTAGTAATTCTTGAAATCGAGACGCTACAGAATTTGCACGTTTTATAGAAAGTTGTTTGTTGTAGCTATTATTTCCTTTTTCATCAGTATGACCGATAATTGTAAATCGTACCATATCGGTTTTTAAAACCGAAGCATCAAAATACTCTTGAACATAGCCAACGAGCGACTGCAATTCTTCGATTTGTGTAGGATACAACGAATCACTATTATTCTCAAAATAGAATGCCGCAATAATACATTTGAAAGATTTTTTTGGTACAACCGAAAAAGTCAACGGTTCTTTTTTAACAAAAAAATCTTTCTGAATTGAATAACTATCCGTTAATTGATTGTTAAAAAATAGTGATATTGGAGTTTGAATTTCCAATGGTAATATTGTTGAAAATTTCCCCAAATCGTTGGTATGAATTATTGTTTTACTTTCACCGAAAGGAGTTGTAAATACTAACGAACAATTACTATTTTTGAATGATTCAAATGGAATGAGAATTGTTTTTTTTGAAGACTCTAGGGATTGCAATTTACTCAGATACGTATTATAATGTTTCTTTTCAATATTAGATAAGTTGATACCTTTTACTATTCCTGTATGAATAGAAAATCCCTCAGGTTGAAACTTTTTCGGAATTTCTGCCACATAAATCCCTTGTCGTAATGCAATTGTATCGTTGGAAACAAAATAGATAGTATCGTTTTGAGCAGTTAATGAAAAACTTGATTCATCATCAAACGAATTGATAGACGAGCCAATATTTTCTGGCTTTGACCAATTACCCCAAGTATCATCTAACCTACGTGTTACAAAAATATCCAATTTCCCATACCCACCATGCCCTGAAGAAGAAAAATAGAGGGTTTTCAAATCATTCGCCAAAAATGGAGATGTTTCTATTTCTGTTGTATTTAAAGTGGCTCCAAGTGAAGTAGGTTCTGACCATATTTGATCTTTTTCGTTCCAATGACATACATATAAATCTAATTGACCTTTAGAATCTTTATTTTGAATAGAAAGAAGCAAGTGTTGAAAATCATGGCTGATTTGTGCCGTGTAATTAGAAGACAAATTATAATAGTTTTGTATCTTCAAAGGTTTTATAGATGTTGTCACATCGCTGTTTTCCATATCAACGATAGAAAATCCAGGATTTTTATTCCCCTTAAAGTCATATTCACCATAAATCAATGCTTTTCTACCATCCGCAGAAATGGAAAGCAACGCATCACTTTTTGTTGAGTTTAACGGTTCGCCAATATTTTTTGGAACAGTCCAATTATCTCCATTCAATTTACTAGACACCCAGATATCGTCGGAATCGTAAATTCCTCCAATATCTTCCGGATGTTCTTTTCTATCAAAATACAATTTGGTACCGCATGGTGAAATCACCGGTAGAATAGTAGGTTGATATGCATTGATTACATCTGGTAATCTATGTTTTGCAGGTGTAGTTTCATTTGCATATGTAGAATTTACAGATACAAATAACGCTAAAACGACAAAAAATTTAAGATGTAATAGGGACATTATTGAAAAAAATTGATTTTATGAATCGTAAATTTTAGTATTCTTGTAATTGCTATAGATTATATTAGACGAATGAAAGACAAAACAATTCATAAAGAATTAGAAGTAGCTTCTCAAATCCAATTTACTGAATATCCTATGGTGCGGTATATAGTGGTATTGGTATTTGGGATGCTGTTTGTTATGATATGGAAAAACTTTTCACTTGATTTAGTATATGCTTTCAATTTAATCCTTATAGTTTCAGTTGGGATTTTCATTTGTTTTCACAAAATTGGTGTATATTATGTGCTTACGTTTTTAACTGGTTTTTTCCTCATGAACAGTACTTACACTCCCATTCCGCAATCATTAGAAGGAAAAATTATACCAGCTCATTTTAAAGGAACCATCGAAAGTATAGAGAAACAAACAGACAGTACGTTGAATTGTATTTTGGACGGAACTATTAACATTGTTAAACACAATGGAGTACTTTCTGATGAAAAATACACAATCCGATCAATGTCTTATATACATGGGGATTCCATTCCTTCATATCTCAAAGTAGGTGCAAATATAGAATCGATTGTACAAATTCAATTTCCGAAACATTCCTATTTCCCAACAGAATTTAACACCAAGCAAGTTCTTATTTCAAAAGACATTCATGCTTTTTCTTTTATTGCTGTTCAACATATAGTCTTGATAGACGAAGCAAAATGGTCAATAAATAGTGTACTTTACAGGTGGCGACTTCTTGTTGATTCTACTTTACAACGATTTGTTTTACCTGAGAATATGCCTGTCATTTTAGGAATGCTCTTTGATAATACAACAGGTATACTTCAAGAGGATTTAGAATTACTCAGAAATTTTGGTTTGATTCATATTTTGTCTGCAAGTGGAACTCATATAGTGATAATTACCCTCTTTTGCTGGCTATCTTTGTTTATGATTCGTTCGCATTTACTTAAAACACTGGTTTTAGGTATTCTCTTAGTTTTATTTGTCTTTGTAACAGGAATACAAGTATCCGCTTTTCGTGCAGCAATAATGTCTTTCACTATCTTACTCCTGCCTCACTTTTCAAGAACAATTCGACCATTGAATCTATTAGCATTTTCTTCAATGATATTGTTGCTTTTTCAGCCAACCTTGCTCTTTTCGTACAGTTTTTACTTTTCAACGACAGCTATTATTGGAATATACTTTTGTTATGAAAAATTAAGTACAATCTTGAAACTTGTAGTAGAAAAATTTTCAAAAGGTTTTATTGGCAAGAGATTTTTGAATACTTTGCTTATTCCAACGGTTTCACTTTCTCTTTCTGCTGGGTTAATTACAAACATAATTGGGAGTTTGATTTTTTACAAGTTTTCCATTTCCTCAATCATCGGTAACACGGTAATTCTGTTCCTGTATGTAATGGCGTTTGTATCTTCAATCATCACTTACATTTTTTCTTTATTTTCAGAGAAACTTGCCTATTTTTCCGGAATTGCTACTTCATTTTTCTTAGATGTTGCAAAAACAGGAATGTATTATTTACAAAAATGTATTCCAACAGAAATAACTGGATATTCAATTTGGATTGTAGCAACATTTCTTTGTATTGGTATGTTGTATTGTATTGCGACAAAAGAAATGAGAACCTTTGTTTTTCGATGTTTGGTAGTAATTCTCTGCTTCCCTTTTATTTATCTTACAGCTAAAAATCTGCCTTATCAAGTGAAGGAAATGGTGTATCGTTTTCCTAATGCTACTTTACTTCCTATTCATCGAAACAACAGTAGAGTTACCTATTTTCTCAATATTGAACCAAAATCATCTCGATATACATTTGAACAATTAAAACGATATCTTCCACTTTCTGATAAACATACTCATATTTTGTTCAACACAAATGTATCAATTATTCAAGAACTTAATTCACTCAATAATGTAACTACGCAGAAAATCACCAAACAAGAACAATTTCTGTTGTACAAGTATTACTTACATAAAAAAACCTCTCAATCAAGATTTTGAAAGAGAGGTTTTGAAAAAAATCTAAATATTACTTAGAGATCTTGCATATCTTTGGCACGTTTTCCACCAGCCAAAGAAACAATTTCATCATCATAATGGTCAGCAATAATTGCAACTGAGTCTATTGTTGTACCAAGTTCATTCTCATCAATATTTGCACCAGCAATCGAATGAGAAAATACAATGGTATTATCAAACAACAAACCAAAGGCACCCCAGTTAATTTCTGCATTTTTACGTAGTAAAAAGTTCATCAACTCGGGAGTAATGGTAGCACCCATCACAACATGAGAGATACACTGAACACAAGTTTCATTGTTACTAAAAGGACGAATAATCAACATCACTTGAGAAGATCCTCTGGAAATAGTATACGAACCTTGACCAAAAGAAATGAATTCAGGATATTTTTTTTCTAATATATTTTCAACTTTAACAATCGTTTGATCGAGTAAAGATAGAGGTGTTTCCATAGTTTAAAAGAATAATGATAAAATCAGTTAGGGAGTTGTTGTTGAATTCGTCGATGAGGTAGTGTCAGAATTACCACTGGTCAACTTTAATTCACGTTCTAATTCAGCAAGAGGATCAGTCGATTCAGGTAGAGCAGGAGCCATACCCATAGAAGCTTTTAACTGAGCCAAATCATTATCAACAGTAACGGAAGTACCTAATAATCTAATTTCATCGTCTAAACTTGTATTACCACCAGCTAACTGCTCATGAGCCTCAGCTTCAGCTTCCAAGCGTTCAATTTTGTTCTCAAATTTATCAAATTTAGAAAAGGCATCCGACCCAACACCCGAGAATGTTTGAGAAATTTGTTTTTGAGCTTTTGCTGCTTGAGAACGAGCAATAAGTGTGCTTTGTCTATTTCGAGCTTCATCAAGTTTTAACTTTAATTGGTCAAGTTGTTGACGCATTTTATCAGCACTAGCTTTAGCTTGAACATAAATAGGACCTAAATCCTGTATATTTCTATCAGCGGTAGCCTTTTTTTGAAGAGCAGCTTTTGCCAAATCTTCTCTATTAGCTTGAAGAGCTTGAGCAGCTTTTCCATGCCATTCTTGAGAATCTTGTTTAGCTTTGGCTAATTTACGTTCTAACGATTTTTCGTTTGCAATAGCAGATGCGACACCGAGAGTAGCCTTATTAACAGACTCTTCCATCTCGATTACCATCTGCTTGAGCATTTTCTCTGGATCTTCAGCTTTGTCGAGTGTATCATTGACATTAGCTTTAAAAATGTCGCTTACACGTGAGAATATTCCCATTGTATTCCTCAAATTATAACATTAAAAAAAAGACGAATTTATAGTCAAAACAGATTTGACATTGTTAAAGTAGTAGTAACGAATGTATCATAGTTTTTGGTATTTCTTTCAAAATATTTTTCGATAAAGGTGATTTTTTTCTTGAAATATTTTGCAAATTCGAAAAAAAGTACTAATTTTGTAATCCTTATCGAAAAGATTTAGTGATTGGGGCGTCGCCAAGTGGTAAGGCATCGGGTTTTGGGTCCGACATTCGTAGGTTCGATCCCTGCCGCCCCAGCAATACACTTCGTACACTTACAAAGATAGAATTTCTATATATGAGTACTTCCAGTTTGAAGATAGCAAGTGGTCGTTCGAATGCGGATTTGGCTGCTAAAGTTGCGACTTCACTTGAGACTAAATTAACGGAAGTAACCATACGAAATTTTTCTGATGGTGAAATATGGGTGAAATACGAAGAAAATATTAGAGGTGTAGATTTATTTATTATTCAATCTACGCATGCTCCATCTGACAATTTGATGGAGTTGTTGATTCTCATTGATGCGGCAAAAAGAGCATCTGCTAAAAGAATTACCGCAGTAATTCCATATTATGGATATGCACGACAGGATCGAAAAGACCAACCTCGTGTTTCTATTACTGCAAAGCTCATTGCAAATCTATTAACTGAAGCTGGTGCAGATCGTGTGATTACCATGGATTTGCATACTCCTCAATTACAAGGCTTTTTTGATGTTCCATTGGATCACCTTTATGCTTCTAATATTATTTTACGTGTATTAAAAGCAGAAGTCGATTTGAAAAACATTGTTATCGCATCACCGGATGTTGGTGGCTTAAAAAATGCTCGAGGATATGCAAAAAAATTGGATGCAGATTTGGTACTTATCGACAAAAGAAGACCCGCACACAATATTGCTGAGATAGTAAATATCGTTGGTGATGTTGAAGGGAAAAACATCGTTGTTGTTGATGATCTTATCGATACAGGATCAACCTTTGTAAAATGTGCGGAAGCTTTAGTTAGTAAGGGTGCAACCTCAATAATTGGAGTCTGTACTCATCCTGTTTTTTCAGGGAAAGCATTGGAATTGATAGAAAATAGTTCTGCTATCTCTCGGGTATATGTAACGGATACAATACCATTACGAGAAGGACCATCATCAAAAATACGTATTATTACTGTCGCTGATGTTTTTGCAGAATCCATTATACGTACTCACGCAAATACTTCCATAAGTTCTTTGTTTGAGTAACAACAAATAAAATTAAACTCACTAAAGAGATACAATTCGTTATGAGCCACATTTCGTTAAATGTTAAAACTAGATCAACTGGCAAACGTGCTGCTAAAGATGTTCGTCAAGCTGGGATGATTCCTGGTGTTATTTACAGCAAAAACCAAGAGCCAATTGCTGTAACTGTGAATCCTTTAGATATGCGTCCAGTTGTTTATACTGCAAAAGCACATCTATTATCGGTAACTGTTGATAATACACAAAATATTGAATGTATATTAAAAGATATATCATTTCACCCTATGACTGATCAAATTCTTCATTTTGATTTATTTGGAATAACTCAAGATGAACCAATTATCGCGAAAGTTCCGGTTAAATTGGTTGGAAATTCAAAAGGTGCAATGCTTGGTGGTATTGTTCAACAAATCACTAAAAAATTGGTTATCAAATGTTTACCAAAACATTTACCAACACAAGTTGAAGTGGATATCACTAATCTTGAAATCGGTAATTCTTTACGCTTGAGAGAAGTATCTTGGGAACACCTTACGATGATTTCTACTCCAGACGTTATTCTTGTATCTATTCTTGCTCCACGTGTTCGTGCTGCAAAATAGTTTTTCTCAATTAAGATTCTAAGGAAAATACAATGTTTGCTATCGTTGAAATAGCTGCCCAACAATTTGAAGTACGACTAAATGATGTACTTAACGTTCCATTACTTACTGGTAATAGTGGCGATTCCCTTTCTTTTCCTAATGTATTATTAGTTGAGAATCAAGGACAGACTACTATTGGTACTCCGTACACTTCTGCTTCAGTTACCGCTACGATTATTGAACACGGTCGTGATGAAAAAGTGTTAGTATTTAAGAAAAAACGCCGTAAAGGTTATCAAAAACTAAACGGTCATCGTCAAAAATATACACAAATTAAAATTACTTCTATTAACGCATAATTTCTTGAAGAACATTATTGTTCTTCTTATTCTGGAGTTTTACAATGGCACATAAAAAAGGTGGCGGGTCCACCAAAAACGGTAGAGATTCGAATGGTCAACGTCGTGGAATTAAAAAATTCGGCGGTGAAGCAGTTTTAGCTGGTAATATCATTGTTCGCCAACTTGGTACTCGTTACCATGCTGGTAAAAATGTTGGTATCGGTAAAGATTATACTCTCTACTCTCTAATAGAAGGATATGTTAAATTTGAACATAAAGACAAATCAAGATTGAAAATTTCTGTTTATCCTTTTGAAGCATCTGTAAACTAACATTAACCTATGTTTTTGTTTGTAACTATAACCTCTTAACGAATTCTGTGTTCAAGAGGTTTTTTTTTGACTTTTTTTAACCAATCTATATTATAGGAATTCCTAATGAAAATTACCGTTATTGGAGCTGGAAATGTAGGAGCAACTACTGCTCAAAGAATTGCATACCAAGAATTAGCACAAGAAGTTGTCTTAGTAGATGTTGCTGAGGGGATACCTCAAGGAAAAGCATTGGATATGTATGAAACAATGCCTGTTGTAGGTTCTGACACGCGTTTAATTGGCACAAACACTTATGAAGAAACTGCAAATTCTGATATTGTGATTATCACTGCAGGTTTGGCGAGAAAACCTGGTATGAGTCGTGATGATTTGTTAGCTACAAATGCGAAAATTGTTAAATCTTGTGCTGAACAAGCTGTAGCAGTTTCTCCAAATGCTTTCTTTATTATCGTATCAAATCCACTAGATGTAATGACTTATGTAGCTTTGAAAGCAACTGGTTTACCAAAAAACAAAGTCATTGGTATGGCTGGTGTTTTAGATGCTGCTCGTTATCGTGCATTTATTTCTATGGAGTTGAATGTTTCTGTAGAAGATATCAATGCATTCGTATTAGGTGGTCATGGAGACTCAATGGTACCTCTTCCACGTTTTACAACTGTTGCAGGTATTCCTATCTCAGAATTGATGTCTCAAGAACGTATTGATGCGATTGTTCATAGAACACGTAACGGTGGAATTGAAATCGTTAATCATTTAAAAACTGGTTCAGCTTACTATGCTCCTTCAGCTTCTGCAGTTTTAATGGCAGAATCTATCATCAAAAACAAAAACAGAATTTTACCTTGTGCTATTATGTTAGAAGGTGAATACAAATTGAATAATGTTGTTTGTGGTGTACCTGTGAAATTAGGAAAAAATGGTGTTGAACAAGTTATTCAAATTTCATTATCTGACTCTGAACAAGCAGAATTGAATGCTTCGGCAGCAGATGTATCAGAAAATATTGCCAAATTAACTGCCTTAGGAATTTTCTAATATACCTAACTATAATGTTTTATAAAAAAAGCCCAATTCTAAATTGGGCTTTTTTTTGTTATCCAGCATACCGTTCAACAGATTTCACTCCAGTGATTTTTCCTAATCGCTTGAAGATTACCTCTAAATGTTCTACATTTTCAACATAAACTGTCACTACACCTTCAAAAACTGAATCAAACGTATCAATATTAACACTACGAATATTTGTATTTTTTACCCCTACAATAGCGCTAGTAATATCAGATAGCATAGAGGCTCTATCATCACCTGTAATTCGAATTGCAGCCACATAGGTGCCATCCTGAAGAGTAGACCAATTAAGATTTACTATACGAGAGGATTTTTTGCCTAATAAATCTACTATGTTTTTACAATTTTCTCTATGCACCTTAATTCCATGACCAATCGTAACAATTCCTACGATATCATCACCTGGAACGGGGTTACAACAACGACCATAAGAATACATCAGGTCTTTTGAATCAGAAATTCCATCAGCAATTTGAATATCTGAGGAGCCTTCTCTGACTTTATCTAAAACTAATGATTTGTTAATTTGGAGTGATTCAATGGTCTCAGGCTTTGATTTTTCACGTAACTTTTCTACCGCTAAAGATGGTGGTAATGTTCCTAAGGATATTGCAAAAAAGAATTCTGTTTTATTTTCATATTTTAAGATCATCAGCATTTTTTCAAATTCATCATCACCAAAATGAACAGAATTTTTTCGACAATATTTCTCCCATATTTCTTTCCCATTTCGAACTTTACTTCTTTTTTCTTCGTTCAAAAATTTTCTTATTTGGGATTTTGCTTTATGCGTTATGACAAAAGCTTCCCAATCGCGGTTTGGAATTTGGTTTTTTGAAGTAATTATCTCTACTTGATCACCCGTTACTAATTTATGAGATAACGGTACAATTTTTCCATTTACTTTTGCACCAATACAATGATATCCTATTTGAGTATGTATATCAAAAGCAAAATCAACTGTCGTCGAATCCTTGGGTAAAATTCGTAATTCACCTTTAGGAGTAAAAACATATATCTCGTTTTGATATAAATTCAGCTTGAAGCTTTCATACAATTGTTGCGGTGCTTCTTCACCGGCATTATCAAAAACATCACGAACCCATGAAGCCCATTCTTCGAGCTCTTTGTCTTCCCACATTCGATTTTCAGGGTCTATTGAATCTGATTTATACCGGAAATGTGCAGCAACCCCTTGTTCTGCTACCTCATGCATTGCACGAGTACGTATTTGAATTTCTACCCGTTTTCCCTTTGGACCAATTACTGTTGTGTGCAATGACTTGTATCCATTCTTTTTTGGAACAGAAATATAATCTTTAAAGCGTTCAGGAATTGGCGTATAAATTTCAGAAATAATACCGTATGCTAAAAAGCAATCACTATTGTGTGTGGAATCTAATATAATACGAATGGCAGAAAGGTCATGCAATTGGTCGATAGTTTTTCCTTGAGCAATCATTTTCGTAAAAATTGAAAATATATGCTTTGGTCTTCCGCTTATATCACATTTCAAATTACCTAATGTTAATTGCTCACGTAATGGTTGAATAAATTGCTCTATATATTCTTCCCGTTCTTGTCGAGTTGCATTAAGTGCCTTTTTCACATCATCATAGGCAATACGATTGAGATATTTAAAAGATAGGTCCTCTAATTCCCATTTGATTCTTCCTAATCCAAACCTGTGAGAAAATGGAGCATAAATATCAATAGTTTCTCGTGAAATTTGCTGTTGTTTGTGTTCTGGCAAATTATCTAACGTACGCATATTATGAAGTCTATCTGCAAATTTAACTAAGATGACTCGAACATCATTAATAAGCGATAGAAGCAATTTCCGGTATGACTCTGCTTTGGAAATTTCACGTGACTGAAAAATACCCGTAATTTTTGTCGTTCCATCAACAATATTAGCAACTACAGACCCGAATTCGGCTTGAATATCTTTAAGTGAAAATCTAGTATCTTCCACCACATCGTGCAACAATGCTGCAGCAATAGAAAAATCATCCAAAGGGATTTCATGCAAAGCAATTTCAGCTACTGCCAATGGATGTGTATAATACGGTTCCCCATTAGCACGCAGTTGACCTTTATGAGCATTTACACAAAATCGGAATGCTTTACGAATCAATTCTTCATTCATATTTGGAAGTGCCTTGTGACACTTTTCAATGAGAATTTGAAGATCTAATTCTGGATCTATTCCTGGTTTGTATGTCGATGGTATATAATTTTTTACAGATGTTTCTTTATTGTTTTGCAAAACTTTTCTTACGATAAATATGTACTATCCATTGTACACAAAAACAGTGCCGTACAATAAATAAACAAACCTATTTCTTATTTATTGTAGATACTTTTTTCAATTTGTCTGAAAATCAAACAAATTGTTTATCTCCATTGAACAACTGACTCAATCGGTGAGCGTTGAGAAGTCCTTTCTGTAGAATCAGGAACACCAATATAACAGAATCCTATGATCTCATCTTCTTGGTCTAATTGTAAAAAATTTCTCATTTCTGGTGAATAGGTACCATTACCAGTAGACCAATAACCACCGTAACCATGTTCGTGAATTGTCAACAATAGATTGTGAATTGCAGCTGCAGTAGAACATATTTCTTCGATTTTTGGAACACGTTCTTTACTATCTCTTTTCATATAACATGCAATAATATGTGAAACATTTGCACGTAATTCGACTAATTTTTTTCGCTTTACTTGTTCTTTCTCTTTCGTTTCAAACTGAACTGAATTTAGATACTTCTCAACAGTTTCTATATACTGAGAGATTGAGTCTTTCGAAAACACTATAAATCTCCACGGTTCTGTTTTTTTGTGGGTTGGAGCCCAATGTGCATTAATCAACGCTTTTTCAATTACATCTTTAGGTACTTCCTCACCTGTTAATTGTTTTGTAAAAACAGATCTTCTCGTTAGTAATGCTTCTGTTAATGTCATTTTATTCAATGGTTTGATATTGAAATTGAATTACTCCTTTACTTCCTGTTTTTCCATCATAAAAATCAGAAAAGAACAGCTTGTATGGAAGTTGTTGATTTGTTTGAATGATATATGTCTTGTTTGGTAATACCAAAAATTCAGCAGATGTAAAATCGAATGTTTTCCAATCGTACCCAATTACATCTTTTCGAGATGTATATCGTTGCGTTTGAATGACATCTCTGTTCAGTACTCTAAAATCAATCAACGTATCCAAATAAGCTTTGACGAAAGATTTATTGATAAATATTCCCGTAACAGGATAAGGAAATTCTTCAATGATGGTAAAGAGTTGCGTATAACGTGTACAATGCAAATCCCACGTTTGCTTTGGAGGCTCAGGGAATTGAATAGACTTTGTTCTCATTGATAGACCAATCACATTATATTCAGGATTTTTTTCAATGACCATAATCGTATCATCTGAGCCGTCAAGATTCGCAAAACGAATTCGGTAACTTGAAGGTGTTGAATTTAAGAGGGTGAACTTTTTTACTCCTAATGCTTTACCATTAGCATCTATTCCTAATGTTGTTACAAATAGTTCATTTTTTGACACAATAGAATCAGTATTTTTACCCACCCACCAATAACCAATAGCTGTAGAATCAATAATACCTGATGGAGAATCATACTTCCATTTATTAGCAAATAATGCTGTATCATTTGGAATCTCTTCAAACGAAGGTGCAGTAACCTTAGACACTCCCATCAATTGTGCTGTATTGAGAAACACTCCAAATGAATCAGGATGACAATCGAAAGACAAATCCCAAAATGTATATGGTTCAATTCGAACGATAGTATTTGTTTGTAAACTATAGAAGGCTTGAAAGGCGTAATTCGAACCGACATCTATGGTTGCAGTTTTTAGTCCAGTTCTATCATAGGGTGCGACTGCTTTGTCTTCAGGAAAACAAGCCACACACAGTAATAGAATTAAAATATATATTGAAGTAAATTTCATAGTTACAAATTAAAACGAACTGTTGTTGTGAATGTTCTTCCCCAACCAAAAGGTAATGATGAAGTTGAAGCATTATGGAAATTCGCAGGATTTCCATTCTGTATTCCAGATGCAACAATATTCGTAATATCAAAAATATTTCTCACTCCGAAGGTTGTTGAAAGGAGATTGTCAAAAAAGTTTCTAGAAACAGTTACATCTAAGGAGTGGAAAGCTCCTATAAATCCTTGGGAAATTGTTCCTAATGCAGATTTTGTGATTATCGGAAGTTCTCCTGTGTATTTATAAAAAACTGAGAAGTTAATTTCTGAAATAGGTGCCAAATACGAAAGTGTTGTAACAAATTCTGGAGTGTAAGTAAATTCTGGGAATAAAGTATTTTCTGAGAAAAACTCATTTAATCTACCAATATACGATCCTGCAAATGAGGCCGTTACATTTGAACGAAAGTATGATACTGTAGTTGTGAGACCTTTACTTTTAAATTTACCTATGTTTATATAGGAAAACAACGTTGAACCTTGTTGGGCTAAGCTAATTTGATTTCTGATATCATTGTAAAAAAATGTAGGCTCAATTTTTAGAACATTTTCTACATTTTTGAAGGTAAGTACTCCGCTAACTTGAATGTTATCAGATTGTTCTGCTTCTAAATTTGGATTTCCTTGAATGTTATGATTGAAATCTACAAAATAGAAAAAAAGTTCACGAAGAGATGGTGCTCTAAAACCTCTGGCATAAGAAGCTCTCAAAGTAATGTTTTCCATCGGATCATATTTCATTGTTATAGATGGCACAATGGGAGCATCATATAATGAATTATAAGCATAACGGAAACCTGTTTGCACAACCAAGTTTTCCATTGGGAGGAGAGAAATATTTCCAAAACCAGCAATATCTCTCATAGTTTGGTCTGTATTGATAGTTCTTCCTCCTGACATAGTTTCAGAAAAGAAGTCATATCCAGCTTGAAATTTGAGCCAAGTAGCACAATTATCATTACTATACAAACCACGAGACATATAGGAAGTAAATACTGTTGTATCTTGATCTAATGGATTTTGAGTTAACTGTTCTTGAAGTGTAACTAAATCTTTAAAAAAAGAATTTTTGGTTCTTTTGTAGTGAGATACATTGGTAGTAATGTTCAAAAATTGATCTTTTGAAAAAGTAGAAGAAAAAAATAAGGAATTAGTAAATCGCGTAGTTTTATATACATCATCAAAAGCAGTCTCTCGAAAAGGTGCTCGAGGTTCCCCTCTATTGAGAAGTGTTTCTTCAAAATATTTTCCATCATATCGAAGGACAACATTAGAAAATTTGTTCTGAACTTGCCAGTCTAAAAACCGTTGTTCTTTGGGTTTCCAAAGTTGAAAGCGAGTTTCATTTCCAGGATTAAATCCGCTAAAAAAGTAACGTCCTCCAGTAACAGATGCGTTCATACCTTCATTGGAATATCCAATTCTAAGATCAGTATTATACGTTCCTATGGATTCATAAAAATTTGTAAATGTTGTTTCAAACGATTCTTGTTGTTTGGTTTTTGTAATAATGTTTATCACACCACCTAGTGCATCTGATCCATACAGCACAGACATCGGACCCTCTACAATTTCTACTTTCTCCACAGCAGAAAGGAGCAATTGATTTACATCAATATTTCCATTCGTCCTTCCAATGACTGGTACACCATCAATGAGAATTTTAACATTCTGCCCACTAACACCTTGAAGTGAAATTCCTGCTCCAAGTACATTATCTTGACTAATTCGAACGTTCAGTTCCTTGGTCAAAAGATCTCTTACTGATTGTGCTTGTTGATTTTGAATACGTTCTTTATCGAGAGTACGAATTTTAAAAAGAGATTTTTGGTTACTTTGTGTAGATAACTCACCGGTAGTGACAACTGTTTGCAAAGGAATATCTGTCGGTTCAAGAGAATAAAACTTTGTTGTATTCTCTGATAAAGTATCTATAATAGTTAGATATCCAATATGAGAAATTTGGATTTCAACAACACCTGTGAATGGATTTTTAACTACACCTGATTTATTCGATAAACTATATTTCGTTTTTTGATTACTCTCGCAATCACGCAAACACTGAAAACGAACTTTTGCACCCGATAAGGGCAGTTCGGTACCAGCATCAAATATTTTGATGTAAGGATTCGATAGCTCTGATATGGAAGTATTTTTTGGAAATGCAACACTTAACAGAGTGAATAAGTATAGTAGAGATACTGACAGTATTCTCAATTTTGACATCTATGTAATTTTTAATTAGACTAAATCTAAATAACTATTGTGCCAATAACGATTTGAAGTGTTGAATATTTTTAGAAATTATGTTTTCTTGTGTATTTACTTTTTTTCCCAATACAGTTCTTTACGAAGTTTTGCGATGAATTCTTCGTACAGTTTATTTTGTTTAAACTGATTTGCCAACATCTCAATTCCTTGATAATCATCTACAAGGTTTGGCTTATGCTTGGTGTAGATTTTTTGAAGATAGACTATATGCCAACCACTTTTAGTTGGGTCTGGACTGTACGGTTGTGGATCGGAAACTTCACCTTCTTGTAACTTGGATATTGTTTCCATTAACGTTGGAGGAAATCGATTGATATCTTGTTTACCAATTGAGCCTCCAAAATTACGCGTTTCTTTTTCGTCAGAATATTTTTTCGCTAATTCTTGGAAACTTTCACCTTTAGTTACTCGTTGCTTGATATCTACTAATGAATCTTTGATTCTTTCAATATCTTTTTCAGTTTGACCAATTTTAAAGAGAATATGTTTTGTATGAACAGCATCTTTAGTTTTATCTACCAATTTTATAAGATGCAAACCAAAAGGAGTTTCAACAGCTTGAGACATTTGGCCACGCTCTAATGCAAAAGAAGCTTTTTCATATTCGGGCATTAATTTGCCACGCTCAAAAAATCCCAAATCTCCACCTTCTTTGCCAGATCCTGGATCTTGACTATATCGTTTTGCGAAATCTGCAAAATCACCTCCTGCTAGAATCGAATCTCTCACAGCCAACAATAACGAAGTCGCGTCCTTTTTTGAGTTTTCAGAAGCTTTTACATATTTTACAATGTGAAACAGCTCATATTGTTTTGGAAGTTCTGGAAGTGAATCTTTGAACTTTGTATAAAATTCTTCTACTTCTATACTGGAACATTTCACACCCTCTGTAACCGATTGTCGTACACGTTCTGAAAGCAATTGCTTTTTCATGTCTTCTTTGAATTCTTTTTTCATTCTATCGACAGACATTCCGTACATATCTTCTAATCGTTTTTTTGAACCATACTGAGAAGCTAACATTTCAAAATGATAGTCCAAACGTTGTTTGACTTCGTCATCAGAAATAACAACGCTATCCTCAATTGCTTTGACTTGAAGTAATTTCTCATTGATAAGCATATCCAATACTTTTTCACGAGCTTTAGCATCTGTAAGTGAAACTGAAGGGTCTCTTTGTTGCATGATTTTCATTTCATTATCTAAATCAGTCAACAAAATAATCTCGTTACCAACAATAGCGACAATTTTCTCTAAAGGAGTATCATCAGCTTTCAATAGTGAAGATGAAGTCAATACCCAAAAGAATACTAAGCAACTTAAAAGAAGAGAAGATACTCGCATAGAAATAGCAGCTATTGGAAATTTCAATAATTGTGTCAAATTACTTACCTTTTCGCAATGTGTCAATTGCTTTCATATTGATGACAATTGGAAAACGTTTTCTTACAGATTCCAACCATTGGCTAGTTAAATGTTTTTGAACAGCATCTTGATATGCTGGAGCAAAATCTGCAATTGCTTCCTCGAAAGTTTTAGGTCGAACTGGAAGATATTCATTAACTTTAACTATAGAATAACCACCTTCAAATTTCACTGGACCGAAGATAGTACCCGCAGTAGTTATACCACGTTCTTTAGCAAAAGCTGCTAAAGAATTATTTACAACAGCAACAACACCCCAACTCCCTTTTTTCTCTCTATACTTATCACGCTGAGTAAATTTTTCTGCCATACTTCCAAAATCTTCTCCAGAATCGACTAAGCGTTTCATAGTTGTTGCTGTAGAATCTGACATAACATAAATTTCACTTATGTTATAAGATTCTTTTGTCATATATTTTGTTTTTGAAGTATCAAAAAACGTTCGAGCTTTTGCAGAATCGAATTGTAATTTTGACCAAACTTCTTGATCTTCAATTTTGAATAACAAAATACCATCACGAAACTCTTGCATCATTTCTGCGAAATCAGGAAATTCTTTTTCTAAATTTTTTGAAGCATCGCGAATAATTTGCACGGAAATCATTTTATCCATTGCACGGACAAATCCATTTCTATTTAAAGAATAACCTCTAAAATCAGAACGTTTGGTTAATGAATCAGCAAATGATTGTACTGTGAATGGTTCATAAGGTGCTGAATACAGAATCTTACTTTTTAATGCTGCAGGGATAGATTCAGCCCATTCATATTGCATTGTAGTTTTGGTTGTGTCGATGACAGAAATCAATTCTGACAATGTAGCTTCATTCCATTTGTACCCTAATCGAACTCGTTCACTTTCAATTAAATCTTCTTTATCTTTCGTAAAATAGATTCGCTTGTAATATTCTTTGACTTCTTCTTTTTCTAATTCAGGTTTTACTTGAGAAATAGAATCTACTTTGAGAATATGTACGCCATATTCAGAAACAACTTTTTCAAAATTGTTGCCTGGTTTGAGTGTAAATAATGCATTCTCAACTTCCGCAACTAATTTTACTTTCGAATCTTTCATTCCAGTAGATTTCGAGTATCCGTTCCCTAAATAACCACCCTTTTCAGAAGACTGTTTGTCGTCAGAGACCTCTTTCGCTAAAGATTCAAAACGAGTTGGATTCTTGCGTAAAACTGCAAGAAGACTGTCAGCTTTGCGAATCACTGACATTGAGTCATTTGGATTATTACTTAAGAGAATATGCTTTGGATAGATAAAATATCTTGGTTCGTCTTTGAGTAAGGTTATGATAAAATATCCAACCTTTGTTTTTACAGGAGTTGGATATAATTGTCCCACTTTCAAAGAAAACGCTGCTTGTTCAATTTCACGAAGCAACATTCCACCAGTAATGTAAGGTAATTCTCCACCGTTAGAACCTGTTTGTTCATCATCTGAAGAATCTTTTGCAACAGTGGCAAAGTTAGTACCACTTTTTAGTAAATTTAGGATTCCATTTGCACGTTGGAGTGAGCCACTTTCACTGTAACTTTTTGCAAAAGACACAAAAACAACTGCTATTTTAATATCTTTTTTTCTATTTGTTTGAATTTCTTTGATATTCGGTTCAACTAATTTTTTCTCTAAATAGTATGTTTCCGCCAACAGTTTTCTGTTATTTTCTAGTTCACCTTTCACTGCAGGTTCTTTGTCAATTCCACGTGAAATGGCATCTAATACTTTTAATCTATAATTCGCATACAAATTGATAAAATCTACCAAACTATCTTTTGATAGTTTAGAAAACATCGCATCTTGTCGGTTGATGTTTTTACGAAATGCTTTTTGTAAAGACCCTAATGTATGGGTTTCTTTACCAACTGTTAATAGAACTGTTTGTTCTGAAGTTGACTGTGCTTGAGTTGTATGCAAAGTAATAAAAGCACTACATACTATAGTGAATAAAGCAAATACAGATTGTAGATTATTCTTTGTAGAAATCATTAGACACTCTTGATTGTTAAACGATTATGATGATTATTTGTAAGAGAATAGAAACATCTTTAACGTAAAATTCTATTTTCTATTTTAGCTAACTTTATACAGTTCACTAAGTATAAATTTCCTTGAAATTAATTGACGAACAAAAATTATTGAACTTTTTACAGTATATTCACTGTAATATTTTTAAATTTTCATCTTCAATTTTTCTAGAATGAAACCAATTTCAATAGCTATACTTTGGCATCAACACCAACCATATTATAAAAAAGAATCTGAGTTTATTTTGCCTTGGGTACGCCTTCACGGAGTAAAAGATTATGCAGATTTAGCCTTATTAGTGCAAGAATTTCCTACAATCAAACATACATTCAATCTTGTACCATCACTATTATTACAAATTAATGAGTACGTTAGTCAAAAAACAACTGATAAAATTGAACGCTTAACACTTATTGAATCTCAAAAATTGACTATCACAGAAAAACGTGATATTTTACGTTTGTTCTTTCTCTGCAACTATCAAACAATGATAGCCCCTTACATTAGATTTAAACAATTATACGAAGTTGCTCAAGATAATTCTTCAAATGCTTTAATGAGTTTTACTCCTCAAGATTGGATTGATCTTCAATGTTGGTATAACTTGACATGGATTGGACAAATTTCCAGAACGGACCCCACTATTTCTACGTTGTTTTCAAAAGGCTCTACTTTTTCTGAAATGGATAAAATTACCATACTAACAAAACATAGAGAAATTTTATCCTCAATTATCCCTATTTTGAAACAACTTCAGCATTCAAACCAATGCGAGATAAGTGTAACTCCTATGTATCATCCAATACTTCCATTGGTTATTGATACTGATTGTCACAAAGAATCATCACCTTCTAGTTCAATGCCTGAAAAACGATATAAGTTTCCAAATGACGCTGATTGGCATTTGAATCAAGCAACTATGTTCTATTCTGATTTATTTACTCACTCTCCAAAAGGTTGCTGGCCTTCAGAAGGGTCTGTGAGTACAGCTACACTCCATACAATTAGAAACAATGGGTTTCATTGGACGGCAACTGATGAACAAGTACTTTATAATACTGTAAAAAATACTGCTGCTCCGCTTCAACATTGTTTTCCTCATTCTTTCTCGACTCCAAATGGGAATCTTTCTATCTTCTTTCGAGATCATACTTTGTCTGATACTATAGGATTCTTGTACAGTACTTGGAATCCAAACGATGCAGCCAATGATTTTATTCAAAGAATTTTACAAAAACGAGATGAAATCATTCACCACTACGGCGAAGATGCCTTAGATGATGCGGTAATCTCTATTATTTTAGATGGAGAAAATTGTTGGGAATACTATCCTGACAATGGTGTTCATTTTCTACGTTCGATGTTAGCCTCACTTTCTAATCCAATGATTAAAACTTGCACTTTTCAAGAGGTAGCAAACCAAAACCATAGATTTCACTTAGATTCAATTGTTGCAGGGTCATGGATAAATGGCACTTTTTCAATTTGGATTGGCAATGAAGATGAGAATAAAGCTTGGTCAGTTTTAGCAGATGCTCGTCAGGCTATAGAGACTTCTACCGTAGCATCTGAAAAAATACAAGAAGCAAAATCTTCATTGTATATTGCCGAAGGATCGGATGCATTTTGGTGGTATGGGAATGATCATCAAGCAGAGAATAGAGACGATTTTGATGATTTATTTCGATATTACATTGCAAAATGTTATACGGCATTAGAACAAACTCCACCTACCATTATAAATACAACGTTACGAAAACATAGCACATTATTACGAGAAAAAGCTCAAAGCGGATTTGTTGATTTAATGGTTTCTCAGTTAAATTCCCAAGAATCCTCTTGGGAAAATTCTGGATTTATTTTACCTTCTTTATCTTCAGGTGCGATTCATTCCAATATTGAGATTTTAGATTGTATTCGATATGCAATTGATTCTGTGAATGGTCTATTTGGTTGTAGATTAGAAGTGAAACGTCCTTTGGATGATGAAGAGCATATTCTTATTGAGTTTACAGGTTCATCAGAACTATCAATTCAAATAACGAATAAAACATTTAGTTTCAATAATAAGAACAGCTTAAATCCAATACACCATTTTTATTCTCACTTGCAACCCTATATAGAATTTGGTTTCAATGATTCTTTTTTTCAATCATCCATTGAAATGACATAAAAAATCAATGTAGTAATAACTGTTGTAACTAAAGAAACAAGTATTCGATATCCACAATACAACACTTTTGAAATTATGGTGTCAAAATAATATCTTTTGCTTTAAGCAATGACATACTCAATATTTGAGAGTGTAATGTTTTTAAGTTCGTTAGGAGCAGTTTGAATTAAACGAAGTAGTTGCTCAATAACTTGAGAAACTTCTTGGTCAGATCCATTTTTATGAAGAATGAGTAATTGAATATTTTTGAGAAGAATAAATTGTTGGTCTGTTTCTTCTAAATTTATGGAATGAAGTAATTCATTGATACCTTCTACTGCAATCGTTACATCACCAATTTCTGCTAATGCTCGATAATACATTGATGTTAGAAACATCATTTGTTCTTGAGTGAAGATTCTTGAATATTCATGAGAACGTTGTGTAAACCAATCAACAACATTTTGAAACTCTTGGTTTGCTAAAGCTTCCAAAAATTGAAATCGTACTTCACTATAATCGAAAGTTGTTTGGTTAGGAATATTCCCTACCTTTTTTGAGACTTTTTCTGACTCTTTTTGAAGTACGGTTACTGTTTCACGTAGATTTTTTATTTCCCCTTGAATTAACTCCTGTTGTTCGGAAACATCTTTTGATTTCAAAAGAGAATCAAAGTCTAATTCTTTTAATTGAAACAAAGCATCGAAATTCTCTGTAGAAAAGTTTTCCGGTAATGATTGTTCGATAGAATGTTGGAAAGTGGTCAACAATTCTGATGCAGGAAAAACATCCGATGCTACTTCAGCTACTTTCGCTATCATCTGATTGACTCGAGTTTCATCTCCGTATTCAATACTATGAGCGGCTATGTAAGGAGCTATACTTGCTTTTACATATTCATCATCTGTGCTATCATAGAGTTGTTGAAGAAATACTGTAATTGATTGATGAATCACATCATTTTCTTCTTTTTCTAAAAGATTTTTGAAGTATGTATAATAGATAGTTTGAGAAAATTCGAAGCAAGTCGTTTGTGTTCCATAAAGATTCTGAACTCCTATACTTCTAATAATGCCATATTTTCTTTGAACAGATCGGTACATCCTAATTGCCGAGACGGGATCAGTCTGCAATAAATTAGACATCAAAAGCATAGAAAATTTAATACCTTCAGCTGCAGCAATACTCAGAATATGAACTTCTTCATCTGACATTTGTTCGACTATTTTTGTTGTTGCACCTTTAACACTATTTGGAAATTGAAAGGAATTCTCAAAATCATCCATCAATTCTCCAGAAGCCGTAAAAGGAGAATGCTGGGTGAAATACCGTATATATTCTAAAACAGAAGTAGGCACACCTTGGGTATTTCGAAGAATCCATTCAACCAATACTCTCGTATTTTTACTCTTTGGAAACGCTGCTGATACAACAGAAGTAATACTATCCATATCAAATGGATTCATAGTGACCGTTAATGTTGAAGGCAACGATTTGTATTGTTTAACAGATTGATTGAAAGTTAGATTTTTAGATAATTCTGTTTCTCTGTACGCCAAAATAATAAGAAAAGGGTATTTTTGGATTAGTGGTGTCATTCGTTCTAAAAAAGAACAAGAAAATGAATCTAACCAATGAGCATTATCGATAATGAAAACAAATGGACAATCTACTTTTTCAAACAGTTTCTTAAACTGTTCTACATATTGGTCTAAAACTTTTTGTTCTTTGCTCGAATCTTTTTTTTGTGTTTCCGAAGACTTATTTTCTGAATAATCTCTTATATCTCGAGAAACTGTTTTGATAAGATATGGTACTTCCCCCAAAATTGGTAATGCACTCAATAATGACATACCAATATCTAAAGCAAATTTCGTCTTTGCTGTCATTTTTGAATTCTTTTGAGAAAAAGAAGTCAATGCTTCTGCAATTGGTTTTAGTGGTTGAAGATTTGAAAGTGAAAATTCACCAATAGGAGAAGTACAGTCAACAGAGGCTACTTTGCATTCATTCAATAAGTCACTTGAATGTTCAGCACCATAATTAATAAAGGTTGATTTTCCAAAACCAGTTTCACCTGTAACAAGAAGAATGGATCCTCGCTTTGTATTTTTAACTTCTGATATTATTGTCCGAAGAATTCGAATTTCTTTATCTCGTCCAATTATTTTTTCAATTTCAAACACTCTAAATTCCACATAGTTTTGGCTTAATAAGTACAATTTAGAGAAAATTCTACAAATATTTTCAATTCTTTTCCATAAAGTTATATAAAAACAAGAAACTAATCGTCAATGGGTAATTACATAAAAATGTAAAAGAGAATTTTTTTAGTAGAAATGAAAGCATGAAACAATGAAATTATCAGAATTCAAATACGATCTGCCAAAAGGGGCTATCATAGCACAAGAACCTGCAAACCCACGTGATTCCTCTAAATTGATGATATACAACAAAGAAACGAAAAAATACGAGCACAAAATTTTTCGTGATATCATCAATTACTTCCAAAAAGGAGATTGTATTGTTGTCAATGATACTCGAGTTTTTCCTGCAAGACTTTGGGGAACAAAAGAAAAAACTAATGCTGAAATTGAAGTAATGCTCCTTCGAGAATTACGTTCGACAGATAAAATTTGGGATGTATTAGTCGAACCAGCACGTAAAGTGAGAATTGGAAATAAAATTTATTTTGACAATTCAAGATTCTATTGTGAAGTCATTGATAATACTACCTCAAGAGGTCGTACTGTTAGATTTGGTCTAGAAGGTGATTTGTTTGATGAAATAGATGCTATAGGTTTTATGCCGATTCCTGATTACATCAAAAGAACCGCAACAGATGCTGATAAAAAGTCCTATCAATCAGTGTTTGCTGATTTATCACGTCAACCAGCATCAATAGCTCCACCTACAGCCTCATTGCATTTTACAGATGAATTAGTTGAGCAATTAATTCAAAAAGGTGTCAAATTTGCGAATGTTACGGTGAACATTGGTCAAGGAATTTTTGAGTCAATTGGAGTAGAAGATTTGACAAAACATTCTATGCACTCTGAATATTTTGAGATAAATTTGAAAAATGCTGAGATTATCAATAAATCACTTAAGTCTGGAAAACGCGTTTGTGCAGTAGGCGCCTCTGTTATTCGTGCTTTAGAATCATCAGTGTTGGTCTCTGGTACAGTTAAAGCCAACAAAGGGTGGACAGATAGATTTGTTTTTCCACCTTCAGAATTTAAAATTGCAAATATGTATATTACTAACTTTACTCCTTCTGCAAGTCCTTCTTTGCTACTAACTGCTGCTTTTTTGGAAGATAATTTGATTCCAGAAATAATGAAAATAGCTTTTGAAAAGAAATATCGTCTCTATGCTTATGGTGACGCAATGCTTATTCTTTAAACCCTCATATTTTCATTCTTAATCATAGAAAACACTATATGAACAAACGATTTGCTCAGTTAGAACAGTTACGAAAAGAAGCTCAATTAGGTGGAGGTGAAAAGAGAATTGAGGCACAACATAAAAAAGGTAAACTTACTGCTCGTGAACGTATTGAGTTACTTGTTGACCCTAATTCTTTCGAAGAAATTGATATGTTTGTTCGACATCGTTCTACGAATTTTGGTTTAGAAAAACAAAAACCATTAGGTGATGGAGTGGTAACAGGTACAGGTACTATCAATGGTCGAACGGTCTGTATATTTTCTCAGGATTTTACCGTATTTGGAGGCTCTCTTTCTGAAGCTCATGCTGAAAAAATCTGTAAAATTATGGATTTGGCAGTTAAAATTGGTGCTCCTATCATCGGATTAAATGATTCTGGTGGAGCAAGAATTCAAGAAGGTGTCGTCTCTTTAGGTGGTTATGCAGACATTTTCCTACGCAATACTTTAGCCTCGGGAGTCATTCCACAAATTTCTGTTATTCTTGGTCCTTGTGCTGGTGGTGCTGTATATTCACCTGCCATAACTGACTTTATCTTTATGGTCAAACATACTTCGTATATGTTTGTTACAGGTCCGAATGTTGTAAAAACAGTCACTCACGAAGATGTAACTTTTGAGGAATTAGGTGGAGCAGAAACTCATGCTGAAAAGTCTGGAGTTTCACATTTTACTTGTGAAGATGAAGTGGAATGTTTATTACAAGTTCGACATTTAGTTTCTTTTTTACCTTCGAGTAATAGAGTAAAACCTCCAACAATCCCAACAACAGATTCAGATTCTCGCACTTGTACTATGCTTGATACTATCATTCCTGAAAATTCAAATAAACCCTATGATATGAAATTGATTATCGAGGAAATAGTTGATGAAGGAGTCTTTTTAGAAGTTCATAAAGATTTTGGTACAAGTTTATTAACTGGGTTTTCAACACTTTCTGGAAAACCAATTGGTATAGTCGCAAATCAACCTAGTGCCTTAGCTGGAGTTTTGGATATCAAAAGTAGCATCAAAGGTGCAAGATTTGTCCGTTTTTGTGATGCTTTTAATATTCCGTTAGTTGTTTTTGAAGATGTTCCCGGTTTCTTGCCAGGAACAGACCAAGAGTGGAATGGCATCATTCGAAATGGTGCAAAATTACTCTATGCATTCTGTGAAGCAACAGTACCAAAAGTAACCATTATTACCCGAAAAGCGTATGGTGGCGCTTATGATGTGATGAATTCGAAGCATATTCGAGGTGATTTTAATTTTGCATGGCCTACTGCAGAAATTGCTGTTATGGGAGCCAAAGGAGCAGTTGAGATTTTACATTCAAAAGAATTAGCCTCAAGCGAGGATTCGGCAACTAAACAAATTGAATTAGAAAACGAATATTCAGAAAAATTCTGCAATCCTTATGAAGCTGCACTTCGAGGATATATTGATGATATTATACTTCCATCGACAACCAGAAAACGATTAATTTCTACATTAAAGATTTTAGAAAGTAAAGTAGATTCTAATCCTTGGAAAAAACATGGCAATATTCCATTATAAGTATTAAATCGTAAAAAGAAGTCAAAAATATGCCAAAAATTCAATGTTTCGTAGTAATATGTTGTTTTTTTTCGTAAATTTGCTATTACTTTAGTAAAATGTTCATTTTACTATCCGGAGCTACACCAAGCCAATATCTGTAGCTCTTTTTTTTTGTCTTGAGAATTTTTTAGTGGATATTTTTAATAAGTGCATTACATTTTGTCGTGCAGATGAATTTAAAGAATTAGATTTATACCCGTATTTTCGTCCGATGGAAGAAAATGAAGGACCAATTGTAACAATCGGTGGTCGAAAATGTATTATGGCCGGTTCAAACAATTATTTGGGACTTACTTCACATCCATACGTCAAAGAATCTGCAATAAAAGCTATTGAAAAATACGGAACTGGTTGTTCTGGTTCTCGTTATCTCACTGGAACATTAGATTTACATCAAGAATTAGAACATAGATTGGCTAAGTTCCTTGGTACTGAATCTGTTTTGCTCTTTTCTACAGGATTTCAAACTGCTTTGGGTGTTATTGCTGGTTTAGCTGGTAAAGGCGATTATATAATTTCTGACAAAGAAAATCATGCTTCAATCCTTACTGCTTCTTTATTAGCAAAAGGTTCTTTCGCTGAATTTGTCCGCTTTCGTCACAATGATATGGACGATTTGGAGCAAGTCCTTTCCAAAATTCCTAATTCAGCTGGTAAATTGGTCGTTACAGATGGTATCTTTTCTGTTACTGGGGAAGTTTCCAATCTTCCTGAAATTGTTCGTATTTCAAAGAAATATGGTGCAAGGGTCTTAGTTGATGATGCTCATGCAACTGGTGTTATTGGAGTTGGTGGTAGAGGTACGGCTTCCCATTATAATCTGGTACAAGAAACCGATTTGGTTATGGGCACTTTTTCCAAAACGTTCGCTTCTTTGGGTGGATTTGTTGGTGGTCAAACACGCGTTATTGATTTTCTTAAACATCAATCACCCGCATTAATATTTAGTGCATCTCCTACTCCAGCTTCATGTGCTGCTGCAATTGCTGCTTTAACCATTTTAGAAGAGCAACCAGAATTGGTAGATCTTTTACATAAGAATACTGACTTCATGCGAAATGGCTTCAAAGACTTAGGTTTTAAGTATCATCATAATATTTCTGGTATCGTTCCAATCATTGTCGGCGATGAACATCTCGCTCTTCATATGTGGAATAAGCTTTTTGAAAAAAATATCTTCGTAAATGCATTTATTCCGCCTGCTGCACCTGTAAATCATTCTATGATGCGAACAAGTTATATGGCTACTCACCAGCTTCATCATTTAGAAGAAGTTTTGTCTGCTTTTGAAGTTGTAGGAAAAGAAATGAATCTTATACAACATCACAATTCCGTTACTCCAGTTCATGCAAATTAACAAATACGAACGTGGTTTAAAAGATAAAGTTGCCTTAGTAACTGGTGCAGCCACACGTAATGGCCAAGCTATTTGTGAACGTTTAGCTGAAGAAGGTGCTATTGTTATTGTTGCTGACATTGTGACTTCATCGTATGAATTAGAATTGATGAAGGATTCTAATATAATCACTCGACATTTTGTTGTCGATGTAACAGACATTGCTGCTGTTGATTTGATGATACAAGAGATTGTTTCTGCTTTTGGTCGTATTGATATTTTAGTACACAATATTGGAATTTACGAAGAAGAACCATTTGAACTACTTACCTTTCAACAATGGAATCAAATGCTTCATATTACTTTGAATAGCCTTTTTATTTGTACTCAGGCCGTTTTACCAATTATGAAGAAAAATTCTTTTGGTAGGATTATTACAATGTCCTCTGATACAGTTTGGCTAGGAACTCCTTATCTAACTCATTATGTTACTGCTAAAATGGGTGTTATTGGTTTTACTCGTTCATTAGCTGGTGAAGTTGGTAGGTACGGTGTAACAATTAACACCATAACTATGGGGCTAACTGCGACACAACGACAAGATAAGCAAACTCCACTTTCGAGTTCTCTTTTAGAGCACATTATACCAAATCAGGCGGTTATTCGTTCTGATGAACCTGAAGACATCGCTAATGTTGTAGCATTTTTAGCACTTCCTGCTTCCGGAATTATTTCCGGACAAACTATCAATGTGGATGGAGGTGTTGCTCGCCATTAATTTTTACATAATTTATTCGTATTCACGATTTTCTGTTTCCCTATGAACTTAAAATTTTTGTTTCTTTTTTTGTTCCTGAGTGTAGTTTTAACTTTCAATTGTTTTTCCCAACAGATAACATATGGAATACACTCAAAAGATTCTTCCTATAAAAAACAAATTGTTGACTCTCTCTCACTTAGTTCAGAATTTCTTTTAGAACTTAAACCTAAAGAATCAGTTTATGTCTATGATTTCAAGTATTCGATGGCTGGAAGAAAATCACAAGAAGTGGGAGACAACACCAAACCACAGTTTCAGGCATTTACAAAAAGTAAACATACTCTTGAGCTAAAGCCAAACTCGCCAAATACGTATACTTGTTTATTAACATGTTCTCCATTAACATTATATGGAACTCAGATCACCAATAGAGGTACTTTAAAAGATTCTAGCTTCCATGTCGAGGAGTATAAGATCAAACGTGCAACATTTGATATCAATAAGTATAGTACGTTATCAAACTTCATTGACAACTATGAGTCAGTAATGTCAGATCCAGCTATTACAAGAGTTCGAGCTTTATTTGCTGAAGATATTGATAGAAAATTTATTCGGTATTTACTTCCAAAATATACTCCAGATAAACTTGAAGTTGGCGACGTTTGGAATGTTCAATACCAAGATTCCACAAAAACACTAACAGCACCCATAGTTTATAATTTCAATTTAGATTACAAAGTTGTTTCCCTAATTACTAAGGAAAATAGACAAATTGTAACAATTGAGTTTAAATCAAAGAACAACAAAATATACCAAAAGAGTTATCCTGATACAGAATTTGAAAATACTATGGAAGTTGATGACAACATCAGTGGTGTCTATGTAATTGATAAGAATACAGGAATTCCAATAACAGTTACTGTCAATAGCAGAATTGAACTTGTCTCTAAAGATTTCAAACAAAGGGTTGTTGATGCGAAAAGAATGGATCAAACCTTTGAATATGTGTTATTATAATTTTTTTACTAGTCTATCGTATAGTAATATTGAATTCTCTTTCTTTAATTAACTGCAATTATATTATGAAATATCGTTTTTCCTTAGTAACCCTTCTATTGGTTATTCCTATTCTTTTAGGAAGTTGTGCAAGCAATGAGCCTACGGAATATGTTGCAAAATTGACTACTGTTGCAGAATTGAACAATACTGCAGGATTTTCTTGGTTAGAACCAGAAATTGTTACTTATACCGTTGATACTGCTGTCATTAATCAAATTAAGACCTCTTGGCAAACAAACAAACGTCAATTTACTGTTTTTGTGAATCCTTCTTGTTCTTGTGAAGGTACAAAAAAATTATTTCCACATTTTATTAGAGTACTTCGTGAAGCTGGAATTCCTGATTCTTATATGAATATTTATTCTATGCGTTCTTCTAGTGACAAGTTGCCAGATGACATAAAAGCTCAAGGTTACACTATAGAATTCTTACCGACTATATACATTCGTAACAACAGTTCAACAGTAAAAGTTATCACTGCAAATCCTGTCAATAACACTATTGAGGGTGAAATTCTTCAGTCACTTCAATAGAAATTGACATTTTAGCCTAACATTAAAAAAGGGATATCGATGATATCCCTTTTTTAATTTCCATGAGGTCCTACAATCGGCAGTTTCGCTTTTTCCTTCACATACCTGTCCATCCATTGTCGAATTTCCACATTACTTTCTGAACGTCTTCCTGCCAACACATGATCTGCATTTTCATACAAGATGAGTTTATGAGGTTGCAAGGTTTCTAAAAGTACCTTGCTTAACTCCAGCGAATGAGAAGGATGTACTTTCCGATCACCAGTTCCATGAAGAATTAATAGTGGTGTTGTTTTGCACAATTCATCAGCCCACACAACAACAGAGCGTTCCTCTAAAGCTTTTTCTATAGATTCTTCGTTTTTCAAAAAAGGCATAAACGTTTGAATAATATATTCTCGTTGAGACAACAAGTGCAACATAGTTGGAGAACCAAATGTAACTGCTGCTCGAAAATCGTTCATCGTTCTTAGCATTTGAAACGCCATCATTCCACCACGTGACCCAGCAATCAAGCCTATCCTTTCAGAATCAACATACGGTAAGGATTTGAGTAATATTGTCAGATTCTGTGCATCATTTGTGTCTCCAGCACCCCATTCTTCTGCACCTTCACTTCCACCTTGACCACGGTATTGACTGGCAATTGCTACATAGCCCCATGCTGCGTACATACCTAATATCGAAAAGACACCTTCTAATGTCAATGCTCCTTTGGGACCCGATCCTCCTCGGTTGAATTGTATGGCAGGGAGTTTTTCTTCGTAAAGAGGTGGTAACGCTAAAAAGCCTCTTATTTGTAATCCATCACTCATATAGGTGATGTCATACAATTTCATTGCTAAAAACCGTTCCAAATCTTCACCTTTATATTGGCGTTTTGCTGTGGTCAGGACATTGTTAGGTATGGGAATTTCAACGCTCGAAAGTAATTGACCGTTCTGTATTTCCATAGAATTTGTGATGCGTTAAGGTTTTTTTGATTCTTCAGTTTCTTTAGGAACTTCCAATTGTGGATTTGAACCTACTTTTTTTGCAGGTTCTTTTTGCATTTGGAAAATTTCCTGCATTCGCAATTGTGAATAGCGAGTTCTATATTTTTTAGCTAAACGAGTATTTCTATTTTCCATTGACATTTTTCGCCCTTTGACAAATGCCATTGTCACTTTATTACTGCTATAATCCAATGGATTTCCTTGACTAACAAAGAGTGTTGCTTCTTTGCCAATATCCAAAGAACCTACCAATGAATCAACACCGAACATTTTCGCTGGATACAGTGTCAAACCCTTCAGTGCTTCCAGTTCATCCAATCCAAAACCTACTGCAGTTCCAGCATTGAACGGTAAATTTCGTTGTTGCCATGAGCCACTTTCGGAAAAAGCGAAGAGTATGCTATTTTTCTGCAATGTTTGAGGCAAAATGAATTTTTGGTCGTAAGAATCTTCTTCTCTATCTGGCAATGAATGTGTTCTTGGAATTATCACGCCAATTTGCAATTCTTTCAATTGGTCAATAAATTGAGTTGCTATTGTCCCTGTTGAGATAACAGCACGAAGTTTATATGTGCGAATTAATTCAATAGCAATCTGCATTTGATTATAGGAATTTGCTTCGAAGAGACAAATTTGGTTTTGTTCAAATATTCCACGCAACGATTCCATTCTCAAATCTACATTTCCTTTCGTCAAACCTTCTTTTGCTTGAAGTGAATATGAATATGCATTTTTGAAGAACTGTAAAAATTCCTTGAGGTTTTTCTCATTCTCAGCAATCAATTCTGCTTCTCGTTCTGAATTTTTCATCCAGGGAGATATCCCTAATGATGGTATATTGATTTGCATACATGATTTACTTTTTATCATTGCATCTTCTTTATTCCAACCATCTAATGCTAAAAAAGACCCTTGACCGGAAATAATTCCGCCTTCAGGAACAACATTCGCAATCAATATTCCATTGGTTCGAATAGTTGGTATCAATTCACTATCTGGATTGTAAGCGGTTTCTGCTTTGACATTGGGATTGTAACTGCCAACTTCATTCATATCTCGAGTTGCACGAACTGCATCGAGTTCTACTAATCCTAAGGTAGTTGATGGTGCAATAAATCCAGGGAATATGTACTGTCCTTGGCAATTAATGACTTCAGTATTTTCAGGATACGATATATTTGTTCCAATGGCTGTAATTCTACCTTTATCAAATACAATGGTTGCATTTTCTAAAATGCCTTTTGTAATAGTAACAATAGTAGCATTCGTCAAAGCAATTGGTTTGCGTTGAATATCACCAGGAGTTTCGTTATGAGCAAAAGTTAGGAATGGAGTGAAAATCAGAAGAAATACTATGATGTGTAGATACATTGGTTATCGTGGGATTGTTTGTGTATCCGATTTTTTTAATACAGTTTGAGAAGGAAAAGAATAAGATGAGATGCCTCTTAATCGATTGAGAAAGAGGCACTCCCCTTCTCACCTTTCACCATTTTTTATATTTATGGATCCAGGATCCTGTATTTTACATTAGTACGTTGTTCTTGACAAATTTAGAACAACGGATTTACCTTTTTCGATCAAATGCGTCGATTACACGTAAATACTATTACAAATATAATGCTTTTTTAGGATATTCCATACATTTTTTCAAAAAAATCTTCTTTTTATACCGATTTTTACCGTTTTTTGTCAATTTTAGCCGTATGATGTGCCTTTTATTCGTCATTTGGCTTATTCTTTCTTTTCATTTTCTTTTGTAAAACACAAACTATTCTTTTCAGTCGTCATAAATTTTCATTTTTTACGGTTATTATGTCCATTACAACCACTCCCGTTACTCCTGATATTGATTTGTATCTTGAGCACATGTTTTCTAACGAAGACGATTTGCTTCAACAGCTCCGAATAGATGCTCAAGAGCAAGGCATTCCCTCTATTTCTATTGGAACAGTTCAAGCTCAATTTCTTTCGGTCTATTTGCGGTCGATGAATGCAAAACGTGGCATCGAAATTGGCTCTTTAGCTGGGTATTCTGCCATTACTCTTCTTCGTGCATTGCCAACTGATGGGCAATTATACTGTTATGAACGCAATCCGGAATACGCAACGTTTTTGGAAAACCAAATCTCAAAAGCTGGGTTTACGAAGAATACAACGATTGTTGTTGGTAATGCAACCGAAACATTAGCACAATTTCCTGAACATGAAACTGTTGATTTTATATTTATAGATGCGAATAAAGAAGCCTATGCCGATTATGTACTTCAAACATTTCCTTTCTTAAAAAAGGGCGGTGTTGTCATTGCTGACAATACTCTTGCTTGGGGCGATATTGCCAAAAACGATGTTTCCAAAACTGTTGCTTCCTTGCAACAATTTAATACGTTTATGAAAGAACATCAAGGGTTTTTGACAACATTAGTTCCTTTAGGTGATGGAATGACAATTGGTGTAAAATTATAAGCATCCCATAATGAAACAAACACTGCTGTTCGGCATTCTCACATTGCTTCTTGTACTATCTGGTTGTAGAACTCCACGTCCATCGCTCTTTGACCTCGAGTATGAAACCGAAGATAGAAAAAGAATTGTCTATTCCACATCTGTCAAACCTATTGATTCGGTGGATGTCAATAAACTCATTTTTGATATTTGGAAAATAGAATCGTTTGATTTTCCGAACAAAATCAAGGTATTTGCTCGAGTGAAAGATTCCGTTGGAAATGTCGTTACAGGTATGGCATATCCATACAAAAAGGAAACTGACCCCACGTATTTTACGGCTGTTCGAGAAAAATTGGGTAAAAAGAAAATTCCTATTGATAGCTTTTTTGTGCGCGAATTTGGTGCGAAAGATTCCGTTCCCTACGCTATTATGCTAACGCTGGATTATAGCGGTTCGATGGCGACAATTCAAGAAACGATATTGGAAGCTACCCAACTTTTCACATCGATGAAACAATCTGTAGACCAAATCGCCATTAGTACCTTCAATAAAAAGTCTTCGTTGCGAGTTCCTTTTTCGTACAACAAAGAAGAAATTATTCGGCAATATCGTTCGAAATATTCCTCAGGATTTGAATCGTACTCTACTCTCTATGATGCTATCAAAGAGTCCATTCTCGAATTTGATAGACAACGTGCCGTAGTGGATACATTGCCACCAGTCATCATTGTGTTTTCTGATGGGGACGATAATTTTTCGAAAACGAAAGCATCGGAGCTATACGATTTGGCAAGAAAAAAACGTGTGAATATCTTCGCAGTTGGGTTTGGCTACACTTACGATGAAAATCTGTCCTACATTGCCGAAAATACTGGCGGTAAATACTACCGTGCCTATTCTCGTAAAGATTTGGCAGCGATATTTATGGATATTTACACCAGTTTGAAAAACTTCTATTTGGTTACCTATCGACCTCCAAATTACGAAGGATTACACGAAGTTCGCCTCTCACTCGAAGTTCCACCTCGCAAGGATACAATGTATGCGAATGGGCAATACGACACTGGCGTTCTCACTCCATTTGATTCAATTGGAAAAGCATTTTCCAAAATGATTCAATTCGATTACAATAGTGCAGATATTCAACCGCAATCCTTTGCAGTTTTGGAAAGTTTGGCAGACATATTAGACCGCTATCCGCGTATTTGGCTGGAAGTACAAGGTCACACCGACAGCATCGGAGGGGAAAGCTTCAATCAAATCCTTTCAGAAAAAAGAGCAAATGCCGTTGTCGACTTTTTGGTGAAAAACGGCGTCGAAGTAAAACGCCTCAGACCACGTGGTTTGGGACTCTCGCAACCACTCGCCACCAACGAAACCCCTGAAAAACGCGCACTCAACCGCCGTACCCAATTCGTCATCATAAGAAAATAGAAAAAAGATTCAACTATTTCAATATTTGTAGAGACGCCCTATATGGGCGTCTCTAATGTATGATTCTAATTCCCCTCCTTTGCAGGGATGCCGTCTACGGCGGGGTGGCTCATTCTTCAATCCTATAGGGATTGTATATTTATAGAAACTTATACCCAACAAAAAAACTCCCTCTCCCCTTGAGGGAGAGGGATGGGGTGAGGGGTAATTCTGACATCACGACAAACACATAGGTCTGCCTTTACATTTAATATTAGTCTAATTCCCCTACTTTGAAGAGGTGCCGTATTCGGCGGAGTGGCTTTACTCCTCAACTGAGACGGAGCATGCTAAGTCTCTGCAGATAAATTTGGATTTTAACCGCAAAGAACGAAAGGTTTATTCGCAGAGGTCGCTATTGTATCTTCTCTGCGAGCTTTGCGGTCTTCACTTTGCGACCTTTGCGGTTAAAAACTATCTCATTTCTCTTTCTGCAGTCAAACAGTTTTCAGTTACCCCCCAACAAAATTGAATCTTTAATTGAGTTAAACTGATTTTTCCAATCCTGATATGGAGTAAAGTCTTGGTCAAACCAGATATGATTTATATCCTTTACCATACCATTCACAACAGGAAGTGCTGCATTTGAATAATAGTTTACAAAACACAAATAGAATAAATCTTGGTATTTATCTGATTGAAAATCAGTATTATGAATAAAGACAATCGCAGTATCACCTGGTTTTATCCTAAACATAGTTTTTGAAGAATCATAATATAAAGGTTCAATTTTTTCAAACATTGGCTTTCTATGAGATTCGTCTTTATCTTGCCAATACGTGTTATAATCAAACTCAGCAAACATCGTGGGAAAAGAATAACTTTGTGTTTGTTCAGATTTTAAATTGGCATTTGGTTTTGAACATGGTAAAATATTCCCTTTCAAAGTATCTAAAATCCTGAACGTTGCTTGATAAAAATCATACGTAAGAGTATCTGCATTTCTACTTGCAGAAGCATGAATAGCTTTCATTGAATCAACTTTTACTACATGAACAAATAGGATTGCATCTGAACCAAGAATGGAATATTTTTTTTTCATAATTGTATCATTGCTTTTCTTGTAAAAATAAGAGATGTACCTAAAAACTTCATCTAAATCTGCTTTATAGTTACCAGACTGATTATACTTAGTCTCGTACAGATATTGTTTGAACCTTACAAAATCATAATTATGAAGTGAAAACATGTATTTAAAAATAGTCTTCATTGTATCACTATTCCAGGTTATCGTACTTAGATAAGAAACAGCTTGTTCTGTTGTTATCAACTTTGCTAAAGAATCAACAACGGTATAAGCAATTGAAATATCTAAGGGCATTAAGGAGTCAATTGGAGGTATATTCCGTATAATGGGTACGTACAAGGGATAAATATTAATTCTTGGATTTATTCCATATACTTTATTCAAATTACCCGTTCTTATACCTGTTTCATTCTGCGAGTATAAACTCAAGAATGAAGAGAAAATGATAGTCAAGAATATTATAGGTTTCATTGTCATTTTTACAAGATTGAAATATTCAAAAATACAATTTTTTCTTGAAGGTACGATAATAATGTGAAATCTTAGACAAAAAAAAAGAGTACTTACTTTGTGGAGTAAATACTCTAAAATTATTGGTACAGAAGGCGGGGGTCGAACCCGCACGAGTTTAAGGCTCACTGGATTTTGAGTCCAGCGCGTCTGCCAGTTCCGCCACTTCTGCAAGTGAAAATTTTTGTGGGCGGTGAGGGATTCGAACCCCCGACATCCTGCTTGTAAGGCAGGCGCTCTGAACCAGCTGAGCTAACCACCCAAATGCGTTTTGGGAATACAAATATACGGCGATTTTTTGAATCTGCAAAATTTTTCTGCAATTATTTCACAGATTCTATTCTTTTTATCTGTTTTACAGATGTAAGTAGCACTCGTTCTATTCCTCCTCGAAGTGTCATCACTGACAAAGGACACGTACGACAGGCACCCAAAAACCGTAATTCAACAACACCAGATGCTTCTTCAAAGGCTACAAATTCGATATCGCCACCGTCTTCTTGCAAATACGGCCTGATGTTATCTAAGGCAATTTGAATTTGTGCTTGAATTTCTTCCATTGAAGCGACAATTAGAGTGTTATTGTTAAACCAGGAGATGCTATTTTATCGCGATTCTTTTTGCGAACTTCGGCAACCATATTTTTAGCAATATCTTTGTAAAAGTGAACTGCATTCCCTGACTCAGGATCAGCGACAAATGGCAAACCGTCGTCCGCATTTTCACGAATTTTCATAATGATTGGTATTTGACCCAAAAGCCTTGTTCCCACTTCTTTGGCAACGGTCTCACCACCACCAGCACCAAATATATCGTAACGTTTTTCGGGCATGTCTGGAGGAATAAAATAGCTCATATTCTCCACTATTCCCAATATATTAACATTCACTTTGCGGAACATCGAAATAGAACGACGAACATCCGCCAAAGAAATCTCTTGAGGCGTCGTAACAACAACCGCTCCCGAAAGTGGGATACGTTGCGTCATCGTCAACTGGATATCACCTGTACCGGGAGGCAAATCGAAAATGAGATAATCCAATTCACCCCAATAAATTTGGTCTACTAAGGTGGTGAAATATCCTGCCAACATAGGACCACGCAAAATAGCCGCTTGGTCACGCCCCATCACAAAGCCAATCGATGCAACGGAAACGCCATATTGTTCAAATGGATAACCGTAAATTTTGCCATCTTCCTTTTTTTCTGCCTTCATTTGTTCTCCAGAAAGCCCAAACATCGTAGGTACAGACGGTCCATAAATATCGGCGTCCAAAAGCCCAACCTTCGCTCCTGTATGGGCAAGTGCAATCGCCAAATTCGCTGCAACTGTTGATTTTCCAACGCCACCTTTGCCTGATGCAACCGCAATGAGATTCTGCACTTGAGGCAAAACAGGATTTGCTGGTAGTTCCTTTTCACGAACATAAATCATCACCTCTGCATTGGGAAAATGCTTTGTGATAATTGCTTTGCATTGTTCATCAAAGCCTTTGGCAACGTAGTGCAATGGAGGAACGAATTCTAAATATAATTCCACGGAAGTATCTTGTTTGACTTCCAATGTGTGAATAGCTTGTAGCTCTTCGAAACTGACACCAAAATCAGGATCAATGATGGCTCCCAATTCTTTGCGTAATTGTACTAATATATCTGATTGTGACATGGTATTTCTACTTAAATTGAACCCAAAAAAACAGTCTGCACCATATACGTTTTTTTGTCGTGTTTATTTCCTTTAATGCACTAAAGCACCCAATGAAACTACATTACTATTCTTGAATTATTCAACAATTGATTTCAATATGGCTTTCTATATTACTGCAACCATTCTTTTATTACTTTTCAGTGCAACATTTATCTTTTTACAGCACGAAAAGTTCGGCAAAACTCCCAATTCTGCTCTGATTAACGAATATTCGGCATTGTCAAATTATCACAATGGTGCGTTTCAGAATCAATCAGACACTCCAAATTTTTCGGGTGATGATAATGTTATTACCATTTTTTGGAATTTCTTTTTTAATAAAAATGTCAATGCGGAACCCCATTCTCCCATTCCAACAAAAAAAATTGATATTCGCAGTGTACCGATAGATGAGAATATTGTCGTTTGGTTTGGTCATTCTTCGTATTATCTACAAATAGACGGTAAACGCTTTCTTATCGACCCAGTTTTTAGCGGTGCAGCGTCGCCAGTTTCTTTTACAACGAAAAGTTTTGCCGGTGTGGATGTATATAGTACAGAAGACTTTCCAGACATTGATTATTTGCTTATCACACACGACCATTGGGACCATTTGGATTACGAAACCATCATAAAACTTCGTCCGAAAGTGAAAACCGTCGTTACTGGATTGGGTGTTGCATTGCATTTGAAGCAATGGGGATATGACCCGGCAACTATCATTGAAAAAAACTGGTTCGAAAAAGCTGAACTTTCCGAAGGGTTTTCGATAACCTTACAACCTACTCGCCATTTTTCCGGAAGATTATTCAAAAAGAATACTTCTCTTTGGACATCGTTTGTGCTGAAAACACCAACAAAGAACCTTTATTTGGGTGGTGATTCGGGCTATGACAAACACTTCAAAGAAACTGGTGACAAATATGGACCATTCGATATGGCGTTTTTGGAATGTGGTCAATACAACAAGAATTGGAAATACATTCACATGGCACCTGAGGAAGTTGCTCAGGCAGCCTTGGATTTGAAAGCGAAAGTACTCTTCCCTGTGCATTGGGCAAAGTTTTCATTGGCATTACACTCGTGGAAAGAACCTATTGAACGACTTTCTGCAGCAGCATCGCAAAAAAATGTGCAATTACTTACTCCCATGATAGGGGAGAAAGTGTCATTACAAGAACAATATACAAATACACAATGGTGGGAAAAGGTGCAATAATGAAACTATTTCGCATAATAATACCAACAGAAAATCTACAAAACAGCATCCAATTTTATACCGATTTGTTTGACACGACTGGGCGTCAAGTTTCGGACGGAAGATACTACATCCGAACCGAAAATGTGATATTGGCGATTTATTCGCCTCTTGATGATGGTGACTCACTCGATGAAAAATGGCATTTCCACGACAAACAAATCTACTACTTTTCCACCGACGATGTGGAATCAATTCACCAAAAAGCAATGAAGATTTGCCCTGCAAATACCGTAACCGACATTCAAAAAAAGCCGTGGGGAGAGCTCAGCTTTTACTGTCAAGACCCCAACGGTGTTAATTTGTGTTTTGTGCAAACCGGCACTGAATACACGGTGTAAAACCTATATTTTACTCACCCCAATAGGTTTGTTGCATACCAAGATATAATGGGAGGAGTTTTTGTTCGAAGGATGCTCTATCTGTTGCTAATTGAACGGATTGTTCGTGCGAACCTTGGTGGGTGAAGATATCGCTCACGTTTCCTGCTTCGATGCCACGAATCATAATTTCGGCAGCTTCATCGGGTGAAATCATACCAGTTAAAGGTGGTAATTCCACTCCACGCTCTTGGGCAATTGTTTTTGCTTTCATAATGCCACCACGGAAAATATCGGAGATTGGTCCGCCATCAGTAACGGCACCCCAATCGGTGGTAACTCCTGCAGGGCAAACTACTGTCGCTTCGACGCCAGTTTCGACTAACTCAGTTCGCAGAGAAGAAGTGAAACCAACACAAGCGTGCTTTGCTGCAACATAGGCACTATTGAACGGATAACCAGTTTTACCTGCAACTGAGGCAACATTCATAATATGTCCACGACGATTGGCTTTCATTGTTGGCAGTACCGCCGCTGTCATATACCAAAGTGAGTACACATTCACGCCAAAAATCGAATCCAACATCTCTTGGGTTGTGTCTTCAACGGAAGCTCTATTTCCACGTCCAGCGTTATTTATAAGAATATCCACAGTTTTAAATGTTTCGAGTGTTTTTTTCACGACCATTTCGGCATCCGATTTGACCGAAACATCGGCAGTTATTGCTAAAGCCGTACCATTGTTGGAGCGAATTTGATCTACTAATTCGTTCAATAATTCTGTTCTTCTTGCTACTAAAACGACAGAAACTCCCTTGGCGGATAATTGCAATGCTAACGATTTTCCAATGCCTGATGATGCCCCAGTTATGATGGCAACTGATGATGAGGTAATATTCATAGTTTATAAAAATGTTTAAATTATTGTACTGTTTCGAAATACTGTTTGATGAGTATTTCGTATTCTTTGGTGTATTGCAATTTCAACGATTGCAACATATCTTTTAGCGATTGCTCACGTTGTTCAGGAGTAAGTCCTTGCAGTGGTCCCGGTTTTTGACCGAGCATATCCTTACCTGCATTTGCCTCACGCTTCGGATCCATATCACGTTCGTTCATCGACTTTGACGCATCAAGCAAGCGTGACAAAATTCGCTCTTGTCGATTACGAGTTTCCTCAGTGATTTCACCTTGTTGCATCGCACGAACAACTTCTTTCAATTCTTCAGATATTTTTTCCAAATCCCCTAAGCCTTTTCGCTTTCCAGTATACGATTCTTTTTGTTCTTTTGCGAGTTCTTCCATGGATTTTTGCAATTTCCCTTGTTGTGCAGCAAGTTTTTGCATTTGAGCTTGTTCTTGTTGGGACATTGAGCCTTGGTTTCCACCAGTGCCATCTTTCCCCATCATTTGTTGCATTTGCTGATTGATGGATTGTTGTTGACCGGCAGCTTGACGGAGCTTATCCATAAAGCTACCGCCTTGTCCCTCACCTTGTCCTTCACCCTCACCCTCACCGCCTTGACCTTTTCCTTTGCCCTTACCTTGCATTTGCCCCAAGGCTTGCTGCATCTGAGACGCCGCATTGTTCATCGACGCCATTGCCTGACCTTGCTTTTGGGCAGCTTGTTGCGAACCGCGTTTGTCCATCATCTCTTGTGCTTGTTGCATTTGGCTGAGAGCATTGCCGATTTCTTTGCCCATTTCTGGCGTAACGGACATCGACTTTTGGGAGAGTTGCATCAATTGATTTGCAGTGTTTTGCAACGCATCTTGTAATTGAGATTGTTGCTGTTGCAAATCTTTAAATTGCGAAGAATTAGGATCCAATGTTTCTGTTTGTTTTTTAATTTGTTCTTGTTTTTGGGACAATGACAACATATCGTTAATGGACTTTTGCATTTGCTTTTGAGCTTCTTTGGAAATATTTTTTTGCATTTCCTTTCTCAAATTTTTCATCTGTTGCGAAAACTGTTGTAACGATTGTGTCGCTTGTTGCTGTTGTTGTTTTGCAGAATTCATATCCCCTTTTTGCAACGACTGTTCAGACTTTTGCATTTTTTCAGAAATCTGTTGTTGTTGCAAAGATTCTTGCGTCTTTTTCATTTCTTCCATCGGCATATTTTTGCCAATGTCTTTCATTAACTGCTCCAAATCTTTCAATTCTTTGGCAAGATCGTCCATTTCTTTTTGCAAATTCGCTTGTTCTTTCGCCAAATCTTGACGTTGTTGTTCGTTATTTGCATTCGTATTTTCGGTCTGCTTTTGCAATTGTTCTTGTCTATTTTTTATATCTTCCGCTTTTTTTGCCAACGCATCAGCCTTTTGTTCGGCTTTTATTCGTTGGAGCAATTTCATCGTCCGTTCGATACTTTTTTTGAACTCTTCTTCCTTCATTTGATATTGCTCCATTGCCTTTTGCATATCATTTGGATTCATTTGTTCCATTTGCTTTTGCATTCGCTCCAATGCAGCTTGAAGTTCAGGATTTTTCACCTCCTTCAAAAGTTTTTGTAGTTCTTGGTATTTTTCCAAAGTTTCAGGTGAAAGCAATTTATTGGAGTTCAATTGCTCGGTAACATCTTGCAATTTGTCCTGAATTTGATTCAATTTTTCTTGAGCAGCTTGTTGCTTTTTTTGCAAATCTTCGAGAGATTTTTTCTCTTTCCACGAAGGAGATTGTTGTTTTCGCATTTCACGTTTGATGTTTTCCATTTCGCGATTTGCTTGTTCAGACGCCTTTGCAATTTCTTTCAACTGCTTTTCAATGTCATCTTGCGATTTGTCCGTTTCAGCAAGAACATCATCTAGCGATGGAAGTTTGACCATTCTTTTTGCAGTAACGGCAGATTTTGGACCAGAGACATTATCATTGTCGAAAATTTCCAAATAAAACTCATATTCATCTTCAATAGTAAAGCCAAGTTCTTGCAAATTCCACACATACGGAACGGTTGCAAACAACTCATTGGTTCGAATTTCTATTTGTTTCGATTGGAATTTTTCGGACGGTTGGGCATATCGAGACGATGCCAAACGATAATGCAGCACTAATTTGGAAAAGCCAAAATCATCATTAATCGTTACCTGAATCGGCACTAACCCTTGTTCGTTTACCGTTACATTACCCATCGGTTCAATGAGCGAAATGGATGGATATCCATCGGTTAACAATGTGATTAGACCATTTGGCTTTTCAGCATTGGTCAAACCATCGTTATCAGTAATTTCAATGTAATATTCGGAAGAAGTAAAAAGCCTTGTAGATAAAGATGCATTCGTATTAGAAACAGACATATTCACAACTGTTGTATCGTTTTGTTTTTCTTTCGACACAAAGAAAATTTTTGCAGATCGGAGTGACTTATTCGATGCAATAGAAAATGTCGCCATCGATCCTTTGAGCGTTGTAAACGAAGGCATATTGGAAGAAAATTCTACCGATTGTAATTTGCTATACGATGGTGGAGCAGCTGTACCTTTCATTGATAAAATCAATGGTCTATCAATAATGGAAATTCTACCAGTATTACTTTGTACTTTTTCTACTAACCATGGAGCTTCAGCGTAAAACTCGAGTGTCTGTTTGAAACTTGGAACATCATATTGGAAGGTACCATTCGTATCAAATCGAACTTCAATGGAAGTATATTCTTTGTCTGAGGCATCTTTGATAAACAACAATGTGTTTTTTGGTATTTCACCACTTGCTTTCACATAAATAGAAGCTTTTTCACCACGAGAAATATTTTGAAACTCTGGAAGTACGCGAAGTGTAAATGGTGCCGGTGGCACATACGATTTTGTAAAATTGATAACTCGTTCTGATGCTGGGAGCATAAAACCAGAACCAAAAGACCACAACATCAACAACGCAACTGTAGTAAAGAGTAAAAATCCTGCTGATCGTTTAAGAGATTGTTTGTCAGCGACTGTTGAAAAGTCTACAGATTTCGTTGAAAAATGAACTACATCTAATTGAGCAAGTACCAATGGGTTAGAGTCTGCTAGTTCTACTTTCGAGTATAACTGCAAGACATTACATAATGAATCAACAATATGTGTATATTTTCTGCCAACTCGTAAGGAAACTTGCTCCAAATATTTCATTGAAGAGCGATAGAGAATAGTTTTTGTCAGAAAAAAACCAATGATTCCAAATGAAACGAGAATCGTTCCAACACTTCCGTAAAAGAGAGAGGTACGGAAACTTGTATTGCCATGTACGAAGGCTTCAATTCCAACCGCAATTGTTGCAACAATAAGAACAATTGACAACAATAACGAGCCATACGAAAGCAAAGAAAACAGATGTTCTTTTGTTCGTACTTGTTTGAGTCGTTGGAGTAAATCGGTGTATAGTTGGTTATGATTCATTAATAGTTTGGTTCTTTTTGTGAACGTATGTTATAAACGAGAAAGTACGCAGAGTATTTCGATGAATTTCACAAATTATTTGACATTAAAAATGCTAAAAAGTTTAACAAAACAAGATTTTATTCTATAATCTAATTCGTTCTATTCTTTAAAGCCCATACAACGATATTTGTGCCAAATTTGAGTGCTTGTTCACGACGTTCCGCTGGTGTATTGTGAACATCAGGGTCAGCCCAACCATCACTCGGATTTGATTCGTAGGTATATAGAACACACAAACGACCTTTGTCAAAAAGTCCAAATGTTTGAGGTGGTTTGTTGTCATGTTCATGTACTTTTGGAACACCATTAGCAAAAACAAAATGCGTAGAAAAAATAGGATGATCAAATGGTAATTCGAGAAATTTTTGGTCAGGAAATACTTTTGCCATTTCTCTACGAATGGATTCATCTAATCCGTAATCATCGTCAATGTACAAAAACCCACCGTTTTGCAAATACGCTCGAAGTCGTTTAACCTCTGAGTCTGTGAACGTAACATTTCCGTGACCAGTTAAAAACAGAATTGGATAACCAAAGATATTTTGTGTTGAAAGATCGACAAATTCGTACATTGGATTCACACCAATATTTGTGTTTTTACGAATATATTGCAACAAATTTACTTCCGCAGAAGGGTCGTTGTACCAATCTCCTCCACCACCATATTTGACTCTACCGATGGTAACATTACTTTTTGTTTGGGCAACAAGAATATCATCTGTTACCACTGAAAACAGTAAAAGAACCATGTACCATAGAATGTTATTTGTTTTGTTGTTCATACGGATTTGCAAAGCTTTAGTGAAAAACATCTTCTTATCGAACAAAATCCACAATGACTATTTTCTTTTCTTCATCGTAAAACATAGGATAACCACGCATTTCAATTGGGATTACTTCCGTAGACGTTTGAGGATATTTTCGTTTTAATTCCAAAATTTCTTCATCAAGATTTCCACCTTTGAGAAAGACAAAATTCCCATCCTTTTTGAGATACGGCAATGTCCAAGAGACTAAAGAAAGTAATGGTGCCACTGCTCGTGCGGTAATCATATCAAATTGTAACTTTTTGGAAGCATCCAAAGACAATTCTTCAACTCGAGAACGAATGACCGAAATATTTCGTAATTCGAGATGTTTTGCGAACATTGAGGTAGTTTGCACTTTTTTAGCAATGGAGTCAACTAAGGTACAATGTAAATCTTGTCGTGCTATTTTGAGTGGTATTCCTGGAAAACCACCTCCAGTTCCAATATCCAAAACTACAGCTTTTTCTTTGGGAGTATAGTACTTCAATATACTCAGCGAATGCAGGAAATGTCGTTCAAAGATATTTTGTATATCTTTTCTGGAAATGAGGTTTACCTTTTCATTCCAATACACTAAATCTTTATGAAACCGTTCAAATAATTGTACTTGTTCGTGAGTCAATACAATTCCATTGGTCGAACAGGCTGTCCAAAACTCTATCAATTCCATATAAATGATTTTAATCCATTTTGTGCATCATCAGTAATGATACAAGTGTTACCTAAAGAAATACCGTTTTTTTCCGTGATAATTTGCACCTACAATCGTGCATCAATTATTGAGGGTGCAATACAATCGTTACTTGCACAAAGTGAACACGATTGGGAGGCAATTATAGTTGATGACGGAAGTACCGACGATACCTTTACGGTTGTGCAACCATACTGTATTTCGGATAAACGCATTCGTTATTGTTATCATTCAAACAAGGGAGTTGGTCTGTCAAAGAATACAGGTATTCTTGCAGCTTCTGGTATGTTTGTAACGTTTTTGGATAGTGATGACCAATATAAAGAAGATCATTTGCAATCACGGAAAGAAATGTTAATTGCCTACCCAGATTTGGAAATGCTTCATGGGGGTTGCGAAGTCAATGGCGATACTTTTGTTGCTGATAAAAATGACCCAACGAAGAAAATTTCTTTAGATGAATGTGTTATAGGTGGAACATTTTTTATTAAACGATCGACGTTGATTGATATGGGTGGGTTTAGTTCACTTCGGTATGGTGATGATGCTGATTTTTATGAACGAGCAGTGAAAAAAGGAATCTTTATCGCTCATACTGATTATCCTTCCTATATTTATAATAGGGATTCTGAAGATTCTTTGTGTACCAATCAGTTTATAGGGTAATCTACAATGGCACATTCAAAACGATTTATAGAAATAATTCAAAGACTTGATACTGTCTATGCTGGAATTCACGTTGGTTTAGATTTTACAACTCCCTTTGAACTGCTTATAGCTACAATTTTAGCTGCTCAGTGTACTGATGAACGGGTGAATATGGTAACCAAAACACTCTTCAAAAAGTATCCGCATCCTTCTGTCTATGTTACAACTTCTATAGAAGAAATTGAAGAGGATATTCATTCTACTGGTTTTTACAAGAATAAAGCTGCAAATATTCATAAAACTTGTATGATACTCTGTGAGCAATTTGGAGGAGAGGTTCCAAAAACTCGTGAAGAGTTAATCTCACTTGCAGGAGTTGGTAGAAAAACTGCAAATGTGGTGTTGACACATTGTTTTGAGCAGGATACTATCATTGTCGACACGCATGTAACTCGTCTTTCGAATCGACTGGGATTTGTCGAAACGACTGATGCGGTTGCTATTGAATTTGCATTACAAAAAAAATTACCACAACGTCTCTGGAATGATGTAAATCACCATCTTATTGCTCATGGAAGAGCCGTTTGTAAAGCACGAAAACCAAATTGTTCAGCATGTATTATTGAAAATCTTTGTCCAAGTAAGGAAAAAGTATTTTCCTAAACTTTACTGATTTTCGCATCAAAGTAGTTGAATACTTCTTCAGCAACGTGAAACGATCCTAATACAATTGTAGGAGTTTTTTCTTTAATCACCATTGCAAGTCCTTCTGCAATAGAATTTACTTTTTTCACTTCTTGAAAACCAACCTGAATTGCTGATTCATACAATTTATCAACAGTTAATGCTCTTTCAAAATTTAGGGCAGTTACGAAAATATTCGAAACAAACTTTTGAATTACTTCTAACATTTCAACGTAATTTTTGTCAGCCATCACACCAAATATCACAGAAAATTCATGTAAGTTATATCCACTCATTGCTACGGTCTCAAAACATTGCACTAACCCTGCAACATTATGTGCAACATCGGAAATTAATGTTGGATGTGATTGAATTCTTTGGATTCTCGAAGCTAGACCCGTATTTTTTGATACATTTTTTACTCCAATGCGAATTTGTTCTTCCGTAATGTGGAAAGAATCTTTGATGCTTTCTAACGTTCGAATTGCAGTTGCGGCATTTCGAATTAAATGATTTCCTGTCAATCCAAATTCAAGATTGGCATAGGTTATTTCTCCAAAACTTAGTGTAAATGTTGAAGTTAGCGACTGTGAACTGTTGATAGAACTAATATCACATTCTTCATCAAAAAAATGACAAACAGTTTGTTCTTCGGAGGCTTTTTGTTCAAACACTAACCGTAATATTGTTCTTGGTTCGGATACTATCACAGGGATTCCCTTTTTGATAATACCTGCTTTTTCAAACGCAATTTTTTCTAAAGTATTTCCAAGATATTCTTGATGATCAAAATCTATGGAAGTTATAACACTAACAAGTGGTGTGATTATATTGGTAGAATCTAACCTTCCACCCAAACCTGTTTCTATAATAGCTATATCAACTTGTTTGTTAGAAAAATATTGAAACGCAAGAATAGTGGTTGTTTCGAAAAATGTTGAACCAATTTCTTTTGTTTTTGTTAATAATTGAGGTAAAAGTTCTACAAGTTCCTCATCGGATATTTCAACTCCATTCACCTTTATTCGTTCGTTAAAACGCTGAATATGAGGTGAAGTATACAACCCGACTTTGTACCCTGCCTCTTGTAAACATGACGCAAGTACCGAACAAGTTGTCCCCTTCCCATTAGTTCCTGCAATATGAATAGTTGGATATTTTGAATGAGGATTACCCAGTGAAGCAGATAATTCTAATGTCCGTTCCAAACCCGGCTTGATTCCAAAGGCATGAAGGGAATATAATTCTTGTAAAATTGATTGTAGGTGTGATGACATACGAAATTAGAATGCAACAATTTCTTTGATTGTAGTAACGATATCTTCTTTTTTTGGTAACACTTCTTTTTCTAAGGTTGGTGCAAACGGAGTTGGACCGTCAAAAGCTCCAATTCGTTTTACTGGTGCATCGAGATCACGGAAACAATATTCACCAATTTGGGCAGCGATTTCAGCACCAAATCCGCACGTGATTGATGCTTCGTGAAGTACCAATGCACGATGAGTTTTTCGAATGGAATTATAGACAATTTCTTTATCGAACGGCACTAATGTTCTTATGTCTACTACTTCGCAATGTATGTTTTGTTCTTGCAATTCTTGGGCAATTTCCAATGCCAAATGCACCATACTTCCATATGTAATAATGGAAATGGTGTTACCTGGTCGAACAACCCTTCCTTGTCCTAATGGAACAATATAATCGCCACTTGGAACTTCCTCTTTGATTTTACGATACAGACCTTTGTGTTCATAAAATACCACTGGATTATTATCGCGAATGGATGCCATCATCAGCCCTTTCGCATCAGATGGGAAAGCTGGATAGACAACCTTAATCCCAGTTGCATGTACAAACCAAGCTTCAGAATTACGTGAGTGGAAAGGACCACCACCAACTCCACCACCAGCAGGACCACGAACAACAATTGGCACTCCCATTCCCCATCGATACGCCGTAGTTCCAGCAACTGTCACCAGTTGATTAAACCCATTGGTGATAAAATCTAAAAACTGCATTTCTGCTACTACTCTCATTCCATTAAGAGAGGCTCCAATAGCTGCACCAATAATAGCTGCTTCTGAAATGGGAGTATCGACAATACGTTCTTTGCCAAATTCCTCAGGAAAACCTTTTGTTAGTTTGAAAGCACCACCATATCCAGCGATATCTTCACCCATCATAAATACAGATGGATCATTTCTCATTTCGGTTCTTAAAGCATCAGAAATTGCTTCAAGAAAGGTCATTATTGGCATAGTTTATTTTGATTTTTTTTTAATTATTTTGTTTTGTCGTACAAATGAACTTGTTATTTCAATTTTGATACAGTACAAATATAAAAAAACTGGTATATCAATCGATATACCAGTTTCGTGATTATAAAAGGAGATTACACCAATTATGAACAGCCAGTTGTAGCACCACAATCTTCGCAAACGCTACAGCTACCATTCCGTTTTAACCGCATTGAACCACACTGAGAACACTGGTCACCAGTATAGCCTTGTGCTCTTGCTTCGTTTACCTTTTTGACCTTCCCATTCCCGTTTCTTTGAGTCGATGTAGACAAAATAGCAACAGGATTTTTTTCTGCACTCACTGCTTGTGTTACTGAAGGCTTTGTTTGTACAATGGGTTGATCTTGTTTTTCCGCAGCTTGAAAAACAGTTTCTGGAACTTCCATCGTTGGAGGTTCGACTTGTTCTGCAGTTGCATCCACATGAACAAAATCAGTTCTACCAAGATAGTCATATCCTAATGTTCTAAATACATAATCTAAAATTGAGGTTGCATTTTTAATTGCTTCATGACCTTGAACAGCACCTGCAGGTTCAAAACGAGTAAAGGAGAAAGAGTCCACTAATTCCTCTAATGGTACTCCGTATTGTAATGCTTTGGAAGTTAAAACAGCAAAACAATTGAGAAGTCCTTTAAATCCAGCACCTTCTTTGAACATATCTATGAAGATTTCACCAAGTGAACCATCCTCATATTCACCTGTTCGTAAATACACTTTATGTCCACCAACGGCTACTTCACGAACAAATCCACTGCGTTTTTTCGGTAATCTTCTGCGTTCAACGTCAGAAATCACGCGTTCGATAATTCTTTCTTGAATTTCTTTCGGACCTTTTGTTTCATCCAAAGTATTTTCATCACCTAAGGTTACGATTTCATCAAGACCATCATAATTCGCACTATTGAGTGGCTGAGAAAGTTTTGAACCATCACGATATAAAGCATTTGCTTTAATCATATAGTTCCAAGACTCAAAGTACACCTTACTAATTTCTTCAACTGTTGCTTCTGAAGGCATATTCACAGTTTTAGAAATAGCACCAGAAATAAATGGTTGAGCTGCTGCCATCATGCGAACGTGAGCCATATAATTGATATAACGTTGACCTTTTTTACCACAACGATTCGCACAATCAAACACAGCCAAATGCTCTTCTTTGAGATGTGGTGCACCTTCGATAGTCATCGTACCACAAATGTAGTCATTTGCTAATTCGATTTCTTCTTTAGTATAGCCAATTGCTTTAAGCATATCAAAATTAGAATCATTTAATTGATCTAAGGAAAACCCTAATTGAATAAATGCTTCATCGCCGATTGTCCACCGATTAAATGTGAATTTTATATCAAATACTGATTCTAATTGTTGATCAATTTTATCAACAACTTCATCGGTAAATCCACGTTCTTTAAGATTCTTACGATTGATTTGTTTACAACCTACTAACGAACCAGAACCTTTACAATAGCGTTCGATATCTTCAATTTGATGTTCGTTATATCCTAAAGTATGTAATGCCTTTCTAACAGATTGGTTAACAATTTTGAAGTATCCACCACCAGAAAGTTTTTTGAATTTCACGATAGCGAAATCAGGTTCGATACCAGTAGTATCGCAATCCATAACCAATGCAATAGTTCCAGTTGGAGCAATAACAGTCGTTTGAGCATTGCGATATCCGTACTTCTCACCTAATTCAATTGCTACATCCCATGATGTTTTTGCAGCTGATAATAATGCTGGAGGACAAATAGTCGCATTAATTCCCATTGGGAATTTGGTCAATCCTTCGTACTCTTCTTTTGGTGCATTGTATGCAGCACGACGATGATTTCTCATAACACGAAGCATTGCCTCACGGTTACGCTCGTATTTAGGGAATGGACCTTGATCTTTTGCCATTTCAGCACTGGTTGCATACGCAACACCTGTCAAAATAGCTGTTAATGCACCAGAATATGCTAATGCTTTTGGTGAATCATACGGAATTCCATTGATCATTAAAACAGTGCCTAAGTTTGCATATCCAAGTCCTAAGGTTCTGAAATCATAACTGCGTTGAGCAACTTCTTTCGATGGGAATTGTGCCATCAAAACAGAAATTTCCAAAACAGCTGTCCACAAGCGAATTGTGTGTTTATATTCATTCACATAAAATTCACCATTTTCGTGATTGAGAAAATGTCCTAAGTTCACACTTGCCAAATTACAAGCTGTATCATCTAAGAACATATATTCAGAACAAGGATTCGATCCATTGATTCTTCCATCGGCAGGACATGTGTGCCATTCGTTGATGGTAGTATCAAATTGCAACCCTGGGTCAGCAGATTTCCAAGCACTCATTGCGATTTTATTCCACAAATCTCTAGCTCGTACAGTTTTGCTAACAGAACGGTTTGTTCTCCACGTTAAATTCCAAGGAAGGTCATTTTTGACAGCTTCCATAAATTCGTTGGTTACACGAACAGAATTGTTTGAGTTTTGACCAGCAACTGTCGTATATGCCTCAGATTCATAATGTGTATCATATTGCGGAACATCTATATTTGTAAATCCTTGTTGAACTAATGACAATGTTCTGTCAATATAGTTCAAAGGAACACCACGATGAATAGCTTTTTGAATAAGATTGTTTAGCACTGTATTAGAAGAGCGATCAGTTCCACCTTCCAAAGCGGCATTCATTATAGCAGGTAAGAAAGCAGAACATATTTTAGAACCTGCAACTAATGACGCTACTTTTTCTTCTTCTTTTGCTTTCCATTCGATAAACTCTTCGATATCCGGGTGATCAATATCTAGTATAACCATTTTTGCAGCACGTCTTGTTGTACCACCAGATTTAATTGCACCAGCAGCACGATCAAAGATTTTCAAGAAACTCATCACACCTGAGGATGTACCACCTCCTGAAAGTTTTTCACCTGACCCACGTAGCATTGAAAAGTTTGAACCAGTTCCTGAGCCATATTTGAAAACTCTCGCCTCACGAGTAGCTAAATCAAATATACCACCTTCATTTACCAAATCATCTGTAACTGATTGGATAAAACATGCGTGTGGTTGTGGATGCGTATACGAATCTTTTGAACGTTCTAATTTTCCTGTCTTTGGATTAACAAAGAAATGCCCTTGAGAATTGCCAGTTATTCCATAAGCATAATGAAGACCAGTATTGAACCATTGTGGAGAATTTGGAGCAATCATTTGGTGCAACAATGTATATGCAATCTCATCATAAAAAGCTTGAGCATCTTCAGTGGTATCAAAATATCCATGTTCTTCACCCCACCATCTCCAACATCCAGCTAAACGATGAACTACTTGTTTAACAGAAGTTTCAGCACTAAGAACGTGTTTTCCTTTTTCGTCAAGTTTTGGACTTCCATCTTCATTATATATAGGAACACCCGCTTTACGAAAATACTTTTGTGCTAATATATCGGTAGCAACTTGAGACCATTGCTCAGGAACTTCTATATTGTTCATCTCAAACACGACAGAACCATTTGTATTACGTAAAATAGATGATCGGTTCGTATAAGAGAACATATCGTAGACATTTGTTCCCAATTTTGTAAAAAGTCTTTGAATTTTCATTTTTTCTACTTTCAATAGAAAATTACAAGAAAGTACCCTTAGGGAGTACCATTAAAATTTTAGTGCTTCAAATTTACAGAAATAAGAAAATGAAGTAAAAGAAACTTTTCCACTACTTTTCCACATAGTTATCCACATATCAAAATCATAGTTATCCACATAGTTATCCACATAACTTTTAGATTTATTTTTGCCTATTACTCAAAGAAAGGTACTTATGATGCTGAATAACATTGAGATTGACTGTAAAAATTTACTAACGTTGAATTTATTACAAGACGTAATAAAGTTAGATTTGTTTCAATCAAATTAGCTTTATTTAACACATTTTGCGAACATTTACTGTAAAAAACTATGTTTACTACACTAAATTATTTTAAATTCGTTTATAGCCTTTATCATTTTTAGACGACATCTGAATGTGCAAAAAAATCGTGTCTATTTTCAACTTTTCATCAAGACTTTATATGGTGTTTGATAAGAAAATAGTAAATTGCATCTTTCTTTTGATAATCTGTTGTTGTTTGGGTGGTTGTTATTCGTTTACAGGCGGTTCAACTCCAGCACATTTGAAAACAATATCTATAGCAACAGTGACAGACCGAAGTGGTTTTGGTATCGCTACCTATAGAGAGGTGTTAACACAAAGAATCCAACAACGGTTTAGAAATGATAATTCCTTTACCATCATTGACCAAAAGGCTGATGCTGAATTAAGTACTGCAATTGTTTCAATTGTAGATGCCACTCAAGCAGTACAACCAGGTGAATTGGAAAAGGAACGACGTATCACTATTTCTACAGAAGTAGAATATTATGATGCAGTCAAAAAGAAATTGCTTTGGAAAAAAACTATTTCAAACTATGATGTGTACCAGATTGCTAATACACAAATAGCCAGAAATGAAGCAATTTTACGATGTTTAGATAGAATTACTGATGATATTTTCTTGGCAGTAATTTCTGGTTGGTGATTTTGAGAATAACATATTATTCATAAGCGGCGAGGTACGCTGACAGCATGGAAGATTTTATACTACTTTTTTACTTTCTTTCTCTTTGTGTTTTATTTGCATTTGGTCTACATGGACTTGTTATGGTGTACTATTACCATAAAACTGCAAAAATAAAACGTCCTAATTATATCCTACCTGACGAAAGTAAGTTACCAATTGTAACTGTTCAACTTCCACTTTACAATGAATTATACGTCATCGAACGTTTAATCCATGCCGTTTGTGCTTTCGAATATCCTAAAGACAAATTAGAAATTCAAATTCTTGATGATTCTAACGATGAAACGGTTGAACTTTGTAAAAACCTTACTGAACATTATGTTCAATTAGGGTTTGACATTACTCACGTACGTAGACCTATTCGTGAAGGTTTTAAAGCTGGTGCTTTAAAATACGGCTTGGAGTTTGCTAAAGGTGAATTTGTAGCTATTTTTGATGCTGATTTTGTTCCGAAAACTGATTTCTTAGTCAAAACCTTGCCTCATTTCCAAGATACGAAGGTTGGAATGGTTCAGACTCGTTGGGAACATTTGAATGAAGAATATTCTTTCTTGACAAAAGCACAAGCATTAGCTCTTGACGGTCACTTTGTGATCGAACAACAAATTCGTAATAAAGCAGGTTTCTTTATTAATTTTAATGGAACTGCCGGTATTTGGCGTCGTTCTTGTATCGAAGATGCTGGTAATTGGCATGCTGATACTTTAGCTGAAGATTTGGATTTAAGCTACCGTGCTCAACTTCGTGGATGGCAATTTGTATTTTTAAATGATGTTACTTCTCCAGCTGAATTACCAGCGGATATTAACTCTTTAAAAACGCAACAATTCCGTTGGACAAAAGGTGCTATTGAAACTGCGAAAAAATTACTTCCTAAAGTGTGGAAAGCTTCCTTACCACTCAAAGTAAAATTAGAATGTACAGTACATTTAACTTCTAATATTGTGTTTCCTTTTATACTTATGGTTGCAGCATTAAATGTACCATTAGTATTTATCAAAAATACCGTTGGAGGCTATGACCAATACTTTACAATGATGTCTGTATTCGTTTTAGCATCAATAAGTACATTCTTGTTCTATTTGTATGCTCAACGTGCTATACACTGGGACTGGCGACAAAGACTGTTGCTGTTTCCTATCTTTATGGCTGGATCTATGGGTTTTGCTGTGAATAACACCAAAGCAGTGATGGAAGCATTGTTCAATAAAAAATCTGAGTTCAAAAGAACTCCTAAATATAAGATTGTTAACTCTACTGACAATTGGGGTGAGAAAAAATACGTTCAACGTAAAATCAGTAATGCTGTAATTATCGAATTGTTATTTGCTCTCTATTTTGTTTTTGGAATTTCTATGTCTATAGCGTATTTAGAAATTGCTGCTATTCCGTTTCAATTAATGTTTTTAATTGGTTTTGGTACAGTCGGTTTTTTATCGTTAAGACATGCCTTAGGCAAATCTTAAGTACAAACTATGCAACAGATATTCTCCTTATTTTCAAAACCAATGTTTTCTGACATTGGTTTTCTTTTACTACGTATAACCATTGGTGGTTTGATGGTCTATCATGGGTATCCAAAATTTTTAGATCCTTCAAAACTAATTACTCGAACAGCTGAAATGGGCTTCCCTTTGCCTGACCTTTTTGGAAATGCAGCTATGGCAGCTGAGTTTTTTGGTGGTATGTTGTTAATTGTCGGATTAGGGACACGTTTTGCATTATTTGGAATAATTGCAACTATGGCTGTAGCGTTTTTTGTTGCTCATGGTGCTGATCCTTTTGGTAAACGTGAATTAGCCTTTCTTTTTCTTTGTGTTTCAATTGCAATGTTTTTTATTGGTTCAGGAAAATATTCTATTGACTCTTATATTGTTTCAAAAAAATCATCAAAGGATTCTGAATGATTCTCGTATCGTTTTCTGATGGATTTAGTTCTCATCGTTTAGGTTTTGTTATAGATTCGTATGTTGTTGATTTGCAATCAGCTTTTGAGGATTTGAAGCATTCATTTGATTTTTCTATTGCCTATTTCCCATCTACGATGTTAGAGTTTTTACGTTTAGGGTCTGCAGGAATGAATACGGCTCACACTATCGTAGAACATATTCAAGAGTCTTTGGATTCTTCAAAATCCTACATTCGCTCTTTAAGTAATTTGACACTATTATCACCAATTCCAAACCCACCTTCAATGAGAGATGGGTATGCATTTCGTCAACACGTTGAAACAGCACGTCGTAATCGTGGATTGGAAATGATTCCAGAGTTTGATGAAATTCCTATTTTCTATTTCACAAATCACCAAGCTGTGACTGGACCGGGTGAAGTGAATGTTCAGAAAATGCATTTAGGTAATTTAGATTTCGAGTTAGAATGTGCTATTGTTATTGGCAAAGAAGGAAGAAATATTTCTGCTGAAGATGCCGATGATTATATCGCTGGATATACCATTATGAATGATTGGTCTGCTCGTGTATTGCAAATGCATGAAATGAAGCTCAATCTTGGACCCGCAAAAGGAAAAGATTTTGCAACTTCGTTAGGACCCTATTTGGTAACTAAGGATGAATTAGAACTATACAAAGTCAATAAAGATGGCCAACCCGGAGATTTTTACAATCTTACTATGAAAGCATTTGTGAACGGTCAACATGTTTCAACTGGGAATGTTACAGATATGACTTGGTCTTTTGCTCAAATTATTGAGCGTGCTAGTTATGGAGTTACTTTGTATCCTGGTGATGTAATTGGCTCTGGAACTTGTGGAACAGGTTGCTTTTTGGAATTAAATGGTTCAAAAGTTTTCGAACAACCTTGGTGGTTAAAACCAGGTGATGTGGTAGAATGTGAAATTGAAATGTTAGGCAAATTGACGAATGTAATTAAATACGTCGAAGTGTAGATTTTTTTCTAATTTCATCCGATTCTATTTTATAAACGCAATTTGTCAACCCATAAATTGCGTTTTTTTATTTATTGAGTAAACTATAACAATAGTGATCTTCCCATACACCATTCACTCGTAAGTATTCATACGAAATTCCTTCGAATACAAATCCTGCTTTATTCAATACCTTTATTGAGGCTTCATTGTTGGGCATTACATGTGATTCTATACGGTGTAACTGCATGCCTCGAAAAACAAATCGTATTGCTTCTTCCAACGCTTCTGCCATAAATCCTTGTTGTTTATATCCTTGGTGTATATTATAGCCTAACCGACAATTTAAAGCATTTGCTCTACGAATATTAGAAAAAGTACATTCACCAATGATAGTTTTACATTGTGCATCTGATTTTTGGAAAAACCAAAGTTTTAGCATCGAACCTATTTCAAATTCTCGTGTTTGTCGCTCTAACATATATTCAATAGAAGAAGACTGTAAAAAGGTTGAATCGTATTTACCAGACCAAGGAGCAAAAAAATCTTCATTGTCTGCATAATAGAGTCGAACTTTTTCTTTTGAAGCCTTTGTAAGTGTTTTGAGAATGAGTCTTTCGGTTGTTAACTGAACTATCATTATTTTACAAGAAAATTTGTTTGGATTAAAAAAATGTCGTATATTTGTAATTCTATACTGAAACGCAGCATTCGTCTAGCGGTTAGGACACCGCCCTTTCACGGCGGTAACACGGGTTCGATTCCCGTATGCTGTACTACAAATGTACAAACAAAACCCTTTCTATTGAAAAATAGTTAGGGTTTTTCTCTTTTAATTCATCTTTCAACACAAATTCTATTTCTCTATTCGTCACTATTGTTTTACTACGAAATTAAATACCTCTATGGGATTATCTGAAGTCATTGTTGAGCAAATAAAGGTCGCTATGAAAAATGGCGATAAAGTTCGGTTAGAAACACTGCGTTCATTACGAGCTGCTATTTTAGAATTTGAAACTGCTGCTGTTCAAAAAGAATTTACTGCAGAAGAAGAAGTGAAATTGCTTCTTTCTGCTTCGAAAAAGCGTAAAGATGCTATCGAAATGTATACAAATGCAAATAGAGCTGATTTGGCGGAAAAAGAACAGTTAGAACTTACTATCATTCAAGAATTTTTACCAAAACAACTTGATCGTTCGGAGATTTCAGTAATAATTTCTCAAATTATCACCGATGTAAAAGCTGAAGGAATAAAAGACAAGGGGAAAGTAATGGGACCCGCAATGAAAAGTTTACGCGGAAAAGCTGATGGGAATCTTGTACAGGAAATTGTTGCCGAATTATTAGAATCGTTATAAACCACCTATGAATGCAATAGAAACTTCACCAAAGACCACTAAAGACTCATTACTTCAATCTGCTTCCGATCAATTAGAATTTGATAAAGTTTTACAGCATATCAGCGGCTATTGTATTTCTGATATCGGAAAAGAAAAAATTCTCACACTTTCAAAATACTCTGACCCTGAAGAATTACAAGAAGAATTAGAACGAGTTGATGAGTTTAAAACACTTCATGCAGGTGGTCTACCATCATCACTTTTTGATGGAATTGCAGATTGTCGTCAGCAGTTAAAAAAGTCAAAAATTCCAAATGCATATCTATCAGCAAATGAACTTGATATGGTGGTAGGAACAATTCGTTGTTCTCGTTTAGTTTATTCTTTTTTTAGCAATCAAGAGCAATATCCTTTTTTAAAAACAGCCACGACCAATCTTCATTCCAATAAACTCTTAGAACGCCATATCAGTGACGCAATCGATGATGTGGGCAATATAAAAGATACCGCAAGTAAAAAATTGCAAACAATTCGTCGAGACATTCTGGATGTTTCTGCGAAGCTACGTTCTCGTTTGAATAAAATTCTTCGTCAAGTTGTGAGTGATGAATTAGTTTCTGACGATTTTGTTTCTCAACGTGAAGGAAGATTCGTTTTACCTTTGAAAATTGAAAACAAACGAAAAGTTCCTGGAATAATTCATGGTTTATCACAAACTGGACAGACAGCATTTTTAGAACCTACTGAAATCATTGAAATGAACAATGAGTTATCGTTACTTCGTAACCAAGAAGAACGTGAAATCATTGCTATTTTGACAACACTTACTGCCGAAGTTGGAGCAGATGCTAATGAATTTTTATCGTCAATTGCAACATTAGCTCATTTAGATGCTTCACAAGCTAAGGCATTGTTTGCACTTAAATATGGTGGCATCAAACCTTCTATTGTACCTACAAATACAGTGAATTTTTACAAAGTTCGCCATCCTTTGTTAGTCATTGCAAAAGGGATTTCCAATGTAGTTCCGTTAAATATTGAATTTAATAATGGAACAATAGGACATTTGATTTCAGGTCCGAATGCTGGAGGTAAAACTGTTGCATTAAAAAGCATTGCTCTTTCTCTTTTGATGGTTTCATCTGGTATATTCGCTTTGGGTGAGTGCCATACTAATTTACGAGAAGTCTTTTGTGCTATCGGAGACAAACAATCTATCGAACATGATTTGAGCACGTTTAGCTCTCAATTGATAACTTTGCGTGATATTCTTTCTGTTGCTACAAAGAATTCGTTCATTGTAATAGATGAAATCTGTTCTGGGACTGACCCCAATGAAGGTGGTGCCTTAGCATCTGGAATTTTAGATGCTTTGATTGAAAGAAATGCTATGTTTTTAGTGACAACGCACCAGTCTTCGCTCAAAACCTATGCTCTTCAGAAAGAACATATCGTTAATGATTCTTTAGAATTCGATCCAGCTACATTGCGACCGACCTATAAATTCTTGTCCGGTATTCCTGGAAATTCTTATGCCTTTGCTTTAGCTGAACGTTTAGGAGTTCAAGAAGACGTTCTTGCATTTGCACAACAATATCGCAGTGAAACACAATCGGTGATGGAAGACACCATTTCTGTTCTGTTACAATATAGAACTGAAGCTGAATTACTCAAAGAAGCTGCTGTAAAGGCTGAGTCGATTGCTCAAAAGAAAAAAACCGAATTTGAAGCGAAACTGTCAGACTTAAAACAACGCCAGAATGAGTTGATTCGTTCGTCAAAACAAGAAGCTTCAGAGATACTCTCTAAAGCAAATAGTATTATCGAAAATACGATCCGTGAGGTTCGTGAACAACAAAAAACACCTTCTGAAATCAAAAAGGATTTTGACAAATCTAAAAAAGAAGTTGTTGCTTCGATTGAAGAGAACTCACTACCAATTATTGAAACTGAAACACATACCTTTGAAGCTGGAGATGCCGTACGATTAGATAATTCTTCAGAAATTGGTACAGTCATCTTTGTAGAACAAGATCAGCTTCATACCATTGTTGAGTTTAATTCACTCAAATTTCGAGTAAAAACTTCGCAATTACAAATGGTTTCAAAGAAAGAACAAAAAGTTGCAAAAAAATCTTCACAATCCGTTGGCTCCTATTCTAATAAATTTGATTCGAAAGTTACTATAGATTTGCGTGGCAAAAGGGTTGAAGAAGCAATTTTTGAATTAGAAAATGCTATTTCCGATGCCTTACTTTCCAATTTACCCTTTATGTACATTCTTCATGGAAAGGGTACTGGAGCTTTGAGAATTGCAATCCAGCAGTACCTGAAAAAAGATAAAAACATTGTCAGTTTTCGTGAAGGAGAACTCAATGAAGGTGGTGCAGGAGTAACCGTTGTAACATTTTAGAATTTGAAGTGTTTTACTCATTAACTGAAAAAACTATTTCATAAAACGGGCTACTTCTCGTTTGGTATCTTTTTCTTTTTCAGATTGTCGTTTATCGTATAGTTTTTTACCTCGTGCGGTAGCGATTTCAACCTTAATAAACTGACCACTAAAGTATATACTTAGAGGTACAAGCGTAAGTCCTTTTTCCTGCATGGCTTGTCGCAATCGAAAAAGTTCTTTATGATTAAGCAAAAGTCGTCGTTCTCGTATTGGAATATGATTTTCACGGTTTCCGTGATCGTAAGGGCTTATATGCATTCCAATAAGAGAGAGTGAAGAAGCATCATTTTTTGGAAATACCGCATAGGAATCTTGTAAATTGCATTTGCCTTCACGTAAGGATTTGACTTCTGTACCTTGCAACACTATCCCTGCTTCGTATGTTGTTATAATCTCAAAATCATGACGAGCTTTTCGATTTTGTGCTATAATTTTTCGTTTTCTACCTTCTGGTTGAGACATTTGATGAGATAAAATTTTTATTAAAAATGACTATTTTTCGAAAATGTTTGTTTTATTCAAATTTTTTTCGGATTTTAGAGTTTAATTATGTATGGAAATTCAATAACTGTCGAATTTTTAAAACTAAAAACCTATATAAACAATTTAATTTAGAGGAGAATTCTAAATGAAAACTAATCTACGTACAGTACTACTTGGTATTGTAGTATTTGCAATGAGTTCATTGATTGCAACTGCACAAGCTCCAAAAAAGTACTTATTTGAATATTTCACTGGAGCATGGTGCCAATACTGTCCAGATGGTGCAGAGAATATGAAAAATATTCAAGCTGCAAACCCTGATGTCATTTACATGGCTGTTCATGGTGGTGGTGGTTCTGATAATATGAAAACAGCTGATGGTAATTCCTTAATTTCAGTTGCCTCAGTCCCAGGATATCCTTCAGGTATGTTGGATCGATTTGGATTTAATGCTACTGATAATAACGGAAATGCCGTAAAAGCAACTACTTTTAATAGAGGTGATTGGGGAACAATGTTACAAGTTCGCCGTCAAGCTGCCCCTACCTCACCTGTTGCAGTTTCTGCTTCAGGAAGTTACAATCCGGGTAACAGAGAACTAACAGTAAGAGTAACTGGAGATTTTTCTGGAGCACTTTCTGGCGATATTCGCTTGAATGCTATTTTGATTGAGGATAGTGTAACAGGTGCTGGACCTGGTTGGGATCAAGTTAATGCTTTCAATACTCAACAAGGACATCCTTATTATCAAAGAGGAAATCCTGTAACAAACTATCCTCATAGAAACGTATTTAGAGCAAACATGGGTGGCTTATGGGGTAAACCAAATTCATTACCAACAAACATTACCCCTGGTTCTACACATTCTACAGATTTGATCTTTACTATCCCTGCAGGATGGAACGTAGATAGAATGTATGTTATTCCTGTTGTCCAACGTTTTAATGCTTTATTTACAGAAAGAGAAATTTTAAATTCGGACAAAGTAAAAGTTTCAACATTAAAACCAAGAACAACTGTTGTGAATTTTGCAGGTGCAGAATTTTCAATCGGTGAACCTGGTGTACAAAAATCTAGAACTGCTGCTGTTCAAAACGTGACTGTAGATAATACTATGTATACAGTTACAATTACAAAATCTTCTTCAACTCCTGCTGATTGGACAGCATCTGTTACTGAGGGTGGTGCACCTGTTACTGGAGATGTAATGATAGCTGCGAACATGACTAAAACATTTACTTTTAGTTTGGCTCCTAGTACTACTCCGGGTTTTGGTGAGGCAATCTTTACAGTACGCCATCCAAATGGTCAAGAATTTACTGAAAAAGTTTCTGTATTAAGCAACAATGTAACTGCTTTGAATATTTCTTCAAATCCGGATCAGAATCTTAGTGATGATTTGCTTGCTGCTGGTAAAACACATTTTGCTAGTATTCCTGCAACATATATTGCTTCTAATACTGCCGAATTTAATACTTTGAATAGTTTAAAAACTGTTATTTGGCAATTTGGTAACACTGATTTTATGTCTCCAACTTCCATGAACTTGATGAATTCTTTATATGATAAAGGCGTTAATATCATGTTCGGTGGTGAAAATCATGTTTATGGATTAGCAGGTGTTAATACTAACCCTCCATCTCCTTCTCCAAACACTTTACTCACTAAAATGGGTGCAGGATATATTGGTGCAAGTTCTGTCCAACAAGCTGCTGGTGGAACATATACTTTGAATGGTGTTAATAACGATCCTATAACTGGTGGAATGACAATTCCAGTAGTTGTTAATAACTATAGAACAGCAAATCTTTCTGCAGCTGGTGCAAATGCTTCTGCAATTTTACGTCTCCAAGGTCCGAATGAAATTGTTGGTGTAAAAAATGAAGTCAATGGCCGTGGTAGAACTATTTTATTAGGTTTCAATCCTGTAAACATCCCTAATCCACAAATGAAAGCTTCTTTCATTGAAGCTGCTGTAACTTGGTTAGAAGGTGCTGTTGCAGGACCTGCTCCAAAAATTACTGCTTCAACTCCAAATATTTCATTTGGAAATGTTGCCCTTAATGGTAATAAAACAATGAATTTAACCATTACCAATACTGGTGAAGGTGATTTGGTACTTTCTGGAAATCTATTTGTTTCTGGCGACTCTCCAAATTTTGAAGTAACTGCTGGTGACATTCTAAACAATATTACTTTGAAAAAAGATGAAACTCATCAGTTTGTTTTACGATTCAATCCAGATGAAGCTAAACAATATACTTCAAAATTCCAGATTTTCTCAAATGATCCAACAGCTTCCGTTTTAGAAATTCCTGTTTCAGGTACTGGTGGTGGTGGACCTGCAGTCATTGCGAATGTACAGTCTGTAGACTTTAAAGGAGTTCAAGTTAACACTAATTCAGTTCAAACCATTACTCTGACAAATACAGGAAATGCCGATCTATCAATTTCTGCTATTAATCTTTCAGGAACTGATGCAGCTTCATATTCTATTACTGAAGGAAAACCAGGAGCAAATCCTGTAACAGTTGCACCAAGTGGTACAACTACCTTTAAAATTCAATTCTCTCCAACTCAAGTAAAACCGTACAACAATGCAAGCGTTGTAGTTGTATCGAATGCTGGAACGAACTTTACTCTTGCTATTTCTGGTGAGGGAACTCCAACAACTTCCGTTCGTACTGTTTCATCAGACGGAAATTTTGAAATGAAATTAATTGGTCAAAACCCAATTGCAACGGTATCTGCATTAGAATTTACACTTGGTTCATCTTTCAAAGGTGAAGCAGTTGTAACTATTGTTGATGCATCAGGTGCAACAGTTTTACCAATCGGAACAATTCAACTTGGAATGGGATCTACAACACTTCCATTCTCTGTTGCGAGCTTAGCATCAGGTGCATATACTGTTGTTGCTAATGTGAATGGTGTTCTTTACACAATTCCAGTTCGTGTAGCACGTTAATAACATAGTCTGTTACAAGACTTACAATAAGCAGACGAATGGTAACGTTCGTCTGCTTTTTTTTTACTTTCATTTGAGATTTCAATATGATACATAGATTTGTTGGTACAGGAACAGCTTTAGTTACTCCCTTTCTTTCAGATGGAACGATAGATTTTCCAGCATTATACCGTTTACTTGATTTTCAAATAGACAATGAAATTGAGTACATTGTTATAGGTGGTTCTACCGGTGAAAGTGCCACAATGAGTTTGGTTGAAAAAGAAGTGTTATTCAAAAAATCAATTGAATATGTTGCAGGAAGAAGACCCATTATTGCTGGAACTGGTTCGAATGATACTCGAGCTACGATAGAACTGACCAAAATTGCTGTTTCTTCTGGTGCAGATGGAATACTATTAGTTTCTCCATTTTATAACAAACCAACACAAAAAGGATTAATTGAACATTTTTCGGCAATTGCCCAATCTGCAGATACATCATTTATTCTCTATAATGTTCCTGGAAGAACCGCATCGAATATGCTTCCAGAAACACAACTTGCCATCGCTGAGGCGAATACAAATGTGATCGCAACAAAGGAAGCATCTGCAGATTTGGAACAAATGATGGAAATTATTCGATCAGCACCAGCTCATTTTACACTTTTAGCAGGAGATGACTCACTGACATTACCTATTATCGCTTCCGGTGGAACTGGTACTATTTCCGTTATTTCTAATTATGCACCGAAACAATTTGGTGATTTAGTTCGAGCTTCCATTGCTGGTGATTTTACGAAAGCTCGTGAGATTTTATATACATTGCTTCCATTGATGAAAGCTAATTTTATCGAATCAAATCCTATCCCTGTTAAAGCGGCTTTACAATTAATGGGTATGATTGGTTCAATTATTCGTTTACCATTAACTCCAGCAACAGAACAAACATTGAACAGTATGAAGAAAGCCCTTCAAGATGCATATATTCTCTAAAGTATTTGTCGTAGTATTCCTTTTCATTTGTGTAGGATGTGTTGGTTTGAAAACATCACGTTATACCTATGTTGGAACTTGGGTTGAAGAATATTCTGGCACTCAACTTCCATTAAGAAATGGTAGAGGATTTGCAAAAATGACGATTTATCCCGATTATCGATTAGAAGGATATATCGAGGATTCGTTGTTTATGGAGCAGTATATGGTTTCTGGATCTTGGCGAAATAAAATGGTGAATTTAATGATTACTCGTCACCCAGTCAAATCAATTGGAGAAATCTTTTTTTCTGCTGACTCAAACTTAGTTATGATACGGTATTATAATGGCGAAAAAATGTATCGCGGAAAAATGGAATTAACCAGAAAAATTTTAGTTGATTCGTTACGTAAGAAGCAGTGATGCTAATTTTTTCGTCGATTCTTTCCGTTCATATTGTTGAATAACTTCTTTCTTACCTGCTTTTAGATGTAAAGTATTCTCTTGCCAACATTTAAAATACTCTTCTATAATACTAACAATATTTTCAACTTCTGTTTGGTGAGCAATAGCACCTGCTTCAGTTTCACGAATTAACGACGCTATTGCACCATTATGAGGTGCAATAGCCAGTATTGGTTTCATTACACCAAGATATTCATAGACCTTCCCTGGAACAATTTCTGCACTTTCTTTTGATTCGTCAACAATCAAAAGCAATACATCTGATTTGAATAGATATCGAATACTCTCTTCGTGAGACATATACCCATGTATTTCCAATGACTCCGGAAAAGACACCGACTGAAACATTTCTTCTACTTCAGCACCAAATCTTCCAATAAATCGAAATGTACAATGAATAGGAGAGATTTCCCCTTTATTAAATACTATTTCTAAGGCATCAAACAAACTTTTTGGATTTCTTCTTCCGTAGAGAGAACCAGTATAAGTAATTGTAAATTTGGAAGTTGGCTTACTAACAATTTCCTTCGGAAAATCTGCAGAATCGTAGCCATTTGGTACATGAACGAATTTGGATGCATTCAATGTTGGATATTTTTCCATAGCATCTTTTATAATTCCTTCCCATGCACATTCGACAGCATCAGCATCATTAAAGGTAGAAAACTCCAAATGTTTGTCTATTGCACTTGGTAAAAACCAGCGTTTTGGTGAAGAGATGAATCCTGTCCAAGGATCACGAAATCCTGCAACCCAACGCAATCCAGTTTTTTTCTTGAGGCTTCTTGCTATAATAGAACAAGTATAAGGAGGCGAGGAAGAATAAATTGCTTGAATGTTGTACTCTTTTATAAGCTCTAACCCTTTAGAAATCGCTGAAAATCTCCACCCTATTCTTGCATCTGGTATAAAGAATGTCGCTCGTATCCATTCGGCAAGTTTTTCTTTCCACGATATTTTTTGGTCATCTTTTTTGATGACGTTAACATCAATCGATGTACCTTTTTTCTTTCCAGTCAATAATCTATACAAATCATAGGGTTCGAATATCTTTGTGCGTACAACTACCACATCATTTGGAATATGTTCCAATAATGATTCATCACGTGCAGGAAACTGACCATTAGAGACGGTTAGAACAATTGGATTCCACCCATATTGTTTTAGATATTGAACATGTTTTAATACTCTCTGAACCCCCGGTCCACCAGATGGTGGAAAATAATATGCAATGACTAAGACATTTTTTTGTATCATGAATGTTGTTGACGAAGTTGGGAAAGTGTATCGATGGGGATAATTGCTAATCGGTAAAAATCTAATGTTTCTGCAATGCTATAAGTAGTTTGATTTTCAGCAATTGCAGATTTTTTAGGTCCATAATACGCAGAATATTCTAGCAAACCTTGTTGTTGCCAGAGATAGTTTTGAGAGATATGTGGATATTTACGTTTTAAAAATCCATAGGAGTGCAATGAATTAGTAGACCAATACCAATGAAAGAGTTGTATTCGAGCCAAATCATTTCCCAAACATAACGCAATTGGAACGATACAATTTAAGACAATTTCTCTTCCTAAATGAGCACCAGTAAATGGTAAATGTTTCTTTTCAAATTCAATTAAAACAGTTGGCAAGTTTGCTTCAACATCTGAGAGTAAAAGTGGTAAGAGGTATTCTTGAAGTTTAGAAGCACTCTCATTTGCTAATTCTTCAATGGTTTGAGAAAATGTTCTAGGACGTGTCCGTTTTAGAAGAAATTTCTCTACAAATCGCTGAATTATGACTGATATTCCAATAGATATATTTGCTGATGAATCTAAAATTTGTTTACATTCAGATGATTTTCTTAGTAATCTTTTTAGTGAAAATTGTTGAATATCTTCTAACTCGTTAATAGTTTCATTCTGCTTGTTTGATGACTGTTCTATTGATTGAACTTCATCCTGATTCAAAACAAGTGTATTTTCTGCAAAGGATTGCTCTCTATCATTGGTGAACACAATGTGCATGCACAAACGTTCATATCGTTTATCTTGTGTATGTTTATGTGCTACAAAATCAGAACTTTTACGATGGAACTCTCCATGTCCTACGACAATCGTTGAACCATCGACGATAGCCATATCAATATAATCCGGACCTTCATACACATTGATAGTACCACAAGAGATAATTTGAACCTTTTTACCACTCGTAGTAGTCCATATTTTTGAAGGGTCGGAGAGATACTGATGTACCTTCCGTTGAAGTAACAGTTCTGATTCTTGCATTGGCATTAATTTTTAAGAAACCAATAGTTTCTGAAATTGATTTGCTCCTCAGTTGGTTTAGGATTGACTGTAATTTGATGTGGATTTTTTTGTCCTTTTTGCTCGACGGGAGTTAATGTATATGAAATTGTTTTTTCATTTCTTTTTACTTGAAAACTAACTGGATCTGTAGATTGAGGAGAATAGAAGAACTTCTGAACCATTGCCCAACGATTTTGTTTGGTTACTTCCATTCCATTAACATTCACAAGTATATCTCCATCCATTATATCAATTGTTGTTTCTTTAAGTTTTTGAACTTGAAGTCCTGTTATAGCAGTATCTGATGGAGTTCTAAATAAAATATCTGGAAATGATATTTTTGTTCTGGTTCCAGATTCTTCGTAGTTCCAACCTAAAGAAGTTAAAAACTGAGGATACTTAGGTTTTTCAGACCCAACAACATATTTTGAAAAAAATTCTTGTATATCAGGATGGGTGAGAGCTACAAATTCCGGTATTAACTCAGGATCGTTGAAAGGTTTATTAGATCCATACCTTTGAGTAAGCTTTTCAATAACTTTGAGCAAATTCATAGTTCCATTTGTTTTTCTTTGAATTTCAATATCCAAAAGAAATGCTAAAATTGCTCCTTTTGTATATACTTTCATGTATAATGATTTAAAGCCTGGCTCTAATACATTTTTACTCATTTCTGTTATAGAAAAGGGTTTTCCATTTTCATAATCTATCAATTTTCCTCTCATCTCTCTTAAAAATTCTTCTTCGGTTAATCTTTTATTTTTCACCAAAGCGAGATTCGCGAAGTATTCTGTCACACCTTCATACAACCATAAATGTTCTGACATTTTTGGATTTCGGAAATCAAAATTTGCAATTTCTTTACTATGAAGATTTAATGGAACTAAAATATGTAAAAACTCATGCGCAGCAACATGAGGGAGCATAGAGTTATCTTTACCCGTTGACAGAGGAATATAATACACAGAAGAATAGGAATGTTCCAATGCTCCGAAACCTCGCATCATCGAACCTGTTCCTTTAGATATATCAACATAATAAATCAAAAAGAAATATTTATCTACTGGCATTGTACCTAAAAACTTTTCAATTGCAGCTGTTACTGGTTTTATTTCAGTTGCAGCAGATTGAGCATATTCTCCTTTTTTCTGAGAATAGACAGCTATAGAAACAGTTGTATTTCCTTGTTTGTATGAAATAGTATCTGGTTTTGCATACATGATTGGATTGTCAGCAAGATGATCGTAATTTTTTGCAGTAAAAACATCTACAGTTTCAGTAGTAGATTTTCTATCTAAGGCTGTAGACCCATACAAAAAGTTGGGATGCTCAATAGATAGTTCGTAGGGAATATTTTCTTTAACATTCTCAAAGTAACCGATAACTCCAAAAAGATTTAACAAAAATACTGTATCTTTTTCAAAGGAAGTTCCACCGGGTTCGAAAATTTGTGTTGTTGGTTTTCCATCAAAAGAATCATCTATCCAATATTCAAATTTAGCAAGTTTCGCAGCATTCGAAATAGTTACCTGTTTGTCTGCTTCTATTGTAATTGGTAATTTGTTCCCCTCAACATCATAAGCAATTGGCTCCTTCAAAAATTGAGCAAATTCCAAATTTGAGTATGTACCTGGTACTACCTTGGGCATAACATAAGTTAATTGGTCTTTACCATGGTTTTTGGGAGGAATTACTGTGATTTTCAACCTGTCTTTTGTTATTTCAGAAAGGCTAAAAGACACTGAATATTGAGAAGATTGCTGAGAGAAAAGATACGTTGAAGTCAAAAGAGCAAAACAACACAATAGTGAAAGATAAATAGTTTTAAGCATTAGCGTTACAATTAATTTGAATATAGATACAAACAAAACGACATTTTTTTTGAATTATTTTTCGTATGTCGAAAATTTTTCGTATATTTGTGTTCGCTACAAATTGAAAACATTTGAAAAAGGATATACTTATGGCAGTTGAAGCAAAAGTCAAGAACAAATATATTAAATATTTTTCGCCTATCCTCTTGCAAGAAACCAAGCATCAGCTCCTTGGAGATCCATTTGAAACTGACAATGGTATGATGCAACTCATCAAATGTTTACGCACAAGACATATCTCTACCATCAACTTAGATGAAATAGAATTGTCTGATACTTTGAAAAATAGAAAACCTACAGGTATTTCCAAAGAGGATGCAGAAATTTACTCTCCTTTAAATGAATACTCTTTAGGAACTATCATTTTCCATGAAAAATGGAATGACATTGGTATCGTAAATGCGAAAGAAATTCTTTCTTCTGGTCAACAAGCAATTGTTGTTAATTTTGAAAAAAACAAAGAAAAAAGACTTGTAGAAAAACTTAAAAATTAATATTCATTTCTAACATAAAGAGGTTTCCACGTGGTTGGAGTAACTATTCAATCTAATGAGTCTATTGACAGAGCATTACGTCGTTTCAAAAAGAAATACGAACGTAGTGGCGTTCTTCGTGAATTTAAAAAACGCACTTTTTTTGTCAAACCGTCTATTGAAAAACGTTTAGCTCGTATGAAAGCTGTACGTCGTCAACATCGTATTGTGATGGAACAAGAATAGTCTATTCTTTCATCAAAAATTTTGTATCTTTGGCATAACTTTTCAAGTTATGCCTTTTTTTGTTTATATACTATGCTTGTGAAATACTGCCTCGGTTTTTTCATTTTACTTTTTTGTTCCCTTCTTCAGCTTTTATCATTGGAAGATTCTACTTCCCAAAAAAGTTTAAGTTATACTTATACACTGACTAAAGTTTCATCACCGATTGTTGTTGATGGGATCAAAGATTCTGTGTGGAATTCTATACCAACGGCACAATATTTCTATCAATCTTTTCCTTTTGATTCTTCATTTGCACGTCAACAAACATCTCTTTCTCTTGCTTACTCAGACGATAAATTATATGGTATTATCTTTTGCAAAGAGTCTGTAGATGGAAAATTTGTCATTCAATCGTTACGAAGAGATTTTGACAATATGCGTTCTGATAATGTCGGTATTCTACTCGATCCTATGGGTACGCAGACCAATGGATTTATGTTTGCTTCAAACCCTTATGGAGTTCAATATGAAGGGTTTATTGCACAAGGGGGTGCTTTCGGTGCAGCTGCAAATTGGGATAATGTTTGGTATTGTGAGACTTCAATTTCTGATTCAATGTGGATAGTTGAGTTTTCAATTCCTTTTAACTCACTTCGATTTGAAAAAAGTTCTCGTCCTTGGAAATTTAATGTTGTCCGTCAGAATTTGCGTGTCAATGAAACTTCTTCTTTCAAACCAATTCCTCGTACTTTTCGACTGACGAACCTTGCATTTTCAGGTTCCTTAGTTTTTCCAGACCCACCAAAACCTGGAATGAATTTGTCGCTTATTCCTTATGCAATTACAACACAAACGTATGATTATACGCAGAATGGAGAATCGAAAACCAAACCGAGTGTGGGAATTGACATAAAATTTGGTATTACTCCTTCTTTAAATTTGGATGTTACTATTAATCCTGACTTCTCTCAGGTAAACGTTGATCAACAAGTAACAAATTTGGATAGATTTTCCATATTTTTTCCAGAACAACGACAGTTTTTTTTAGAAAATTCAGATCTTTTTGCATCCTTCGGTTTTTCTCGAATTCGCCCTTTCTTCTCAAGACAAATAGGACTATATCAACCATCTTTAAATGCTCGTCCTTTGCAAACTTCTATTCCTTTTGGTGCAAGAGTTACGGGAAATATTGATGACGAATGGCGTGTAGGAGCGATGAGTGTTCAAACAAATTCTAATACTGCTATCAATTATTCTGCACAAAATTATTCCGTTTTTGCTGTTCAAAAGCTACTTTTTGATAGGTCGAATATTGGTGGTATCTTTGTGAATAGACAGGGCGATAATTATCGTGGTGATTCTTCCAATAATTTTAATCGAATAGTTGGCTTAGATTACAATTTAGCCTCATCTGATGGACATTGGATGGGTAAATTGTTTTATCATCAAATGTTTTCTCCAGATAATAAATCAGACCAATTAGCAACAGCTGGATGGCTTCAATATGCCTCTCCTAATATTACTGTCAATTGGAATCACGAATATATTGGTGAAAACTATACCCCTGAAGTTGGGTTTGTTCCTAGAAATAATGTCTTTCGTTTAGAACCAAGTGTAGAATTTGCTTTCTTTCCTCAATCAGAGCTTATCAACAATCACAAAATATTGGTCTATAACAACACTTATACTTCAAGGGATTTGAATCAAATTTTAGATAGAACTTTAGAACTAAGTTATCTCGCAAACTTTCAAAACTCTGCTCAATTTTCTTTATGGGGTAATCACACCTTTACACGATTATACTTTCCCTTTGACCCCACAGGCAGAAATATCACACCTTTACCTATTGGTGAGTATGAATATGCGACCGTTGGAACTATGATAAATACTAATTTCAGAGAACCTTTCTCTGTTTCTGTTCTTTCTACCTATGGTGAATATTTTAATGGAACTCGGTTACTTTATAATGGTAGTGCTACCTATAGGTTTCAACCAAAAGGAAGTATAACAGCCTTTATTGAACAAAACCATATTAACTTACCTGAACCATACGAATCAGCACTGTTGACTTTGATGCGATTAAGTTTAGAGTATTCACCATCAAAGGAAGTGTTTGTGAACGCTTTTACACAATATGTATCACAAACTGACTTTATGAATTTGAATATTCGTGTTCAATGGAGATTTGCTCCAATGTCAGATGTCTTTTTTGTCTATACTGATACCTTTAGAGCGAAAAATGTATCAATTCTTACACGTGGAATTGCTTTGCGATTGAATTATTGGTTCAACGTGTAAATACCATTTCTACGTGAGGTAGTCCATCTTCCAAGTATTCTTCAGAACAAACAACAAATCCCAACGACCCATAAAATTGCTGTAGATACGATTGTGCAGAAATTCGTATTCCTTCTGAAGTTGGGTTTAATTGAATTTCAAGTTTCATTCCTTCTATCATTAAGATTCGTGAAAAGCCTTTGTACCGATGATTTGGGCTTGTAACAACACGACCTATTGAAGCCTCTTCATATTTAATTCCTTTTGGAATGAGGCGAATATACGATGCTAATTCATCCCCATCATACAACATAAAATGGTGACTTTTTTGATCGGCATAATCGGTATCGTTATAGATAGCTTGTTGCTCTACAACAAAAACCTCATTACGAAGAGCAAGAATATCGTATAATTCAAAAGGTGATAGTTCTTCAAATGTTTTGATGAGAATGTTAAACGGTGAATTATCGGGGTTCTTTGTGGATAATGTCATGATCACTAACAGTTTCTAAATGTGTTAATATATGTAATGTACAATCATTTTGCTCCATTAAGACGTCTTCAATTTCTGTTGCAATTCGGTGAGCATCTACAAGCAATATTTCATCAGGAAACAGTAAATGAAATGCTACCCAATGTGTTGTACCAACAGAACGAAGTTTGAAATCGTGAAAGGAAATAGAATATCGTTTAGTTAATACTTCTAGTTGAGTTTTAAGAGTAATTTTCATAGTTTTATCAGCTGTATCCATCAATCCGATAAAACTCTTTTTTACTAAATCAGTACCAGAAAAAACTATATTTGTAGCTACTATTATTGCTATTATGGGATCCCAGTAGACCCATCCTGTCCATGAAACCATCAAAAGAGCAAACACTACTCCAAGACTTGTCCAACTATCTGTAAGGATATGCCTACCATTCGCAATGAGTATTAGTGAATCGTGTTTTTTTCCAATTCTTACTAAATAAAAACCAAGAACACCACTAATAATTGTTGCTAAAGTAATCATCCAAGTACCAAAAGATAATTGTTCTAATTGTACACCATTGATTATTTTATCAAGTGAAATCCAATATATATACAAAGCTGCAACTAAAATCATTGTTCCTTCAAATGCAGCAGAAAAAAATGCTACTTTAGCGTGACCAAATTGATGATCATCATCAGCAGGTTTTAACGATATTCTTAGGCTAAACGATGCAAATGCTACTGCAGCTATATGCACAATAGATTCAGAAGCATCAGATAATATAGCAGTTGAACCAGTAAAATAATATGCACTTACTTTTAAGAGCAACATACCTATCCCAACAAAGAACGAGAGGTTCATTGCATGTTTGAGAACGGTATTAATCTGTGCTTGGTTCATAGTATTACAAAAATACGGAAATCAACGGTATATAATTGTAAACAAACGTTATAATAGTGAATGGTAATTAAATAATTCTTGAATCCAACTAAAAACCAACTTCATCGCCACTTGATTAAGTTGGACTGGTTGATGAGTCACTCTGCATCATACGACAACTGTAAAGTTTGCCCTTACCATAAATTATATCTGTGATGCTATAGAATTGTACTATTATTTCTGACAACATTGAAAATGATAGAGTCCAAATAAAAATACTATCAAAACTATACATATCTGCACCAATATATATAGAAAACAGGCGTTTTCTATGTATATCAATTTCGATATGTATACTAAATCGACATATTTATGCAATTTCCAATCCCATTATTACCCCTTTCGGTAGAAATTGAAACGAAAGAAGTACTGCTTCAATTAAATAGAGCTAACAAAGCACTTGCTGAATTGAAAGGAATTGCTCAAACAATTCCAAATGAAATTATTCTAATCAATACGTTAATTTTACAAGAAGCAAAAGATAGTTCTGCCGTTGAGAACATAGTTACTTCACATGATGAACTTTATAAAGCAGGAATGGATGTTGAAAATAATTCAGTTTCTGTTGCTACTAAGGAAGTGTTGGATTACGCACATGCTTTGCAATTTGGATTTGAATTGATTCGTAAAAACAGATTTCTGACGTTGAATAACATTATAGAAATTCAACAAATTTTAGAAAAGAATATCGCCGGATTCAGAAAGGTACCTGGAACAACCTTAAAAAATCAATTTGGAACTATCATTTATACTACTCCACAAGACAAAATAGAAATTGAAATACTAATGAAGAACCTCGAGAGGTATATAAATGATAATTCTATTTGTAATTTAGATCCATTATTGAAAATGGCTATAATTCATCACCAATTTAAAAGCATTCATCCTTTTTACGATGGAAACGGTCGAACTGGTCGAATAATAAATATTCTTTACCTAGTTTTAAATGAATTGTTAGACCTACCAATTCTTTATCTAAGTAGACATATTATTTCAAATAAATCACAATATTATCAGCTTCTACAAGAAGTAAGAGTAAGTAATAATTGGGAAAAATGGATATTGTTTGTTCTGCAAGGGGTTGAAGAAATTGCTTTGCAAACTATAGTTCTTGTAAAAAAAATAGTCTTTTTAATGCAAGAATTTAAAGTTATGATTCGAAATATTTTAAAAAAGTCATACAGTCACGAGTTATTAAACAACCTTTTTAGTCACCCATATACTAAAGTAGAACATATTATAAAGGTTGTTGGTGTTTCCAGAATCACAGCAACTGCATATTTAGAAAAATTAGTTGCAGCAAATATTCTAGTCAAAATAAAATCTGGTAGAACAAACTATTATTTAAATCTTCCTTTGATTAAACTATTATTGCATGCATCAGAAAACAAAAGTATTGTTCCAAAATAGCATAATTGGATTTGTTTATTCCTACAAGACTTGAATATATCAAACTATCTATATGTTTGGTAGAGTTACAAATAAGTCGTCTCTACGAACACAAAAGTATTACACTAATACTAAATAGATATACAATCACTCAATAGGCGAATATTCGCCATGTTATTGGCGAATATCGTCCACGTGGTTAGAAATAATCCAACTTTTTAGCCTATTAACCCCATTTTTCCTTACAATTACAGTGGCATATTTATTGGTTACAAGTTATCAAAGGAAAAAATTATGATTGATGATTACTTGTTTTCAGGAAGACTGCCGTTGCTTAATCGTGCGTTAGATACGTATACGATGAGACAACATATTTCTTCTAAAAACATTGCGAATGCAAATACCCCCAATTATCGTCCTGAACGAGTCAAATTTGAAGAAGAATTTCAAAAAGCTCAAATTGCGTTGAAAGGCAAACGCAGTACACCGATTCACATACCAATTGGTCCACCTGCACCTGGTTCAGTGAAAGCGGAAGAAATTAATGCTACGATTCCAAGACCAGAAATTTTTTTCTCAGGAGATACACACGTCAATATAGATCGTGAAATGGCAGATTTGGCTGAAAATCAAATTCGATATAGGATGGTGACTCGTATTACGAATGGGTACTTCCGTTCAATGCAGTCTGCAATTAAAGGAGGTCAATAAGCATGGATACACTTTTAACCAGTCTTGATATTGTAAGTCAAGGTATGGCAGTTCAGCGTCAGCGTTTGAATGCTATTGCCAATAATATGGCAAATGTCAATACCACAAAAGATATTGATGGCGAACCGTATAAACGACAAATAGTTTTGGTTAGAGCGAAAAAAAATGACGCATTTTCAAAAGCATTTGAACAACAAATACAGTTAGCCTCTACTGACGCTTTTCATGCCCCTAATGCAACATTACCAAATCAGTATGGTGATAAACGTGTTGTTCGCTCTCTTGAAACTAAAGACCCTTCTCCACCAAGAATGATTTACGACCCTTCTCATCCAGATGCAAACGAAGAGGGATATGTAGCGATGCCAAATGTGAATGTTGTCACTGAAATGGTCGATATGATTATTGCACAACGTGCATTTCAAGCTAATACGACTATATTTACGTCAGCAAAAAATATGGCAAGAAATGCCATTGATATGGGTCAATAATTTTGAGTAATTTACTATGATAGAAACATTACAAAGTTCAATTGCTACTCCTTTCCAACCTCTTCAATTACAGAAGAATGTTGTTACTCAAAATCAAGATGCCATTAATCCTGGGGGAAAAGGATCATTTGTTCAAACCTTGCAAGATGTATTAGAACATACAGATAATTTGGCAAAAGATTCTCGTAAAGTTTCTGATGGATTTATCAAAGGTGAGCCAGTAGAATTGCACGATGTTGTCATTGCAAGTGAAAAAGCAAAGACCAGTTTTGAACTTTTAATGCAACTTAGAAACAAAGCCTTAGACCTTTATAGAGAGGCAATTCGAACGCAGGTTTAAAATTCGTTTTTTATATATCGTTACAATTGATTATATTTGAGAAGATAGTAATCAATACTACAAAAACGTAGTAGTAAAAATCAAACGATTGTCTGTTTTATACTACCGTTTTTCTTTTCTTAGCGATTAAATACTGTATATAAAGTCATTAGTTACTATGGCATTAGAACCTACTTCCAATTCTCAACTGGTACTACCTAAAGCTTCAATTGGAGAGCAGATTCGAACCTTCACACAGAAACTATCTTCACAACAAAAAATAATCATCCTATCCGTTGCTATCGCTGTAGTTATCGGCTTAGCTTTTTTACTCTTTAGTTCTTCTGGTAAAAATTACGAGATTCTTTTTGCAGGTCTTGACCAAAAAGATGTTGGACTCATTGTTGAAAAATTAAAAGAACGAAAAATTGATTATACTCTTCACGGCGATGGTACTACGATTATGGTTCCACCTGATGCTGTGTATGAAACACGACTTTCTCTCGCACAAGAAGGTATTCCTAAAACTACTAATGTTGTAGGGTATGAACTTTTTGACAACACCAATCTTGGTATGTCTGAATTTGTGCAAAAACTTAACTATCGTCGTGCTTTAGAGGGAGAATTACAACGTACAATTTCTTCATTAGAAGAAGTTTCAAGAGCAAGAGTTCACTTAGTAATTCCAGAAAAAACTTTGTTCGAAGCTGATAAAAAAGATCCAACTGCTTCAGTAACCTTGCATCTAAAATCTGGAAGGAGTTTATCGAAGTTGAATGTGGAAGGTATTCAAACCCTCATTGCTTCGAGTGTTGAAGGAATGCAGCCTTCTGCTGTGTCTGTTTTGGATCATGTAGGGAAAAAACTTTCTGAAGAAGCTAAAGACCCAAATTCATTAGCAGGAAAGTCTTCAACTCAATATGAGATGCAACAAAAAGTTGATGCTTATTACACACAAAAAGCTCAAGCAATGTTGGATAAGGTCTTAGGAGTTGGGAACGCAGAAGTAAGTGTTACCGCTGAATTGGACTTTACTCAGGTTGATAAAACTATAGAAGAATACGACCCTGAAAAACAAATTGCTCGAAGTGAACAGGCAATTGCCGAAAAAGCTCAAGCAGAAGATTCGTTAAATTTTCCAACGACCAATTCTCAATCTGAACGTTCCAATTCTATCACTAATTATGAAATTGCAAGAACATTTGAACGTATAGTTGGTTCAACAGGCTCTATCAAACGTCTTTCTATTTCTGCATTAGTCAATGGTACTTCGAAGGTTGAGGAAGAACCAGAACCTAAAATAGTCTATACTCCTCGAACCAATGAGGAGATGCAAAAAATTACCGATGTTCTGAAGAACACTGTCGGATATAATCCAGGAAGAAACGACCAAATATCTGTTCAAAATTTACAGTTTGACAATACTCAATTGCAAGAAGAAATTAAATCGAAAGGTTTAGAACTACCTCTTACAGTTGAAGAGATTTTAGAAAAAGTACTTATGATTGCTGCTATGATTTTAGCAGTATTAGTACTTCGAAGAATTTTTGCTTCTCGTCAAATCAAAAAAGGCATCGAAAATATTTTGGCACCATCATCTGCAGATTTGGAACGTCAATTTGCAATGATGGAAGCTGCGGAAGAACAAAAAATGTTAATGGGCGGTACATTATTGACTATGGCTGGAGTTGAAGGTGAAGCAACTCCTGCAGGAAGACGTCAACGATTACCAAATAAAGAAGAACTCACTGCTCGTGCTAGAATGAAATTAGAAGAAGCAGAAGCTGGAGTTATCACAGAAGAAGTTTTACTTCAACGTGAAATGAAAACACGTGTCGGTAACTATTTAGAAAACCAAACTACCGATGCTGTTCGTCTTATCAAATTATTACTTTCTCAAGAAAATGAAGATAGAAGAAGATAATTCTTTTTCTACTTTATACTAAATTCTTTCAAACACAAGTATACTCATGGCAATAGGTAGAGAAGTCCGATACGAACAACTTACTGGAAGACAGAAAGTAGCAATACTTCTTATGTCGTTCGAACCGGAGTTAGCCTCTCGCATATTCCGTGAGCTTGATGATAAGGAAGTCGAACTCATTGCACTTGAAATCACCAATATGCGTGATATCCGACCTGGTGTTTTGGAAAAAGTAATTGAGGAATTCTACCAAATGATTACTGCACAAGGATATGCCGTTGAAGGTGGACTTGACTATGCAATGCATTTGCTTGAAAGAACATATGGCTTAGAAAAAGCACATGAGATTATAGAACGTATCAAAATGTTAACAACTGTTCGTGGTTTCAACATTTTGAAAAAAGCAGATCCACAGCAATTAGCATCCTTTTTGGGGAAAGAACACCCACAAACAATTGCACTTATTCTCTCTCACTTACCAACAGACCAAACTGCAGAAGTACTTGGAGAATTTTCTGACGAATTACGCTCTGATGTACTTATTCGTATTGCAACCTTAGGTAAGGTTTCACCACAATTAGTTTCAGAAATTGAATCCGTTGTTGATGAGATTGCTGAGGCAACCTTGTCTCAAAATTTATCCGCTACGGGTGGAGCACAAATTGTTGCAGGTATTTTGAATAAATCAAACAATGCACAAGCAAAAATGCTCTTAGAAAGCATCGAAGAAAAAGACGTCGCTTTAGCTGCAGAAATTAAGCGCTTGATGTTCCTCTTTGAAGATATTGCTGCAATTGATGATAAAGGAATTCAAAAAATTATCGGTGCTGTTGATAAAAAAGATTTGGCATTGGCACTTAAAGCTGCTGATGAACGAATCAAAAACAAAATTTTCAAAAATATGTCTGAACGTGCTTCTGCAACAGTCAAAGAAGAATTGGAATTTATGGGTCCAGTCAAACTTAAAGATGTTGAAGCAGCACAAATGCGTATTGTCGATGTTGTGAAACAATTAGAAGAAGCTGAAGAAATTGTTATCACTGGTCGTGGTAAGGAAGATGTATTTGTATAGGTACTGTTTATAGAAAGATTCTACGATGTCCTTGCATACTATTACCATTCAAAATAGACTTAAAAAAATAGAGTTACTCTATTCTAGAGATAATCCTGAAAATACTTTTGAAGATTTTGTTTCTGCTATCCCTGAAGCCTCTGAAGGAGAATTATTAGCTAATCGACTTGAAGAAGAAGAAAGACTTCGAAAAGAAGAAATTGAACTTGCTCGTAAAGAAGGGTATGAACACGGCTTAACTGATGGAAAGAATGTTACCAAAGCTATGTTGTTGGACGAAATGGAGCAACATTTGCAATGGGTGAAAAATTTTGATTCCATCGTTTCTTCTCAGTTATTAGAAGAATTCCAAGACGCCTATGTGGAAATGGAAAAAACTGCCGTTTCTTTGGCGATTCTTATAGCTGAAAAAGTACTTCAACGAGAAATTCGGGAACATGCAGGAGAGATAATAGTTAATCAAGCTATCAATGCAATTCGTTCACTCGAAGGTGCAAAAAATATTTCCATTCGATTACATCCAACCAATATAGATGCTTTAGAAAAAGCAAAAAGTTCCTTAGTAGACGCTACTAAAGTTCGTCAAGATCTCATCACAATCATTGCCGATCCAAGCGTGCAAGAAGGTGGATGTATAGTAGATACTGCCTTAGGCACTATAGATTCACAGGTTAAAACACAATTAGATACGATTGCAAAAGCTCTCAATGAAGAATTTCAATCTAAACAAACCTCATCATAATAACTACAGTTATGATTACTTCAGAGCAACTCGTATCCAAATATGCCTCTGTTATCTCGTCGGTAACGACTTATCAAACCATTGGTAAAATAACTCAAGTTGTTGGTTTAGTTTTAGAAAGTGATGGACCTCAAGCTTCTATGGGTGAGGTATGTATTCTTCGTGGAAAAGACGGCAGAGAATTGGGTATGACTGAAGTTGTTGGCTTTCGTGATAACAAAATTCTTTCAATGATTTTAGGTGAATTGAAGGATATTGCTCCGGGAACTGAAATTGTATCTACTGGATATCCCCTTAATGTAGGTGTTGGATATAAGATGTTAGGTAGGGTCTTAGATGGGTTAGGAAATCCTCTTGATGGACTCCCTAAACCTGAACCAAATGAATTTCGGAGTGTCTATGCAACTCCCCCCAATCCACTCACTCGAAAACGAATATCGGATGTATTGCAGACAGGAATTCGTGCCATAGATGGAATGTTAACCATTGGTATGGGTCAGAGAATGGGGATTTTTGCTGGATCTGGAGTAGGAAAATCGACGTTAATGGGTATGATAAGTCGAAATACCAGTGCAGACATATCGGTGATTTGTTTAGTTGGTGAACGTGGAAGAGAAGTAAAAGAGTTTATTGAAAATGAACTAGGACCAAAAGGGATGGAACGAGCTATTATCATCGTAGCTACTTCTGATCAACCTGCCTTAGTTCGAATAAAATCTGCTTTAGTTGCAACTACTATTGCAGAATATTTTCGTGACGAAGGTTTTAATGTGATGTTGATGATGGATTCCATTACGCGTCTTGCAATGGCACAACGAGAAGTTGGTCTTACAATTGGAGAGCCACCTGCAACAAAAGGGTATACTCCTTCTGTATTTTCCTTGTTACCCAAAATAATGGAGCGAGCTGGAACTTCTGACAGAGGTTCTATTACAGCACTGTATACTGTATTAGTAGAAGGTGATGATTTTAATGAACCCATTGCCGATGCAACTCGTGGGATATTGGATGGTCACATAGTCCTTTCGCGAAAATTAGCATCTCAAAATCACTATCCATCAATTGATGTTTTAGATTCAGTTTCTCGGGTTATGAAAGACATTTGCGATCAAGATCATATTAAAGCTTCTCAGAAAGCTCGAGAAGCCTTATCTCGTTATCGAGAATCAGAAGATCTCATTACAATAGGTGCTTACCAAAAAGGTAGTAATGCACTTTTAGACCAATCTATACGATTGAATGAACAGTTACTCCCTTTTCTACAACAAGGAATCAATGAACAAATTCCTTTTGAAGAATGTGTAGATACTATTATTGGAATTATTCAATAACACTATGGCTAAAAAATTTGTATTTGAGCTTGAATCTGCACTTCGTTTAAAGACATATGCTGTTCAAAAAGCAAAAGAACATCTTGCACAAATAATAGAACAAATTTCCAAAACTACCACAACAATTACAGAATTACAAATGGAGTTATCAACACTCCAAAACAACCTCCCAACTGGCAAACAATCTGCTACCTCACTCATCCATCAATGGCAATATCAGACTTCTATCATTCAAACCATCAATAAAAACGAAAAGCAACTTCAACAATTAAACGAGATTGCCTCAGTTCGTCAAAATGCATTAGTCACTGCTTTACAAGACGAAAAAATATACCTCAAACTCAAAGAAAAAAAACAAATTCTTCACAAAAATCTTGAAAATAGAGAAGAACAGCTCTTTCTCGACGAAATTGGTCAACAAATTGCTATAAGAAATAGACAGAAGTAAATTCTACTATTGTTTTTTGTAACCATTTTGTATGTTACCTCAAGTAGATCAACAAAGAATCATCATATTACTTGTTGTTTCTTCCATAACACTTTTTGGATTGTTAGCTGGTGTTGTTTACCTTAGTAAAACACATCCAGAGTATATTGGACTGCCCAAAATACGGGTTGCACAGCAAATAGATAGCACTGCAAAATATCAAAAGACATTGTTGGGTTCTAAAAAGAAAGTTTACGATGAATTCTATACTTCTTTAAAGATTCCGACGGTTAATTGGCAAGACTCTGTTGAATTATATAAAAAGTTAAATTCTAACGCATTGGCTAAAATTGACACACTAACTAAGTCGAGTGTGGCGAATATTAGCCTTCTGAGCAAAACCCAAGATTCTTTGACGTACGCCAATCTAGTAGCCTTTGCAAAAGTGTACGAAAAAGCATCACCAACGGAAGTTGCAAAAATTTTAGAAGAGATTGATGTTCGTGATGCTGCGACAATTTTAAAGCTTATGAAAAAAAAATCAGCAGCAAGTGTTGTTAATCAAATGAATCCAGAACGATCTGCTGCAATTATTCAATTAGGTGTTACACCATCGTTGTAAACTATGGCTGATTTGACCAAAATAGTGCCTTCAACAATTACTTCAAACCTAACGGTTTCTGAGGTAAATGGCATTTCATTGACCAAATCAAAACAAAATGGTGAAAGCACATTTCCTACTTCTACCTTTGCAGAAATATTAGAAGCACAACTTTCTCAGAACAATCTCCAATCTGTAGATTCTCCTACTGATTCAAAACAAATTCTTCCTGGGCAAAGTGTTGACCCATCATTATTTGGTTCTCTGATAGTCGTTGTTCGTGATGTAGAAGTTCCAATCACTGAAAATCAAGATACTCCAACTACCAACGAAAATAGTAGATTATTTATACCCACTGTCTTTACTGCATCTACCTCATCAGTGGTTTCGGTTAATCAGCTTCAGAATCAACAATCGAATGAAGTTTCAAATAGGAATGTTAGGTCGAATACTCCTTCTGATATACTTACAGATATAACTTCTAATAAAACTCCAGAAAGTCAATATGATGAACTGTCAATAGCAGAAACTTTACAAACTATTAGTACAAATCCTCAAGTAACTACTGAAAGTACGAAGTCACTATTTGTAGAGAATTCAAATGAAACTTCGAATGAATCAAAAATTGTAGATCCTGTTTTACCTGCTCAAAATTCAGTTATCGTACCTTTAAACAACTTTGTTGCTCAACAACCAATAGTAGCAAACACTACTAATGTTAATAGTGATACTGAAACAGTCACATCCATAGAATCTTCTATTTCACAACAAACTCCAAATGTTTTTACGAATAGTAATCGGGTCAATGAAAGCTATAGTCCGAATTTGGAAGTGAATGATAACAATCAAGCAAATAAAAATCCAATTCAAACTCTGAATCCAGTTTCTGTTGAATCAATATCAAATAGACCTCAAACAACAATAGAGCGAAACACCGAACAAGTCAATTCTTCTCAACAGGCTACTGATACATCGCCAAGAACCCTATCTTCGATGTTGCAATCGGTACAAGGTTTGAAAATGGGCATTGAAAGAACACCAAATCACCAAACCTTTATTACGGTTGCTTTACCTATATCTGAAGTGCAACGTTTGGTTGTTACAAATCCTGAAGTATTTACGACAAATCAACCAGCTGAAAATATTGATACGAATAAGAACAATGAAGAATCTGGAATTGTCCCTACGAATACAAAAATCAATGAAGGTATTATCAATAAATCTGACAGAACAAGTAACAGTACAGTTGAAAATTCTATCCCTATAGAACAAACAATTCCAACAGTAGCTCAAGCACAAAATCGTGAAGATTTATTTGTTCCAACAACATTTGTTTCTCAAAATTTTTCCGATACTTCACAAACAAATAAACAACCTCAGAAAACTGAAGTTACCAATTTGAATACAATTCGACCTGATGTACTTCCACCTAAGCAAGAGACAAGTAGAATTTCTTCAACTATAATCCCAAATCCACAACAAAACGACACCTTTCAATCTAATGGTGGAGTGGAATTTGAATCTGTGAAACTTGTTAGAAATGAAGTTCAAGATGTACCTCCAACTCTATATAGACCAACCGAGAATACTTCGGTCAATGAGAATATTATTGTTCCAGAGCAAAAATCTATTGAATCTATAGCCAAAGTTATTGAAAATTTTGCTACAAATTTACAAACTATTAGCACACCAAAGGTACGTACACAAACCCAACTGAATTCTGACAAAGAACCAAAAGAATTTCCGTTTCAAGCGAAAATTGAAACAATTTCTGAAAAGAACACCTTAGTATTAGAGCCACTACAAAAAGAACTTATTCAAAAGCCTAATCAACCTGTTAACCAACCAATTGAACCAAAATATACTGTTACCAAACTATTACAAAAAGCTGATGAAGAGGGCATGACTATTGAGTCAATTGTAGTAAAAATTCCTGTTCAATCTACAAAAAGTACGGAAGTAAAAAAAGAAACAATCTTGACTACAGAACAACAATCAATACCGTCACTATTGACAAAAGATGGAACAAAACAAAGTAACGTAGTTGCAGCAAATGAAACAACAGAGGTTAGTATTCCTGTAGTTCAATCTTCTCCAATCAGAAGCATACAAAGTAGCAAGGAAATACCAGCTCAAACAATTCAAACTCCTACTCAACAAGGAAACATTGCAACTACAATAGTAGCCTCTAATGAATCAACAAAAATTGAAAATCAAGCTGGAAAACAAACTGTTTCTCAAAATGAACAAACTAATCAATTGCATTCAATTAAAGAAGTAGAAGTTCAAAAAACTGAACCATCTTCCAATTCTAAACAAGAAAACAGTAATTTTACATCTAGAAGAGATGTTGCTTCTATTCTCCAAAGAGTGGAAAATATTCAGCAAAAAAGTGCTCCTTTAGAAGAAAAGAATCTTGTTTCAACTACTAATTCAATCGATAGTACTACAAGTGTGCCTGTCGTTGTAGTTCCAAAATCAACAACTCCTTTCCTTTCTACTTCTGACGAGACTACAACTTTAGATGAACTAACACCAAAACATCCTATTGAAACAAAAGACGCAATTGTTTTGGAGGATTCTTCAGAAAAAGAAGTTTCAAATCAAATAGTGAGTAATACTATCACAGGAATGGCACCCTCTATCAAGACAAACTCTTCAATGATTACTACTCCTGAACCAAGAGTAATTGAAGCACCTTTCACTATTGAAGAATTACCAGATGCAATAGTACAAGAATTTGTAACAGATACAACAGCAAAAGGAACAAAGGCAACATTTACTCTCAATCCAGAACAATTAGGTAAGGTTCAAGTTGAAGTAAATGTACAAGGAAATAATGCTTCTATTACTTTAGAAAGTTCTCACAAAGAGACTATCCCAATGTTGGAAAAACAAATCGATACATTAAAAGAACAATTGAAATCTTCAAACTTAATTGTTGAAAAGTTAGAAGTTCTCTTTAAACCCTCAGAGATTGTACAACCGACAACAACGATGAATGATACGTTTACAAGTTCTCAACAAATGGAGCAACAGTCTATGCAAGAAGAAATTGATAGACAAGCTCAACAGCAACGTCAAAACAATCATAAAGAACATTTTGTTGAATCAGAAAATTCTGTCGATGAGATTCAACCAAAACGTTTTGGTGATGGAAGTTCAATTATAGAAGAATATATTTAATAATCATAGAGGAAAGGTAAGAATGACACAATCTGTTGATGGCACCAATTCCATATTTAATCCATGGAAACCACCTCAACGCGTCGCAAAGAAGGAATTAGGAAGAGATGAGTTTTTACTCTTATTGACTAAACAACTTCAAGCACAAAATCCTTTAGAACCAACGAAAAGTTCTGAGTTTGCAGCACAATTAGCTCAATTCTCATCGTTAGAACAAATGACGGATATTCGTGGTTTGATGGAGCAACAATTAGAAGCAAATGTGGTCTTAGCCCAATCTTTAACAAATATTGGATTACCGGGTCTCATTGGAAAACAAGCCAAAGTAGCAAACAATTCATTATCATTTGATGGTGAAAAGGATGTGAAATTTGGCTATGAATTAGCTTCAAATGCTGCTAAAGCTACCATAAGTATCAAGGATCAAAATGGTACAGTTATTCGTACTTTAGAGCTATCATCAGAGCAACGAAAAAGTGGTGATAAGACCTTTGAATGGGATGGAAAAGATTCGAACGGTGACAAAGTTCTCTCAGGTAACTATACCTTTGAAATTGCCGCTACTGATTCGAATGGAAAAGCTATCACATCGAAGTCGTACTCGTACGGTACGATAACTGCAGTTCGGTTCAGACAAGAAGGTAGTATGGTGGTAATTAATGGAAAAGAAGTTTCCATTAGTTCAATTAGTGATGTTTTTCAATAATTTCTCACTCTTATGGCTGAGATAAACAAAATATCGGTTCCTTTTGTACCCATTGGTGGTACAAATGTTCAGCGTCCTGCAGGACCAGTTGTTCCGCAGACGACACCTTTTCAGTCTTTTGACCAAGTATTATCAGCTGAACTTTCAGAAGTAAAGTTTTCTGCTCATGCGTTACAGCGCTTAGAGTCTCGGAATTTATCTGTTAGTCCAGATGTACTACAACGGTTAAACAAGGCAGTTGAGTTAGCTCAACAAAAAGGAGCCAGAGAATCGCTTGTTATGGTGAATTCTATTGCTTTTATAGTGAATATACCTAACAAAACGGTTGTGACGGCAGTACCGCAAGATGCTAATCAAGTGTTTACAAACATTGATTCTGCAGTTTTTGCATAATTTCGACGAGGTTGGACTTTTTAAAAAAAAGAGACCTCAAAAAATCGTGAAAATATGACTGACTGATTATTTTCACAACATTATGTTTTTAATTATAATTTTTTGAGGGGTTACAATGCCACTTATTCGATCACTTACCTCTGGTGCGTCATCATTACGTACTCATCAGAGAAAAATGGAAATCATTTCCAATAATATAGCTAATGTAAGTACCGTTGGATTCAAAGGTGCTTCAGTTACTTTTTCTGACCAATTTTCTCAATCGATTAACTTTGGTTCTCAACCCAATAGAACTGGATTAATTGGAGGTAGAAATCCTTTCCAAATTGGTTTGGGTGTTCAAGTTGGATCAATTCGTCAAGACTTTTCCCAGGGATCTATTAACTCAACAACATCTACGACTGATGTTGCACTTCAAGGAGATGGATTCTTCTCATTACGTTACAATGGTCAAGATGTAGTTTCTCGTGCAGGTTCTTTTGCTTTTGATTCGAATGGTAATTTTATCGACACTGCAACAGGTGCATTTGTACAAGGGTACAATATGCGTACTGATGCAAATGGAAAAGTTATTCGTGATGACATTGGTGAAAATGTCTTAGATAGAGTTTCCACTAATCTAAAATTATCTCCATCGTTCAAATCTGGTCCTCGTCAAACGCAAAATGTATCCTTTGTAGGGAATTTGGATATTCGTGCTGCAACTGGTGATGTTCGAACAGCAAGTATTCAAATCATTGACAATCAAGGTACCTCACGTTTATTGGATTTAACGTTTACAAAAACAGCAACTCCAGGTGAATATGGTTTAACTGGTTCTATTAGTGGATTTGATATTGCTTCACTTCCAGGATTTGGACCAATTCAGTTTAACGCAGATGGCACATTGGGAACACCACTCAATTTTTCTGTTCCGGCAGCAGATTTGAATACTGCATTGGGTGCTGGTTCTACTGCTTTTGATGCTGTAACTCCAAAAGATGTAACGATTACTCTTTCAAGTTTAACAGATGCACAAAGTGGATTAACACAATTTGCTGGTGCAACGACTGTTACTGGTCGTGAACAAGATGGGTATCCTAATGGAAACTTAGCAAGGGTGCAAATTGATCCTACTGGAAAAATATTAGGTTCATTTGACAATGGACAAACTGAAATTTTAGGTCAGTTAGTCATTACAAAATTTCCTAACTCCAGCGGTTTGGTGAAAAATGGAAATAATTTCTTTGCAGCATCTCCCAATAGTGGAGCTCCTACTTTAGGAACTGCATTAGAAATTTTCCCGTCAACTTCGGTTATTGGTTCTGCATTAGAGGAATCGAATGTAGATTTGACTGAACAATTTACTGAAATGATTAGCACTCAACGTGCGTTTGAAGCGGCTGCAAGAACAATTACTGTAAGTGATCAGTTCTTGCAAGAAATTAATCAGTTGAAACGATAATATTTCTTCTTAATCGGGTGCTTTCTTTGTGGAAGCACCCATTTATTTATAGGTACTTTATGAAGAACATCATTGTATCAATTGGTTTTTTTGCTGTTTTACTTCTATTAGTTTCTTCTTGTTCCGATTCTTCATCTGGTCCAACGAATTCTATCAATGAAGATTCATTAAAAGCAGTAAGTAAAACGGCTATTTCAGGGAAGGTCTTAGATGCTTCTACTGGAAGGCCAATTTCTTTGGCTGTCTTAACGACAAATCCTTCTACTTCTTCCGTTTTGAGTGATTCGTTAACAGGTTCTTTTTTCTTGAGAGGAACTGGAGTTGGAGAGTTCACTATTACTGCACAAAAAGTTGGATATACTTCTATTTCAACAAAGGTAAAAACAAGAATTGGTGACACAATCGTTGCGAATTTGGTTATGAACCCAATTCCAACAAATGCAGGTAGAATTCGAGGTGTTGTACGAAATGCTTCTACTGGGGCAGTTATTCCTCAAGCGAACATTACCACAAAACCATCTACCTATTCAGTTGTTACTGACTCCAAAGGAGAATTTAGAATTGATAATATCAATCCAATCGAATATAAAATTACCGCCGAAAAAGGTGGATTTTCCTCTTTAGAACGCTCTGTTGTTGTTAGTGCTAACAAAGAATCTATTGCTGATTTTAATCTTTCTGTAGTAGCACCGACAGTAGGAGTGTTAACTGGAAGAGTAACAGACAATCAGAATGATACAGGGGTTGCTGAAGTCAACATTACGACAGAACCTGCAACTGCTTCAGTTAAAACGAATGCAAATGGAACATTTACAATTCCAAATATTCCTGCAAAAGCGTATAAGGTGATTGCTATTAGAACTGGGTTTGCACGTCAAGAAAAAACCATTACGGTAACAAATGGACAAACAACCATTGCGGATTTTCAACTATTACTTCAAACGGGTTCTTTGATTGGAGAAATTCGTTCAGGAGTAGATGGAAAACCTTTAGACAATGCAAATATTACAACGAATCCTCCTACTGTTTCATTGACAACAAATACCTCAGGAACATATTCTATTCCTTCTGTTCCTTCAGGAAAATATACAGTGAAAGTCACTCGTGCTGGTTTCAAAGCAGCAGCAGTTGATGTAACCATTGTTGGAGGTGCTTCTACAACTGCAAATGTTGTGTTAATTCCGTAAAGTTAGTAGTTACGCCGGATAAAGCAAATATTTTTTACGTATAGAAAGAAATTTTGATGATGTAGTTCGAAATTCTTTTAAAAAAATTTCTAATTCTTTACCTCCCTTTTGAATTGTTTCAAGGGAGTTTTTTTTGCCCATTATTTTATCGAGCATATTTATTTTATCTTTGGTGAAGGTTTGAGAGAACCTACTTGGATCAGACTTTCGGATTTGTAAAAGAATTTCAGTGAAACAATAGAGTAAGTTCTTAGAATCCTGTTTTATTTTTATGGAAATTCCATTGCAAAGTTTGTTTGCAAATAGCCCTTTTTGAGGAGTATATTGTTTTGATTCCAATCGAATTGACGGAGAAACTACTTTGTTGATAATATTGGTTATTGATTTTGAGTTTAATGTAGGACTTCCTACGATTTGAAAAGGCATATCTGTCCCAATTCCAATATTGACAACACTCATTTCACCAATGATTCCTGTTATAGCACATCCACGAACAGCAGAAACAGTTGGTATATTCGGTGAAGTGGGATTCCATGGTAATTTTGTATCTTCCCATGTCATAGAACGCTTCCAGTGTAACATTGGTATAACGGTTACTTTGGTCTGTTTTATCTTTGGATTTGCATTGAGAATATTTAACCATCGTTCTTTAGAGAACATAACGGCAAGTTCTCCCATAGTCATGCCATGAATATAGGGAATTTGTGCAATACCAACAAAAGATTGTACTGCAGTATCCAAAACAGCACCTTCTACATAATTCCCTCCTAATGGATTTGGACGATCTAAGATAAAAACTGGAATCTCATATTCGTTTGCAGCGTCCAAAACCATAAACATAGTGCTGATATATGTATAGGATCTAATCCCAATATCTTGTAAGTCAATCACAATAGCATCACACCCTTGAAGGATTTTCCTTGTGGGTCTTCGCAAGCTACCATACAATGAAACAACGTCGATTCCTCTGTAAGAAGTGTCGTTGACTTTTTCACCAGCAATTTTTTGTATGAATAAACCGTGTTCAGGTGTGAGTATAGTTTTGACACTACATACTTTTTGTTCAATAAAAATATCGACTGTTTTTTTACCAATTCTATTCGTTGATGCAGTATTGGTAAGTAAGGCTATTGAAAGATTTTGAAGTTCTTTGAATTTATTGGACTGGAGAACATCGATACCAAATTTGAAATTGGTCTGAGCGTGAAGTGAGCAAGAAAGAAATACAAAAAAAGTAGATACAACAAAATATTCGAGGATCTTGTTATTAATCATGCCCTTCCAAAATCCTTCTAACAGTATTGGAGTCTAATTCTAATAAATTGGCAATTTCTCTAAGGGTTTCTTTTTCCAATTCATCTATATTTCTCCAATCATCAAAAAGATTAACGCGTTCACCAGATGCTTTTGCAATCTTTATCCCAATGATAAACATAGACGTTTTGAAGAGAGCAACTTCTTTTTGGTCAGAAAAATTATTGAGTATTTCACAAGCTTTTGTTAAACCTTGTTGATATGTTTTGGGCTGGGAGTTGAATTTTTCAATAACTGTAGACCAGTTATGCATTAATACTGCTAAAATCTCTTTTGCTAAGCCACTTTTATAAGCTTCATTGAGATTGATTTCGTTGAGCAAAGAATTTCTCTCTCGAATAGATACAGTACCATCTGCTTTTGCTACTTCTTGGAACACCCATAAAGGTACATAACACAATACTGACCAATCTTGTGCAGAGAAATTATTTTCATAGAGCATTGAAATATGAACTCCTTTGTTTTTAGATTTTCAACGAATATACAATAAAGATTATAAATAACAATAAAAAATTCAAGATAAGAACGAAAAATGGAATACTTTTATCTCTTAATTAGCAATAACGTTGCTTTCTTTGTATTGAATTTTGTGTAGTGTTGCATACAAGCCATCCAACTCTAACAACTCTTTATGAGTACCTTGCTCACGTAAAACTCCATGATGTAATACTATAATTTTATCAGCTTTTTGAATTGTAGAGAGTCGATGAGCAATGATGATAGAAGTTCTCCCTTTCATTAGTGTCTCTAATGAACGTTCTATTATCTGTTCAGTTTCTGAGTCAATAGACGAAGTAGCTTCATCTAAAATAAGAATTTCTGGATTTGTCACCAATGCACGACAGAAGGAAATTAACTGTTTCTGACCAACTGACAATGTAACTCCTCGTTCTTTTACTGAGGTTTCGTATTTCATAGGTAGTGCTTCAATAAACTCACTTGCACCTAACTGTTTGGCAGCAATTTCAATTTGTTCTTGAGTGATGGAATCATTACCTAAAGTGATATTTTCTTTAATAGTTCTTGAAAATAGAAAGACATCTTGAATAACTAAAGATGTTTTTGACCGAATAGACTCTGGAGTAAACTCTCGAATATCAGTTCCATCAAATGTAATAGAACCGTTTTTAAAATCATAAAAACGACACAACAAATTGATAATGGTTGTTTTTCCAGAACCCGTTGCTCCAACTATTGCGACGGTCTCACCTTTTTTTACAGAAAACGATACTGAATCTAAAACTGTTTGTACATTGTCGTAAGAAAAAGTAACATTTGAAAATTCTATTGAATCTTTGAGTGTAACAAATTCTTTGGCGTTTTCTTTGACTTCAATCTGTTCTTTTGTATCCAAAAGTTCAAAGATTCTTTCAGAAGCAGCTAATGCACTCTGTAATGTATTAAATTGTTCGGTTAACTCTCGAACTGGTCGAAAGAACATCGCACTATACTGCGTAAATGCTACTAAAACACCAATGGTGATATCACCACCAATAAGTAAATCTCGTGCAGTAAACCATAATGAAATGGCTAATGCAAGTGTACTTAGTAATTCAACTACCGGTAAAAACACTGCATAATACGAGATAGTTTTTACTTGAAGCTTTGTGTATCGATTGTTTATTTGTTCAAATTCATCAAATTTATCTTTTTCTTTATTGAACAACTTTACCGTAATGATACCACTTATAAACTCATTGAGAAATGAATTCATTTTAGAAATTTCTGTTCGAACTTTTGTGTACACTACTCGTACTTTACGTTGGAAGATAGAAGAAGCGATAAAAAGAATAGGCAAGACCATTACTGTTGCTATAGTAAGTTTCCAACTGGTGAGAAACATAAACACAACAATCCACGTAATGAGAAGAATGTCTGCAACAATCATTACGACACCGGAGGAAAACAAATCCAATAACGCTTCAACATCATTAGTAACTCGAGTAATGAGTCTACCTAAAGGTGTTTTATCATAGTATCGTTGAGAAAGTGTATGAATATGTGAAAATAATTTTACTCGAATATCAAACAGTGAACGTTCTCCAACTCGAGCCATAATTAATGACATCAGATATTGTAGTACTCCATTCACAATAAGCATTGCAAAAATAAGGAGTCCATAATATTGTAGCAATTCCCAATCCTTTGTGGGTATTGCAGTATCAATTGCTTGTTTTATCAAATATGGTCGTAGTGGGTTGACCGCTGTGGCAATGAGAGTACAAATAGAAGCGATGAAAACTAGCTTTCTATAAGGTTTTATATACGTCAAAAGACGTAGAATCATCGAAAAATCTACCTTCTTTTTATTTTGTTCTGTCTTTTCAGTTGACATAAATTATTTTTAGTAAATAGGAACTGAAAATAAAGCAAACAATGCCCAAGAAACAGAACCAGTAAGAAGTGGGACAACAAAATTATCGTCAATAGAAAATTGTTTTGCAAATAATTCACCTATTGTTCCAACGAATATACCCACAATAAAAAAGAGCAGTCCAATAGGCTCGATAGTACGTGTAAGAACGATAAAAAGTGCAACAACACATCCAGAAAGAAAAAAAGAAACAGTACCTATGATTGTTTTAGAATCATATAATTTTTTCTTGCCAAATCTTCTACCCATAAGTGCTGCACAGGTATCGGAAATCACTAATACAGAAAATGCAACTAAAAAAATATTAATAGGAAATAGTACCAAACAAAGTGTTGCCGCTATGATTACATACGACGCACCGTTGAGCATATACCATTTGGGTTTGGATTCGTGATCCCGCAAAATATCACCATAAAGTCCCAATAGAATTTTTCGTAATTTTCCTTCTTTGTTTGTAAAAAAATTCACAGTCAACGCAAAAATCATTATTGGAAACATTATTGAAAATCCTATCAATTTATCATTGACAAATGAATAAATGATAGGAATAAGCAAAGATAGTAAATGAATTAGCTTGCGTTCAACTTCAGCTTTATAGGAAATTGTAATATTTTGAGAATTTGTTAAAGATGAATCCATTTTTTGTACATTGCATTCGAAAATAGTTTTTCATACCACTTCAAGAGAAAAGAGTGTTAGAACTACGCTCAAATGCAAAAATAAATTTAGGTCTAAAAGTACTGAATAAACGAAATGATGGTTACCATAACTTATACTCGTTATTCTTACCAATTACATTGTATGACACATTGAAATTTCGACATAATGACGAAATCATTGTTACAACGACAATTGACGATTTTGTCCCCCAAGAATTGAACCTGTGTTACAAAGCTGCAAAAGCATTTCAAGAGTATGTAGGTACCAAACAAGGTGTTCAAATTTACTGCGAGAAAGTAATTCCTATGGGTGCTGGTTTGGGGGGAGGCTCTTCGAATGCAGCAACAACCTTACGGGGTTTAGCCTCTCTTTGGGAAATCGATATTTCTAAGGAGGAGCTTTACAATCTTGCTATTAAATTAGGGAGTGATGTTCCGTTTTTTTTGAATAACACACCAACAATTGTTAGTGGTAAAGGTGACGTGCTGGAATATTTTCCTATGCACAATTTTCCCTATTCTCTCCTATTAGTCAATCCAGGTATTCATTCTTCTACAGTTTCGGCATTTACATCATTGGGACGGACAGAAAATTTTAATACTGAGATTCCAAATTATTTTGACTATTTGTCAAATGGTTCGTTCCAACTTTTTTCTTCAAAATCTTTGCTTGAAAACGATTTTGAAGCAATTCTTTTTGCTGAATTTCCTATTTTAGAAGAAATTAAGAAAAAACTTCGTAGTTTTGGAGCAGATTTTTCCATAATGAGTGGAAGTGGTTCGACGATGTTGGGTCTATTTTCGAATAATAATGATGTAGAATTACTACAATCTGCATATCAATATTTTCGAAATATATATCCCTCAACCTACATTGTACATTGTGTATTAAAAAATTAGTTTATGAATATCTTAGTTACTGCCGCAGAAATTACCCCATTTGCAAAAGCAGGTGGTTTAGCAGACGTTGTTGCTTCATTGTCCAAAGAATGGGCACTCTTGGGGCATAAAGTCATTGTTGTTATTCCAAAATATGGGATGATAGATCATACTCTCTATTCCATTACACCAACAAATACTATCATCGAAGTTCCTATGGGGTATTGGAAAGAATATGCGAGACTTTGGACAGGTAAAATCCCAGGTTCAGAAGTTGATGTGTATTTTTTAGAATCAGCAGATTACTTTGATAGAAGAGGCATCTATGGAGATAGAGAAGGCTATACTGATAATCATAAACGCTTCACTTTCCTTTCTCGAGCAGTATTTGAAGTTGCAAAAGCGCTTAATTTCAAACCGGATATTCTCCATACTCATGATTATCATACTTCTATAGCTTTAGCTTTTTTAAAAATATTCTACAAATATGACCCGTTGTTTTCTCGTACAGCAGGTGTGTATACTATCCATAATATGGGATATCAAGGACAGTACTTACCATCGACAATTATGCCACTAATGGGTGTAAGTACTCGAGATTTTTATGCTGGAAGTTGGTACGAACATGATGGTATTTTCAATTCTATGAAAGTTGGAATTATGTTCGCAGATAAAGTAACAGCTGTAAGTCCAACCTACGCAAAAGAAATTAGATGGACTTCTTTGGGGGAAGGTATGCAACCATACTTAAATTCCAAAGGTGGAGATGTTATTGGTATTTTAAATGGAACTGATTATACAGAATGGAATCCAGAATTGGATGATCTTATCTATAATCAATACAATCACAATGATCTAGATACGAAAGAGAAAAATAAGCAGTTGTTTTTAAAAGAACATTGTCCTCAACAAAAGACATTATCGTACGATGTGCCTTTAGTTGGGATGGTAGCAAGACTTACAAAACAAAAAGGCATTGATGTATTAGAGCAAATTTTAGAAAGCTATCTCTATGCTGGAGTATTCAGATTTGCAGTTTTAGGTTCTGGGGAGAAACGCTTTGAAGACTATTTTCGCTATTTAGAACGCAAATATAGCGATAGAGTTATAGTTCATCTTGGCTATAACAATGCTTTGTCTCACAAAATCATTGCTTCATCTGACTTTCTAATGATGCCATCACTCTATGAACCATGTGGATTAACCCAAATGTACGCTCTTAAATATGGTACAGTTCCTATAGTTAGGTCCACTGGTGGACTTTCGGATACAGTGTTGGAATACAATCGTAATACAACTCAAGGAACAGGATTTTTGTTTTATGGTTATAATGCTCATGATTTAGGGTTGACAGTAAATCGAGCCTTAAGCGTATATAAAACCCATCCTCATTGGAATACTATCCGTGCAAACGGAATGAATGCAGATTTTTCTGCAAGTCGTTCTGCTGAAGAATATATCACAGCTTTTCAATGGGCAATGGAAAAAGTATAAGGACTTTTTTTAGAATAGCTGAGAAAGTGAGGAAATACCGATTGGTTCTATTGACTGAAATGCTTCTGCATACTTGAACCCACTTTTATACCCAAAGTATTTAGCTCTATCTTCTAAAAAGTGTAGAAATTCTGGTTTTGAAATAACCGTTTCTGCTTCAGTTTCTTTTTGCTGTGCTTTTGGATTAAAAAATTGAGAAGAATATGCCAAAATAGATTCGGTCTTTTTCTCAAAAGTTTCTGTTATATCAACATAAAAATCAGGTTGAAAATCATACATCTGCATAAATGAATACATTTTTTTTGCACGATGTGTGGTTTGAACCTGCGTTGAAAAAGGATGAACAGTTTCTATTTTTGCCACTCCACTTAAAAATTGTGCTTTTCTTGCAATCATATGAACTGCTTCATGGTCAGGATGACGTTCAAATTTTGGGGGAATGAGTAAAACATCCGGACGAATCATTCTTAGATATTGTACCACAGTATGGATGTTTTCCTTCGTAGGTTGAACATTCCCATCTTCGAAATTCAAGAAATATCGTTCAGAAATTCCTAAAATTTTGGAAGCATTCTCGGCTTCTTTCATTCGTAATTCGGCAGTTCCTCTCGAGCCTAATTCCCCTACAGTGCAATCAACAACAACGATTGAATGTCCTTCCGAAGCAAGTTTGGCAAGCGTTCCACCACAAGATAGTTCAATATCATCAGGATGTGCAGCTATGGTTAATATTGTTGCCATGGGTTCGTTACTAAGTGTTATTTAAGAAAGAAATTTATAAATCTTGGGTTCGCCACCAAATAGGTTAACAACAAATAAATATAGACAATTGGAACAATAAGTAACATACTATCAAATCTATCAAGCATACCACCATGTCCAGGAAGTATAGTAGAAGAATCTTTAATTCCTGCATCACGCTTAAACAGTGACTCAGTCAAATCACCAAGAGGTCCAATTACACCAACAATTAACCCTATGAAAATTCCATTTTGAAGGCTAAATGCAGGTAAGAGCATTTTCAACAAACCAATAATCATCACCAAAGCTGCTATCAAACCTGCCACAGAGCCTTCCCAACTTTTTTTCGGACTTATTCTTGGCCACAGCTTCGTTTTACCGAATTTTTTTCCTATAAAATATGCTGTAGAATCACACGCCCAAATAGAAAAAAATAAACATATCAAAAACGAACCTCCCCAATCTGGCATAGAATTTACAATTGCATTATCAGAAAGAAGTGATGGAACTATAGATGGAGCTTCGAGAATATTGACATAATGATACATTTCTCTTATGCTTATCAGACAGCAAAAGAAAATACCAATATATGCAGTTCCAAATACAGTAAAGGCAACATTTTCTATGGGGTTAGAACGTTTTCTCCACAACTCCCCAAGCATAGTTCCAATGATGTAGATAATAAATAAACCTGCAGAAGAAACTAATGAAAGCCCTAAACCTTGCAATCTCATAGCCTGAGAGCCTGAATATGTTATCGTGGCATGAATGAGCAAAACCACTATGCCTGTTATTGTGTGTGGTGAAAGATTCTTCGCTTTACCAAGCATATAAAACTCCCACAATAACATTGCAGCAGAAGCACCAACTAATAATGCAAAGGGGATACCGCCAATTGTGAGCATCAGTACAATCAAAGGAATTGCAACTAATGCTGTTAACCAACGATAGGTAAGACTGCTTTTAGGTTTTGAATCGGTACTTTCATTCATATCAGATGCATTTATTGTTTACGTATTTCGCCATCATTTGAAATTGATAATCCGGTCATTGGAAAATCTTCTTTTGTCAACCGTTGCAATAATGTAATTGCGGATTTAGTAGAGTCATACGTTGGAATACCTTTTCCAATTTGTACAACAGGAATAATGTTTCCATTTTGAAATGCTCCATTGTTTGCATCAAGAGTTACATCAAAAATAGCTGTAACTCCATTTTCATTTTTCAAATTAAAGTGTCCATACGTAAGAAAATTCCCCATAGAATATACTATCAATCTATCCTTGTATAATTCCATTGCACGTAGAACATGTGGACCATGTCCTAACACCAAATCAGCTCCTGCATCAATAACAGTTTTGGCAAAAAGAGGTAAATTGCCACGATTTTCACCCATAAACATTTCTGTCGTCTTTGGAGTATTGAGTGCTTTTCTTCCTTCAGCTCCTCCATGAAAAGTTACAATGAGAATGTTAAATTTTTTTGCTAATTTTGAAACGATACTTTTTGCCGTCTCTATATCGCTTACTGTATACGATGAGGTTGAGAAACCAAATGCCACAACTCCAACAGAAGTTGATCCATACTGTAATGTAGAATATCCCTTTTTGGGAGCATAAGAAATTCCTATATCATCTAATAGACGTTTCGTAAAGTTATAACCCTCTATTCCGTAATCTTCTGAGTGATTGTTATCCAAGCTCACAACAGTAATACCCAATTTTTTCAAAAGTGGAGCAAACGTCTCAGGCATTCCAAATTCGTAGCATCTTCCTGCTGCACGAGATGCAGGAGAACATTTTGACGCTTTCATAGTACTTGTCGCGAATGAACCTTCTAAATTAGCGAACACTAAAGAAACTCCACTCAAGTATAATGCTATTGGTAAGTACTCTTCACCACCTTTTTCTGGAACTTCTAACGACGGTGTATACGAACCAAACATCACATCACCAACAGCTTTTAAGCGAAATTGCGTTATAGCAAAGGATGGTAGGAAAAGAAATAGGACTACAATAACGATTAAGAATTTATGCATTTGAAAGTAAGTTTTTGAGAGAATTTATTAATGGAATTGGCGATGGATCTTCCTTTCGTAACATTGCACAATGAAAACTAATCCAGTCTCCTAAATGTATTAACGAAATCATACGAGTAAGGAGATGATCGCCTTCACCATAGATAGTAATCATTTTCGATTGTAATGTTTCGTCAAGTATAGAAGAAAACGCATCAAATCGTAACTTTACACGAGGATGATCCATAACATCACGGACTAACACTATGACAATATTGTTCGTAAACTCGTTTTCAGTTACTAATGAACATATCTCGTTGTGATTCATTTCCGGTAATACATTTCCAAAAGCAAACATTTTTGCATTTTCTTGAAGTTGCCCTCTCCATCGAAGTTGAATGGTATCAAACAAATCAGAGTTAACAAAGAAAAATGGCATTTTGTTATAAAGAGAAGAAGCTATAGAGAATGCGTCATTTGTAAGTGAATTTGGTGTTTGATATCGTTCAGTTAAATCAGGTAGTATACGGACTATTTCTTCTAATGCTTTTTCAATTGATTGTTGCAGTTGTTCATTATTGGTTTTTTCAGTCAATAATAAAAGCAAAGGAAAAAATGAATAAGCAAATGCAGCTCTTGGCTGAAAACCAGTCGGTAATGTAATACAAGGATATCCTTTTTCTTTCGCATGATTTCCAATGATACCGCCTGTCGTTAAGCAAAGAAAATTCGTGCAATGCTCTTCAGCTTCATACATTGCAGATATAGTTTCTTCTGTATTCCCCGAATAACTCGATACAACAACTAAAGCATTTGGATCAACATTTTTTGGAAATGAGTATGAACGAACAACCTTTATAACAAACGGAAATCCTTCTATAGCAGAAGTAATAGTTCGAACAGTATCACCTGCTATAGCAGATCCACCCATTCCTAATACAATTATTTCTTTTGAAAATAGTTGCAATGGTAATTGTTTTGCTTTTTGTCCTAATTCTATAGCATTTTTGACATCGTTGGTAAAATTCTTTAAGATATTGACCATATTTTGCGAGTCAAATTTTTCTATGTGTTGGGTATATTCAAGGTTATTCATTCTAAAATTTTGTTATTAATTTTGGTTGGATCAAAAGTTTATAATCCATCGTAAACGAACATATAATTATTTCATTATTCCATAGTGATTTCAACAGTAGACTACATTCTTATAATTACCTATTTTGGTCTTGTCCTTTTTGCTGGATTGATACCTTCTTTTCGAAAAAGTAGCTCATCAACGTATATTGATTTCTTTTTGGCTGGTCGAAAGGTAACCTTACCTTTTTTTGTGATGTCTTTAGTTGCAACATGGTATGGCTCCATTGTAGGTGTTGGCGAGTTTATCTACTCCTATGGAATCATTACGTGGTTTTGTTTTGGAGTTCCATACTATCTAATAGCCCTCGCATTTGCATTGTTTGTTGCAAAAAAAATTCGAAGTGGAAACTTCCTTTCCATTCCTTCAGCAGTGGAAAAAAAGTTTGGTAAAAATCCAAGCATTCTTGTCGCAATGTTATTGTTGATTATTACCATTCCCGCACCGTATGCTTTGACACTTGGTGTAATAGTACAAATGTTCTTACCACTTCCTTTGTGGTCAACAATTATCATTGGCACTGTCATCTCACTTATTATTGTTGCAAAAGGAGGATTGCAATCAGATTTGTATGCAAATGCACTTCAATTTTTCCTCATGTACTTTGGATTTTCAGTTCTTTTATTTTTTTCTTGGTCGAATTTTGGTTCACCATTACAACTCTTTGAGAAGATACTGCCAACTCTTGATAATTCTCTTCAAACTCATGTCTGGCTTATTATTTCATGGTTTATCATTGCATTACAAACATTTGTTGATCCCAGCTTTCATCAACGATGTGCTGCAGCGGAATCTCCGAAAATTGCACGAAATGGAATACTCATTTCGATTCTTTTTTGGTTTCTATTTGATTCTTTAACATTATTAACAGGCTTGTATAGTGTTTCATATATACCGAACACTCAGCCTTTGGAAGTGTATTCGGTCTTGGCAAAAACTGTTCTTAGTTCTCCTTGGAGTGGTTTTTTTATTCTATCTATTCTTTCGATTGTCATGTCAACATTGGAAAGTTACCTTCTCATTAGTTCAAGTATCGTTTCATTTGATATACTTGAGAAATTGCACTTAAAAAAACAGAATCATCTTTCTCATCTTACAACATTGATATTTATAGCAACTATAGCAATTACAATTGCTATAGTGATACCCTCTATTACTACGATTATTTACACAGCTGCATCTATTGTCGTTCCTGGATTACTCTTTTTAGTTCTTCTTTCTCTTCATCCTACAGTAACAGTGAGAAAGAATAGTGTATATTTTTGTCTTTTACTTCCACCTATATTTGTTTCTACTATAATAATTCTCTCGAGTTTTACTTCTCTTCGCATTCCTTTTGTTCACGATATTGAACCGATGATTGTAGGCATGATAGCTTCATTTCTATTAGTTGTCATAAATATCGAAAAAAAAGCAGTAAATTTGTAGTATGATGACTATTTCTAATTTACTGTCAAGTAGTAGATTTGTACTTGTTCTTCCATCGGTGTATTTTTTGTGGACACATCAAATCACTTTGTTATTAGTAACAATTGGTATTGCTGCATTGACTGATATTTTCGATGGCTATTTTGCTCGACAAAGAAATGAAATTACCGAACTCGGAAAAATTATCGACCCTTTGGCAGACAAGGTTTATGTTGGTGTTATGACTATAGGATTATTTGTCCTTGAGTATATTCCCTTATGGTTTTTTTGTGTTATTCTTGGTAGAGATATTCTTATTCTTTTGGGGAGTTATTATGTTACCAAAAAGACAAAGAAAACGTTGATGTCCAATTACATAGGCAAAGCCACTGTGATTCTTATTAGCATTACGCTGATAGTATCTTTGTTCCATTCTTTTTCTTCAATGAGTACAATTGGAAAGTATCTACAAATTATTTCATCAATAGCAATGTTAGTTTCCTTGATTTCATATGGCAAATCATCCATTTCCTATCTGAAGGAGAAGGAACAAAGCTAATGAATTCATTGCAACATTATACAAAAGAATTAGCCTATGCAATCGTACCTCAACCATTAGAACGAGCTGCAATTGAGAATTTTTTTGATTCGGTTGAAAATGCTTTATCGAATCATTTTCGCTTTAACATTGAACGATGTATTCAAATTGGAGAATTTGCTCGAGAAACAGTTTTGCGTCATACCATCGATAAAAAGTCTTCTATTCAGTTGATGATTCTTTTTCAGAACGATGAATACTTTGAAAATTTTTCTTTGATGAATAAGGAAATTGTAAAATGTATTTCGTCATCATTTTCATCATCAGAAGAAGAACTGCGACAGCTCAAAATTCCTATGAAATTTGGAACTATTCAATTAGTTCCAGCAATTGTTGTCGATTCAGATTCGGGGTCAAACCTCTATATTGCATCGACTTCGAATGCTTCTTGGATTCAATCGAATCCTTTACATTTTGACGAGAATATAAACAACAAAAACAACGCTACATCTTTTCTTCTTAAACCAATTATTCGACTTTTGAAATATTGGAATTGTACACATGGAAGATATTTTTCTACTGAAACGATAGAACTTTTTGTTGCAAATAGAATTTCAACATCTGATTCATTACATACTGAACTGTTACGAATTTTAGAACAACTTCCTGTTTTACTGAAAGAAAATGTTCAATCAATTAGAGTTTTACAAGAAGTACAAGAACTAACAACTGAGTTAAAACTGTTGTTGCAAAAAAAACATGATGAATATCAAACGCTATTCATCTTTAAACAAATTTTTCCACCAATTTTTTAATAGAGGATTTCTATGGGTATTTTCGACAAAATTAAAGACAAGGTTAGTTCGGCAGTCAAAAGCACCGTCGATTCAGTCGTTAAAACAACCACAGAAGTTTTTCAATTTGAACGACTTCGCGATGGTTTAACCAAAACAAGAAATTCTTTTGTCAACAAATTACGAGCAACAATTGGATTTGGTAGAAAAATTGACGAAAAATTATTAGAAGAAATTGAAGAAATTCTCATTACCTCTGACATCGGTTTTGCAACAACAGAACGCATCATCAATTCTGTTCGAAATACTGTAAAAAAAGAAAACTACGAAAATGCTGACAGAATATATGAATTGATTAAACAAGAGATATTGGCTATTTTTGCTGAAGTTCCTGTAGCCTCACAAGAAGATGTATATAAACTTAATAACGTAGAAAAACCATTTGTTATGATGATGATTGGAGTTAATGGGGTAGGAAAAACAACTACCATTGGGAAACTGGCTCATAATTACAAAAAATTTGATAACAAAGTACTTATTGGAGCAGCTGATACATTTCGTGCTGCTGCCAATGAACAGTTGGACATTTGGGCAAAACGAGCAGATGTTGAAATTATACAGCAAAAACAAGGAGCTGACCCTGCAGCTGTTGTCTACGATACATTAGCTGCTGGAATTGCAAGAAAATCAGATGTTATTCTTATCGACACTGCTGGAAGATTGCATAATAAAGCAAACTTGATGAAGGAATTGGAAAAAATCAATCGAGTAATGAAAAAGCACAAAGAATCTGCTCCTGATGAAGTCTTTTTAGTTCTTGATGCTACTACTGGACAAAATGCTGTTCAACAAGCAAAAGAATTTTCGAAGGTAGCACCTATTACTGGAATTGTACTTACCAAACTTGATGGTACTGCAAAAGGTGGGGTGATAATCGGCATAACTTCCGAATTAAAAATCCCAGTACGTTTCATTGGAGTAGGTGAGAAAATAGATGATTTACAGCTTTTCGATCCAATTGCTTTTACTGAAGCTCTTTTTGATTTACCTGACAATGATGAAACTACAAGTGAATAAAGAATGTTAAAAACGCTGTACAGATGGGTGTTTTGGATAGTATTTATTTCAATTGCCATTGCTATTGGTTTAGGAATATGGTATGGAATTGACATTACAAAGCGATTTTTGAATCCTCTTATTCAAACTAAAACTGATGCTTTGTATATTGTTAAAAAAAATACATCTCGTTCAACTCTCCCGAATGTACCGTTTGAACATGATTTATTACTTATGAATTTGCTTTTAGACTCAATGAATGCTCAACTACAATTAAATGCGATTTTTACTTCAGATGAGTCTTTGCAAAAAAAAGTTTCAAAAAAGATTCATAAAGCTGTTTATACTTCGTTAGTTGAGGAGTTAAATAAATTACATTATTCGTATACTGATTATCAAGTTGTACGAAAAAATTGTGTAAAAACATTAGTGAAGAAAGTAAGTATTCCTTCTTTGAAACAGACGGCAATCACTCTTTATTCAAAGAATACAAAACAAGAGTTATACTTGAATTCAATGATGAAAGAATTTGAACATGATTACATTTTTTCAGATTCAATACGAACTCCATCATATTCCTATGTCAAAGAACATACTGTTGAATCGTTAGTTCCACGTATGTTACCAATTTTACTTGGTTTTGATAAAAAACCTTAGATATCTTCCTATATGAACAGCAAAACAATTGCAGAACTTTTTGTTTCAATAACAAATACTTTTTCTCGAAGTGGCAAACCTGTTTATCGATACAAACAGAATTTGCAGTATGTTGATATTTCATTTTCTGAACTTCGGTCAACTGTTCAAAAACTTTCCTTTGCTTTTCATTCTTTAGGTCTACAAAAAGGTGATAGGGTTGCCCTTATTTCAGAAAATCGGTACGAATGGGTACTAACAGACTTTGCTTTATCTTCCATGGGTATTGTGAGTGTACCCTTGTTTACTTCAGTAACTCCTGCTCAAATAGAATATATTCTCAATGATTGTACTGCCTCTGCAGTCATAGTTTCCAATCAAATGTTATTTGGAAAGGTTTCTAAAGTACTTCCAAATTGTCCAAGTGTAAATAACATCGTAAGTTTTTCCTCTCAAATAGATCAACAAGTTCTTATTTTCGAAGAATTGCTTCTCATTGCTGCAAATACAACTACTGAAGAAGAGTTAACTCGTTGGTTTGAACAACAAACTTCTTTTATTCAAGAGAACGATATATTAACGTTGATATATACCTCAGGTACTACTGGAGAACCTAAAGGCGTATTGCTTTCAAACAAAAACATATTATCCAATATTCGTTCTATTTTGAGTATTGTATCTGTAACCAATCAAGATACTTTTCTCTCCTACCTACCTTTAGCACATGCATACGAACGAACAACTGGATATTATGCGTCTTTTGCGTCTGGAGCTACCACCGTGTTTGCAGAATCCATTGAAACTGTTGCAACAAATATTCAAGAAACACAGCCGACAATTTTAACGAGTGTTCCGCGACTTTTTGACAAAATATTGGCTAAAATGGAAAAAGCATTTGAAAAAGAATCTCCATTGAAACAACGAATGATTCACAATGCAGTTTCTATTGGATTACAGTATTTGAATGCAAAACAACAACAAAATATTTCTTTCACACTTCGATGGAAACATTTTCTTGCAGAGAAAGTAGTTTTAAAGAAAATACGAGCCAAACTAAGTCCAACAATTCGGTTATTTGTTTCTGGTGGAGCATCATTATCCCAAAAAAGTGCCGAGTTTTTTCTGGGTTTAGGATATCTCATCTTAGAAGGATATGGTTTAACAGAAAGTTCACCCGTATTATCTGTCAATAGACCAGACGATATTGAAATTGGAACTGTTGGTAAGCCACTTCAGGGAGTGGCTATCAAGCTTGCAGAGGATGGGGAAATTTTGGCATCTGGTGACAACATTATGCTGGGTTATTACAATCGTCCTGAAGACACAAAGAGCACTATCATTGACGGGAAATGGCTGGCAACTGGCGATATAGGTCATTGGACAGCAAGAGGAAATCTTCAAATAATAGATAGAAAAAAGAATTTAATTATTTCAAAAGGTGGAAAGAACATAGCACCACAACCTATTGAACAAAAAATTTCAGAACTTCCCATTATTGACCAAATTGTTGTATTGGGTGATAATCAAGAATACTGTATTGCGCTCATTGTGCCTGATATGATGCATTTGCAATCATTGGCATCTTCTTTAGGAATGTCAGAAGTTCCTATAGAGCAACTTGTCATAGAACCAAAGATAGTTCAAACTATAACTAAACAAATTGAACATCAACAAAAAGATTTTTCTAAATACGAACGAGTCCGTAAATTTGCACTGTTAACAGAACCATTTACGATAGAAAACGGAGAACTTACACCGAAACTCAGTATTAAACGTTCAATTGTTGAGAAAAAATATAAACAAAAAATCGATTCGTTATACCTCTAATTAATTATGCCCAAAAGAACAGATTTATCAAGAATACTTATCATTGGTTCAGGACCTATTGTTATAGGACAAGCTTCTGAATTTGACTATAGTGGAACCCAAGCTTGTAAAGCACTTCGTGAAGAAGGGTATTATGTCATCTTGGTCAATTCGAACCCAGCAACAATTATGACTGATCCAACAGTTGCTGATTCGACCTATATAGAACCAATAACTGCCAGTTTTTTGGAAGCAATTATTGAAAAAGAACGTCCTGATGCAATCTTACCTACAATGGGTGGACAAACTGCGTTAAATGCTGCTTTAGATTTGTATGATAGTGGAGTCTTGGAAAAATATAATGTTCAGTTGATTGGTTCAAATGTTGATGCAATCCGTAAAGCAGAAGATAGACAGTTGTTTTTAGCAGCAATGCAAAAATGCGGTTTAGAAATGCCAATTGGAGGATTTGTTACTACAATTGAAGAAGGATTACAACTTATTGAAACCTTAGGGTTTCCGGCAATCATTAGACCTTCATTCACTTTAGGAGGTACTGGTGGGGGAGTCGCTTATAATCTGGAAGAGTTTCAAGATTTACTTCGTAAAGGATTAACAGCTTCTCCAGTCGGCAGAGTATTAGTGGAAGAATCCATCATTGGGTGGAAAGAATATGAGTTGGAAGTAATGCGTGACAAAGCAGATAATGTCGTAATAGTCTGTTCAATTGAAAATCTTGACCCAATGGGTGTTCACACGGGTGATTCTATTACCGTAGCCCCGGCTCAAACATTAACCGACAGAGAGTATCAACTTTTACGAGACGCTGCTATCAAAGTGATTCGAGAAATTGGAGTTGAAACTGGTGGTTCAAATATTCAATTTGCCGTCAATCCCAAAAATGGTAGAATCATTGTAATTGAGATGAATCCAAGGGTATCAAGAAGTTCTGCCTTAGCATCTAAGGCAACAGGATTTCCGATTGCTAAAATTGCTGCTAAATTGGCTGTTGGATACACCTTAGATGAAATTTCAAACGATATCACTAAAAAAACACCAGCTTGTTTTGAACCTTCGATAGATTATGTCGTCGTAAAAATTCCTCGTTGGGACTTCGAAAAATTCCGTGAAGCTGAAGATATTCTTACTGTACAGATGAAATCTGTTGGTGAAATTATGGCTTTTGGTAGAACTCTCAAAGAAGCATTCCAAAAGGGAATGAGAAGTTTAGAAAACAATCGTGCTGGATTTGGATTTGACAAACCAGAATATATTTCCCATCATACCATTACTGAATCAGAAATTCCTGCATTAGTATCTCGATTACAAAAAAGAACTTCGCAATCTATTTTTGACTTGTGTGATGCCCTTCGATTTAATTTCAGCACTGCTGATATTCATCGTTACACAGGATATGATCCATGGTTTATTGAACAGTTTAGAGAAATTACTGATACTGCAAACGAATTGTTATTTGAACGATTAAATGGTTCTCTCTCATCTGAAGAATTCTTAGCATCTCTTTCATATACACGAATACTCCAACTTAAAAAAATGGGGTTTTCGGACAAACAATTGTCAATAATTATTGAGTTACCTGAAGCAAAAATTCGAGAATATCGTTTGAAACTTGGAATTAAACCAGTTTTTAAGACTGTAGACACTTGTGCTGCGGAATTTGAATCTTCAACACCATACCACTATTCAACCTACGAAGAAGAAAATGAATCAATATCTACCAACAATAAAAAAGTAATCATTTTAGGGTCTGGACCAAATAGAATTGGTCAAGGGGTTGAATTTGATTATTGTTGTGTGCAAAGTGTAATTGCAGTTCGTGAAATGGGATTGGAAGCAATTATGATTAATTGCAATCCTGAAACAGTCTCAACCGATTACGATACGACTGACAAACTCTATTTCGAGCCATTAACATTGGAAGATGTGTTATCTGTAATCGAACATGAAAAACCATTTGGTATTGTACTGACATTTGGTGGACAAACTCCTTTGAAACTCGCAGAAGCATTACTACAAGCTGGAGTTCCTATTTTAGGAACTTCTCCAGAAGGGATTGATTTGGCAGAAGATAGAAAGCGATTTGGTAAATTACTTGATGAATTAAACATTCCATGCCCTGAATATGGTACTGCATTAACTGAAGAAGAAGCAGTCACCATTGCAAATAGAATTGGTTATCCAGTAATTGTTCGTCCTTCGTACGTATTGGGTGGTCGCTCAATGCAAATCTGTTATCGAGAAGCCACTCTTCGTGAGTATGTGTATACAGCTTCGAAAAAATATCCAAATCGAGCGATTCTCATCGACCATTTCTTGGAAAGTGCTTACGAATTTGATGTCGATGCTATTGCAGATGGAACTGATGTGATAATTGGCGGTGTTATGCAACACATTGAAGAAGCTGGTGTTCATTCAGGTGATTCTTCTTGTGTTTTACCACCATACAATATTACTAATGAGCAATTTGATATAATGGTAGATTACACAAAAAAATTAGCTCGTTCTTTGAAGGTTGTTGGATTAATGAATATCCAATTTGCACTACAAAATGGAAAGATTTATGTTTTAGAAGTCAATCCACGTGCATCGAGAACAATTCCTTTTGTTTCTAAAACAACTGGTGTTGCTCTATCGAAAATAGCAACACAAGTGATGGTCGGTGAAAAACTAGCAGATTTAGGCGTAAAAGATTTTACTCTACAATCAAATCGAGTTGCAATTAAGTCTTCAGTATTCCCATTTGCTAAATTCCCTGGTACTAATGTATTTTTAGGACCTGAGATGCGTTCGACTGGTGAGGTTATGGGGATTGATACAACATTTGGACGAGCATTAGCAAAAGCTCATATCGCTGCAAGCAATGCCTTACCTTCGGCAGGTACAATTTTTATATCACTTAATACTCACGACAAAACTACACGTGCTGTTGAAATTGCACGTGGATATGCAGAATTAGGTTTTACCATTACTGCTACGTCAGGAACTTCAGCGTTTTTACAAGAAGGTGGAATAGAAGTTACCACTGTTTTGAAACATTACGAAGGTCGACCTAGTATCATCGATATGATTAAAAACAATGAGATACAATTAGTCATCAATACTCCTTTAGGAGAAACAGCTCGTTACGATGAATATATAATGGGTCAAACTGCTATGCGATACAAGGTTCCTTTTTTGACAACCTTAGCGGCTGCTTCAGCGGCATTAAGTGGAATCACTGCTCAAAAGAATGAACAACCTACTTGTCGTTCCATTCAAGAATATTATTTATCCTAAGGATTGTTAATGAGCTCTACAAATTCCATTACTATCGGTGAAGTAATAAAAAAAGGGGCTGAGTACTTTACTGAAAAAGGTATTGATAGTCCTCGATTGACAATGGAATTACTTGCATGTGATGTCTTGGGAATTGAAAGAATTGGTTTGTATTTGAATTTCGATAAACCACTTCATGCAAATGAATTATCACGTTTGCGATCTCATACAGCAAGACGTGCCAAAAATGAACCCTTACAATACATTGTAGGTTCGACCGAATTTTACAAATACAAATTTTCTGTGAATGAAAGTGTGCTAATTCCACGTCCTGAAACAGAACAATTGGTAGAAAAAGCAATTGCAACCATCAAAACATTTCAAAAAGGTACAGTTTCAGTTTGTGATATTGGAACAGGTTCTGGATGTATTGCAATATCTATAGCGAAAGAATTTCCAACAATTAAAGTAGTTGCAACAGATATTTCTACACAAGCATTACAAACAGCTAAAGAAAATGCACAACAATTAGAAGTATCAAACATACAATTTTTGGAATCATCAATTTTAATAGAAAATCCTCAAGGAGCTCCTTTTGATATTGTAGTATCAAATCCTCCATATATTGAAAAGGAAGAAATTTCTTCTTTGCAAGAGGAAGTGAAGTCATATGAACCAATGGTTGCACTTACTGACAATGATGATGGACTTTCATTTTATAGAACTTTATCAAATCGTTTTGATACTTTAGTTGCAACTGGTGGAACAATGTTCATAGAAATTGGTTCGAATCAAGCTGAACAAGTCAGTGAACTTTTTTCAAAGAAACAACTATCACTGAAGGTCTTTAAAGATTATTCTGGACATGAAAGGTTGATTGAAATCAAGAAAATGTTGTAAAATTGCAAAATTATCGTAATTTTACATTCAGAATCATAGTTTGTATGATAGGAATATGTATTTTTGTAGTTCCTTCTAGCAAACCATTTCCGATTTGTGTCGGAATTAAACCGTGAAATAAAATGTATTTATATTATTCAATTATTGGAGTTCTTTAATGAAAAACTGGTTCACGCTCTTCGTGATAGCAGCATCAATGGTGGTTTCATTTGCAATTTGGCAATATTGGATGGGTAATCCAGGAAACTTCGACGACGGCGATAAACGCCACATGCCTAAAAAAGGAAATGTTCTTGGAATGATCTATACCGGTGGTCCTTTGGTTGCGGTACTTTTAGGTCTATTGGTTATTGGTGTAACCTATGTATTTGAACGTGCAATTGTCGTTTCAAAAGCAAAAGGAAAATCAAATCCACAACAATTTTTGAAAAAAGTTCAGGCAAATTTACAGAGTGGAGCAGTCGATGCCGCCATTCAGGATTGTCAAAAACAAGGTGGTTCAATGGCAAATATCCTTCTAGCAGGTATAGAGAGGTATAAGCAAGTTTTGAATGATCCAGAGTTTGATTCTGAAAAGAAAATTTCTGAAATTCAACGTGCAATTGATGAAACTTCTAATTTGGAAACTCCACTTTTAGAAAAAAATCTAGTTATCCTTTCAACAGTAGCTTCTACTTCAACGATGGTTGGTCTTTTAGGAACTACCGTTGGTATGATTCGTGCATTTGCGGCTCTAGCTGAAGGTAGTGGAGCTGTTTCTGCACAACAACTTTCTTTGGGTATTTCTGAAGCACTTTACAATACTGCAGGTGGACTTCTTGCAGCGATTATCGCAATTGTAGCCTTCAATGCGTTTTCTACTGTCGTTGATAACTTCGTCTATACCATCGATGAAGGTATCTTAGAAGTTATGGAAATTTTTACTGACAAAATTAAATCGAACAAGGCATAAGCGGTACAATTACGCTTGTAACTCTATTAAGAAAGAGGAAAAAGAATGGGTAAAGTACCAAAGAAAAAACGTTTGGGTTTTGTATTAGATATGACGCCACTTGTAGATATTACCTTTCTACTACTAACATTTTTTATGTTTACGGCTAAATTCAAATCTGATGCAGAATCGGAACAAAAATTTATAATCAAACGACCTCAAGTATCTCCAGATACTTCGAAGTTACCTGATAAAGATTTGGCTACTCTCAAAATTGCTATTGATTCCGTTTCAAATGATACTTCCTATTACTATGAGGTTTCTAACCCAAATGATCGTCAAAGAATTTGGGCTGCTTCAAATGTTCCTGAAGATCAAATGAAAAAAGGTCTCTTGCAAATTGGTGGAGATGTGAAAATCTTAGATGATTTGATTCGAAATACTCGATTAACAAGTCCAAAAACAGTGTTTGCTGTCGATGCTGATGTGAGAATCCGTTATAAATGGGTTTCTGATGCAATGGACATCTTACGGAAAAACCGTGCTACAATATTCAATTTCATAACCGAAAAGAAAAAGTAATTTCTCTTTTTTGTGTTAATTATTTACGAACTAGAATAAGGTTATAATTATGGCTGGTGGAGGCGAAGGATTAGGAGCCCCTGAGAGAATCAAAAAAGGTTCCAAAGCCCATAAACGCAAAAAGAAAAAACGCGTTGGTTTTAGACTTGATATGACTCCTCTTGTGGATATCACCTTCTTATTGTTGACATTTTTTATGTTAACAACAACGATGGCTACTCCTCAAATTATGGAAATGTCTATTCCTCCTCAAACAGATCCGGTTGAAGTTCCGTTATCGAAATTATTTGCTATTTCGGTACGTCCTGACGGTAAACTGTTTTGGAATATAGGGTTAGACCAACCACAACCATTAAATTTAAAAGATCTAAAATCATTAGCTGTTTCTGAAAACATGCGACAGAAAAATGAACTTATTACTGTCTTAAAAGTATCTAATGATGCTCCGTATGGTTCAGTTGTTACTGTTTTAGATGTTTTAAATAATGCCGAAGTTGATATTACACAACAACTTGCTGGCGAAAAAAGACAAAGGAAGTTCACGCTTGCAACACTTACGCCGGAAGAATTGGAGGTTATTAAACCATTATGACATCTATAATTGATTCAATCCAATTTGGCCAACGTGCTGTTCGAGCAAGAACGTTCAAACTTTTTATAAATAAAGCAACTTTTCGTGCATTTTATATCACGATAGGTTTGTTTTTGTTATTGCTTTTGTTGTATTGGGGTTATAATACCATCCAAGAAAAACAATTAGCATTGCGGAAGAACATTCCAATTGCAAAGTTAAAATTGTCGGATTTACCTCCGCCACCTTCTAACTCGGATGTTCCTCCACCACCTCCTCCTCCATCACAAGTTTCTATGGCGGCTGGTCCTGCAGCACGTGCTGGAACTCCTGTTCCTGTACCTGATGCACAGTTAGACCCGAACTTGAAAGACTTCGCAAATACCGATGATCTTTCTCGTGCCTCTGCAATAGGCGGTGATGGTACAGATGTTGGTGGATTTGACAATATTGGTGATGGTAATATCTCTGTCGATAATGATGTAAAGGTCAATACTCGTGAAGATATTCCTGACCCTGATGAATTTGTCGCTGTAGAAAAAGAACCAAACGTAGATTTGGGTCAGCTTCAAAAGAATGTTGAATATCCTGAAATGGCAAAACGAGCTGGTGTTGAAGGAAAGGTTTCTATTCGTGTCCTTGTTTCTAAAACTGGAAAACCGAAAAAAACCATTATCGAATCTTCAGATTCTGATTTGTTGAATGATGCAGCTACAAAAGCTGTAATGAAAACTACCTTTACTCCTGCGATTCAAAATGGTTCCCCAATTGATTGTTGGGTTTCTATTCCAATCGTTTTCCGTTTACGATAACATTCGTATTCTTTAAATACTAAAAAAAACGCTAATCCTTAATGGGTTAGCGTTTTTTTTTTAATACTAACTTCTCCTTACAAATTTCATATTTCCTTGAAAATCAATATTCGATTCTAATGTTACCATTTCTTAATATTAGAAATATTCCATTGAATTTTTCTCAATTGAATTCAAAGATGTAACCTTTTTGATAAAAAGTTGTTCTAACTATTAGAAGGCTCTTTTCAACAACATTTTATATGAGGTGATGACTATGACTTCAGTCCATCATTCTTCAAACAATCAACATCTTCGGTTGATTCGTTTGCATCAGTTTCAGTCAATTGTACAAATAGCATCTTTCAAAGGATTTGCTCGTACAATGGGACTTTTAGCACTTATTTTTTTGGTCAGTTTTACTTCATATTACTTTTCAACAAAAAAGATTAGTGTTGTCGTCCCAATTGCAAAACCATCAATTACCTTGATGGAATTTACAAAACCTTCGCAACAAACTACAACTGTTGCTAGTAACTTCTCCACCTTTCACACTCCCGCTGCTTCATTTAGTTCTGTTCAAAGTACAGCCAATCCTATTCCATCACTAACAATGGAATCTGATTTGAACTTTGAAACCATCAATACTTCTTCTATTGGAACTGATATTCCAAATACAAATGTTGGAGGATGGGATAATACAAACCCTTCTACTGACGGTACAGGTACTCCAACTGTAACGAATGTGCAAAGAGAGGAAATTATTCCTTCAAGCGATGAGTTTGTAAATGCAGAAAAGTATCCCAATGTTGATTTAGCATTGCTTCAAAAAAATGTTATCTATCCCGAAATGGCTCTTCGAGCTGGGATTGAAGGTACCGTTCATTTACAAGTTTTAGTACTTTCTACAGGCAAAGTATCAACTATCAACATTATTACTTCTGATTCTGAAATGTTGAATGAATCAGCCATTGAAGCTGTGAAAAAAACTCCTTTTACCCCTGCGATTCAAGCTAAAAATCCAATTCCATGTTGGGTGACAATTCCTATTACTTTTCGTTTACGATAATTATTTTTGAAGGATCCCTATGAATTATATCATTAAATTCTCAACCGTTGTTGTTCTGGCTATCATTTGTTTAGGAGTTACCGTTATTCAAATTCCTTCTACCTATGCTAAGAACTCAGCAGTATTTGTTGAAGATCAGTTAAACAAAGAAGAACCAGATGTGTACCCAATGGTTGATTTGGCAGCACTTCAAAAATCAATAGTTTATCCAGCAATTGCCAAATCGAATGGTATTGAAGGAACGGTTTTTGTTCGTGCATTTGTATCAAAAAAAGGAAAGGTTTTGAAAACGATTGTTGACAAAACTGATAATAAAGTTCTCACTTCTTCAGCAGTCTCTGCTGTAAAAAAAGCACCATTTACTCCTGCTACCAAAAATGGTATAGCTGTGAACTGTTGGGTAACTTTGCCAATTTCTTTTAAATTGTAGTAATGGTAAACATGTAATTTATAGCTATCAATAGTTCAATATAAGTAGTATTGATAGCTTTTTTTTTCATCATATTCTCATTCAGTTATTCACTATTTTTACCTCATTTATTGTCTATTACACTGTAATTGAACAGTAAAATTCAGTAAGAAGTATTTATATTATCTGCTAATACTGTCAACTTCTATAATTCATACTAAAGGAATTCGTCATACCATTTTCTACGTTTTTAGATTTGTCTAAATATTTTCCTTTTTAAATGGTAATACTCAACTATAGTATTCGAATCTTATCTGTTTTTGTTGGGCTTTCTTTGTTGTTTGGAGTATTGAATCCAACACCAAATGACCAAACACTTACTCGTTCAATCGGCGGTTTAGTTACTGCCTTTGGATTGTATCGTTTGATACTATATTATTATCAACAAAAACAAGAACGTCTTGAAGACAATGAAGAATAAATTTCTCCTTCTGATAATCCTTACTGTTTCTCTTCTTACATTATCGTGTGAAGAAAAACCAAAACCAAATCCTACGGCTGAAGATCTGGAAACTGCTTTTGCTGGAACAGCAACTATAGCAGTAGACGCAATGATTGCAGATGCTATTCAAACCCCAAAAAAAATGTTTGATACAGCATTTCCAGATGCAAAAATAAGCTTAGAAACCCTTTCAGCTCGTTCTGCAATGTCTAAATTACTCAATAGATCATCAAGGGGAATTATTGTCGCTCGTGATTATCTCAAAGATGAGGATTCTTTGATGAAAGCTTTTGGCGTTCAAGCTCATGATAAGTTTAAAGTTGCAGAAGATGCCTTAGTTTTGATAGTTTCCCCTACATTTCCCTTAGACACTATTAATGATGTGCAATTGAAAAACATCTTCTCTAAAAAAGAAGTAACCTTTCAATCACTCTTTCCTTCGTTACAAACAGAACCAAGCATCTATTGTGTTGAACCAAATTCCTCAGTATATGCTAATGCTTTGAACTTTTTGTTTTCCCTAAAAGAACCTACAAAAACTATTAACTATGTCAATACGCTTGAAGAAGTTCTTAGCAATGTTGAAAAAGGAAATGCAATTGGTATCACGTACCTATCCGCTGTTGCAATGCAACCTCAACGTTGTAAAATGTTGAAGATTGGATTTTCTGATACTTCCGGTTATGTTTCTCCAAAGCCTGTGCATCAATCCTATATTGTTATGAGGAAATATCCGTACATTATTAATTGGTATTGTTATCAATTAGACTCACGAAGAAATTTTATTTGGAGCTTTTTTACTTATCTTAGTAGAGAGGGAAAAGCACAACGAACCTTTTTAGAGCGAGGCATCGTTCCTGCTCATGCAAAATTTGAACTAATCCTACAGGATTAAATTTATATATTAATGGAGTTAACATTATGAGAATTCTAATTCTTTTGTTCTGTGTATTCACCCTTGGGGTGCAACAATTAGCTGCACAATCTATGGATAGAGCTAAAACACTCTACAAAGAACGCGAATATCAAGCTGCTGCTGAAGAAATCAAAAAATTCTTAGCAACTAATTTAGAAACAGACGCACTATTACTAGCTGGTGATATCTACCTTGAAATGGAATATCCCGATACTGCTTTACAGTTTTATACAAAAGCTGAAAAGAAAGATGGTGATAAACCAGAAATTTTACGCCGTATAGGTAAATCATACTCTATGTTAGGTCAACACCAAACGGCAATTACGTATACCCTAAAAGCTGTTAAGAAAAAAGACAAAGACGCTCTTAATCAATTGGCATACGGACAAGCCTTAATTGCTGCGGATTCTTTGGATAAAGCTGAATTAGTTATAACGAATGCAAAAGAATTAGATAACAGTTTAGCAGAAGCATATTTGGCATTAGGTAACCTTTATTTTGCTCAAAACATTTGGGAACTTGCTCGAATTAATTATAACGAAGCAATTACCAAAAATGAAGGATATTCAGAAGCACGTATGAATCTTGCTATTTCTTACTACAAATTAGCAAATGCTGAACCAGTTGGATCTGAATTGGCTGACGAATATTTCAATCGTTCGTTACGTGAGTGGAATACGCTCTCTAAATTGGATTCAAACAACGCTCGTGCATTTTTTGAGCAAGGTAAAATCTTTTATTTTGCAAAACAATATGCAAATGCTGCAAAGTCATTACTTCGATTTATCAAGTTACGTCCAAATGCTCCTAACACTTCTTTAGGTCGCTGGTGGTTAGCACAATCGTATATGGCTGGAAAATTATTTACTGAAGCTATTCCAGAATTAGAGATTGTATCTAAAACTTTGGATTCGGTAAAAGTCAAATCTACGTTGATGTTAGCAAATGCTGGAATGTTTTCCAAAAATTATGAAGTTGGTGTAAATGCGTTCCGGTCACTTTCTACTAATCCTTCGTATGTATTTACAGGAAAAGATTGGGAATTTTATGGCATCTCAGCTATTTCTACTAAGGATACACTATTAGCAATTACTGCATTTAAGAACTCGTTAAAAGAAGATCCTAAAAACTGTTTATTAGCGTATCGTTTTGGCACTTTACTTCGTTCACGTGGTTTGTATGCTGATGCTATTGAAACTTTTAAAACTCGTTTGGATAATTGTAATGATTCTTTAAGTTCTCAAGCTGCAATGTTAGTTGGTGTCTCGTTCTTTACATTAGCAGATTCGAAAGAAAAAGTTAATCTGATAGATTCTGCCATAACATACTACCAAAAATCCATTTCTTTAGACAAAAATAATGCATTTTCTTATAACCAAATGGGTAATGCTTATAAAGAATTGAATCAACTTCCTAAAGCAAAAGAAATGTATAAATTGGCAATTGCTAATGAAATTGATGCAAAGAAAACACAAAGTATTCAAGGATATCTGAATATTTGCAACATTTGTTTAAGTGAAAAAGCATATAAGGAAATGACTCTTGAAGCTAAAAACTTGTTAGCTATTGCACCTGACAATGAATTTGCACATTTGTATTTGGCACTTTCCTACCATGGAGCAAGTGATAAAGAAAATGCATGTAAGGCATACAGAGAAGTTTTAAAGAGAAACCCTAAAAATGCAACTGCATCTCAAAATTTGAAATCTTTAGGTTGTTAAGTTTTCAAGCAATACCTTTAAAAAAAAAGCATTTCCGAAAGGAAATGCTTTTTTTTATGAGGATAATGATTCTACTTATCCATTTTTGCGTTTAATACCTTCAGCAAATCGTTTCGTAGCTTCTAAGATGTTTTCAATGCTATTTGCATAGGAAAAGCGAATAAATCCTTCTCCATTCGAGCCAAATGCTGTACCAGCTAAACATGCAACTCCACATTCATTCAATAAGTAATCAGCACACTCTTGTGATGTCATTCCAGTACCAGTGATATTTGGGAACACATAAAAAGCACCTTTTGGAAGATGGCAAGTTACACCTGGAATTTTGTTTAATTCAGCAACCAATAGATCGCGTCTGTTTTTATATTGTTCTGCAAATTTGTCTAACGTAGCTAATGTATTATCAGTCATTGCTTCAATACCGGCAATTTGCGTAAATGAAGCAGGTCCGCTGGTTACATTCGTTTGTAATTTAGTTACAACTTGAGCCAAAGCTTCAGGCATCAAACCATACCCAAGTCTCCAACCGGTCATAGCAAATGTTTTTGAGAAACCATCAACAACGATTGTACGTTCTTTCATTCCTTCAAATTGTGTTATGGACTCATGTTGATATCCATCATACATATTTTGAGAATATATTTCATCAGTCAAAACGATAAAATCATGTTGTTTCGCCAAATCTGCAATCGCTTGTAAATCTTCTTTTGCCAATACTCCACCAGTTGGATTTTGGGGAGAATTGATGATAATCATTCTTGTTTTTGGAGAAATGCGTTCTTTCAAATCATTGATATCAAAACGGAAATGTTTTGATTCCAATAATGGAAGAGGAACCGCTTTTGCACCCAAAAAGTTAATAATTGATTCGTAAATTGGATACGCTGGATTTGGATAGATAACCTCATCACCTGGATTTATCAAAGCAGTTAAAGTATAGTACAAAATTGGTTTAGCACCAGGTGCTAATACAACTTCTGTTCCTTTGTATAAATTAGTTTTGCGTGTTTTGTTAAAGTAAGCAGCAACAGCCTCACGAGTTTCTGTCAAACCTGCTGATGGTCCATAATGAGTATACCCATTATCTAATGCATTTTTTGCTGCGTCAATGATATTTTGTGGGGTATCGAAATCAGGTTCACCAATCTCCAAATGGATGATACTTTTTCCTTGTGCTTCAAGAGCTTTAGCACGTGCAAGAACTTCAAAAGCTCCTTCAGTGCCTAAATTTTGAATGCGATCTGCAATTTTCATTACTTGTTCCTTGTATTTTTATAGTTATAATTATTCAGTAAAAGCAAAATTCAGCATTTTATAGAGTAAACGTGCTGTTAGAATATCTGGGTGTGTTACTCCTTCAGTAGGAGCAAGCTCAACAATATCAAAACCTACGATTTTCTTACCTTGTAAACGAAGTTGACGAAATACTTCTAAAGTCTCATGATACATAAATCCGTCTGGTTCTGGAGTACCTGTTGAAGGCATTATTGAAGGATCGAAAAAATCAACATCAAAAGTTACATAGACCAAATCATTTAAGGTTTTCACAACTTGTTTTTGCCAATTTTTTTTATAAATTCCTCTTCTGATTGAAGAAGCAAAAAACGTATTAACACCGTTCTTTTTGATAAATTCTGCTTCCTCCTTGCTTAATGCTCGAATCCCAACTTGGGTTATCATTTCGGGATTCATTGTTTCAGTTACTCTCGCCATAAAAGAGGCATGAGAATAAGGTGAACCTTGATATGATTCCCTTAAATCAGAATGAGCGTCAAAATGCAGAACAGACATTTCAGGATACTTTTTGAAATGGGCTAAAATTGGTGCTGTTGAAATAGTATGTTCGCCACCTAATGTAACTACAAACTTTCCTGCATCTAACAAATCCGTCACTGACTTTTCTATCAAATCTAAGGCTTGTTTACCTTCTTTTTTTCCAAATTTCAGTGGTTCAATGGTCGCAATCCCGTGTTTGAAACACAACTCAGATTTGAACTCATCATCGTAAAATTCCACATACGCACTTGCATCCAAAATTGCCTTCGGCCCATTCACAGTACCACCACCATAACTAACAGTTTTTTCATATGGTGCCGAGAGTATAGCAATAGCAGAACGATCAAAAGAAGAGTATTTTTCCTCTAAGGCTAGAAAATTTTCTTCAGTTGGTAAGGTTTTCAATGGCATATTATTTACTTGGAAACGAACGAATAAATGACATTTTTTTTACAAATTCGGAAGATTCACGTTTGCTTAAGCCTAATTCTACTAATTGTTCCACTGTAAAATCTTTAGAAGATAATAATTGTTGAAGAATTTTGATTTCAGGTCCAGTAAATCCAATAGAGTTTAATCGATAATCTTCAAATGCTTCGTAAGCAATTGGATATAATTCTTTTGTAATAGAAGCCATAGCTTCAGCAAAAACACGAATCTCATATTGTGCATGAGCATCTAAGCGTAAATGCAAAAAATGGAACAGATTATGTAAATCAATTTTCCAATACCACTCTGTATACAACGATAATGGTAGATTAATTCGAGCAAGTTCTCTTGCCAAATTTTTGTCTAAACTTTCTTTATATTCGCTATACAATTCTCGCTGAGTTTCGCTAAGTTGCGATTGAATTTGTTCTGCTTCATTAGGTTCAAAAGCATCTTCAGAACGACCTTGTTTGTTGATAACACTCTGAGGACGAATTTGCTCTAACTCCGGAACATAAAATTCGTCGACCATTTCTGAGTATCTTCCAGAGATTTCATTTACATTTGCAGTACGATGACGAATCCACTGTCTTGCTACAAAAATTGGTAATTTGACATGGAATTTTATCTCACACATTTCAAATGGAGTCGTATGGCGATGTCTCATCAAATAGCGAATCAATTGTCTATCAGAACTTACATTCTTCGTACCAGCCCCATAACTCACTCGTGCAGCTTGAACTATTGCGTTATCATCGCCCATATAATCAACAAGGCGAACAAATCCATGGTCTAGAACTTTTTGTTCGTACGAATTTTTTTGAGAATTTGGAATTTCCATAGGGGGGATTTTTTGTAAAAATGTTTTCTAAAATACGAAAAAAAAACCACAAGTTTTCACTCTGTGGTTTTAATTTCTAAAATTTTACTACCTTACTTTTGAAGTATGAATGGTTTTGATGCTACATACGGTCCAGCACTTAATTTATAGGTATACATTCCTGAAGTAAATCCAGTTGCTGGGAAAGAAACTTGGTATGTTCCTGGTTGTAATTCTTGGTTAACAAGTGTAACTACTTTTTCACCTAAAGAATTATAGACATCTAAGAGTACTGGTGTTGCTAAACCTACTGAAAACTCTATGGTTCCACCAAAATCAGTCACTGGGTCTGGCTTCATTGATGATAAGGAATATGCTATTCCAGAACCACTAATTGAATTCAATCCAAATGCACATGTAGGTGTTAAAGTAACAGTTGTTGTGTTCGTTACAAAGAAAATACAATTGTTTTGAGTCTCAGGAATAATATTCAGTACTGGAGTTATATCAATACCATCATTCTTTTCACCTTCACTTAATACTCGTTGAGGCAAATACGTTGAGTAATCGATTGTTGCTATTGTACCAACTGGGACTTGCGTTCCAGGAGCTTTTGCAGTTATTCTATAAACATCCTTTGTTGCATTTGACAGCGAAGGATTATGTGTAATTTCTAGAATATTGATGAATGCTGGTGTTACAGCAAGTTGCATTTTCGGTGCTAATAATGTCTTGTCATACAGCATCTCTACATTTATAGAATTTGACATTATATCATCCCATGGAAACGCATTTTCATTGTCTAAAGACAAAACAATATTTTGTCCTACTTCGACATTTTTACCACCATTTAACTTGAAGGAAACATTTGGATTTGGACTGGTTCCTACTGTAAATGAAGTGGTAATGGAACTGTCGTCACTTCTATTTGTTTTAGCGTTGATAGTAACGGGACGTGATCCAGTATTCAATGCTTTCCAAATTACTGTTACAGAACGAGTTTCATTAGGTGCTATCATTAACGGGTTTGCTGCTGAAATAACAGGATTTGTTTTGAATTCGCCCATATCTGTAGTAAAGTCTAAGCTGTTTAATTGAGCAGTTGCATTTCCTGAGTTAATGATATTGACAGTCATTGTTGATGAATCACCCATACATGCAGTCATATTTCGTGTACCAGAATAGTTGAGTATTGCAAAAGTGTCTCTCGTTAATTCAACACCAGTACCTTCTAACATCACAGGTATCTTTCTATTCTTAAATCCTGTATTTACAATTATTTCTGCTTGTACTGTTCCTGGAACTTTCGGTGAGAAGTATGTATAAATTTGAGCTCTTGGTGGACTTTGACCATTTTCATTTTTAAATTCAGTTCCAACAAAATATAGAGTTAATGGAGGATATTCAGATTGTTGAGTTTTTCCTTCAGCAAAACCAATAGTACTAAAGGTATTATACTTCCCTATTTGATTACCATCATAAGAAATACTTTCAATACGAATTGTATCCATATATTCATAATTTCTATTTCTGAATGTAATTGGTCTTTGTCTTTCACCAGGAGGGTTTGTAATAAATACATCTCCGAATTGAATAACTGGTTCTATTAACAACTGCGGTTCTGTACCAATACCAACTATATTAAAATCTAATGTATCTGTTTCTGTAACGACCACTATAGTCGCAGAATAAAATCCTGGTGCTAATGGTTTAAATATCGAACTAAATGCAAGACTATCACCCGGTTGAATTAAATATTGAGCAGGTTGAAAAATTTCCAACTCAATAGGTGAAGCCTCTTTTTTATACATATTCAATATACGTAATGGAGCTGCTCCAGAATTTTTTAGATATACTACATTATTTAGTCTGTATGCTTGATCATTTAGTTCTAAATAATAACATCTTCTCCAATCAAATCCACCCAATGGAAATTTACTGATAAAATCTAATTGAGAAGTAGTTCCTGCACCATTGAATATTGCGATATAATCATTATTATTTGAATTAGAACTTACTAGTAAAGAATCTGTATACTGTTTTGCAGAAGTTGGTTTAAAAACAACTGAAACAGTAATAAACTCATTTGGCCTTAACGATTCAGTTGTAATAGATGAAAAATATTCATCAATCGTTTTAGGCTGGCCCAAATTATTTTTCAAAAACACTTCAAATTGTGTCTGGGATGGAAGTGTAAAGCTACTCTTGTTAATTTTGACAATACCTGTTCCAATATTTCTCATCTCAAAATCAACAGTACCAGATTTAGATACTTGTACTGATCCAAATGCAGCGTCTATTGGTGTAAACGCTACATTTCCTACTTTTAGATTTGGTGTACCAATACGAACTTGCAAAAGAGAGAAATAATACTTCGTTCCGCAAATTTCATACCCCAATGAGTCAGTATGCAATCCATCTGTTAATGCATGAATACGAATATTTACATCTACAGTTTCTCCTGGTTGCAACGTTCTTGGAAATTGACCTGGTAATACCTCAAAATTAGGATTTTTATTCTGTAAATCTAATTCTTGAATCAAGAATGGCTTTACTGTTTTGTTTGATAACTTGACAATTGTGTCAAATGCTATTCCTTTATCGAAAATTACAGGATTTGGAGATAGGTCTTTGATATCTGTTAATGGTGTTTTGTCAGGAGCAATATATATAAAGGAAATAGAAGTATCATTTCCAACAACATCTGAAACAGTAAAGACTGCCTCTGCATCATTCCACATATCTATAACTTCAACTGTATATGTTCCATTTGAAGGAGAACTAGCAGTTAAAGTTGAAGAACTAGTAATTGCATAATTATAAGAAAAAGTAGGATTTAAAAATGGTTCTTGAATAGGTGATTGAACATTGTTTGGCCCTTGATCAGAAACTGAAACCTTTACAGTTCTATGTCCACAAGATGAATCAGTTATCCAGACACGTGGAACACGAGTATCGTTTGCTCGTGTTAAATCTTTTAATCCCATACTACCAGCATACCCAGCTGCACCATCATAGTTATATGCAATTACATATACTGCAAAAGGTTTTGAAGAACGAAATGCTGTTGCTCCACTTTCCAAATTCACATTCATAGAACCATATTTTTTTCCATCGGTAGGTACATCAAAAACTTGTTTTTCTGTAATTATTCTTGGAGTAACTGGAAACCATGCTAATTTTTTCGTATTTGGATCTAATATAGAGTATTCCAAATCTGCTGGAAATGACTCGTCGCTATTCAATTCAGTTACAAGAACTGCTATGTAAGGATGATACACTGAATTTATTTTCCCAATCATTTGAAGTGTTTGAAACTGTTCAACTGGGACAAATTGTAACTGGAATGGATTTGTATTTCCTGGGTTATTATCATCTTGACGTGAAGTACCATAGCCTGTAACTGTAATCGGTTTATCCGATGAAATCAAATATCCACTGTGATTATTTGCAGCAGCTCTATCCACAGGAAGTTCTTGCCAAGAACCAGTATTCCATCCTTGAGTACCATCAGTACCTAATACTCCTTGTTGAACGCCATTTACATCAATTCTAGTACCAGCTTCTTTGGAAAAAACACGAGTGATTGTCTGTTTTTGACGGTATCCACTACTAGAATGAGGCATTTTGGGGATATAATAATTTTTTCCCCAAGCTCTTGTTGGAATTGCCATTTCTATTGCTGTATTGCAATCGCCTGCTTCAGGCATATATGCACAAAGATTTCCGGTTAAAACAGCAAATGGTCTATTTCCAGTTAATTTAGTCCCTGTTAATTCACCACCTGGTTTTGAAACTATAAAACTAACATCACCCTCACTTAATTGAACTGCTGTAGTTCCAGTAACTGGTGGTACATTAGAATTTGTTCCTAATCGCCCACCAATATTTGCTGTTACTAATGTCGGAGTAGAACTTTGACCAATGATAGTGATAAAACTTGGCATTGGAATTCCTTCTACAGAAGCAGTACCTAAATCTGTTGAAGAACCTATGACATATTCCGTTGATGTATTTGATTTTGGAATTGCAACATACCCTTCGTTGTACTGTCTGTTTTTAAACCAAACATACACAGCAATTGGTGCAGTAGATTTCACATAAAGTGCTCTTTGAGGGAAAGGAGTTGATTCTTTTGGATAATCTGGAGTATCACCATTATCAGCATACGGAGCTACAAATTGAAATGGCAATTGACTTTGTGGAATAATTGCTGGTTGAAAAGGATTTACCCTTACTTTCAACGTTCCATTAGGTAATTGATATTGCGATGAAACTACTTTTATTTCAACATCAGCAACCACAGGAGAATAAATATATAACTCAACCCCATATAAATCGAAAGTAACTTCTGGTGGTTTTAATTTTATAGGAGGTAAAGAAAGATAGAATTCCGTTCCAATATTATTGGGAGTGAACATCCTACTAAGTTCATTTGGAGTTAGTCCAACATCTTGTGAAAGAAGATTTCCCACAAGGAGAAATAAACAGCAGATGCTGGCAAAAATTGATTTGAAGTTTTTCATAACTGCTCCCAAATCGAGTGTGATGATATAAATTTTCAGTAATGTTTTATCTTTAAGAACTATAATATTACAGAAAATAATCGAATTTTCAAAGAAAAAGTGTGAAAAACATTACTTAATTATAAAATTTAGGTAAATTCTTCTTTATATTCAAACGAAATAGTGACAGATAAAGTTTCTTGGAGCAACAATTTCCTCTCTTGAGCAACCCAGAACTCAACATCCAAATTAGATTTGGGATATTCTGAGGCAAGGTAACATTGTGCGTAGGAATGGGATATCGGTATACATTCCAGTGAATGCACCAAAGAATGACGTCTGCGATCCAAACTTTCAGCTATGCGTAAAATTCCAGCTAAAACACTCACAACTTTTTTTTCATCCTCTGGAAGAGTTTGAAACTCCAAATGTTTTCTTTTTGGATCAGATTTTCGATGATATCGTGCAATGAGTGCTATAATATTGGTCTCATCATTCATAAATCCAGGTAAAACACAATACTTGATAATGTAATAACTATGTTTGTGATGTAATTCAGGAGAAATATGATATCCAACATCATGAAGTAATGCAGCTGCTTCCAAAAGTTCACGTTCTCTGTCGCCATATTTGTGATACATTTTTAGTCCATCAAACATTTCTAAGCACAGTTTTTTTACATGCTCGGCGTGCTGAAGTTCTACATTATACCTTTTACAAGCTTGGTAAACAGAATGAGAACGTAACGTAGACAAATGGTGGTATTTCGAAAGGTCTTGAAGCTTTTCTAATGAATCATAGATAATTCCTTCACGCAATGCAAAACTCGAAACGCTTACTGAGTTTATCGTCACTGCCTCTAATAACTGCTCTAAAATCAACACTCCTGCGACGATAATATCTGCACGTTTTGGGTCCATTCCTGCTAGAGACCTTCTTCGTTGAAGGGTATGAGCATCTAAAATTACCCCAATAATTTTTCGCAGTTCACTAACATCTACAGAAACATCGTTTAGAGATTCCGGAACATACCATTGTCGCTGATAGAGGCACATTTCGACTAATGTAGTGAGCGTTCCGGAAGTAAATATAACCGAATCAAACGGTGCTTTTTCTTGAATTTGTTCTAAAATGTGTGCCCATTCTGCACGGATATAGAAACGACATTCTTCGATTTGTTCAGTGGTGATACTTTCAGAATCAAAAAATTTTTTTGTCAATCGAACAGCACCAAGTTTTGCAGAACGAATAAAGACTGGATCTCCATCTTCGGCAACAATTGTTTCGGTACTGCCTCCTCCAATATCCATAACGAATACTTTTTTATCTTGAACATTGATAGCTCGAGAAACACCTTTAAAAATTAACCGTGCTTCTTCATTGCCGGTAACAACTTGCACTTGAATTTTAGCTTCTGTTTCAGCACGTTCAATAAACAAATCTTTATTTTCAGCTTCTCGGACGGCACTTGTGGCAATGGCAATGATGTGAGCTTTATGTTTTGAAGCAATTTCTGAAAATCTTCGTAAGGCACGTATTCCACGTTCAATAGCATCTGGTGCTAAGGTGTGCATATCCCCTCCATCGCTTCCAGAGCCTAATCGAACCATCTCTTTGACTCTATCTAATGTATGTATCGTACCGTTGGTGTCTACGGTTGTAATAATCATGTGAAAGGAATTTGTTCCTATATCTATTGCAGCAAGTGGAGTGGAGATGTCAAAACTTTGATTCATAATTTTTTGCACTAAGGTTTATTAGCCTCACCTTTTGAGATGGTAACCCCATTTTTTGAATAGAGAACATCATCGACTTCTGTTCGCTGAACTGGTTGTTGCATTGGGATCATTACACCTTTAAAAAATCGACGAATTGCACCCAAAATAAAGGAGAAAGCAACTATTCCAACAACAACTACACCAAGAAGAATCAAAAGGAAGATTTTCATATCGTATCTACCGTTTATGCAAAAATACAAATTTATTTGAAGTCCGTAGAACGTCTTACAAAAAGATAATACTAAAACGTTACTACCGTCAACACGTTGATATCATTTATCCTCTAACGAATTATGCAAATTTTACATGTACCTGATGAACTAATTTCCTCTCTTCGTTCTGCAAAGAGGGTTATGGTTATTACAGGAGCTGGCGCTTCAAAGGAAAGTGGATTGGGTACTTTTCGCGATGAGGATGGCGAATGGTCAAGAATGAACCCAATGGATATGGCATCACCTTCAGGGTTTTCGAAAAACCCTCCATTAGTCTGGAAATGGTATCGTCATAGAAGAAATGAAGCTTTGCAAGCCATACCGAATTTAGGGCATCTTTCGTTAGCGTCGATGGAACAACATTTTGATACTTTTGAAATTTTCACACAAAATGTCGATGGATTACATCAACGTGCTGGTTCAAAGAATGTCTTCGAACTTCATGGTTCATTGCATTCCTATCATTGCTTAGATTGTTCAGAACCGTTTAAAAAAGATGAACCAATCGATAATGAAAAACCTGAACTATGTACCCATTGTGGAGGATATATCCGTCCAAGTGTGGTTTGGTTTACAGAAGCTTTGCCAATTGATGTACTCACCAAAGCTGAACTGGCTGCGAAAGAGTGTGATGTATTTATGAGTATTGGGACTTCTTCTGAAGTATTTCCAGCAAATACATTCGGAACAATGGCATCGCATTATGGAGCAATTACTATTGAAATAAATCCTCATCCGACAATTCAAAGTGATTTGTTTACCTATAAATTACCGTACGAATCAGGAAAAGTGTTGCCAATGATTGTAGAACAATTGAAAAATAAAATATAGTATGATAATAGGAATTGGAACTGACATCGTTGCAATTAAACGTATTCAAGGTTCGATTGAGAACTACGGCGATAGGTTTTTGAAAAAAATATTTACTGAAACTGAACAGACCTACTGTAACGCACGTGAAAAAACTGCTGTTTTACATTATGCAGGTCGTTTTGCTGTAAAAGAAGCCTTCTCTAAGGCAATTGGAACTGGAATTCGACAAGGTTTTGTTTGGAACACCGTCGGCGTTGTTAACGAACCCTCTGGTAAACCACAGATAGATTTAACCGGAGTGTTGTTAGAACGATGGGGTAAGTATACAATTCATGTTTCAATTTCGCACACCGAAGAATATGCTATGGCAATGGTTATAATTGAAGATACAAACAAGGAGAAAATCGATGAGTGAGCAAGTACGTTCAATGTTCGCATCGATTGCACCTCGCTACGATATTACCAACACGATACTTTCTTTAGGAATCCATCATTTATGGAGAAAAAAAGCTGTCAAAGTTTCTGGTGCATCTCGTGGAATGAGAGTGCTCGACTGTGCAACTGGCACTGGTGATTTGGCACTAGAATTCAAAAAAGCCGTTGGTAATGATGGGTATGTTCTTGGGACAGATTTTTGTGCTGAAATGATGGATACGGCTCCTGCAAAGGCTACTAAACAACAGCTGACAGTTCAATTTGAAGTTGCAGATGCAACAGACTTGCCCTACGAAGACAACTCCTTTGATATAGCAAGTATTTCCTTTGGTATTCGAAATGTTGATGATCCTGTCAAATGTCTCAAAGAACTTTCTCGAGTTGTCAAAGAAAATGGAGTTGTAGTAGTTATAGAATTTGGTCAACCCATAGGATTTTTTGGCAAACTCTATGAATTTCATTCGCGATATATTATTCCGTTTTTGGGTGGAATATTGACAGGAAATAGACAAGCCTATGAATATCTCCCCAAAACAGCTGCGGCATTTCCAGCTGGTGAAAATTTCGTACAAATGATGAAAAATACTCAACAATTTCAGTCTCAAAAAGCTATCCCATTAACGGGTAGTATCGCATATATCTATATAGGTATAGTGCAATCTTCCTCTTAATTTTTTACCTCTATTGAGAACTTTTTTTACTTCTTTTTTCTATCTATCCTCCAAACTTTTTTCTGGAGGTTCGAAGTTTTTACGTTTCACGCGATTAATAGCAATAGGTAGTGTTGCATTGGGAGTTATTGCCCTCATAGTTTCATTTTCAATTTTAGAAGGATTTGAAAAAACTATCAAATCGACAGCTTCCCAGTTTACATCTCATGTTTCTGTCGTAACATTTTCACGACAACCCTTTTCCATTACACCATCATCTCTATCACTGCTAAAATCACATTCTTCTTCGATAGTTTCGGTGCTGCCAATTATTGAACGCGAGTGTTTATTGCAAGGGAAAAACCAAAATATTGAAGGAGCAGTCATTCGGTCTGTTTCTTCTGACACATTTTCTTTACTTTCTCCAAATTATGTATTTGAAGGTAGAAATACCTTTACACAATCAACAACAAATTCAAAAGAGATTATTCTAAGTAAACGAATGGCAAATAGACTTCAAAAATCTATTGGAGATTCTATTTTAATTACTGTGATTTCAATAACTGATTCTATACAAACCACGAATTTTGATTATGCTCAGGTTATTGGGATGTATGAAACAGGAATGGCTCAATATGATAATATCGTTGCTTTTGTTCCATTACATTCCGCTCAACAACTTTTTTCCTTATCAAACAATGTCTATACTAATTTGGACATTATGCTTACTTCAGTCGATGAAGCTAAAAAAGTTTCAATTGATATTGAGAATTATTTGGGATATCCTTTTTATGCAAGAAGTGTGTTCGAATTACATTCTTCTATTTTTACCTGGATTGAATTGCAGAAACAGCCAATACCAATTGTACTGAGTCTTATTTCCGCCGTTGCTCTATTCAATATTATCACAACCTTATTAGTTTCAATAGTTGAAAAAACACATTCAATTGGTATTGTACGTTCTTTAGGACTTTCTTCAAAAACGTTGTTACTTCTTTCCTTGTTTCAAGGACTAAGAATTGGAGTGCTCGGTTCTGTTATTGGTATTACAATATCATTGCTATTCTATTGGTTACAATCTCAGTTTTTCCTCATTACCCTCAATCCTGAAATATACTTCATTGACCATTTACCAATTGTATTAGTACCTGATAAAATGTTGATTGTTGTTGGGATTACGATTGGAATTTCTGTACTAGCAACTATCATTCCTGCACTAGTTCTTACAAGAATATCTATTGTGAAAGCGTTACGATTTACGTAAATAGGTCGAATGATTATTTCGAACTTCTTAGATCGAATATATAGGTAAATAGCGAATCCTTTGGAGAAGTTCCAACTGCATTCGTATAGATAGGATTTGAGAATGCACCTTGCATTTTTTTTGATAATTTTCCTGCTAACTCGACGTGTGGCTCATATGCTATATAAGCTCCATTCTCATTCAATTGGAGTCTATTTCCAATAGAAACAATGTAATAATCTATGGAGTGTTTTTGCAACACTGTATTAAGATTTTCTTCGTTTTTAATAGACAGAACCATTTCTTTATCTGCAACTAAACCTTCTACTTGTAAGACAGGTTGTTGAATCAAGTAAGCAGTTATACCAGCTCTATCGCCCATAGCAAACCTGCCGGAAATGCCTTTAGAATCTATGAAATTATTAATGCGTTTAGCTTCATTATAGATAGAAGTTCGTTGTACTTCCGCTAATTGTTGTGACGAATAAATATAGACATCTTTGTTGTAGTTATATGCAGAATAGGCTGTATACAAAATACCAAAACCAGAAATACAAATAAACAACAACTTAGAATAATGCTCTCTGAATGTTGTAAGTTTTGAAAATTTTATGGTTGAAAACAAGCATAAAGCAAAGAATGCCCCGAGATAATTTGGATATTGATACCACCACCATAACGAAACCCATGGACTTCGGAATCCATTCCACAAAAGAAAAATACAAGGAAAGAAGATAAAAATTCCAAGAACCCATCGATACTCTGGTAATTGTTTTTTATACCGGACAAACCAAAGTATCAAACCAGAAATTATAAAAAGAGCTGAAAGTTTGGAGCTAATGCCTTCATTTTTGAAAAGTAAATACTCTAATGGAGCAACTTCAAAAATAAAACCTGGTTTGGACAATGACTTTGCCATTCCAGAGACTGGAAAGAGACTTCCAAATACCGTTACATTAACAACAAAATATATCCATAGCGGGGTCAAACCAACTATAACCCAAAGAATTATCTTCCACGAAAGTTTCTTGTTTTCAATCGATTGAATCACAAAGACGATTCCTGCTCCGAATAATAACCAAGCAGTATCTAATCTGGAGAGCATTAATACAGCAGAAAGCAAACCAAATTTTAAAGAGATTTTGTTATCCCACTCTGAAATTAATGGATGGAGAAGGAGATAATACCCCCATAAAAGAGCCATCGGAACAGCTACTATCACTTCCATTCCAGTGGTATTCATTCGATTGATACTCAGAATAATCAGCGCTGAAAAGAGTGGAATATAGTATGATTCATTCGAAATTTTATTTCCAATTTTTGTGAGTAACTGAAAACTACAGATACTACTAATACAAGCAATGAGGGCTATCGTAATAAAAAAAGGATTGCCAACACCTTGAAAAATATAGATAATACCTGAAAGAATAAGGAACCACAATGGGTGATAACCATTGGTCATTGTGAAAGAATCAAAGGATGAATGTCCATTGAGTGCGAGGTTTTTGGCTGTTATGACATAATAATAGAAATCATCTTCAAACAAAGATATGTATCCATCATTGTGAAAATAGTACGCACCAAAAAATCTTGCAAGAACTCCAATTAGTCCTATGCAGAGGATACAATAACTGATTATTGAAACTGCTTTTTTTCTCATTGTAGCCACAAAGATACAAAAAAAATAGCAATACCATTTCTGATATTGCTACTGAAATTGTTCCATTTAGACCAAATCTTTATGGTTGAGGTGTAGGTATTGATAGATTAGGATATTTTAATTCTGGCGGTAGTTGAGTACTATTAACATACACATCATTTACCTTATTCCAATCTAATAGTGCCCAAATTGCATCTAAATATAACTGTCGACGATTTTGGTAATTCAAATAATAAGCATGTTCCCACAAATCTATTCCAATTACGGGTCTTAGATTATCATTAGGAACTTCACCTTGAAACCTCATTAATGGATTATCTTGATTTGGGGTAGTTGTGATAGAAAATTCATCCTGTTGATCAACACATAACCAAACCCAACCAGATCCAAATCTACTCATTCCAGCTTCAACAAATTGAGCTTTAAATTGATTTAAACTAGTATACTGTTGAATTAATTTCTCAACAATTACTAATGCTTGAATGTTTGCATTCTGATTATTAACACTTGGTAGATTATATTCAGTTGGAAGTGGATTTAAAATATACCAATACAATGAATGGTTGTAATGTCCTCCAGCATTGTTTCTGACTGCAGGTTTGTTCATTTCAGTGGTGTTTTGTAACAAGTTAACTAAATCTGAATTATTATAATTATTCGGATTATATTGTTCATTCAACTTATTAACATAGGTTTGATGATGCAATGAATGATGAATTCGAACTGTGGCTTCATCAATTATAGGATGTAAAGCATTATGATTATAATTTAAAGTTGGCAAAGTAAATGGCATAATCTATCTTTCAATTTGTTTTAAATGTACGTAAAAACACGTAGTAATTTTTTGAATATTGTGTTACTATCTGGTAACTTTTTGAATTAGTATAGAAGAAGTGGTTGTAAGGTCTTTGGCACGTATGCCTTCTTCTAATTTTTTTTGTGTTACTAAATAAGAACTAGTGTATCCCATTGACACCATAAACGTACGGTGAATGGCTAGTTCTAAGTATTGATTGTTGCGAACCGGTGAGGTGAAAAAACCTCTGGGATTTACGTTTTTAACTGTAAAAGTAGTATCAATTTCATTTTTAGTAATTTGCAAAACTAATCCTTGTGGAATTGTTTTATATCCTTCTGCTACACCATTTGCTGATTGAATTACTTCTGGAGTACAAAATACAACATTTCTTCCTGCATTTTCAATGATGGAACGAAGGAGAACTATGTACAATCGTTGCAATTTTGATGCTTCAAATGGTTTTTCATTTTCAAATAACGATAAATAGGTTGTGTATGCTTCAAACTCTTTTTGTGATTTTCTATAAACTTCCGGATACCATCGTTTTACCATTTGCGGATACCAAGTTCGACGCAAAAGTTCACATTCAATCAATACTAAATCAGGTCGATAGCCCTCAATTTTTTGTTTATACCAAAAAGCTGAACAAAAATAATCCCACTGCGAGGATAAAATAATACTATTTTTTGGTAATTGATCTGTGAGCATTGAGACATAATCTTCTACTATAGTATTCTTGTGCTGAGAAACATCCTCCCAGAAAATTGCAACACTACAACAAGGAAGAACAGCAACAACAAATGCAATCCATTGATACTTTACACACCATTGCAAAAGCGAAATCGATGCAAATACAGATACCAACACTATTGGAATGACAAAGTATAATTGAATGTCAGGTATCCCATACGAGAGTATAAATGGCATACCAACTATAAAATAGATAAGTACCAGCAATACAACTGATGTATTCTTCTTCCAAAGAATAAACATACTTACAATGGAAAGTACAGTTCCTACGCCCAACGTAGAGGTACCCAGTTCTTTGATAAAATCACCACTATTTCTTATAAAGGTCTCCTTAGATTCGAACATCCATACGTGGAATTGCTTACCCCGAATATGATACATAAATGCATCATAAGACCGTGAAATTTCTCCCCAATTGAACGGAACATCAGAATACGAACGAAGCAAAGGAACTCCATAGACTGTTATTGCTAATAACATTAGCGACAATCCTACCAAAATGGGTTTGATATTTTTGACTGTTCGGTAATTGTGTATGATAACAATACTATTGACTGCTATGGCAAAAAAAACAAAAGAACTATGTGTTGCAATAGCTAAAACTGATAGATAGGAAACAACAAATGATGTTTGTATAGTTGGTCGTAAAGACCATTGCACAAATGCAAAAAATACAAAAGAAAATGCAAAAAACTGCAAACTATACATTTCAAGATAGCTTGCTATATTCCATAAAGAACTCGAAAATGCAACTAATAAAACCATCGATACTGTAATTGCATTTTTATACCATGAATTGTACTTTTCTTTAAGCGAAGTCTGAATCAGCGAAACAACTGTAAGATGCAATAATGAAACACCAATCGACACCATTGCAGCTGAAAATAAATTCTTTGAAAACACAGAAGAACTTACCATACTAACAACAGTATCCCACATGCTTGAAAACAACATAAAGAGCGGCGATCCAGTAGGATGTGGCACTCCAAAAGTGGACATAACTCCAAGCAACTCACCATTATCTGAGAAAACAATACCTCGGGCGGTTGTCAGCGAATAAACGACAAAACTTATAACTCCACACAGAAAAGAAACAAGATACTCTTGTTGAGTGAATTTTTTCATCTGAATGCAAAAAAAAGCCCAGAGACTAACAAAAGCACTGGGCAGTTTGAGAATTTATAGTACTTATTTTCCACTATTGATAAATGAACTCCATGCATATCCATTTGGAGTTTTACGACCTTCCAATGCTAACTCAACTAAATATTGTGCAGCAGTATCCAAAACCCATTCAAAATTTTCTTCTTGTACAGAAGATTTTTCAGCATCAGGAGCAGGATTTAAGAAATCTATAGCATAAGGAATGCCATCACGAACGGCAAACTCTAAAGTATCAAAATCATAATCTAAGGCAGTTACCAATCGAATGCAATAGTCTTCTAACTGCTCTAATCGCTCTTTTGATGGTGTAAACGAAGCAACATAACGTAAATGATGAGGGTTACGAGGTTCATATGGCATAATTTTAATATACTTTTTCCCTATTGCATAGCAACGGTAATACTCGTCAAACTCGATTCCTTCTTGGAGAATCATCGTAATATCACCAGTTTGGTCATAAGCATCGAAAAACTCTTTTGGATTATCACATTTATACACGTGTTTCCATCCACCACCATCATGAGGTTTTAAATATGCTGGAAAACCAACATAGTTAAACATTTCTTCCCAATTAAGAGGATAAATCATATTTCTCATTGACTCTGAAGTCGTAGATGGAGGATGATTTTTTGTAGGTAATAATACCGTTTTTGGTACCGGTACTCCTACTTTTTCCGCAATTGCACAATTGAAAAATTTATCATCTGCTGACCACCAAAATGGATTGTTTACAACTCTTACACCTTGTAATGCAGCAAATTTTAACATTGCTCTATAAAATGGAATATCTTGAGAAATCCTATCAAGAATTACATCATATTTTAACAAATCTTCTAATGTGACTCCGCCAGTTTTAATAAATTCAGCGGAAACTCCCTCAACTTCTAAACTATTTATTCTCGCAACAAGTGCTGGTGGGAACGTCTGTTCCATACCAAATAACAGACCAATTGTTTTCATAATCGTATCTTTAAAAAATGTGCTTTTTAGATTCAGTTTCTTTCTAAGTGCAAATATAAACAATTATCTATTTCAATTAGATAAATTTCTACTATTATAGGAAAAAAACTTCAAATCTCAGTATTTACACGAAATTCAATTTGTAAGTGTCCTTTGTTTTTTTTGATTGATATTGATAGTACAAAATTATGAAACAGTGGGCTGATGGAGTTTATTTGCTAGGAACATTCGAGTTTTTTCAAACAGGATGTTGGATGTTAATTCATGGCAATGAAGCAGCGATTGTCGAATTTCCACCATATACTCCTGGCTTTAACAAATCTCCTGCAAGTGTTGCTAAAAAAGCATGTGATGAACAAGGACTGACCGTTAAATATTTACTTTGTACACACACTCATCACGATCATTATAGCACTCGTACAATGAAAGAATTTCAAACACTATTTCCAGATGCAGAATTTTATCTACAGTCTGGTTTTAGAAATGAAGTTCGATTACCTAATAAAAACATTCATTTTTTTGATGAACAACAAGTTTTGTTTTTGGAGCAAGAACCACTAATTTTGGAACATGCCCCAAAACATTCTATGACTGATACAATGGTGATTTTCAAAGGTTCAGTATGTACTGGAGATTGGGAATTAAATACCTTAATTTCATGTCATGATGATAAACCTAGATATGCCGTAAAAAAGGAAGTGAAGGTTCGTTCAATCGAAAAAATGGCTAAATTTCAGGATAAATATCAATACTGGATTCATACTATTTATTCTGCACATGCAAATGACTTCAGAAAAGATATAGATTTTACTTCCTTAATGAAGTCGACTCTTTCACCGTCCTTACCATAAAAGGGGTATGTCATTAATTTCCAAAAGCTGCGAAATAGCGAATTCCAATTCGGAATAGTAGGATATTCATCATCCATAAAAGCACTATCCAAGCTCCACCCAACACGAAGTAAAATAGATATTGATGAAATGTTACACCTTGAGTGATAACTAATGCAGGTGTTGAGGCTAAAAATTGAAAAGGGAGATATGAGAATGCTTTTTCAAATACAGGTGGTAATGCTGAATATGGTACCAAACTTCCAGATAAAAACCATGTTGCTATGTCTTTTATGATATGGAAAGTCCAAGTTTCATCAACCCAAAAAGCTAAATAAGAAAGTAATAATCCCATCAATATATTTGATATCACACCTATGAGAACAAGAGGTAATGAAAGTAAAACATTCACAACTGAGAACGATACAGAATAATAGACAAAAAATGGGATTCCAACAACAAAAAGTATAAGAATTGTTCCCACAAAAGTTGCTGTTCTTTCAGCAACTGAAGAGAAAATTACATAGCCAATATGAGAAATTGGCTTTACTATATATTTGCTAATCGTACCCAATCGTATTTCATCAGAGGCTGAACGTTCTGCTTTACCACTTTTAGTAATTGCTGAAACAATACCTGCAATTGCAATATAGACTAAGAGTGAAAAGTGTGAAAAACCACCTATTGATACTGTAGTTGGAGAAGATTCATACACAGCATTCCATAGAAATACTTGAACGACAATCCCAATAGAAATATTAATAAATAACTGAAAAAGGAAATTGAATCTGTATTCTAAGGCAGAACTAATCCCAGCTCGTAAAACAGCCACATATTTTCGAAACAATTCTTTCAACGTAATGCCAAAGCTAATTCTATAATTTCTTCCGGAATACTTGAATGAGAAGTTTCTGGTTTCACTGCTTCAGATAATGGTAATACAGCAGGAGGTTGACCAGTATAAAAAGCTGTATAAAATCCAGAATCAACATTGTTGTAAAATGCATCTTTGACCATTTTATATGCTACCCAACTTGCTCGCAAAATATCCGTAACTGCCGTTTTACCTCCACGTTGAAAATAGCTCATATCAACAGTTCTAATTTCACGTTCGATATTTCTACGTTTAAAAATACCCTCCAAAATGCTACGAACCTCTAAAATACTCTTATCAAATGCTTCGGCTATAATAATTCTGGTATCACGATCTCTTCGTTCTATCATAGTTGCCATTTTTTCAAAGTCAATATCTTCCCCTGGTTGAATCATATATTCAGCTCCTGCAGCAATGCCTGAATAGACTGCCAAATATGCACTTGCTGCTCCCATAGATTTTATAAGATAAACTCTTCTATGTGCAGAGGCAGTGTCACGAATCCAATCTAACATTTCTAAAGATTTGTCTAATGCACTGTAAAACCCAATAGAAGAGCCATAGTTGTTACATACATCATTGTCTATTGACCCAGGTGCAATAAGTATTTTGGTTTTGTACCCTTTTTCTTTAATGATATTATTAACGGTATTAGTTGCAGCAAGAGATCCATTTCCACCACAAACAAACAAATAATCAATGTGGTTATCATGTAAATTTAGAGCAATTGATTCCTGTAAATCCTTACTTTTTTCTAAATTAGGAACACGTTGAGTTCCTAAAATCGTACCGCCGGTCATAGAAATACCTGCAACATCTAAGCGTGATATTTTTTTGAAATTATTTTCTATTGCTCCTTTCCAACCATCGTATATTCCCCAAACAGAGGTCTCTGGTTTTAAAAAAATTGCAGTTCGGACTACTGCACGTAAAAATGAGTTCATTCCCGGCGAATCTCCACCACCTGTCAGTATTGCAATTTTCATTTAGTATCCTACTATTTTTTTATTTTTTTTATCAACGAATAAATGAGACTTTTTATATCAGTAACTATTTGAATGGTGTTATGATATCAAATAGTAATATCATTTTTGAAAGTGTTGTAAATATTCAACTCCAGACTTCCAAATATCACCGGCACCCATTGTTACTATAATATCGTTTGGCTTTGCTAGTTCTATAAGTAAGGCAGTTATTTCAGCTTTGTTTTGAACATAATAGACATTACTATGTCCATATTTTTTGGTTGCATTTGCAATCAATTCCCCATCAATACCTTCAATTGGTAATTCACGTGCAGGATAGATGTCTGTTATAATCACAACATCTGCATCATCAAATGATTTTCCAAAATCAGTGTAAAAATCTCTTGTCCTCGTAAAGGTATGAGGTTGAAAAGCTGCAATAATTCTATTCGTAGGCCATCCAGTTCTTGCACCTTTGAGTGTAGCTTTTACTTCACTTGGGTGATGAGCATAATCATCTATAACCGTTACGGAATTAGCAGTTCCTTTTTTCTCAAATCTACGGTACACTCCCGCAAAATCTTGTATTGCTTTTTGAAGTGATGAAAACGGTATTCCCATTTCAAGACCAACTGCAATTGAAGCTAATGCATTTAGAATGTTATACAACCCTGGTACATTAATGGTTACTTCACCACAAAGTTCGCCATTTTTCAACACATCAAAAGTAGAAGTATGTTCTTTGTAGCGTATATTTGTAACTCGAACATTTGCATGGCGAGATTCTCCATAGGTAATAACTTTTTTCTGAATAGATGATAGAATTTCTTTCACTCCCGCATCATCTAAACATACAACTGCAAAACCATAAAAAGGTACTTTATTTGCAAATTCTATAAATGCCTTTTTGACTTCATCAAATGTGCCATAGATATCTAAATGTTCTGCTTCAACATTGGTAAGAACTGCAATTGTCGGAGACAATTGCAAAAAGGAACGATCATATTCATCGGCTTCCACAACAGTCCATTGTCCTTTACCTAATCTTGCGTTTGTCCCACCAAAACCACTTAGTTTTCCTCCTACAATAACTGTTGGATCGAAGCTCCCATTCATAAGTGCTAATCCGCAAAGAGAGGTTGTCGTCGTTTTACCATGGGTACCCGCAATTGCCAAACAATAGTTCAATCTGCTCACTTCTGCTAGCATTTCTGCTCTTCGAAGCATTGGTATATTTTGTTCGATTGCAGCCTTTGTTTCAGGATTTTGGTCTGGTTTGACAGCACTTGAATACACAACAACTTCTGCACCAGCAACATTTTCAGCAGAATGTCCCAAATAAATTACTGCACCTTTAGCAGCTAAACCTTCAGTAACATCTGATTTGGCTAAATCAGATCCACTAACTATAAAACCTTGAGAAAGGAGTATCTCGGCAATTCCCGACATTCCAATACCACCTATTCCGACAAAATGTATATGTTGTACGCTTGAAAACATGGATTTATTATACTTAAATTATTAAATTCTGCAGTTACGAATAAGCAAATTTACAACTTTTTTAGTTCATTGACGACATTCCAAACAACAAAATCAAGGTAGCCACTCAATTCACCTTGAATTTTTTGTAAAATTTTGCAGACAACTTATTTATTCTTAATTTTATGAACATTACACTTCACAAAAAAAGAGCCTTAGTGTGTGGTTCTACTCAAGGAATCGGAAAATCTATTGCCGAATTATTTGCATCTATGGGTGCAGAAGTAGTTCTTTGTGCCAGAAATGAAGAAGCACTTCAAATGGTTGTTGCTTCGTTACCCAAAATTGATGGAACAAATCATTCGTATATAACTGCTGATTTTTCTAACCCACAGTTAGTAAAAACTCAAATAGAGAACTTTTGTTCCAGTACAAATAAATCATTTGATATTGTTGTCAATAATACTGGTGGACCTGCAGGTGGTCCTATTTTGAATGCAAATGATGAAGACTTTATCAATACGTTCAAAGCCCATATTTTAGTAAGTCAATCTATAGCACAAGTTGTCACACCTTTGATGAAAGAAAAAAAATTTGGTAGAATTATTAATATCATTTCTACCAGTGTCAAACAACCTCTTGATGGACTTGGTGTTTCTAATACTATTAGAGGGGCTATGGCATCTTGGGCGAAAACACTTGCTAATGAGCTTGCTCCTTTTGGCATAACCGTTAATAATGTTCTACCTGGTGCAACTATGACTGCTCGATTGGATACTATCATCAAGAAAAAGTCTGCATCAACCTCAAAAGCTGAAGATGCTATCTCTGAGGAAATGATGAGAGAAATACCACTCGGACGTTTTGCTCATCCAGAAGAAATTGCTTATGCTGTAGGATTTTTAGCATCTGATTTTGCGTCTTACATTACAGGAATTAATGTCCCTGTAGATGGAGGAAGACTTAAAACCTTGTAATTTGGCTTGTTTAATTTATTTCAATATATTGATCATATAAATCTACAAGTGATTCTCTTTGAATTCTAAAACCACTACCATGATCATGTGGTTTTCCTTTACTATCGCCAGATTTGTAATAACCCATTCGAATATCGTATTGTATAAATCCTTTTTCCAACTTCTCAATAAATTTGTCAAATTGAAATCCAAAATACATTTTGGCATTTGTAAAGTGAAAAAATTCTTTCGATTTAACAATTTTCGTTTCTGCTGTTACAACAAAAAGGTTTGTTAGTTTATTCGTTGCATTTTTTAAATCTAAAAAAGAATAGTAATAATCTGAATCTGTAGTTTTATTTTGCAAATTGTCAATATGAATATAAACTTTCTTTGATCTTTTATTTACTTTTAAATAGAGACTATGGTTCTGTTTTAGAGTGTTTGGGTTTACTGTAAATGATGTATGTAACGATGGAGGTTTATTAGGATCTGTCGAATAACCATATTTAGAAAGTAACAATTGATTAGCATTTAAAGGATAAGTGGGTTTTAAAGTAAATAACGTTATTTTAGAAGAAGATAAAAATCGCTGCGATTTAACTTCAAATGCTCCAAAATCTGGAAGTTTATCGTTGTTTTCTTTGATTTCCATGACATCTTCAAATGTTTTACCAATAGCAGTATTTCCACTTCGTGAAGCTGGTATAAAGCCTTTGTTTTTTACTTCTTTGAATTTCTTAATTATCAGGCTTCTTGACTTCATAGGTACTATAATTTGGTAATAAGTCTTTTGGACTACAATTAAATATATTTGCTAATTTGTTTATGTGATTTAAGTTATACTTACTTGAAAACTTATTGCTTTCAACCTTTCCAATAAATCCATTACTTACACCCAAAAAGTTAGCTAATTGTTCTTGAGAATATCCTGATTCTAATCTTTTTTGTCTAACTATGTCTACGATAAGTAGATCAAATTTTGTTTTGCTCATACAATATTTTATTGCTAATTTCGAAATAAATTACTATCATTCCACTTACCATTAGGCAAGTATTTTTACATGAAGCCAAAAAGAACTATTGATTCTTCATGGGATTTTCGAGGAGTAAATACCAAAGAATATACCCACTGTTACCATAATTACCCTGCAATGATGATTCCCCAAATTGCACGAAGATTAATTACCGAATCAAATGTCAAGAAAAATTCTCTTCTTTTCGACCCATACTGTGGTTCTGGAACTTCTTTAGTTGAAGCTCAGATATATGGAATAGATTCAATTGGTACTGATTTGAATCCTTTAGCAAGACTAATTTCTGAAACCAAAAACACTCACTATAAAACTGATGAAATATCAAAATTCATATCTGTCTTAAAAGATCAATGTTTAGCTTTTGATGTAACCGCAAATAATGAATTTGATTTCTATAACAATATAGAATCATCAACACTTTTTGACGAAAATTTTTCTAACTATATTCCAAATTTTTACAATCGAGAGTATTGGTTTAGTAATGATGTTCTAAATGCTTTAGGATTTTTAAAGTATCTTATTGAAAACAGTATATCACAATCTGAACAGTCTTTCTTTTTGGTACCATTGAGTGAAGTTGCACGTGAATGTTCTTATACAAGAAATAGCGAGTTTAAACTATTTAGAATTCAAGAAGATAAATTACATTCATTTAAACCAGAAGTTTTTAAAAAGTATTTTCAAAAGCTCGAAAGAAACCTAACTGGTTTGATCTCCTTTAATGAAAGTTGCAAAACACAAAATAATTTGGCAACTGTTTTTGATTTTAATACATGTGAAGGTATTGACCAAACAATTATTCCTGAAAGTTCTATAGATGTAGTGGTTACATCACCACCCTATGGAGATTCACGAACAACGGTTGCTTATGGTCAATTTTCTATGTTATCCAGCAATGTAATTGGTTTTGAGAATGCTAATAAGGTCGATAAATCTTTAATGGGTGGTAAGATAGTTTCTCACTCTTTAAATGAGACACCAATTTCTTGCAAAGAAGAATTGGAGAAAATTTATTCTTTATCTGAGAAAAGATTTAATGAAGTGGCGTCGTTTTTAACAGACTACAAAAACTCAATATTGAATGTTTCAAAAGTATTAAAAAAGGGTGCAAAAGCTTGTTATGTTTTAGGAAATAGAACTGTGAAAGGTATTCAAATTCCGTTAGATTATGTAACTGTTGAGTTTTTTTCAGAACACGGTTTTTCACATATTGATACTATAGTTCGGAACATTCCAAATAAACGAATGCCTAAAGCAAATAGCCCAACAAACATTGTTGGGCAAGTTTCAGAAACTATGAATAAAGAATACATTGTATTTATGCAAAAGCAATAATTACGCTTCACCAATCATATTTGCAACTATTTTGGCAGAACTAATGACACCGGGCATTCCTGCTCCGGGGTGAGTTCCTGCTCCAACAAAATAGAGATTCGGAATGTCCTCGCTAACGTTATGAGGACGGAACCACGCTGATTGAGTCAATATTGGTTCAACGGAAAATGCACTTCCCAAATAACTGTTCAAAGTCGATTGAAAATGGAGTGGATCAATTGAGAATTCCGTTACAATATGCTTTGACAAATCTGGCATATAGCGTTCTTCCAAATACTTCACAATCGCATCACGGTACGGTTTAGCTTGCGTTTTCCAGTCTGTTCCATTTTTTAAATGTGGTACTGGAGAAAGTACATACCAGCAATCGCAACCTTCTGGTGCTAAGCTTGTATCCGTAGCCGTTGGACGATGCAAATACAACGAAAAGTCCTTTGGTAATTCTTTTGAGCCAAAAATCTCTTCTAACAATTCCTTGTATCGTGGTCCCATCAGTATTTCATGATGTGCTATATCCTCATAGCGTTTATTTGTTCCGAAATAGAGAACAAATAAAGACATCGAATACTGCATCGATTCGTATTTTTTGGGAGTATTAACAACTGTATGTCTCGTCGATATCATATTCATATAGGTATAGGCTACATCTGCATTTGAGACAACTGCATCAAATGGCATAAAGCGTCGTTCTTTGCCAATGAAGACGCCATCCGCTTTTCCAGTTGCATCATTGACCGAAATTTCGTCAATTTCCGAAGAGAGCATCACCTTACCACCAATATCAGTGAAAAGTTTACCCAAAGCTTCTACCAAAGCACCGGTTCCACCCATTGCAAACCAAACTCCCCAGCGTTGCTCGAGCGTATGAATAAGTGCATAGATTGATGTTGTTTGAAAGGGATTTCCACCAACAAGAAGTGGATGAAACGAAAACACTTGTTGCAAGCGTGGGTCTTTGATATACGTTTTCACTAATTCAAAAACAGAACGGTTTGACCGTAATTTCACCAAATCTGGTAGGACTTTCACCATATCCATAATTGTAGTGAATGGTTTGTCTATCAAATCAAATCCAGTTTTGAAAATAGCTTCGGTTTTTTCGAAAAACTTATCATATCCAGCGACATCATTCGGATTGAAGCGTTTGATTTCTTCGCGTACATGGTCACGATCACCAGTATAATGAAAAACACTTCCATCTTCAAAACGGATATTATAGAATGGATCAATTTTGACGATAGAAACATAGTCTTTTGTTTTTCTTCCTGCGATCTCAAATAGTTCATCAATCAAAGAAGGTGCCGTAATAATAGTCGGACCTCCATCAAAAGTAAATCCATCTTGTTTGGTAACGTATGCTCTACCGCCTAATTTGTCACGCTTTTCAATAATTGTAACTTGGTGTCCTGCTGCTTGTAATCGTATTGCTGCAGATAATCCCCCAAACCCACTACCTATAACTACTATCTTCATATCACTTTTAAATTTTTTTTCTTCTAACAAAGACCATTAACGAACTTTTAGTGGAAAAAGTTCTTTCCATAGAAAAAGCTACTAAATCGTCTTTACAATAGAAATACAAATGTTTTGTATTTTTGTTAAGACAATTTTTTTTAGATACTTGCACTTACATACATAATTATGGAAATACAACAAGAAACAGTCAAAAAAGAGCGTGTGTATCTGCTCGATTTAGCTCGTTTTCTTGCTATGGTGTTTATGATGCAAGGACATACATTAGATTCTTTGGTTTCTCCAAAGTTTCTTGATGTAACTAACTTTCCATGGAATATTTGGCATTCATTCCGTGGATTGACAGCTCCAGTATTCCTCATTATCTCTGGTGCAGTTCATGTTTATGTACTCAAACGTTCCGAAGATGGAAGATTAACAAACGATACTATCTATAAGCGTATCCGATGGGCAGCAATCATTATGATGATAGGATATTTATTAGTATTTCCTGCCAATCGAATGTATGATTTGATTTATTTAGATTCAAAAGGTTGGCAAGTTTTCTTTCAAGTTAACATTCTTCAGTTGACTGGTATTTCTTTGGTGTTGTTACTCTTGGTGGCTATGCTCACTCATTCTTCTCGGTCACTTGGAAGGGCTTCGCTCGGTATTGGAATTGCTATAACGTTCATAACTCCATTTATTCAATATATAGACTGGTTTTTATATATTCCTGAAGGAATTGCAGCCTATATTTCTTTTGAACACGGCTCTATATTTCCAGTATTTCCATTTGCAAGTTATCTTTTCTACGGTGTTGCTTTAGGGTCGTATTTAAAGAATGTTCCTTCTGAACAATGGACTCAAAAATTAAAAAAATTAGCATTAACTCTTGGGTTACCTCTCTTTGTTGTTGGAGTAGGTTTGAATTTACTACAAGCATATCTTACTGGCACTGAACTTACAGAATTTGGCAGAGCAAGTGCAGGACTTGTACTTACTAGAATTGGAATTGTATTAGGAATACTTTCCTTTTTGTCGTATGTCTATCCTTATGTCAAATCCTTTGACCAATACACCATCATTTTCAGTCGTAAATCGCTCTATATATACGTTATTCATTTGGTATTACTCTATGGATGTACATGGTTTCCATCCATTGCGAAGCTTTATCCACAGCAGTTACCTTTATGGGCAGGATTGACCTTAGTGCCGATAGTGATATCGATAACGCTCGGTTTTGTTGCTGTCATACATTTTGCAGAAAAACGCTCCAATAAACTTATCAATGCATTACGATTCACCCTTATTGGGTTTTTAATTTATATGCTTTTTTTACAATTCTAACCAATAAACAATGCAGTTATCTGAACAAACTAAAGCACCAAATTTTACAGCTCAAACAAATGGCGGAAATACTATTTCTCTTTCTGATTATAAAGGTAAATGGGTTATATTATATTTTTACCCAAAAGACAACACAACAGGTTGCACCAAAGAAGCATGTGATTTTAATGACAATTTCCAATATATCACCGCAAAAAACACCATCGTTTTGGGTGTGAGCCCTGATGATGTGAAATCTCACGACAAATTTGTGAACGATTTTTCGTTGTCATTCCTTTTGGTAAGCGACCCAGACAAAACCATTTGCAATCAATATGGAGTGTGGGGAGAAAAATCAATGTACGGCAGAAAGTATATGGGCGTCATTCGCACTACCTTCATTATCGACCCAAAAGGCAAAATCCAAAAAATATACGAAAAAGTAACCGTCACCAAACACGTCAAAACTGTCCTCAAAGACCTCGAACAACTCCAATCAACTTCCAAATAAACTATCCTGAATAATTTTCGGTTTTTCTTTGGGTTTCTCATTGAGAAGTTCACTGTCGAGAATTGCTTCTACTTCTGGATAATTATGGGGTGTGAGAATGTCGGATACGTTGGTATTGGTATTCGAGGTAATTAATTTGGAAATGGATTTGGCAATCATAGGAGCCTTACTTGGCTCAAAAAACAGTTCTATTTGTTTCTGTTGTAACGATGGGTCTATCCATTCTTCTTCACGATGTCTGTCAATGATGACTGGCATACGCAATTTTTCGTTATGGATAATCTGCATCAAAGGATTGGCAGCAGTGGTGAGTATGGAAACGGTTTGCATTACTTCGCCAGTTTCCTTGTTCAACCATTCTTCAGTTATCCCAGCTAAGGAAAATATTTCTTCCTCTTTGTGGGAAATGTGATACGGAAATTTGTGTTTGCCCACAGTACGCCATTCGAAAAATCCCGTAACAGGAACCAAACAACGACCTTCGCTAATTGCGCTCCGAAAGGACGGCTTTTCGAATACCGTTTCCGACCGTGCATTCAGCGTTTGATTGCGAATCTTCAAAGCATCTTCCAATGATTTCACCCATCTCGGAATCAACCCCCACGACGCCAATTGAATTTGATTCTCATTCCCAACAACAGGCAATTCTTCGTGTGCAAATCCAGAGGTATGATACAATGGGTCAAAATCCACTCCTGGCTTAAACGCCCGATTGAACCGCTCTTCCACTTTCCCTTTTGGTGTTACCACCGACGCATGAAAACACATAGATTAGCTTATGATTTTGGTGGTAAAGATTTTTTTGCAGAAGAATTACTAACTACTTTTTTTCCAGTTTTTTCTTCAATTTGTTTACGGGTATTACCAGCAATAGTACCACCTTGTTTAGCAATTACTTTATTTTCAAGAAAAGTCTTTGGTTTTTTTTCTTTACTAATTTCAGTTGTCGTTGCTTCTGCCAACATATTTAATACTAATTCCAAATTAGTCATATTATCTCTCAAATTCTCGTTCTTTAGATCCTTGAGTTTTTTATACCCTTTTACTGAATAACCACTCCAAGCTTTTGTAATTTCATCTGTTAATATAGCATATTCCTGACCTTTTTTGACACCTCGTTTATCCCATTCGTTTGTTAATTCATTTCGAACTTCGATACTTTTAATTCTTTGGTTTATCCATTCCTTACTATAACCTTTCTTTTGATATGTTTCTAAAGCTCTATCAATCCCAATTTCCGGATCTTCAATTTCATCAATTCGCTCACGAGCTACTTGCGCTATCCACAACTTAAATGGTTCAGCCTTTGGAGATGGAATTGATTGCACTAAACGGAAAATGGTCTCTATATCAGCTACATCTGTTAAGTATCTTTTACCATCTTTAGCAACTAATTTCAGTTTGTCACATTTTGTGACAATCTCACTTCCTTCTTTTTTTAATCTACTTTTTAATGTAGTCCAATAACTTTGAGCAGATTTATATTCAGATTGACTTGTTAGGATGGAAATAATATCAATAATTGAAAAATACCATTTTTCATTTTCATCATTCCAAATAGAACGGACAAAGTTTTCTTCAAATAGTTTAATTGAAGTATCTTTTTTCATTGAAATTTTCTCCTGTAAGTACAGATATAAATTTTTAAAGTCTTAGAGTCTAATTTGAACTAATAAATCAATATAAATTTGACATTAAACTTTCATTCATAATATTTTACTTCACCAACATCAATTTCGCTTTGTCGAAAAGGGTTGGTGTTTCGATAGTGATGAAGTACAGTCCGTTGCTGAAGTTTTTTGTGTCTACTTCGATTGTTCGCGAACCACTCGTAGTAAAACCATACGAATCCATCAAAAAGCCATTCGAATTGTATATTTTTAACGTTGAAATTCCATCTTCTATCAAATTCATGTTGATTAAAACTCTCCCAATACTCGGAACAGTTGACACAGTAAGAATGGGTAAAGTTCTCTTGTTTTCAACTACACTTGTCCCATTCATCACAAGAGAAAATACGGAATCTGATTGATCTTCTTGAAGGACATTTTCTTCAATATCCCATATTTTAATCTCATTCATAGAATTAGAAACTAATTTTTTTCCATTAGGAACATAGTTTACCTTATCAATACCTCGATTATGTCCAATCAAATTTCTAATTATTTTTCCGGAAGAAACATCACAAATTCTCAATATTGTGTCAGTTGTAGTAAAAGCAAGTGTTTCGCCATTAGGACTAAAATCAACATCTTTCACTATTGCAGAAAATCCTGTTACTTTATGAACTTCCACTCCAGTATTTGTAGAAAATATCTTCAACTCTTTGTCTAATCCACCTGCTGCAATCATCGTTCCATCTGGACTATAATCTATACTATATAAATCTTTATTGCCACCTTGAATAGTCATTATTGTATGTTGAAGTGGTATATAGATTATTTTGATTTCACCATCAGATTTTGAATATGCTAATGTTTGATTATCAGGACTAAATTTAAGACAGTTTACTATATTAATATCCGAAATTCTATCAATTCTATTTCCAGTAGTAATATCCCACCTATCAATATACATTCCTTGACCAGCTGTTGTGAGAAAATAACTATCATTACTAAAAGCAAGATTTGTAATTGTGTTATTATTTTCTGTGATTAAAGTTCTTAATTCTTGCCCAGAAGTAACATCCCACAATCTGACTGTTTTATCATCTGATGCAGAAGCTAACTTTGTACCATCTGGACTAAATAGAATTTGATATACTTCTGCATTATGCCCAAGGATTGTTGAAAGAAGTTGTCCAGTTTGTATATCCCACACTTTTATACATGGGTCATAACCAACAGAGGCTATGATATTTCCATTAGGACTAACAGAATGCGAATTAATCCTTGTAGAATCAGCTAAAATTGTTATCACAGTATCAGTTACTCTTGAATCCAATTGCTGAACCCTAATCAAACATTGATTAGAGGTAGTTTGTGGTAGATCTTTCCACACATAACTTGACCATCTACCAATTGCAATGACTTTCCAAATACCTCCGCCATCAGTACTATATTCTAATTTCACCAAATTAGAATCCCCAACACCTTCCCATTGGATAAGGATTTCAGAATCAACAGATATTGTTTCTGAACCATTAGGGTATAACAATTTCAAATTTTGTCCAATCAATGTTGAACAATAAAGACAGAAGATCATAAGATACAAATACCACATTTCTTTCTCCTTACTTAGTAGATTATTACTTCAATAACAAAAATTTTGCTTTGTCGAAGTGGGTTGGTGTTTCTATAGTGATGAAGTACAGTCCATTACTAAAGTTTTTTGTGTCGACTTCGATTGTTCTAGAACCACTCGTAGTAAAACCATACGAATCCATCAAAAAGCCATTCGAATTGTATATTTTTACTGTTGAAACACCGTCTTCGATGAGATTTATATCAATAGTTGCATTTCCATTACTTGGGTTTTGTTTAATGCTTAATATACTATTTTGTACATTCTTGTTTTTAATACTAGTTTCTTGATTAACTATCGAAAATGGAAAGGAAGATTGGTCTAAATGAAGTGTGTCAACATTATTTTTCCATATTTTAATAGTAGTATCAGTGCTTCCAGTTGCTATGAATTTATTATCGGGACTAAAGGCAAGGCATGTAACAATTTTGGTATGACCTTGAAAAGAGCTTCGTATGATACCAGTTTCAACATCCCAAATGTTAACTGAATTTCCACTACTCACTGCTAAAAATCTACCATCTTTATTATATGCAATGCTGTAAACCTTGCTTTTTTCTGCTATTGAATGTATAATTTCTCCATTGGAGATATTCCATATTACTATTGTAGTATCTGCACTGCTTGAAGCAATTGTCTGTCCATTGGGATTAATTGAAATATCCAAAATAAAGTCTTTATGACCTTTAAACGTTCTCAATAATTCATCAGTTTCAAAACTCCAAATATTTATAACATTATCGCTATGTCCTGTAATTAAGTGTTTACCATCAATACTAAATAAGACCTTTGAAACATAACCAGTATTCCATTTATATGTTTTTATCACATTCTTAGTTTCTACATCAATGATAAATATTATACTGTCATAACCTCCTATTGCTATATACTTACCGTCTTTGCTATAAGCAATTGAATAAATCTGATTGTTGCTAACAAACAACGGTTGTAATATTTTGTTAGAATCAATATCCCAATTTTGAACAATTCTATTCGAATGAGTAGAATTTATCCTCTTAGCGTCAGGACTGAATATAAATGACCAAACCCAAAGATTTCCATGTGTTAGTTTCTTTTCTATTGATTGAGTATGTAAATTCCAAATTAGAATGTCACACCGATCTGCTGAAGCAATAGTATTTCCGTTTGGATGGAATGCAATATGTTCAACTGCATCATTACTACCAATCAATGTATGTTCGCTTGAATTGGTAATTTGACTAAGAATTTGTACTTTTATAATACATTCGGAATATGTAGAATCAGGTATATTCTTCCAAATATACGAAAACCCTCTTGTCGTATCAATGATATTCCAATCAATCCCATTATTTGTACTAAAGTCGATTTGAACCAAATCTGTAGAATCAGTATTCTCCCATTTGATTACCAAACTATCACCCACAGCAAAACGCTCTCCTCCAATAGGGTGAATTAGTTTAAGCGATTGTGAGTATGCTTGTGAACAGATTACAAACAAGAGAATATAAAGGAGACTTTTCATAATCGTACTAATCAATTGGTTAAGCAACATTGTAATTATTCGATTTCAGGGATGAATAATTACCAAATATACTCAAAAATAGTTTCAATTGTTCTAAATTAGCAGTTTTTTTTACTGAAGAGAATACAGGTTTTTCTTTCTTAGTGCTTTTTGCGGTAAAACTGAATGATTATTACTTTACCAACAACATTTTTGTTTTATCAAACATAGTCGGTGTTTCAACGGTGATTATGTATAGTCCGTTGTTATAATTCTTGGAATTCAATTTGATCGTTTGTAATCCTTTTTTTGTAAAAGTATATGAATCAAGCATAAACCCATTAGAATTGTATATTTTCAACGTTGAAACGCCATCTTCAATCAAATTTAGGTCGATCGTTGCATTTCCATCACTTGGGTTTGGCGATACAGTTAACAAAGGTATTGTAGATGTCGAATGCACTAACCGTGTGCCACCTTCATAACAAAGTCCAAGTAAAGAAAATGCACCATTCAATTTACTAACTTGCGTTGAACTATCACCCAAAAGTTCAATCGTTCCAAATTTCACATCACTTTGAGTACGACTACCTAATCCAACATGAAAAATCATTTCATAAATGGTTGGATCTTGATTTTGATTTAATGGAATATTATTAATTGTAAATTTCGCAAGTGTATCGTCAATGAGTACCAAAGGATGACCTTTGGGTAACAAAATCGAAGGATTAAAGAGAATTTCTGTATTCAATGATGTTATACCACTTAATACAAAATTATCGTTTCTTATTAACTGAATTGGTATTGTAACTTCGTCCCCCGGATACCCCTCGGAATTTGGAATTATCAAGGTAATATCTCCAATTGTCCCTTCACCTTGAAATGAAACTGAAGAAGTAAATGAGCATGGTTCTCCAATTAATGATAGAGTTTGATTAAATATTTCTTTACTTGTAGGAGTAAATAATAGCTCAAGTAATGCTGAAGAATTTGCTAATACAACTAATGGGAATTGGTTTGGCGAAACACTTAATGGTATAACTAATCCTTGTACACTGTTTAAAGTTATGTCTCTATCAGAATTGTTTTTTATTTCAACGGTTAAAGTTTTTATTGTTCCAATTGTTGTTGTAGCTACTATATCTTCAACAAGCAATTGAGGAATTTGAATAATTCCTTTAGCAACAATGGTATCATTTGTCCCACATGAGTCTACTATTTTTATATTACGAGTAAATGCACCTTCCTGTGCTAATCCTGAAAATATAGCTTGGACATTTTCAGAATTTCCGACTGTTAATTGGAGATTGGATTGAGAGAGCTGAATTTCTGTTTCAGCTGATAGCAATACTGATGATTGAATTGATCCAATGTTCGTAATAGGAATCTCGAAGGATTTGCTTTCATTGGGGCATAAGATTCCTAAGTCAATTACAGGTACTGTTTGCATAGCAATACGTTCTTTTCTTCCGTTAATCGGGACTACCAAAACACTATCGGGTTCTGTTGTATTGCGAATTTCAACTGTAGCTGTTTTTACACCACTTGATTTGGGTTTGAAAGTAATTGGAATTATTACAGAACTGTCTTTTTGAATTGTTATAGGAAGAGTAGTCGTAATTTCAAAATCTGTTGCATCGACTCCAGACAAAAGTACATCAGAGATAATTAAGTCATTTTCGCTATTATTCGATAGTTCTATAAAACTACTTTGTTCACTTTCACAAAATAAAGAAGAATAGTAAGCAACGGTACTTCCCAGAACAGAATTTTTTAAAACACCTTCTCCAAATAATTGAATTTTAGCCGGACTTCCAATTCCATTGTAATGAAACTCTAACATACCACTTGTTCTTCCAACATCAGATGGAGTGAAACGCAAATCCATCAATCGTTCTTCATTCGGCATCAACGTGAAAGTGCCACCACCTTGAAGAGTTGTAAAATCAATAATATTTGGGAGGTTATGTTTGGTTTCAGAAATAGTTATTGGAACAGAACCTGTATTTTTTATAGTCACGGTTTGAATTGTGTCCTTGTACATTCCAACCATCACAGTTCCAAAATCAATAATATCACTTTGTATTTGAAGATTTTCTTCAACTCCAATACCTGAAATATTTTGCATAATCGTATCTGATTGCGTTACAATCATCACTTCAGCTTGGTGTGGTCCAACCCGAGAAGGAGTAAAACGAAACTCCCCGAAATGACTACTATTTGAATTAACTCGATATTCAGGTAATCCAGAAACAAGAGAAAAAGCACCAGCATCAAATCCACGAAAAGAAACAGATCGAACATCAAATCCCCACGTACCGACATTCCGCACAAATTCTACAACAACAGAATCCTTACTTTTTCCAATCAATACTTCCCGCATTTCTATATCGGTCGAAGCACCCATCGGCTCAACAATCGCAAACACCGAATCTGATTGATCTTCTTGGAGAACACTATATTCTAAATTCCATATTTTTATTGTACTATCTTCCGAGCAAGTAGCAAATCTATCATTATGAGGACTAAATGAAACACCAGTAATTTCATCTGTATGACCAACAAAATTTTTAAGAAGCAAGCCTGTTGATACATCCCAAAGTTTTGCTATTCTGTCCCATCCTCCTGAAACAACATATAACCCATTTGGACTATTTGAGATACTAAATACATGTTTTTTGTGACCACTTAAAGTTGATAATAGTTGACCACTATTTACATCCCAAATTTTTATAGTACTATCATGCCAACTCGAAGTAATTGTTGTACCATTTGGACTAAATTCTATACTCCATACTGTCGTTGATAGAGGTGGTATTTTGGGATCTTTCAATGATCTAATTAAATGACCACTTGATACATCCCAAATTTTGATTTGATCAAATCCAGCAGAGGCAAGCAGTGTACCATCTGGACTAAATTTAACAGAATTTACTGGTGCTGTATGACCTACTAATGAATGGATTAATGAACTTGAAGCAACATCCCAAATTTTAACAGTATTATCATAACAACCAGAAGCAATTTTAGTAGCATCGATATTAAAGGATGTACTTATTACCCAGCTTTCAGTATGACCTACAAAGGTTTTTATATGTTTTAGTGGTTCCACTTCCCATATTCTTACAGTTTTATCCGTTGTACCAGTAACTATATATTTACCATCTGGAGAAAAATTAACACTCCAATCTGCTCCAAAAACAGAACGTAGTAATTGACCAGTATTTGCATCCCATAATCGGATTGTATTATCCCATCCTGTAGAAGCCAAAAGATTTCCATCTGGACTAAAGGTAACATACTTTACTTGATCAGTATGTCCACGCAAAGTTTGTACTGAATCTTTAAAGGCACTACCTAAATGTTTTACTTTCACCAAACAAGTTTCGCTTGGAGTTTTAGGAATGTTTTTCCATTTATATTGCAATCCACGGGATGTATCAATATAATTCCACTGTTCACCATTGTTAGTACTATATTCTATTCTAACTAATTCATGTTCGCCTATTCCTTCCCAAGAAATTATTGAATCGGCTCCCACAATAAATCTTTCACCACCATTAGGTTCTGTAACTTTTAATGTATTTCCACTAGTAGATATCTTTGAAAACCCTACACTTGTAAAAAAATATGAAGGACATTGATTGTTTTCAAATGTAAACTTAGTAAAACTATAGTTACTATCCGTTGGTGTTATATTAATAGATAATGTTCTACTTTCATTAGGGGCAAGTGAAAATGAAGTAGGGGAAATTGAAAAAGCAGGATTTGAACTTTGAATCGAAGTAACATTAAAAGAAGAGTTTTGGGCTGTTACTGTAACCGATGTAGTTTGTTGAACTCCCAATGTTGGATTGTTAATTATTAAAAATTTTGGTGAGAAGTCTAAATAAGAAACACTCTTTTCAGGACTACTATACCCAGAATGTGCAATAAGTTTTTGTGTATTTTCTTTCAATTCTATTGATACAGTATTTAATTGACATAAGTTCTCGCTTTGCCATTGAATTTCGCATGCTTCATTTGATTGAGAAATTCTTAGAATTGTATTAAAAATAGTCTCGGCTTCTTTGCTAGAGCGAATGTTTTCAAAACAGATACCACCCGTTTCTGAAGCGATTTCTTTTAAAGTGCTAGTCGCATTTATACCAACAGTAATACAGAAAATTTTACAATTTTGTTTTTTCGCTTCATCTATAATCTGTATTTTGTTTGGTTCTTCTCCGTACCCATCTGTTAAAAAGACAATAACTTTTTTGTATTTGCCAGTTCTACTTACTAATAATGCACCAGCTTTTTCATTTATTAAAGCAGCATTATAGCTTGTACCACCTCTAGGGGTTAGTAATGAAATTGAATTCCTTAATTTGTTTTTATCTGAAGTATAATCTTGATTGAGATAGTTTATATCGTTAAAGCTAACTATTGCACATTCATTGTTCCCAACTGGGAGTAAATTAACCCAGCCATTAGCACCTGCTTTTGCTTTATCAATATTTCTATCTAAATTAGTACTACTACTCATTGAGCCACTAATATCTATCACTAAAACTGAAGAAATAGATTCTGGTGGTTTTGGAGCAGGACAACTAACATTGGTGATAGTTCTGGGAATGCCGTTTTCGGTGAGAGAGAGGTCGGAGATATTGGGGCGTTGTAGATTGCCTTGTGCATCGAAAGTGTAAAATTTTGCACGAATTGAGGGGAAATTTGATGCGTCTACATCAAAAAGCGATAGCGATTGTGAAGAAACAATCGAATACATGAGAAAAAAGAAAACTGTGAGTATGGTTTTCATAGTGATGCCAATCGTAATTTATTTTGTTACATTTATAGGTATTCTAAAAATATATTGAACGTTATTTCAAATATACGGATAAAAACTATACAATTTACTTGTACCTAAGAATTTTTTCAAAAGAAGTACGGTAAAAGATGTAATTTTCTGCAAAAATTGCTAAAAGTATGATATTGTGAACTATATTCTCATTAATTTGGTTTCAAACGTAAAAGGTGCTAAGTCGAATTGTAACATTTTGTTTCCATCTAGTGTTTTAAGGTTAAATTAAGAATACTAATCACTTTACACCATTTATTCATTTACATTTTTATTACTATTATGAAAGCTCTTCTTTTTCTATTCGCTGTGCTATGTAGTGCAACAGCTATTGCTCAAACTCCTTCGACATTTTACGGAATTATAAGAGAAAACTTTTTTTCTAAATATTATGATGAATTGGTAATGGATTCATTAGAAGTATTGGATTCATCAAGTATCAAATTAGGTTTTATTGATCCAGTTTCTGGTGAATTAACAACCATTAGTCAAAACTCCCTTTCGCCAGTTATTAATCTTACTGGTGCTGCAATTGACCCGTATAATAATCTATACCATTACATTGGATTTAATGTATTCAAAAGCGTTGATTTGACGACTGGTGAATTACGAAATTCAACGCCTATTGTCAATCAAAATGGAAGTACTAATTTCCAAAATTTCCGCTTTAATAATTCTGATACATCTTTGTACGGATTAGTCATCAAAACTAATTATGATTCAGCTGATAACTTTATTAATAGTGAGATGTATTTGTCTACTATAAATGTTCAAACGGGTGAGATTCGTCAAATTTCCCAAAGTTCAATAGGAATGGGATTTGCTTTAGCGGGTAGTGCAATTGATCCTTACCAAAAGGTATTTTACTACTCTACTGGAACGTATTTTATGGGAATAGATATGTATACAGGTGCAATTTATTCTATGGCAAAAATTACAATTCCTAAAGGTGGAGTGATGTTTGATAATTTCACTTACAATTGTGTTGACAATTCAATCTATGGTCTCATAAGAAATAATTACTTTTCTAAATACTATGATGAATTAGTTCAAGACTCTATGGAAGTTTTAGATTCTACAAGCATTCAACTTGGAAAAATCGATCCTGCTACTGGCATAGTCACTACTATTTCACCTTATTCAATTGCACAAGGTGGATACTCTTTGAACTCAGGATCAACAATTGACCCTAATTCTCTCACTTACTATTATAACAACGGCAGAGAACTTATTGGTGTTTCATTAGTGAGTGGCCTGATAGAATCAAGAAATGCAATATATGGAATCAATCAAAAATACTTTGAGTTAATGAGAATCCAATCTGATTGTATCGAAGCTACAGAAGCGTTACGTGGGAATCCGGTGCTTTCAGTTGAAACGAACGAAGATTCTTATCAAACAATTATGTTCCCAAATCCAACAAATGATGTATTAAAAATTCAATCTACTAAGAACATTACTTCTGTAAACGTACTTTCGTCAAATGGCACAAGAATCTCCTCAGTTGTGGCGAACGCACCTACAGTCGAGATAAACGTTACTAATTTAGCTGATGGGGTTTACTTTATCCAATATAACGTAAACAATGATACGTTTGTCAGAAAAATTGTGAAACAGCGTTCGAAGTAATTTCAGAGTCGATTTACGAAATAAACAAAAAAAGGGAAGTATGACTTCCCTTTTTTATTTATTGTTTTGTAAGAATTATGATTGTTTTTCTTTGACTGCACAAGTGGTTAAACCAAATGGTGCATACAAAGGACAAAAGCTAACCAAACTTGTTAATACAAAAACACCTGCTAAAACAAGTAACACAATTCCTAAAACTCCTGAAATTACATTAGTAAAATAAAGAATCGCGACAACTACAGCCAACACAATTCTTATGATTTTATCTAACGAACCCATGTTTTTTTTCATCGTAGCCTCACTTTTTCCTACTCATTTGGCTTTTCGGATTCGCCCCGTTTTTTTAAAGTTGGTTTCTGGTCTCCAATATAAATTATTAGAACATATTTAGACATTATAGTTAATCTTATGTCTAAAGCAAAAATACTAAATTTCTAACAAATTTTAAACAATATTGAAATTAGTAATGTATGATTAGAAATGTTGATAATCTACCATTTCGTCATTACTGTTACCAAATTCTTAAAAACCTGTTTCCGTCAAATTTGTATATACCTTTGTCAGCCATTCCAAAAAGAAGATTTCCTTCTTTATCGTTGTATATAGACCAAATATGCTGACTTTTTAATGTTGAATCAACCACAAAGTTTTTCATTTCTCGCCCGTTATACATCCAAGCACCCGTGTCACGGTCACCGAACCAAATATTTCCGTTAGCATCCTCACCTATAGAAAATACATGCATTAAAGTACCTGATTCTGCTGGGTATCTGGATGAAGTTCCTTTGTAAAGTTGGTTCTTTTTTGAGAAATTAATTATAGAATCTTCAACTGTAAGCAATACTCCAATTCCATTGTTCCCAATCCATAATCTGCCTTTTGAGTCCTCTAATATACTTCGAACGTGTATATAATCATTTTCACCATCATAATTTAGTGTACTATCATTAATAATGGTATGAAACGAACCGTTAAATCCAATTACTGCAGAATAAGTTCCTATCCATACATTTCCGTTTTTACCATTTGTAGAACAAGTAATCCCATAATCTTTTGGCTTTTTTTCATTTGGTCGAAAAAATGGATTTTGAAGTATGAAAGTTTTAGAGTTTTCGGTTTTTATAAAATCATTTCCTTTGCTTGTCCAAACATCGTTTCTTTTCACTTTTAACTTTTTTTGAGAATACAACTTATGTTCAAATGGAATTATCTGCTTTATAGTAGTAGTACCTTCAATAATACATAATCCACTATTGGTTGATATCCAAATAGTCCCATAACTGTCTTCAGTTACAGCAATAATTTGATTTCCTGGTAAACCTTCCTTGGTAGTGTAATAGGTAAATCTAGTTCCATCATATTTGCATAGTCCTTCTTGATGACTTCCAAACCAATAGTTTCCATGACTATCATGCAATATAGCTCTAATACCAGTTTTGAATGTCAAGGTATCATTAATTTGCTTTTCATTTAATGATTTTCTGCGAATCGTTTCTTTTGTAGATTTACTTTCAACACATGAACTTGCTACAAAAATCAGTAGTAAAATGATAATAGAATGTTTCATTATATAGGAACTTTCAAAAAGTTGTAAACACCCCTCTCTTCAAATCTTCACAAGTACTTCAACCACTTTCCCAATCTCAATTCTTTCTTTTTTGCGAACTTCGGCTTTGAGTGGTAAAAGGTAGCGTTGTTGTTTGGTGTCGTACCAAATTGCGGTTTTCCATTCGGTGGTTCCAATTGTGGCTATTGCTTTCAATCGACCCCAACCTTCTTCTTGCCATTTGTGAGAATTGCGGATTTCTTCTGATAAAAACATTGGGAGCGAAACGAAATACCAGCCGTTTGTACCGGAATATTTCCAAACTTCTGCTGAAAAGGTATATTGCAATTGACCGGTCATAGGTTAAAACCTAACTACAAAACTGACCCAAGGGAAACCGATAATAAATTCTTCCGCTATGTCGGAATTGTTCACAAATGCTAAATCTACTGCCAAATTATCTCCAAAAAAGCGTACACCATACGAAAAAACACTATAGTAGTTGTCATTGGAAATGAACCAATTTTCTGTAATTAGTGCTGTTTTTTGTGTTATTCTCGTCATTCCTGATACTGTAATTATAGGTTTTTGTTCAAATTGACCTTGCACATATCCCCATCCTAATCCGCCGGTAATATTGTGGTCTTTTGAACCATACGTGCCAATTCCATAGGCAATTGCTAACCCTCTTCCGCTACGAGTTCCAATATCTATATTGGGAGTATTGACATAATACAAACCTGCACCAGCATGAAAATCTTCCGTTACTTCAAAACTAACTTTGGGTGTGATAAAAAGAATTGGTTCAAAATTATTTGTGGCTATAGAACCAAATGTAGAAATCAGTTCGAATCCACCTCCGACGGAAATATTATCTGTTACACCAACATTGAAGGAATTTAATACGAGCATCGTATTTTGGTAATATCCCTCACCCTTTTTCAAATTAAATGCAGACGGACCAAACAAATACCGCGTTGCATGAGGATTTGTGAACCAATAATCACCATCTTTGATGAGTGTTTCATCAAGCTCTGTTATACTTTTAATACTGTTCATTGTGAGTTCAATTCGTTGGATGATTGGTGTTCTCATCACAATAGTATCAGATTCTTTCCCAATTATTTTCCCAATGAATACCATTCCATCATTTAGTTCAACCTTGTATGTTTTGTTGATTTTTGCATCAATAGGCTTAGTTTGAGAAAATGCACTTTCAGATATACATACGAACACTATCACGAGAAGGAAGACGAGGATGTGTCTCATAACGATTACTTTCTATTTTTTACCGCATCAAATTTGTTCATAATCAATTCTACAAACTAAACCATTTTCAAAATTACTCATTCTACTGTTGCGTCCCGATTGACCACATATTCCCTGCAAAATCCTTAAATGTTCCTCGCTTGTCAGGGTCATTTACCTGTGATTTTGGTTCTTGAACTACTTCGCACCCAGCATTGATTGCCTTGCGGAATGTAGCATCTACATTAGGTACATACACATGCATAACGATAGTTTCTGGTGGAAATCTGTCCGATGATTCGCCAAGCATTATAATCGAATCATCTATTTGTATTTCTGCGTGCATTATCGAACCGTCTGGCATATCGAAACGACGAAGTAACCGTTGCGTTGAAAATTTCCGCCATCAACGTTTTAAATTTCTCCGCACCATTAACGATAAAATACGGCGAAACGGAGTTATATCCACTTGGTTTAAAGTTGTTCATTTGGTTTGTTGGATTTGATTATAAATAATTGTCGTAAGGAAGCTAAATGTGCAAATAATACTATCGGCACTATGTATGTTGGTAACCAACTATATGGGAAGTAAAAAATTGCAATATTTGGCTGTTCAAATCCAAATTTTTGCATTGGTGAAGGCGTTGAAAAGATTGCAGTTATTACTATGTTGAACAACAATCCAAGGCAGAGTACATTCCAAATCATTACAATTATGCGTGGAATTTTTGGCTTTGTAATTCCGAAATATACTACAAACGGAGCAGTCAAACCAGCAATTATATCATAGTTACGTCCTTCGAATGTCATTATTTCTGGGACAAACTTATTGAGAAACAACATAAACAATGCTATTTCAACAGGTATTCTCACTGAATGTATTAAGGTCAAATGCTTCAGAGATAAACCATCGATAAAGTTCCTACCAGCAGATGTTGCGAATACTACAATGATAGCAATAATTGTTGGAAACACACCGAAAAGCATTAATTTTGGTGGGAATGAATGTAGGTCTGCACTATATACTGTTGATATAGACAAAAAAGCTTGAATTGCCAACCAAATAGAAAGCCCTATATAGAAAGGTTTTTCTAAAGTACGAATTTGTTCATCATTCGAATGTTTAACTGCCAAGACAAACATTTGCAATGTAGCTATAGTAGTAAGTCCAAAAAGTAGCGATATATAGATTGGTAAATTGTCTAACATTTGCTTCCTCTACCTACATTTTCACAAAACTTGTGTGTAAATTTCCGATGGTTATGTAATAAGTTCCTGATGGAAAGTCTTTGATGTTGATTTTGTTGTCGTGTCCATTATATACGATACTACCAAGATTGTTCGTTATGGTTATCATTTGGTTTGGAATAGAAATATGTATCACATCACTTGCTGGGTTTGGATAAACCGTGAGCGTTGTTGTTGCTTCATTGTCTGCAGAAGTGGTTGAGGCAACGCCAGTTCTTGGGTATTTCGTAACCACATCCCAAATCATTGTTTGAAGGTATGTTGCTAACTCAACTGATGGGATTTGTATCATTGGTGGTACATTCGGCAGTAAATTATTCGGCAAACCGACTGGACTTTGATTGAAAATACACGCATAATGAATCATCGCAATGGCATACGCACCCAATTCATTGGTATGAATATTATCGCCAAAAAACTGATTGATACTTGTTATTCCCGGAACAATTCCCAGCTGAATATCATCATACAATCGAGCCATCATTTTGTGACCTGGAATGATATACACGTGTGGAGCATTCGCAGGTTTATTGGCATTCGCATAGTCTTGCATACGTTCAAATTCCGCACCCTGAATATCCAACATCTCACGCCATGGACCATTACTATTATCCAAATTCGTCCAAGTCGTCCAAAGAAGCGTTCCAGCCCCATTGCCCTTATTCCCATTCGTCCACGCATTATTTACAAAATTAGAGAGAAATTGTTTTTGCTCTTGAATACCGTCCAAATACCACTGTTGCGAATTTCCACCTTGGTAATTAAGTGGTACACGCTCCGTAATACAAAGCAACTCCCAATTGGCAATGTCCACTCTCGCATCAGGAGCGTTATAACCAACCTTCGTTTCCCAACGGTGTTTCATCGAAGAACCTGGAACAGTTGATTTGCCCACCAATTTATCCATCAATTTCCACGCTTCTTCATTTATCTGATACCCCATCAATGTCACAAATTGTCCTGGCCAATGCGGATAAAACAGCGGATCGGTCAGCGAATGCCCACTATGAATTTGCTTCACCGTCAGCGGATACGCCTGCTTAGGTGGCAACACCTGAGCAAACACAGTACATACACTCAGGCAAAACAACAAAGTAATTAAGATTTTTTTCATAAGGGTAATGGGTTATTTAGTTGATTGAGGATTGAAGTTAAGAAATAACATCTACTATATAATCCCAATTGGTGAGATTATTCTTATCATAACTATAATGTCTTTGCTGGTTTAGTCTCCATTGATTTGAATTATCTTTTACTATAATTCCACCAATTAGTTTTTTTCCTTTTGAGTTTTGTTCTTTTATATATTCATATAAAGCTTCTGCTTTAGATTTTGCTTCGGAGGCAGTTATTCCACCTTTTGTGTCACCAATTAAGATTTTCCCAGACTTTAGCTGAATTATATAGTCAGGATAAAAGGTTTGGGGTAAATCATTGTCAAAGTATTTTAGACCCAAAAAGTCTTTTTTGTTTACACCATTTTTAAACCACCATTCAATTTTATCAGGTTTACTTTCAAGAAACAATTCAAATTCTTTTTCAACTGATGATCGACCAATACTTAAATAACAAGGTTCATATATGTTGAGTTTAGTGTCAACTTTTTCATCTGTATATTGATTAAAAAATTCTATTTTCTTTATATCCCATTCATAGTATGATTCTTCAATTTTATTCTTTACTTCTTGCGTTTTTTTAGGTTTATACTCGTCTGTAGATCTTCCTAATAGTTGTGAAAACCTTTCAATATTTCTTTCGTGCAAAAATATATATTGAATGTGAATAATACCATTTTCTAGTTGATAGTTGATACCCAAATATTTTCTGAACCATTGGTATATTGCTCCTCTTACTGTCGGTGTTGAACGCTTTGGTGCAAATCCATTTAAATGCTCAATAATTACCGAATTAAACTTATCGTGCAAATCATTATCTGATAGTTTTGCTGATACAGTTATATCTGCATTTTTGTTTAATTCACCCAAAGTAACATCAAAATCTTTACCTTCAATTTTTTTATCTGTAAGTAAATTTTCTTTAAAAGCATCTGCATCAATTATAAAACCCTTTGTTATCAACTTTTCCTGATTTTCAATTGTGTTGACAATTGGAGGATTGATTTCTAATTCAAAATGGGCACAAAATACTTTTTCCAAAACCTTACCGAAACTAAAAGTAATATCACCATAATCAACACGATTTTTGTAATACGATTGGAGTGAAATTGGCTTATAAACTTGCTTTCTTTGTGCTTTTAAATGTTTTATTATATTAGGATTATAATCTTCTTTATTTACTGTAATCGTTTGAAGATTTGTGTAAATAAATCCAGTATTCAAATTTTCATCTTCATAATGCTTTTGTTCTGGCATTCTCAGAATTCGACCGACAGTTTGAACTTCAAATGTATGGCTTTGAATATCTCGTAATTTTACAAGTATATGTGCTCTTGGGCAATCCCAACCAGTGTCTATTGCTTGCTTAAACAGTAAAAATTCTACTTCACTTTCAAAGTCTGAAATTTCATCTAAGTTATCTGACTTTTCTTCACTTAACCATACTGCTAATTTACCGTTTTCTTCAGTTATTCCTTTATCTGCTAAAAAGGTTTCTATCACTTCTTTCTTTGCAACACCAGCTTCAGCGTTCGGTAATTGTATTAAACAAAGAGGATTTATATTTATACCTGAATTTCTGAAAGTTTCTTTTAACTCCAATCGTTTGCTGTATGCAGCTTCAATAATTATATCTTGAGATGTTTTTTCGTCATCAACTAATTTGTCTAAATTTTCATTGATTATCAACTCCTTTTTAATCATTCCTTCACTGATAACATCTTGTGAATGAACTAAAACAAATTTTGCTACACCGAGGGTCAAATCAATTGCAGTTGGTTGAATTTTGGGAGTTGCACTCATTTCAATAGTTACTTCTGCATTTATAATTTGTCGTAATTCATTAGTTCTTTGTGCATCACTACCAAAATGACTCTCATCAATGATGAGTATAATTTTGCGTTTAGTTCTTGTGGTTTCTAAAACTTCAATAAAATTGATGCTCTCACCATCTCGCATTACACGATTTTTCCATTCTCCTTTATTAGCACCAGAGGAATATTTACTATAAAGTTTTTCCCAGTTTACAACTACTACTTCATTCTGCTCAATATAGTTTCTACTTCCAAAAAATTCTTCTTCCAAAAGATGTACAGTAGGAAATCCATCAAAAATCCGTTCAAGAGACCTTTTACTTTGTTTATGTAATTCACCTTTTCCAATACTGACCCATACAAAGCAGAAATCTGTTTCTGGTAATTCTTTGATCAGTTCCTCAATGAATTTAGCCACCATAACAGTTTTTCCACTTCCGGTTGGACTTTGGAAAACACATACTTTATTTGGAGCATTTTGTACTAACAACTCGGAAATAGATTTTACAAGTTGTTCTATGGCGTTTAATTGATATATTTTAGTTCCGTATGACATTCTATTTTTTGAATATTCGTTTATAAACATCTAAAATCTTTTGAGGTATTGGCTCAAGACGTATGTTTTTCCAATCTGAAAAATTAGATTTGTCCAATCCGTATGTATTAAGTGTAAAACAATACAAAACTTTTTTCCCCTTTAAAGAATTCATTTCTTCTTTCAATTCTTCAAGTGATTCACTCGCAAAGTCATAATATACTGCCAAATAATTACTTCCTTGTTGAAATATCTTATAATCCTTTTCTTCCTTGATTAAATTGAAAATCCCTTCCTTTAAACATAACATTTCTGTACATTCCTTAGTAATATCAATCTTTAATTGATCCTTGTTTCGGCTATTCGTAACAAAAGAAGTTTTAAAATATTTAAGATTTCCTTCTAAACTGTCAACATGAGATTTTTTTACATTAACATAACCATTAATTGCTTTTTTGATTCTTGGATAGGTTACATTGTTACAAATTTCATTTTCATTATTTGTACAAATGATAAATTTACGATTGCTATTCTCTAATTTATTTAATCTAAGTACACAATGGCCAGTTGTTCCTGATCCAGCAAAAAAATCTAAAATAGTCGCATTTTCATCAGAACCAATTTTTATAATAAATTCGATTAAAGATAATGGTTTAACATTATTAAAATCCAATTCCATTTCTTTAATCTCATTTTTTCCTTGAACAGAAGGGATATCTATAAAATTTCCTACGTTTTGAACCTCTGATGCAACTTCTAATTGTTTAATTTTATATTTACCTATTAATTTACCTTTAGTAATTTTTTCTGCTTTTAACTCGTTATTTGCTAAACGAATCTTTGCAGTTTCAAAACCATTTTCCCAAAATCCATTTTCACCTTTATTATCTTGAGGAATAATTTCAATTAATCTATGACTTAAAGAATCATTAATTTTTTCAAGACTGAGTATTTTAGTAACTGGGTCATAATAGAATGGATAATGCTGTTTAGGTCTGTATCTTTGTTGCCATTGTCCGCCCGATTTTCTAAAATCTCTCCATTTCGAAGTTCCAAAATTCGGGTTTTCTAATTTTCTTAACTTGATTTTTTTTTTGTTTTTTGCATATACGAATATAAATTCTGTTTGTGTAATTACCGAACCATCTTTTACTTGACCTCCCGTACTCCTTTTTTTCCAATCTAAAAAATTAATGAAATTTTCTTCTCCGAAAATTTGGTTACATAGTAATCGAAGTTGAGCAAATTCAAACTCATCGATTGAAATAAATATCAACCCATTTGAACTTAATAAGTCTTTTGCAAGCAATAGTCTATTGTTCATAAAATTCAACCATTTAGAATGTTTGTAGGAATCTTCGGAATCTATTCTTTTGTCATTATAAACAAAACCTTCTTCATCTTCCTTGTTACCAGTATTATATGGTGGATCTATGTAAATTAAATCTATTTTACCTTTATGTGTATAGTTTAATACTGAAAGGGAATGGTAGTTATCTCCTTCGATTAATATATGAGTTATTTGATTTTCGTCATTAAATATTGACTTTTCAAAAGATTCTGTTAAAACAGGTAATTTACTTTGACAATCAAGTACTACTTTTTCAGGTACTCTTTCTTCATCCCAAAGTAAACCATACTTATACTTTTTTTCAAGTTTTTCAATTACTTCAAGAAGTTGTTCTTTAGTTAGATTACTATAATCCTTTTTAGCCATAATCTTAATTTAATTTATAATAACAGTCAACATCCATTTGTTTGGAACCTTCGGAAGCTCTATCTGCTCCACAAAAGAATTCCACTGCAATTAAATTCATCATTTCATTGCTTACTTATTTCTGTATTCTACAAACTTACTCATATTCTGTTTCAATTACAATTACTTTCTATCCGATGATGAAAGAGCGTTCGCTGAAGGCTGGGAGGTTCGCCATTTGTTCGTAGAAATAGGAGATGGTGTCGGATTTGTCCATTAGTCCCAAGCTGTACAGGACTGGCACAAAATGGTCGGGAGTTGGTGCGGCTAATTTGCCCAATTTGTGGCTGGTTTCGTATCGCAAAAAGTTGTTGATATTGCGTTCGTCGATTTGACGCTTGAGCCAAAGGTCGTATTCGGCTTCCCATCCATAGGGCGTCATATCGTTGTCACGCATTTTTTGCATTGCCAATCGTAAATTGTGGATAAGCGAACCACTGCCGATAATCAAGACCCCTTTTTCGCGTAAGGATTTGAGCTGTTGTCCCAATTCGTAATGATATTCAGGCTTTGCGTGATAGTCGATACTCATTTGAAAAACGGGAACATCCGCTTTTGGGAACAGATGCATTAGCATAGGCCATGCTCCGTGGTCCAATCCCCAATCGGTTGTTTCGATGATAGTGGGAACGATTTTCGTAACTTCGTGGGCAATTTCCGGCGAACCCTGTGCAGAGTAGAACACTTCGTAGTAGTTTTTGGGAAAGCCGTAGTAGTCAAAAATCTGCTTTTGCTCTTGCATAATGTTGACGTACGTTCCTTTGGTGCACCAATGAGCCGAGACGACTAAGGCAGCCTTAACGTCGTAATTTTTTTGCAATTCAATGCCCAATTCGAAAAGTTTATTCCAAAAAGGACGCTCTTCCTTCGACATTGGAATATCCATCGGATTTCCATGGGAAGTGAAGAGTACAGGCATACGTTTCCCTTGTTTGGGAAGCGTATCGGTAAATGCTTTCAGATTTGATAGGCTCGTCATGGCTCCAACTCCTGCTACGGTGGTTAAAAATTGTTTTCGATTCATTGCAAAACCTTGATAATGGTGTTCCAATTTCTTGTAGTAATGTTTTTGCCGAACAGCTTTTCCAAATCGTTCATTCCGTTTACTGTTTTACCCTTCGACACATCCAGCATACTCACAACATCGCAATTGCGAACTTCGAGTATTTGAAACGACGAATCATCAGAAGTATACGGCAGAGAGATTGTAACGTTGGGTTTCGTTTTCAAAAACGACACATAAAGCCTCAAATCCGTGTGCATCTCGATATGCCCAAAAGGATTGTCCCTCACCAAATCAGCAATTTCTTCCTTAGTTCGCAAAATCACAGGAATTGGAAAACCAAATGCTTCCGAAAGTTGTGCTTCGAGCGTTGTTTCAATTGTGGGAAGATTAGTTTGATGACAATCAAAAACTACATTACCTGAATTGAGAATGGTTTTTACATTCTCAAAGCCCCAATCAGCCATTTTATTCCGCAAATCCGCCATCGGCACTTTGTGATTGCCACCAACATTGATACCACGAAGAAATGCTATGAGTGTCATTGAGAAAGTAACTTTTTGATGAGAGAAATTTGTCCTAAATGGTAGTAACTATGCTCGATAACACCTTCGATATTGCGTTCGAGCGTACCATACCGCTGATCAAAGAACGGTTTTTGCAATGCTTCGTCCTCTAAAACCCCGATGGTAGCAACGAATATTTTTGCATTTTTCAAAAACTGCTGAACCAAATTTTCCCATTCTTCAGCAGAATTGATGGGTGGAGTATCAAAGCTATATTTGTCCTGAATTTCTAATTTACTCTTTGCAAAGGCATCTAAAATTCCTTGCAGATAGTAATTGATATGGAAGGTCAAATCAGCAATGGAATTCATATTTTGAACCTTTTTTATAGCATGTTCCCAAGAAGTAGTTTCAATTTGCTGACGAAAGTTCGTATTTGCAATCCATGTACCTTCCAACAAGACTTCACGCAATCTAATAGCCAATATTTCACTTCGTTTCATAGAATCATTATGCAAATTTTAAACAACACTTTCGCCAAATGTCAACAGATTATAATCAGGATCAAGAAGTGAAAATTCCATTTGACCCCAAGGTTTAGTTTCCAAACCACCATTGGGATGAATAGGAACATTTTTATTCTTTAGGTCTAAATACAAATCTGGAATATTGGTAGTTCTGATATATACTTGCCCATAATTCTCAAGAGGATTCAGTTCTTTGAAAGCAAAAAAATGTATTTCAACACCTTCTTTTTTCACTAAGAGATAATCATCATAATCACCAACAATACTATAACCCAACAAATCCACATAGTATTCAATTGTGACTTGTTTGTTTCTCATGGGAAGTTTTGGGCAGATGGAATTGAGCATAATATTAATCAAATGTATAGGTAAATTGAAGTGCTTTCATTTCGCTATTTGGTTTCGTCCTTCTGTAAAAGGCAATAGCTTCATCATCATCATCATTTTCTGCTTCGACAAATGCTTCAGAATACCCATTTTTTTTACAAAAACCAAGAACTTCTTTCAGTAATCTTTTCCCAATTCCCTTATCTTGAAAGTCAGGTGTTATTCCAACATCATAGATAAATGCTTGTGGCTGTTCTACATAATAACTATGCAAAACATAGATTGTAAGACCACCAACTACAGTACCATCAACCATAACTACAAACACCTTGAAATCATCTTTGGATAACAGATTCTGTAAGTATTCTTTTGATGGTAAAGCAACATCATGCTCGAAAACGATATGAAAAATTTTCAAAAGTTGTTCGAATTCATGAATGCTGTTAGAATTTAATAGTTTAAGCTCTATTTCCATGACATTTCCCTTTACGAATCAAATTTAGAAGCATCCCATTTTCCACCAATTGGAAATAATATATCCTTCCGTTTTTTCATTTCTTCGGCAATCAAAGCACTATCACCACCAAGTTCTTCTAATCGTGCAATGATATTCATATAACTTGCTTCATCCCTATTTTGGCTCAGCTTGAAGACATTCTCTATTGAATCAACTATAATTTCAAATCCAACAATTCCAGGAAGCATTTTATTTAAAAACTCACTTGGTAGATTTTCATAAATCGTTGCTGATTCGGTATTGCCTCGCTCAAATTTGAGGGTGAATTTCTTCATAAACTTAATCAATTGGTCATTGGACATAAACCGCATAGTTCCGCCACAATGCACACCTATATAATTCCAAGTTGAACCATTCACTGAATTTTCATACCATGTCGCACTAACATAGCAATTTGGTCCAGTAAAGACAGCCAATACCTGCGGATTTTCCATAAATGCTTTATGATGGTCAGTTTTTCTCATTATATGCCCTTGCAAAAATAACTGACCATCTCGCAATTCAAAAAGCATTGGAATTTGGGTAGCAACTTGTTTTCCACCAGTTGTACTACCAGTCAGAAACGCAAAAGGATGATTCTCAATAAATTCTAATATAACTTGTTGGTCTTGTTCTTTAAAGTAGGAAAAGTTGTACATTTTTGTATCAAAAATAAATTTGAAGGAATATTACACTTGTACAAATATACGATAATAAGAGAGGTTTCTTATCCTTCAGAATCATCATACTCATATTTTTTCAAATCTTCAGAAGTTACTGTTTTTGTTACAACACCGAAAAAATGTGTAAACACAAATAATTTCATTTCCTTTATAATTTTTCTGTGTTCCTCTATTGGTGCATTATTCCACAACATTAAATCAATTCTATCGGTAAACTCATTGTATAGAACACTAATATATTTTGGTGCTTCCATGAAATTACTAAAGGGGTTTTCTTCGAAACCATCTTTTTTGTCAAAAAAACAATAGACATCTGATATCGCATTCATAAAACCATGTTGTGTGTTGTAATTATCGTCACAATACTTTTGAAATTGTAAATCAAATGCTTTCCAAAGAGCATCAGCTTTCATTTTTTTCTTCTTTTTATTTGTGGTTCTAACACTAGAATTTCCTAATGTAGCATACAAATCCATCAAATCGAAAATTGTGTACGTTCTCATAATCAACCTCTGTATATATGTAAAAATAAAAACAAATATACAGTAGTGCTGTGACGAGAAAAGACAATTAAGGGTTATTTATATCATCCTGGTAAAAATTGAGGTTACAAAAAGTATATCAATTACTCCCTAACGCAAAAAACCCATACTTTTAGGGTATGGGTTTTTGAACAAAAGACTTGGCGGCGACCTACTCTCCCACACTGTTACCGGTGCAGTACCATTGGCTCAACGGGTCTTAACTACTCTGTTCGGGATGGGAAGAGGTGTTTCCCCCGCGATAGAGCCACCAAGA